>SDBV01013187.1_pt1 | contig 10544 bp, 10 predicted proteins | sample 2277081 | NCBI WGS metagenome assembly SDBV01 (sample SAMN10402039, study PRJNA504765) | marine sediment metagenome | isolation source: marine sediment core GS10_PC15, 223 cmbsf | place: Arctic Ocean: Southern Knipovich Ridge | collected 2010
CACAGGTTCTAGGAATAACCCCTAACAACCTTCTCGAGCCTGTCCTAGGGCTTTCCCGTCGGGGGCTCTTCGTCCAGCCAGTAGTCAACAGCGTCACTTAAACGAAACATCTCTCTTAATCCGGTTCCGTCTGATTGTCTCGCGTCTGCTCCAATTTTTTCGGAATCCGGGTAGATCACGATGTCTGGCTCGCCACTAGTGCTAACGCAGAGAAAGTCCACTGTCTGCTCAGTGCGATTAACCAACTGATGGCTGCCGTTCTCGCCGGTGAGAAAGCAGACGACTTCACCTTCGTCCAGCTCTTTCCAACCGTTCTCCGCCCTAAGACTCGGTTTTCCTTTTAGCACGATCAATATTTCCTCAGCCGTGAGGTGATAGTGGTTTGGATAAGCGGCCTCGCCCGGAGGCAATCGCCATAGGCTCAAACCTAGTCTCTGGCTTCCTGCTTGTCCGCCCAGCCTTGCTCTCTGGCAGACAAACCCATCCTGCTCTCGAGGCTCATCGAACTGCGGCTGATAGACGTTGGGCATTGACTCGTTTTCGCTGCCTGTCAAATTCTTCCTTCACGATGTCGCCCCTGCTAGGACTTAGAGCTACGGTCGTTAGCGAAGTATCGTGATCTTTAAAGTCTTGGCCTTATTGAGGCCTAGCTGTACATTCTTTGGACCAGTATCACTGAAGGCAAATCCGTAGGCGTTTGAGTACTTGTAGATAACGGATGCGTACTTGTTGTAGGTCGCAAACTGCTGTTTTTTCTGCTGACTTTTCTTGCGAGCCTTCGCGAAGGGTGCACGCTTAAACCACTTGGCACTGTTGTTCCCGTAGCGGCCGCCCATGTATCCCCATGCGAACCCGGATAGCAGGTCTCGGTAAATGACAGCGTAGACGTCGTTGGCTGAGACGTGGTTAACAACCCCGTCCACGAGATACGGTCCGTCCACCGTGTAGATTGCGGAGGGGATTGTTGTGCCATTGACATGTACCTGTTTCCCCGCGACGCCGTTGATCAAACCGTCAAGGGTTATCGAACCATCGGCGGCAAACTCCCCAGAGTAATTAAACGACGCAGGAGGAGATCCAAAGAACTTACCGCTGATTGTGACTTTCTGACCAGCAACGGATCTGACGTACCTGCTCATGCTCGGATAACTCCTTTGGCTGAGTTGTGGCGAGAGGATGCGGGCAAAGTTGCCGCGGCTGGTTTTCACAAGCGCTCCCTTGGCTCCGCGGATCTTCAGCAGCTCTTTCTTGATCGTTTTCGTACCTTTTTTGAATGCCAAACTTCCGACACTCTTCCCTTGTCTATTTAGAGCCTCCATCTTGAACGGGATGCCGAAGAAGTCGACCGCGGTTAGGTTGGCGACACCAGGGTAGGTGATCTCTACCTTGTCGTAGCGAGTTCGACTTTTCGGCGGTTCGTTGAAAGTAACTGGGTTCATATAGGAGAAGTAAATTCGGCCCTGAATATTTTCCACCTCGAAACTGTTACTCCTGAGTTGGCTAAGCCTCTTGGGCACATCTTCAGGCAGCTGGCCGTCGCTACTCGAGCCGCCGTGCAACATCACGTAGATTGACTTAGCCTTCTGGCCGGACTTGTTGACGATATTGACTTTTAATGGACCGGCCGCAAGAGATGGCATTGCAGTTATAGATAGCGCCGCACAGATCGCGAGGGACGCAGTTATCCATAACTTAAAAAGCATCTAAGTCCATCATAACCCAGCTTTTACAGGTAGCAAGCAGCTGACTTTATGGCCCCAGCTAGGTGGTGCGCCCATGCAACACGGATTGTACAGAGCTACGAGGAGACCCACTCCTTGGCTTGGTCTAACTCTGCGTTATTGAACGTCTTGACCTTGCTCGGCATCATCCAGCCGAAGACATGTATCGAGTGGCGGATCCATTCAACGTCGCTGACTATTGCCATCTTTTCCCAACCGCGAAGATGCCTGAAGCCAAGCTTGCAGTCTTCCATCATCGCACCGCAACTCGCCTTGGTGAACTCAGGCCCGATTACGTAGAGCATACGAACTTTTTCGTGCTCTGCGAACATTTTCTCAACAGCCGGCACTAACGTCTCTGTGTAGTCCTGCTCGGTGATCTCGCCGCTCGCGGTGAACCCCAACACGTTTGCTGGAAGATCGGGGATAACCTCAACCATTCTTGTCCCTCCTCGTATTAGTTCGGACTGGCCAGCCTAACCCATTGCGGATGGACAGTCGAGTTCGCGCTGACTTACGGGCCCTTAGATGTAATCGTCGATATTTTTTATCTGAAATGCACGGACGATCATTATGACGCCCTGCATCAGCGACCAGATACCGGCAAAGACAAGTAGTAGATACGCTTTTTCGATGAAGAACTGGCCTGCGGTCCAAAAGGCGAGGATGATCATCAGGAATCCACCGATAAGTCCAATCCACCAGAGATCGTTTACTTCACGGATAGCCATCGCCTCGATCGCCCAGAAAACACCGACCAGTAGGAATAAGAAACCAAGGATGTCGGCGATCGCTGTAAAGGTGTTCTCGGGACTGATAAAGGCGACTATTCCAGCCGCAATAAACAAAACTCCAAAGATCGCCCAAAGCCACCTATGGCTTTCAACAAAGGATGCGTACACAAAGTTCTGAAGCCCGGCAGCGACAAACATAATCCCGATAATGATTCCCACCGTTGTAACCGAGGCCTGATCGAACTGGAGAATCACCAAGCCTATAATCACCCAGGCAATACCAATTAGTAGCCAGAGCCACCAAAGCTTTTTCAACCCTGTTACGGCCTCTCGAGCCTCCGGAGTTATCGACGAGGTTTCCATTCGCGCACCTTTCTACTGGTAACAACTTTGGACTGTTCCACCCGACCGTTATTAGTCTGGCGATACGGATGTCCGGTTACAGAAGTTCGCCCTCAGATGTAGTGATCCTGCAAGCGATCACGACGTAAAAAAACTGATCCGGTTGTAATATTTGTCAGTTTTAGTTTAGGGTTGATTGAACATAATTAGTCCCAAGGAGAGTCAGATCGAAAGGAGTTGTGACATGCGCAGGATTACCGCGATGTCGAGTGCACTGATAGCTGCGATTCTATGTCTGGGGGTTATAGGCACCTCGATGGCAGTCGCCGCGGGTGCGCCCAAGACATACACCAAGACAGTCAAGCTGAACAAAAGTGGGGCCGAAGAGACCTACCGCATCGACCTACCTGACACCGACTACCGCTTAAAGAGCGTCACCGTCACACCAAAGAAATACAAGGGGTCCGTGGATATATCAAACAAGGAGTTTCGTCTAGGTGGCTCCCAGTATCGCTTTAAAGCAACCCACGTTGAGGGCATTAAGGTGAGTGTGAGGGTCGTCTTTCGTAAGCCGTCATCTAGGCCGGTTGCCAAGGGGACATACACGAAGACGGTAAGGCTGAATCGAAGCGGAGCCGAAAAGACCTACCGCATCGACCTGCCCGACACCGACTACCGTCTTAAAAGCATCACTGTCAGACCAAAAAAATACAAGGGGTCCGTGGATATCTCGAACAAGGAGTTTCGACTCGGTGGCTCCCAGTATCGCTTTAAAGCAACCCATGTTGAGGGCATCAAAGTAAGTGTAAGGGTCGTCTTTCGCAAGCCTCGGGCTGACTGATTGAAGGGACACCCAACACGTCAATAGATCTGCTGAGTGTTCCGAGCCACCTCTCAACCACAGCCTCGCCGCTCGAACCCTTTAACTGAGCTCCGAAGCCCTTGGGGAGAGCATTTAGCGCTTATGTTTCTGTCTATCAGCCAGATCAGCAGCGCGCTCACGAAGCCCTATTTTGCGGCTGGCGAAACCGACAGCTCCGGGCGCCACGCGCGCAGCCACCATCGTCACTCGTATAGCAGGCGGAACTACGTCGATCTCGGCTTTGTTCTTCTCGATCGCGCGGCTTACGGCCTTGGCGACCTCTTCCGGGCTGTTGCTACCTATCGGAGACTCGCCTCCAACCTCAGCAAACATACCCGCCTCGCGAATCGGCCCCGGGCAGATCACCGAGACGCCCACGCCATACGGTTCTAAGTCTTCACGCAAGCAGAGCGAGAACCCCCGCAAGCCGTACTTGGTGGCCGAGTACATCGAGTACGCGGCATTCGGCATCTTTCCGGACACCGAGGAGATAAAGACCAGTTGCCCCTTTTTTCGTTGGGCCATTCGCTCTGATAGAGCCTTAGCCAAGACAATGGGCGCCCGCAGGTTTATGTCAAGCGCCCGGTCGATCTCCTCGACGGTGAATTCTTCTAACTTGCCCGCAGCCGGAAGTGCAGCGTTGGCAACAAAAATGTCAACGTCCTCTGCCAACCGAGCAAGCTCGTCAACCTTAGAGGCGTCCGCTAGATCAGAGACCACGGCTTGACCGCCGACCTCGGCGGCGAGCGACTCGAGCACGTCAACTCTGCGCCCGGCAAGTAAGAGCTTCGCACCCTTTTCAGCAAGCGTGCGGGCAATCGCGTGCCCGATGCCGCCAGTGGCACCGGTAATCAAAGCCTTCTGCCCCTCGATTCTCACGCTCCAGATGGTAACTAACCGCCATGCATTTCATCACGATGGCGTCCGCCCGGGGTGCTGCCGATCCATCTTGAGCTAGGTCAAACTACTTTATGTTGTCGGGCGGGTTGGGAGCAATTCGATCCTCCAACTCTTCGATCTGAAGGTTGAGTTCGTCGGTCTCGTTGTCTTTAATTAATTCGTTGCGTGGACCATTCATTATTAAATGATGGTCCTTTTAAAGTAAACGAGTGTAGTGTTGACCTGACCCCCCTCATCAACTTGGATCTGAGATAATCGGGTCGTGAGTAGCGCCAAAAAACTGGGCACGCATCTGATATGGGCTCTTACGTACCTCTTTTACGGCCTGATGATGGCGGGAATAATAGGCTTTATGCTCCCCGCAGACGACATTATTAGCGCCTACACCGCACCTATGTGATGCTCTTGTCGGACGCGATGCTGACCAGCGCCTCGCCGAAGTTATCCAACTTGGTGGCGCCTATGCCCTTGATGCCCTCGAGTTCGGCGACACAACTTGGACGAGTTGCTGCGATCTCTCGCAGCGTGGCGTTGTGAAAGATTACGTAGGCAGGAACGCCGCGCTCGTCGGCTTGCTCACGACGCCATTCGCGCAGACGCTCAAAAAGCTCCTCGCCCTCGGAGTCAAGTTCGATTGGCTCAACGTCCTCAACTTTGCGATCTCGCGCAGCGCGGGCCGGCTTTGTTATTACACGCAGGGGTAACGAGTCCTCGCTTGTGACAAACGTGCGCCAATCGCCTGCCAAGCGCAGCACGTTGAAATTATCGTGGTCGACACGAACCATTCCGCGCGCAACGAGTTGACGCAGCACGCTGCGCCACTGCTGCTCGCCCAGATCAGCGCCTATGCCAAATATCGAGAGGCGGTCGTGGCCAAAACGCTCTACCTTTTCGGTGAGCTTGCCCTGCAACACGTCAAAGATGTGCATCGAGCCAAAACCCTGTTCACAGCGATAGATACAGCTCAACAGTTTTCTCGCCGGCTCGCCGGCATCCCATGTCTCTGGTGACTCAACGCAGTTGTCGCAGTTATCGCAATCGCCTGAGCTCTCATCGAAGTAGGCAAGCAGTTGGGTGCGCCTGCAGTGCGTGCTCTCACAGAGCCCGAGCAGGGCATCCAACTTGCGACCAAGCACCTGCTTGTGCTGCTCGCTTGCAGTGCTGCGCTCAAGCATCTTCCGTTGCAGCACGACATCCTGTAAACCGTAGGCCATCCAAGCCTGTGCCGGTTCGCCATCACGCCCGGCCCGACCGGTTTCTTGGTAGTAACCCTCGATGTTCTTCGGCATGTCGAGATGAGCCACAAATCGCACGTCAGGCTTGTCTATGCCCATCCCGAAGGCGATCGTCGCCGTCATAACAGTTCCTTGATCACGCAAGAACAGATCCTGGTGGCGTCGTCGCGTCGCGGCGTCAAGCCCAGCGTGATATGGCAACGCATCGATACCGTTGTCCGAAAGCCAGGTCGCAGTCTGCTCAACCTTACGGCGCGAGAGGCAGTAAACGATCCCGGCCTCACCAACATGACTGTCTTTGATAAAACGCAACAGTTGTTTTCGTGCGTCGCGTTTCTCGACAATCTTGTAGTGAATGTTCGGACGGTCAAAACTACTGATGTAGATAGGTGCATCGCCCAAATCGAGATGATGGACGATCTCTTTGCGAGTCCGTCCATCGGCGGTGGCCGTTAGTGCGATACGAGGCACATCGGAAAATCGCTGGTGTAGGACCTTGAGGGCCACATACTCGGGCCTGAAGTCGTGACCCCACTGCGACACGCAGTGCGCTTCGTCGATTGCAAACAGGCTGAGTTTGCCGGCGCTGTGCAAAGTAGAGAGATCGTCCAGAAAATCATCTTTGGTGACGCGCTCGGGTGCCACGTAGATCATTTGGAGTTCGCTGTCGAGCATCCGTTGGCGGACTATCTCAAACATGGTTGGATCGAGAGATGAATTGAGGTACGCAGCCTCCACACCCAACTCGCGCAGCATCGCCACCTGGTCGTGCATCAGTGCGATCAGCGGTGAGACAACGACCGTGACTCCGTGTCCAGCGCGCTGGCGCGTGACCGCCGGCAGCTGGTAGCAGAGCGATTTGCCACTGCCGGTTGGCATCAGCACAAACGCATCTTCGCCGTTAGTCACGCTCTCCACGATCGACTGTTGCTCGTCAAGAAAAGAGGTGTAGCCAAAGACCTCCTTCAGAGTCTGTGTTGCTGGATTCATCCCACGTAGATTAGAACGCGTCGCTTGTTGCTGCGTTGACACCGCCCAAGCAGACTACTGTCGAGTCATACCTTAAGTAAGGCTTCAGCTCTAACGGTTCACCCCCACCTAAACATACGCTGGATGTGTCATTGCAAGACCTGACCCCTTATTTCATTACGTCGAATGTGGGTGTTAGGGTGTTTTAGCAGTTGGTGAATCGTATCGTTCGACATCGGGCTAGGTACTTGTAAACAGGGGAAAAGGTTTGGGATCACGCGACGGCGAAAAGCCGATAAACAGCAAGCGCCAGCGGCGAGGGTTTGCTCTCGACGACGCTGTGAAAATGGGTGTACCCAGACTGCGATTGGGCAAACGGTTTATTCGGCTAACCCGCTTGATCATTCCACTCCTGCTCGTTGCAGTCGCGGTAGTTGTCGTTGCGAAATTGATAACAGGTGCAGGTTGGTGGTCAACTTTTGCCGGTAACAATCCCTGCGTCCTTCCCGCTAGCGCCGATATTGACTTTCCCGCATGGCTACGTGCCATGCACTGGTTCAACCTGCTGCTGATTGTCGTCCTTTTCAGGAGCGGTATCCAGATCCTTGCGGACCACCCCCGCCTGTACGCGACAATTCACTCCACTCCTGGGAGGGAGTGGCTGCGGTTCCGGGGGGCCGTAAGGAAAGACACGGTGTGGACAGCCTTGGACGACTCCACCTATCTGTCACCCATTTGGGGCTTGCCTTCCGGCCGACATACGAGCGGTATGGCACGCCACTGGCACTTCCTTTCTGTGCCTTTGTGGATCCTCTTAGGCGTTGCGTTTCTTGTTCTCATATTTGCAACAGGACAGTGGCAGCGCCTTGTCCCGACAACGGCCGAGATTGTTCCCGGTTCAATCACATGCGCCGTGACCTATGCGGGCTTAAGCCTTCCGCCTGGCGAAGGTGGGGTGAGTTACAACTCCCTTCAGGAGCTCGCCTACTTCTCGGTCGTTTTCATAGCGGCACCGCTGGCAATCCTGACCGGCCTCGCGATGTCGCCGGCCCTTGGGCATCGTTTTGCTTGGTATGAACGGCTCTTTGGCAACAGACAGGTTGCCCGCTCGCTGCACTTCGTCATCTGGTGCTTTATCGGACTTTTCGTCGTTGTCCACGTGGCGATGGTGGTGTTTACTTCCTTCCCGAAAAATATGAGCCACATGGTTCTCGGCACCAACAGCAGTTCGTGGTGGGGAGTGGTCATCGGCATGGTGATCATCGCAGTGATAGTCGGATTATTAGCGTTTGCCCACTGGCTTTCTTGGCACCATCCACGCAAGATTCAGCATACATTCTTAAGGATCGCCGACAGGCTAAACGGTTTTCTCTTCGACAGAACCGCACCCAGGGTCGAGTACAAAAAAACCAACACTTCTCCCTACCACTGGACGAACGGACACCCACCACAGTCACCTGAATACGAACAGCTATCTGAAAATGACTTCCGCGACTACCGGCTGCGCGTTCACGGGATGGTGGAGGAACCCCGTGAATTCACGCTCGAAGAATTGAAAGCAATGGGAAAACATTCTCAGATAACCGAGACCGACTGTGTACAGGGATGGTCAGGCGTTGCAGAATGGGGTGGCGTCCAAGTTGCAAAGATACTTGACACTGTGAAGCCAAAGCCAGGTGCACGATTTGCAATCTTCTACGCATTCGTGGACGAGGGCAGAGACATTAAATACTATGACTCACACGACCTCGCCCAGCTTCGCCAGCCAAACAGCATTCTCGCCTATGAGATGAACGATGAGCCACTTCCCTTGCAGTACGGAGCGCCGTTGAGGCTACGAAACGAAAACCAACTTGGCTTCAAACAGATCAAGTGGATCGAGTCGGTGGAGATCACGGATGACTACCGGGGTCTGTACAAGGGCCAAGGCGGTTTTAGAGAAGACAACGAGTTCGTTGGTCGCAGAGCAGAGATCTGACGATTTGGTCTATAGCGGGGGCAGGATTCTCCCTTAAGACCTTCGGGTTTAGATCAAAGTGGCGGAAGAGGCAATAGTGCGCAACCCCAAAGACGTTTGACACAGCTGACAAGCGGGGTATCTTAGAAGTAGAACGACTTAGGAGAGAACCATGGGAAACGGACGTCCCAGAACTGTTCTTCTGCCAGTGCTCATCACCTCGATCGTGTTGACGCTGCCCTCGACTGCAAGTGCAGTCACATTTGGCGCAGATCTGAACGCACATCAATCGAACTCGAACGTGACCTGTGGAACCTTCAACATCTTTCAATACACCGGCAGGGTCGGCTGCAGCGTTGGAACGAGCGGTAACTCCGCGAACCCGGGCGATACATCGTCCTCACACGTTATTCCATTCGCCGACCCTCGCGCAAACGGCGACCAGTTCGGCACAATCACCCAGGTTACGTTTAAGCCGGCCCCGGGTGCGCCTGCCGGCCCGGCCCGACTTAGCGTCGTTGAATACATCCGAGACGCCAACAGCACCGCGAATCCCGGCATGGCGCAGGACATCGCCGATAGCGCGAACTTCACGATGGCGCCCGGCGCAGACGGCCTAGTGCATGTCGCGACAAACCTGCCCGCTCGCTCGCTATACAACGCAAACGACAACTCCTATCGCTTTGACGCTCTCTTCCTCTCGATGCTCGACAACACCACACCGATCCCCGCAGACCTAAATAGCACGTTCCTCTCGGCGTGGATCAACCCGTACGTCGACATCCCGTCATCCCAGGGCGACCTCACGGTACCTCTGCCGGCCAATCGGCAGGGTGTGGGCTGCTGTGGCTTCGGTCCAAACCCGTTCTACGTTACGGGAGCCTGGTCCACCCTCGGCGAGGTTCTGATGCAAGCTGAGATGACAATCAACCAGAACGGCGAAGGCGGCGGAGACGCAGGTGGCGGTAAGACCGGCCCTCTGAAGTTCGGTACGGGCCGACTTGTAGGTAACAAAGTGGTCCTGCCAGTCACATGCGCGCTTGACAAAACCTGTAGAGGACTGCTGCGGCTGCTGAGTAAGCGGAAGAAGGTTGCAACGGTCGCGAAGAAAAAGAAGAAGAAAAGGAAAAAGAAGACAGTTGTCTATGGCCGTGTCCGATTCAAGGTCCCAGCGAACAAAAAGCGAAGTATCAAAATCAAGCTCACGAAGGCCGGTAAGAAGAAGTTACGCCGGCGTACCAAGGTGCGTCTGCGCGTCAAGGCAACTATCGGCAAGCAGGTTTCGACTGCAACTGTGACGATAAAGCGTAAAAAGTCTGGCCGCAAAAAGTCTGGCGGAAAGCGAAGGTCATAGCGGGGGCAGGATTCTCCCTTAAGACCTTAAGGTTATGGGCCGGCACTATTCAGTATCGCTGAGTACTAGTTCCGCATTATCACTGTCTGGATTGGGTCGTCCGAATACCTGCCTCGATGTCTTGGCTACCACACTGGATGGCTGTCTATCCCTGGGACTTGCGAGAGCTTCTCGGTCTATCTCCAAAAGATACGGGGCGACGAGGCCCTCATACTCATATTCTTTCTTGCGCTCATCCGGGAGATCTTTCCACCCAGTTATGTGGCCCCGACACTGTTCTGATCCACACAGACAGCGATTCGGAAAGTATTCGATTGAGTAGTTACGCATAGCGTAATCAAAAGCGATCTCATCACCTTTGACTATTTTTTTACGGGCAATAAAGTCAAACGCACCGGTGTCATTGATGCGCATACCGCAGTTTGGACCGCATGAGTGATTGGCCTTCGGCCCCATGTCTGCGTGTCGTA
>SDBV01013188.1_pt1 | contig 10544 bp, 7 predicted proteins | sample 2277081 | NCBI WGS metagenome assembly SDBV01 (sample SAMN10402039, study PRJNA504765) | marine sediment metagenome | isolation source: marine sediment core GS10_PC15, 223 cmbsf | place: Arctic Ocean: Southern Knipovich Ridge | collected 2010
CCCGTGCGGTTATACCCACACTGGTCGCTACCATCGCCACTCCGAGGAAGATAGATTCGATCGAAGAAAAACCGAGAATGAAAAGGAGCCCGAAACCAAGGACGAAGGGAAAGATGACCCCGAGTATGGCGACTAGAGCCGCGGTCCTTCCCACTTTGAGCAGTTCATCGATGGGCGACTCGAGGCCTACGGTGAATAGAAGAATGACAACGCCAAGCTCGGCGATGACCTCAAAGACGTCATGTGGACGGAGCAAGTTTGGAATATATGAGCCGATTGCCATTCCCACTAATAATTCACCGACGATGACCGGAAACCCGATCCGCTCGAAAATTTCGCCGGCCACTTTAGCGCCGACGAATATGATGAATATGCTAAATAATATTTGTTCCATAATGACCTAATGTAGCCTGCAAAAATGATACTTTAAATACTGCTTGTGCGCCAGGCGCTAATTATAAATTTCGCTACTATTCTTTTGCGAACCGATAGCCTACCTGCCTCACCGTTTCTATCATCGAACCGTACTTGGTTCCAAGCTTTGCCCGTAGTCTTCTTACGTGAACATCGACCGTTCTGGTGCCACCGTAATAGTCGTAGTCCCATATCTGATTAAGAAGCGTCTGGCGATCGTATGCACGCCCTCTATTGCTTGCCAGATATTTTAGTAGCTCATACTCTTTAAAGGTCAGTTGGATTGTTCGACCTTCAACACTGACTTCAAAGCTATCAAGGTCTATCGTCATATCGTCGACTTTTATTTTATCTGTATCGTCCGTTTCCATTTTTGATTTTAAAAGCAACCTTTTTATTCGCAGACCTAATTGCGGAAGGTCGACGGGTGTGAAGATCAAGTCATCATAGAACATGAGCTTGTCATCCAAGATGCTTTGGTTCGTCGAAAGACCGATAACAGGTTTAGTAATAGTCGGCTCGATGTCGGAAAACCTGGTATCAAATATCACAATATCAGTCTTATCGATTTCTGCTGAGTCGACTTTTTTTGAGACCTTCATATTAAGGCCACTTTTAGTCGCGGTACTTACTAGCTCGTTTGCTAGCTCGTCATCTTCAGTTATAAGCAGTGTTGTAACCATAATTAAATGGGCCGGTTGCCTGCTTAACTTAACATATTTATTCGCGACTTTATAATCTTTGCCAGTCATATATTCCCCAAAAAAAACGAGAGACCCAGCCGGCCCCTCGTTTATCGATCAATATTTTAGATCTTCCTAGAGGACCGAGAGATATTTCTTAAGCTCCCAAGGGGTGACTTGGGCCTTAAACTCGTCCCATTCGGCTTTCTTGTTTTTTATAAAGAATTCGTGTACATGCTCTCCAAGAGCTTTCTTTAGCATCTCGCTACTTTCCGCGATTTCTATTCCCTGACTAAGGTCTTCGGGAAGGTTTTCAATACCGGCATCATTAAGTTCAGCCTCACTCATGTCAAAAATATTATCCGAAGATTCCGGAGGCAGCTCATAACCTTTCTCCATACCTTCAAGTCCGGCAGCGAGCATAACTGAGAATGCCAGATATGGATTACATGCGGGATCAGCGCTTCTAAGCTCCACCCTTGTCGCCGTTTCTTTGCCCGGCTTATACATCGGCACTCTTACAAGGGCGCTGCGATTGCGTCTTGCCCAGCAGATATATACAGGTGCTTCATATCCGGGGATAAGTCGCTTGTAGGAGTTCACCCACTGGTTGCAGATGGGGGTTATCTCTTTCGCGTGCTTTAAGATGCCGGCAATATAAGATTTGCCCACTTTGGATAGGTGATACTTGTCACCGGCTTCATAGAAAGCGTTACTATCGCCTTTAAAAAGTGATTGATGTACGTGCATTCCGTTACCATTTTCCCCATTCAGTGGCTTAGGCATGAAGGTCGCGTAAATACCAGCTTCTTGAGCCACCTCTTTAACGGCCAGTCTATAAGTCATCACATTGTCGGCCATGCTGAGAGCATCGGCGTATCTTAGATCGATCTCATGCTGACTAGGTGCCACTTCGTGGTGGCTGTACTCAACCGATATACCCATTGCTTCCAGCGCGAAGATAGTGTTTCTTCTAAGATCGGTCGCCGCGTCAAGCGGGGTGAGGTCGAAGTACCCGCCTTCATCTAATACCTCTGTTCCCTTGGAGTCCTTAAAATAGAAAAATTCGAGCTCGGGACCGACATACATCGTATAGCCAAGATCGGCGGCTCTTTTTAGGTTGCGCTTAAGGACGTATCTAGGATCGCCTTCAAAAGGCGTTCCGTCCGGCATATAAATATCACAAAACATCCTGGCGACACCATGTGATTCTGGCCTCCAGGGAATGATCGAGAAAGTGTTTGGGTCGGGCAAGGCGATCATGTCGGACTCTTCTATCCTGGTAAAACCATCGATAGACGAACCGTCAAAGCCCATACCTTCTGTCAGTGCTGTCTCCAACTCAGCCGGCGTAACCGCGAAACTCTTTAAAAATCCCAGTACATCAGTAAACCACAGTCTGACAAAACGGATATTACGCTCCTTGACCGTTTTTAATACGTATTCAGCCTCTTGCGTCAAACTCATAAAAACTTCCTTTCATGTCACGATTCATCTAGAAATGATTACCTACTAAGCTATAAGACCCGATTATAATGCTTTTTTGTTACATATGTGTTAAATCTCTTATTTATTTTTCAGTCATCAATACTTTTGCTCCCTCGACTTGATAATTTATACATTTTTTTTGATATTGTGATTGTATATGAGAAAAGATAAATCTATCCTGAAAAGGGCTGAGATTAACGAGATCCGGTCAAGCAATAAGGAAAAAATTGTCAGTGAAATAGCTTCACGAGAGGATAAACTGCGTGGGATATGGAAGCGGTTTATTCGAGAAGACGAAGATTAGCGTAGATTGATCAACTTGTTATTTATTAAAGAGGCGCTTTTTTGGACTTAAGCTTTCTTTTAACTCTTTTATGTGGTCTCGTAGTTCTGCCGCGTACTCGAAGTCTAGCTCTTCCGCCGCCAGATGCATCTCTTCTTCAAGCCCGAATACTAACCGCTCCAACTCGTCTCTGGGCATCTCTTTTAATCTTTCTTCGGCCTCTTTTTTAGCTTTGGATTTAACATCACTTTCAGCGGCTCTGGTAGATTGGATGATATCCGACACCGCTTTTCTGATCGATTCGGGTATAATGTTATTTTTCTCATTGTAGGCAAGCTGTATTACACGTCGTCTGTTGGTCTCATCTATCGCGTCCTTCATCGAGTCGGTCATCTTATCGGCATACATGATCACCTGACCTAAGACGTTTCTAGCGGCCCGTCCGACAGTCTGGATAAGAGAACGCTTGCTGCGAAGAAAGCCCTCCTTGTCAGCATCCAGGATAGCAACCAGTGAGACTTCAGGAAGGTCCAGACCTTCTCTAAGAAGATTGATCCCGACCAGCACGTCAAATTTTCCGGCTCTTAGATCTCTGATTATCTCTATTCTCTCGACTGTTCCGATATCCGAATGCAGATATCTTACTTTGATATCCATTTCCAGAAAATAATCTGTAAGGTCCTCTGACATCTTTTTTGTAAGAGTGGTGACCAGCACCCTCTCTTTTCTATCAACGACCTCTCTTATTTCATGGATAAGATCGTCTATCTGACCCTCGGTTTCTCTTACCACTATCTCCGGATCTAATAGGCCGGTCGGTCGAATGATCTGCTCGGTGATGTTATTAGATACCGACAGCTCCCAGTCTCCCGGTGTGGCGCTAACGAAGATGAGTTGAGGGACGAGGGCGTCGAACTCATCAAACATAAGGGGACGGTTGTCCAGAGCGGAGGGAAGTCTAAAACCGTAATTCACAAGGTTTTCTTTTCTCGATCTATCACCACCGTACATTCCGTGTATCTGGGGAACAGTAATATGGGACTCGTCTATTATTGCTAGAAAATCTTTGTTGAAATAATCGATAAGAGTGTATGGTGGTTCTCCCGGTGCTCGTCCGGTCATATGTCGAGAGTAATTTTCAATTCCGGCGCACATACCCGTCTCTTCAATCATCTCCAGATCGTGGTTAGTCCTCATCTCTAAGCGCTGAGCTTCAACCAATTTATCTTCCGTCTTTAAAACTTTTAAGCGTGACACCAGTTCTTCCTCTATAGAGACGACCGCTTTTTTCATTATCGCTTCCGAGGCGACGAAATGGGAAGCGGGAAAGATCGCCAGACGGGGAAGGTCGGCCAGTACCTCTCCGGTAATCGGATCCATCTGGATTATTCGCTCTACTTCATCACCGAAGAAGTCTATTCGTATCGGCGCTTCTTCGTAGGACGGGAAGACTTCCACTACGTCGCCGCGCACTCTAAAGGTGCCGCGGACGAGGCTGTAGTCGTTTCTTTGGTATTGAATATCGACAAACTTTTTTAATATATCGTCGCGGTCGGCCTTCTCACCTTTTGACAAACGGACCATTTGAGAGGCGTACTCTTCCGGTGAACCGAGACCATAGATGCAGGATACGCTTGCCACAATTATGACATCGTCTCTTGAAAATAGGGCACTGGTAGCCGCGTGTCGTAACTTATCTATCTCTTCATTTCTACTCGAGTCTTTTTCGATGTAAATATCTGAGCTAGGCATATAGGCTTCAGGTTGGTAGTAGTCGTAGTAGCTGACAAAGTATTCAACGGCGTTACTCGGGAAATATTCGCGTAGTTCGTTTGCCAGTTGCGCGGCGAGAGTTTTGTTAGGCGCCATGACCAAGGTCGGTTTCTGTATTTCCTGGATCACGTTTGCCATAGTAAAGGTCTTGCCGGAACCTGTCACACCAAGAAGAGTCTGATATTTATGGCCCGCGTCGACCCCTTTTGAGAGGTCGATAATAGCTTGGGGCTGGTCTCCCTTTGGATCATAGCTACTTACTAATTTGAATTTTGACGTCTCACTCACCTAACTAAAAACTCCTTGGGGTATAGATCTTTATATCTTGTCCTACTTATCCGTACCCTTTCAACAAAATTTCTGGTCTCTTTAAAAGGTATTTTTTTTATAAACTCTTTATCCGTGATGTTATCATTTTCTTCGAGCCATCTATCTATGTTCTTATCGCCGCCATTATATGCGGCCAAGGCCAGCGTCTCGTTTTGATATTTCTTTAATAACCAGCTAAAGTACCATGTTCCCATAGCTATGTTCACTTCAGGTATAAGAAGTGATCCTTCATAGATTTCAATATCGGCTCGGCTCGAGATCCATCTGGCCGTTTCAGGCATGATCTGCATAAGACCTATCGCTCCGGCACTGGAGCGGGAATCTTTTTTAAATCTGCTCTCTTCATAAATGATCGCTGAGATCAGGTAGGGATCAAGATCCAGTTTTTCGGAGTAGCTATCTATCTGGGCCGAATATTTTAGTGGAAACAGAGCTCTTTGTATGTGGGGCGATATTAAAGGTATTGATAGAGAGATGGTTATGACGACGATAAGAACTAAGAATAGTGACCTTTTCACCCATCAAGACCTTTCAACTTTGAATAAAGATCTTCCACGTCTTTCCTTAAATTTTCATAGTTGCTTTTATTGATGACAATATAATCGGCATACAGGTATCTCTCTTCATTCGAGACTTGAGCCCGAATTCGCTTTAACGCTTCCTTCTCACTTAGACCCTTTTCCAAAAGCCTCTCAAGCTGGGTCTCCGGCGTAGTCGTTACGACGATTATTCGATCAAACATCAGAATCATATCAGCTTCAACCAGAAGGGGGACCTCTACAGCTACCATGTCACCTTCAATACTATCTTTCATCTCTGCCTCGATTATCTCGATTATCTTAGGATGAGTCAGGTTGTTTAAGAGATGTCGCTCAGTATCATTTTCAAAGATTATCTCACCAAGCTTTGCTCTATCGATCTCTTTTTTTTGATCTAAAATTTCTTCTCCAAAATGGGCAACGATGTCATCGTACTCGTCTGTACCCTGCATCATTACTTTTTTAGCAATGACATCGGCTGATAATATTTTTGCCCCAAGTTTCGACAGAATAGTCGTGATAGTCGTCTTGCCCGAAGCTATCCCGCCGGTTATTCCGATCTTCATATTTGATCACCTCTTAAAAATTTTAGCATAGTGACGGTTTAATAATCATATTTAATGCTTTTTATTGCGAAATATAGCAGCGGTTGACACAATAATAATAAGTAGCGGGTTACCGAAAAAAAAGGGGACAGTCCTTTTTTTTAAAAAAGCGAAAATAATAAAAAAAGAGCACCGTATGAACGGTGCTCTTAATAATTCTGATAAATTACTTACTTATCTTCAGGTTCTGTAGCGTGCTTCATCTGTTGCAGCACATCTTCAAGCGTTCCGGGCTCCGGTTCTTTATCCGGTGCTGTCTTGTCATCATCTTTCTTCTTCTTGAGAAGACGAGTGCTGACCTCTTTCTTTACTTCAGGGTCATCAAGTGCTTCCTCAACAGCAACAGCCGCGTCTTCTTCGGCTTTTACGACACCACCAGCTTCGTCGGCGACTTTATCATCTGCTTTTACGTTTGTTTCTTCGGTAACGCTTGCGGATGGATCATCAGCGACATCTTTTTGACCCAGCGTCATACTGATCCGTCTTCTGTCGACGTCGATCTCCGCGATCCTTGAGATTATTTCCTCACCGATCTTCGCGTCACATTCGGAGTTCTGAAATTCAGAATTATGTATCAGAGCTTCGACACCTTCAAGCAATTCTACAAAGACGCCAAAAGGTACTACCTTGATCACTTTGCCGGGCACTTCATCATCGACTTTAAGGTCGGCGATCTTTTCTTGCCAGGGGTTCTCTTGAGTATGTTTGTAACCCAGCGATACTCTGCCTCTTTCTATATCGATATCCAGTACTTTGACTTCGACTTCTTCGTTTAACGAAAGAACTTCAGAAGGATGATCGACATGCGACCAGGATAATTCCGATATATGGACAAGACCGTCTAATCCGCCAAGGTCTACGAAAGCACCGAAATCGACGATACTGGATACTGTGCCGGAGACCGTATCTCCTTTTTGGATACTATCCAATATCTTTTTACGCTCGTGTTTTCTTTCTTCGTCAATGACCGCTCTGCGCGAGAGTACGACATTATTTCGGTTACGATCGATTTCAATAATAAGGCAATCAAGTTTTTCACCGATATAATGGTTTAGGTCTTTGACTCGTCTGACATCGACAAGAGACGCAGGCAGAAAGCCGCGAAGGCCGATATCTAAAATCAGGCCACCTTTAACGACTTCGATGACTGTTCCTCCGATGGGATTCTTTTCCTTGCTATGGTTTTCGACTATATCCCAGGATTTTTCGAATTCAGCACGTTTCTTGGAAAGGATAAGACGACCGTCTTTGTCTTCTTTCTGTAATACGAGAGCATCGATTTCATCGCCTATATCAATGATACTTTCAGGATTCACTCCCTTTCGGATTGATAGTTCATTCAAGGGAATGACGCCTTCAGATTTGTAACCCACATCTACAAGGACTTCGTCCCGGTCTATCTGGACGATAACACCGGATATGACATCTCCATCGTCGAACACTTTGATGGTCATGTCATAGTCGGGAATCAAGTTACCGTTTTCGTCTCTTACGTAACCTTCTTCCACATAGTTCTCTGTTTCAATTTCTGCCATCTACCGAGCCTCCTAAATTTATTGCAATCGTCATAAAGCGACGATGTACTGGTGTAGTATAGCATGATTTTATTAATATTCTTCTTTTTTTCCCTAAACACACTTTTTTTATCTTCAAAGGATTTTATATGGTTATAGAGCTATTTTGCTTCTTCCCAGTTGTTTCCAAAAGAGAGATCGACTTTTAGGGGCACAGCCAGTTCATAGACTTTTTCCATCTCGTCTTTTACCATCCCGTAAGCGGCGCTCTCTTCTAAAGGGGGGACTTCGAATATCAGTTCATCGTGGACTTGAAGGACCATCCGGGTCTGCCAGCCTTCAGAGATCAGTCGATCATCGATTTTTATCATCGCAAGCTTGATGATATCGGCGGCGCTTCCTTGGAGGGGAAAATTTGTGGCTACCCGTTCTCCGAAAGACCGGACTTGGTAGTTTGCGTTTTTGAGCTCGGGCATATTTCTTCGCCTGCCCATGATCGTGGAAACATAGCCCTCTTCGTAACCTCTCGTAATCGACGATTCCAAATATTTCTTTACCTGTGGGAATCTCTCGAAATAGTTGTCGATTAATTTTTTTGCTTCAGCGGCTTCTATCTCTAATTGTTCGCTAAGACCAAACGCGCTGATCCCATATATTATGCCAAAATTGATGGCTTTAGCCCTCCGTCTGACCTCAGTGCTTACATCTTTTGGATCTAAATCGAATACTTGCGCCGCGGTCGTCAGGTGAAAGTCTTCATCACGAGTAAAAGCGCCTATAAGCAGAGGATCACTGCTTAGATGGGCAAGAAGTCGCAGTTCTATTTGGGAGTAATCAGCGACTAGCAGTTTTTCCAAAGGGTGTGCCGGTATAAAAGCTCGTCTTATCTCTTTTCCAAGCTCCGTGCGCACCGGTATATTTTGTAGATTAGGATTACTGCTGGATAGGCGTCCCGTGGCGGTGACCATCTGGTTGAATGTCGTATGTATCCGCTTCGTAGCGGGGTCGATGAGCGGCGGTAGAGCATCTACATATGTAGATTTCAGTTTCGCGAGTTCTCTATAGCTTATTATAAGATCGATGATCGGATGATCGCCTTTAAGTTTTTTAAGAACTGAAATATCCGTAGCATAGGCAGACTTAGATTTTGTTTTTTTTACCGGCTTAAGTTCAAGTTTCTCAAAGAGTATCCGGCTAAGTTGTTGAGGTGAGTTGATATTGAATTCTTCGTCTGCATGTTTCAATATCTCTTTTTTCAGTCTGTCGATATCAATGCCTAGTCTTTTAGAGAAGTCTCTTAGATATTCCAGGTCAAGGCCGACTCCGGCCTCCTCCATTCTGGCCAAGCTCTTTTCAAGAGGCAGTTCGATATTATTATAAAGATCATTTAGTCCGGCTTTTTCTAGTAAAGGCATCAACTCTATTGATATAAGTCGGGTTGCCGCTCCCTCGTGCGCGGCTCTTTCGTAAATATTCTCATTCTCCGGTAGTCTGAGCTCGACGTATTTCCCAAGCAAGGTCTCTAGTGCGAAGTCCTCATCAGTCGCCGACACAAGATACGCTGCTATGGCCGGATCAAAGTCGAATATATCAACGTTTAGGTCGAATTTTTTTAATAGGGGGAGCGCGTTTTTTAGATTAAAGATACAATTTTTTCGCGACTGAACATCGGCCATAAAGTTCTTTAAGATATTTTTGGTTACGGGTGGTCTTTCTTGTTCTAATTTGGTAACTAAAGACAGGCTTTTACCGTCCGCTTCTTTTGTAATGGAGACGACTAATGAGTCGTTCTTATTATCATAAATAAAAGTCCAGCAAAGTAGTGATGCGTCGGTAAACGAGGTAAGTCTGTTTGCAAGCTCCGCGCCGTCTTCGACCACCTCTAACTCGGATGATAGCGGTAAAAATATCTCGATACCCGAGTCGGCTCCCGCGATATTATCTATAAAACGTTCTAAAAGAGTCTTAAATCTTAACTCTATGAAGACATTTTTTATTTCTTCCATATTCCAGCCGTCCGGAGTAATATCGCTTAGCTCTTTTTCAACCGGCACATCGAATATAAGCGTTGCCAACCATTTGCTTATCAGGGCATCGTCTTTATATTCCAGGAGGTTGTTTCTTATTCTCTCCGGCTTAACATCCTCTATTTGTCGATAGATATCTTCTATGGAGCCAAATTGCTGGAGCAGCTTTGCGGCGGTCTTGTCTCCTACTCCGGGGACACCGGGAATATTGTCAGACGAGTCACCCTTTAGGCCGAGAAAATCAGGAACACTTTCGGGGGGAATCCCGTAGCGTTCTATTACCTTTTCTCGATCGTAGAGAACGATATCGGTAATGCCCCTTCTGGTAGTCATTACTCTGGTGTGGTCATCTATCAGTTGAAAAGCGTCCTTGTCACCGGTTACCACTACGACGTCTAGCCCCTTTTCCTCCTGGTCCTTGGCGAGGGTCGCCAGTATGTCGTCCGCCTCAAATCCCTCGACCTCGAGCGTCGTAATAGATAGAGCTTCTAAGACATCTTTTACTAAAGGAAATTGAGATATGAGTTCGCTTGGGGTCTCATCTCTGTGAGCTTTATATTCTTTATATTCTTTATGTCTAAAAGTTGGGGCCGCGGTATCAAAGGCGACGGCTATTCTATCGGGTCGTTCATCGATGAGCAGGCGGATAAGCATGGAAGTAAATCCGTATACGGCATTAGTGACTTGTCCCGACGGAAGCGCAAGAGTCGTAGGCAAGGCAAAAAAAGCACGGTATACCAGGCTGTTTCCATCTATTAAGACTACTTTTTTTCGTTTCTTTATTCCCAAGCCACTCACATATTTTTATAAGAACTCGCTTCATTGTACTAATATTTGGTCATTACGAGGAGTCCTGTTTTTGGGCGACGTCGTAATCTCGGGCGTTGC
>SDBV01013189.1_pt1 | contig 10544 bp, 10 predicted proteins | sample 2277081 | NCBI WGS metagenome assembly SDBV01 (sample SAMN10402039, study PRJNA504765) | marine sediment metagenome | isolation source: marine sediment core GS10_PC15, 223 cmbsf | place: Arctic Ocean: Southern Knipovich Ridge | collected 2010
CTCTGCCGATAGTCCTATTTCATAGCGGGAGGTGATCAGGTTTAAGATCCCCTGAGAGATCTCCAGGATTTCCTGGCTAAACTCTACATTCCTCTGCTGCATAACATTTTCATAAAAGGCCGCCTTAACCTTGTTGATAAGCGCTATCTGAAATCCTGCCAGGGTTTGCTCCTGTATAAGACGATCAAAACGGGCCTCCTTAATAGGGACAAATGTCGGGCCAAATAATTCTCAATATCTACCTAATAGCGATTAAAGTATGTGATAGTTGCGATCGTGTCTGAACTGTTTAATTCATCTTGAAGTAAACAGATTTCATCAGAAGAATAGGTAGGTTAGAATGATCTGCCAGTGATCGGTGATGCTGAATATATCAAATAATATCTAATATTTGTGAAGGGCTGTAAATTGCGGATATATAGCAGGTACCACGGGTTCACGTGCTACGAAACGTCATCTGAGGTTTCTGCTAGTCTTCTGTGTAATAGAGTTACTATATAGAAACCCCCTGAAAGCATTCTGAATTGGTTGTAGTCAATCAAACAACTTCCGAGTAGCCTCTTCATCAAAAAGGGCTTGAATTTTTGGGATATCACTCCATCCCGCTTTCTTTACAACATCGGTAAAATGAACCCACATATCTTTCGTCGGGCGAATATCATAAGTCATTCTTTCCAGGATATAAAAATTATAAATAGATTCGACAACTCGTTTATCATCAATATGATAAAAACGTTCAATTAAAGACTTCATATATCTTTCATTAACCTTTGCAAATGATAGCGATTCTTGAAATGTGCTAATAACTCCCTTCAACTTGCCTGGTGAATATTTTAAATAATTTCGAGTGGTCATCATAACAGTATGAGGGATATTCTCTTCCCATGCACTTAAGTCATATACTTTTTTCAAACCCATTTCCTCTGCTTTAGATTTCCAAGGAACAGGAAGAACAACGGCACATTTCGCCTTTTGAGCTTCGGCCATCATTCCCATAAACCCTAATATAGCCTTTAATTTTACACTCTTAGCTGGTATGTTATATTTTGCGAACGCTTCATAAGCAGCCAATCTATCCATGGCAAACCCTTTGCTTACCACCACAGGAATAGGCACACGAGCTTTAAAATCCTTAATAGCTGGACTTGCCCAAAGACAATAATCCCATCCCTTGAAAAGAGTTGCAAAAATCACCAAATTCTTATCACGAAAAACCAATTTTGCCGCTAATGTAGAAGGCAAGATGCCGACCACCTCCCTTCCTCGTCTAAGCTGATTGACGATCCATTTTGACTCTGAAAATTGAAAGTCACTCTTAAGGCCATGCTTTTCAAACAATCTTTTCTCTCTAGCAGCGAGAAGACTGATTTCAGGACCAGCTAAAGGCGGACAAGGCATAATACAGCATGATTGAACAATAGGGGGATTCAGAGCTAACAAAAAAGCCAAACATAGCGCTAAAACAATCAATACCTTTGTATGTTTCATAATCTACCCCCAGTTGAAAGCTAACTTAAATCAAGTTCAACACGCATCTCTTTCAATAAGTCTACAGCTTTGAATACCAATGGGTCATCAGGTTTAAAACGCCTGTGAGTATCACGTGCATCATTATATTCGTTTATCCAGTCCCTCATTTTGGTCATCACCTTATCGGAATAATACACTTCTATCAACCTTGCCATTTTCCCGATTCCCTTCTCAGCTTCTAATTTAGCCCGATGGACAAGATATTTTTCTTTATTGTGCTCAACACACAATTCACAAGTTATTGTTGGCTCTTGTGCATCCAATTCTGCTAACCTATCAACATTCAGGAAAGATCCCTGCAGTAATTCAGCTATATCAGAGATCATTTCTCTCCTAAATCGTTCATCATTCCACCTACGTTCATTCTGGATTCGCCTCTTCCAATAAACATGGTTTGCCCAAGGAACAAGTAACGCTAAGAAAGTTCCTGCAAGAATTGGAGTCACAGCCGAAGGAACCCACTTTTGAAAAACCTCTCCCCAAGTCAAATAACTATTGTGCACGCCTAAAAAAGCGAGGCCAACTAATGCGGCACAGATCACAAAAGCAATTATAACGGGAACCATGATAATAAACTACCTTCAGTTAATAAGCATTAAAGGATGGGCCTATGAAATTAATTTATTGAAAATTAAAATAAAAACCACTTGAAAGTCAAGGTTATTACCTAATTAACTAAATGATAAAAGAATGATAAAAGAATGAGGGTCAGGTCTTGAATTATCAGTTTTTGAAAGGTCATGTATTAAAAGACTTTGTGATATCTTGCCATACCTACAGCAACCTATCATATTGATTTTATTACATATATCTAACTCATATCGTATATTTCTTCAATAAGTTTTTTCAATTTTTTATTAACCATTTAAAAAGGAGGTAAATCATGAAAATTTCACAACCGGTAAAACTTTGGTTGGAGTATCATAAATTAAATTCCAAAAAAATACTACCAGGGCTTATGAAGGAATCATTTCAAAATTTTGCAATGAAATCAATGACAAAGACATAAATGACCTCTCCATTGATGATATTTTATCCTTCCTTAATAGAATCACAGAAGGCAGGAAACCACAAACAAAACGAACCAGGTTTTCCCACCTTACAGCTTTCTTTAACTTCACCAAAAGCAATATCGATCAAGATTTTCAGAATCCTTGTGACAATCCAATTTTAAAAAAGATGTTCAAAGCCAAAGCCGTTACCAGTTGGGATATCATTGAAAAGGAGGTTGTTGATGAAATCATTTTCAAGACAGAGAATCCCAGGAACCGCCTCATGCTGGAACTTATGGCTCGTGGTGGTATGAGGGTCGGTGAAGTCTTAAAACTAACCCCAAGGGATGTTAATGACCGGAAATTGATACTCAGGGACCCGAAAAGTGGTAAGGAGAAAGAGATCGTATTTATTCCTCAGAAAGTTGCCGATAGGCTCAAAGACCATATCAGGGAAAAAGGCATACAACCGGATCAACGCATTTTCCCTATTTGCTATGAGGCTGCAAGGGCAATGGTTAAAAAAGCGGGCGAGAAGATCGGGATCCGCCTGAAACCCCATGATTTGAGACGACACTCCGCCACATATGCATCTCGCTCAGGCGTTCCCATAGAGATAGTCAGCAAAGTGATTCTAAGGCACGCCAATCTTTCAACAACGCAGCGCTATCTGGGAAAGGTTAGTGAGGCTGAAGCAATGAGGTGGATTGAAAACCTCTATGCCTAACAAAATTAATTCAGGGTGAATGCCATCCCTAGTTTCACCCTGAAAATTCAACTCCCTGGGGTATGTTTTGGATATCTCAGGATTCCAAGGCCTTGATATTTGCCGAAGCATAGCAGGTATCACAAGGAAGGTAATAGCTGGGTTAACGGCGCTCGTATTAGAAGAACTGGCATATGTCATGCCTGAGGGAACGATCTGTTTTGAAAGTAAAGCCCCATTTTACATCCAAGAATGAGCACCTTTCTTCGCATAGAAAAGAGCGACTGCACAACATGAGCCAAAAGCAGACCACTTTTATGCTTACTTTTATTATAAATACTCAGACAAGATTCAATATTCAGGGAAATAAGCTTAACTTTCTATGGGAAGGATCAAATTGATTCAAATGCTAGAAAACAGGGGCTTTACGGCGGGTATATGTATTTGAAAAGAAGTTCACGGTTGCAGTTGCAGCAGCTAATGCAGCTGTCGTTTGCCAAACCTTGGTTCCTTTTTTGCTTTGTTCACCATAATCGGATATCCCTCGGAATATTAACCACGGTATATCATGTTTGTGCCATGCTGCGGCGAAACCGCTGCCTTCCATCTCTAAGGCTCGCATTTCGTCTGTATATTCTTCTCTTTTGATCTGAAGTGAACCATCGGCTATTACTTTCTCACCTGAGAGTATTACACCCCAATGGTAATCTGGCTTCCAATCATCTTCCAGCCCTGGCACTTCTTCGATACTTTGCAGTTTTTCAAATGCGGTTTGAAATTGTTCGTGCCACCTCAGTCTCGTTGGCTCATAATTCGCAAGGTCCATCCTTATTTTGTATTTTAAGGGATATGGATCAGGGCGGTTCCTTTTCCCGGTTTCCTCAATGCGACCTCCTTCATAATCAATTATGGATTTCGCAGCTACAACATCGCCACATTTTACCTTTTCTTCTACTCCGGCAGCTATTCCAACAAGAACAGATGCCTCCTCAATTTTGTATTTGTAGAATAGTGTCTCACAAGCTAGAGCGCAGGGGGTTGTCCTAGGTATGCCAACCATTGATAATAAAACTCTAAGAGGTCGATCTTCATTGGAACGGGAAATTTCAGTTCCCCAGCATCGGAGGCCTTCGACTTGTTCATCAGGCTCTTGATCGAGAGGAATATTCAAAGCAATTTTGGCAGCAGTAAGCTCTTGCAAAACAATAGTAAGGATAAGAACATCTATCTCTTTCTTAGCTGGTGTTCCAGCTACAAGTATCGTTCCATCCTTTGACCTTTTGAGTAATCTAAATGCCTCTTGGTATTTGGGGGATATGAAAGCTTCGAATGCTTCGAAAATTACTGGATCGACTTTCTCCAAGCCAGATTTCATGAATTTGGTTAAAAAATCCCACAACAAAATGGTCTTCTCGGAATCATTTGAGGCGTTCCTTAGCCGATCCAATATAATTCGGCATCCTATTCTGTTATCCGATTGCGACGTTCGGAGACCTTTCATTGGCACTTATGTGTATAGTTCTGGCTTTGGATAAGATTGAATTTCATATAAGCTATAAATTGGTAGACCATCTATGGTAAGTGAAGGATTGAAGTTAGTGATAGCAATAGCGCAAGATAGATTATGTCCAAAGTGTTGTAAAAGTTTCATAAGCCCTTTCCATGTACCGCCAGAAACACAAAACTCATCCATTACTACAACCTGCTCTGTCGATAGAGAGTCGAGCATGACATACCAGTTAGGATGATCTTTTCCCAATTTCTCTTGAAGTTTATTAAAGAAGTCCTCCTTGCTGAAATCCTTTGACAAGTTAATATATTCTTTTGGTACTCTGATTATGGTCACTTCGAATGCTAGGTTGAGACAATCTGTGAACACTATCGATCCTTCCTCCCTAGGGCAGACAATGACTGGGTCAGAAGGAAATCCTTTTGGAACAAAATCAAAAAGTGCACGGACTTTAGTTGCTAACCAAGCACCATTTTTGCGGACTAGTTCCGGATAGCGAGGGGCTGTAGGCAATCGTTTTCTGTATGATGGCACATCGTCCTCATCTTTAAAGCCGATGCCTCTTTCAAAAACCATATCCCAGTTGTCCCAAGGAGAGAGCATGACGATATCATCTTCATCAGATAAATTTAATTCCGGTACATCATGTTTGCAAAGCGGACAATCACCAATTGGATAACGAACTTGTTCAACCTGTAATAAATATTGAATTTGTATTCTCTTATTTCCCACTTGCAATGTGCGAAGACCCCGCTCTTCATCTGTTGCTTTTGTTGACATTATTGATAGAACGTTTGGTTCCAAAGGGTATTTAGTCTGTGATAATTCTTCAAGACGCCGACGCAAGGTATCCCCGCTATCTACCATAGGTACAACTAACATAGGGATCATATCGTCTGCAAAATTTGTGGGTTGTTTTCGAATGTAGGTCTCAACATCCATAACTGTAAAATCGGCTTGCAAAGCAAGAAGTGGTCTTTCGAGCCATGGGGAAATCGGAGCGTGGTAAAGAATAAACGGGTCATTTTTATCTCTGCACAGATCTGCGACATAGTCTTGTACCAAACCAACTAACTCGCCTTCACATAATGTTCCATCAAAGAAATAGCGGACACACTCGTAGTGTTCATCATTTCTGTAGCGCTTGAAGTGCCCGAGCCTTCGGATCATTTTAATGGAAAGAGCTTCCCTTGGATCTTTTCGGACTTTCCTTAGCCAATCAATATATTTGTCAAATTGTAATCCCGTCCCGGGATATTTCCCTGTCACATTACCAGAATCATCAATGATAAGAACTGCGCCTTTTTCAATGAGTGTTGAAAGAATGTCTCGGGGAATATCGCCTTCTGGTAGATATTCGGGCAAAAGTATAATGAAAACTGTATCTTGATTGGCCGTATTGTATCCAACAATCGAGCTTGCAAGAATTGCTAGTTGTCCGCCTCGAACGATTCTGTCAGGAGGATTCGAGAGGTCAATTATGACAATGTCAGGTGATTCTTCCCAGCGTTTAATATTGTCCGAGAATAGGTGTGTAATATCTGAGGGCCTTTTTTTAATCATTGTATAACTGAGGGGTATAGACGTCTTGTCTTGATCGTTTATTAATTTACACTCCTCACCAGACAGGGCCTCTGCTAGCCATCTGTAAAAATTTATAAATTCATCAGATATTCTTTCTGATGCTGGATGGCTTAAACGGAAAGCCAAAAAGCCGAATTTTTTCATTTTACTTAACTTTGTTGGAGTGGAATACGGATCGTTAACATATTACCAAGGAATTCTGGCAGAACTTCATCACAGAGCCGGACCTTGGCCCTGTATCGAGGTATTTTTTCAGTCTTTTCTTTCTGCTTATTCTTTGAAACATTCATGAATAGGTTTTTGGTGCGAAAGGCTACACTCCCACCAAAAGCTTCAACCACAGAATTAATTAACACTGCAAGCCCCATACCCGGTGAGACCCAATCTGGCTTTTCAGTTTTGAGATCAGGATGCACATCCCATCCCACACCGGTGATGTCGCACGAAATTCCAGGGAGAAGTGTAGATAGAAATATTTGTTGATCATCGCAACTTATGTCAGGAATGAAGCTGGCACCAATCACTTCTGAGGGAAGTTCTTCTCCTTCATCATTCTCCCTTACCAATATAAAGGAGCTATCGAAATCACACACTGAGGAGTAAATTATTGGCTTTCCGGCTACAATTGTGTTTTTGAGGGTATCCACCATGCTCGCACCATCATCCCACACAACAACCGTTAAGTGTCGTCTGACGTCTCCATTCTTTGTTGATGCCTGAGTCAGTATTGAGGCGGTTAGAATAATGCTTGCACATGGATGCCGCTCTGCATTTGCAATAGATTCATACACAATCCTACTTGAAATTTGACCTTGAGGGCGATTGACCATGAGTTTTTTTAATACTGACTCAATCAACGGCTGTTGCCAACGCTTACTTACATCAACTGCTAAACGGGAATCAGCCCCTATTTCAACAGGATAGAAGCTGATGAAAGCGAAAAAACGATCGGAAAGGAGTCGTTGCACTGCACTATCAAGGTAAATCCAATTTGCATATTTCAAAGAGCCTCCTTGTTGATTCTCACCAAAATACCCTTTGAAGTCGTCTTCAAATACAAAATAGGCAAAAGGCTTTCCGGTAGTTTCATGGACCGCTTTAGGGAATTCCCATACTCGAAAGAAATCACGAACATCCTTGCTATGTGGGAGTCGAATTTTTGTCTCCAATCGTCTTAAAACTCGGTCCTTTAAAAGAGCAATAATATGCATTAAAGTAGCGACTTCCACGAATTTGCAAGATGACATATCGAGTTCCAGATAATCAACACTGGTCTCGTGTTCACTGAAAAATTCTTTAAAACTTGATTCAACCTCACCGATAGTCGCAGATTTAGGGAATGAGATTTTTGGGGAGTTTTCATTATTTGGTTTCTCTGCGAGCATTGCCTTAGCCTCCGGTTAAAATGTTTTTACGGCGATAGCTCAGAAGTTGTTGTCGTTCACAAAAATTCAGCTAAAGTTGATTATAGCAATATTATAGTAAAACTTCAAAAATAATAGATATTCTTTAAAAATCTATTTTTACTACCATAATTATAATTTTCATGTCAAGTAATTCAGTAGAAAAACTAAATTTCCGAGCTAAGCCGCTGTGCTTGGGAGCCATTGAAGGTATTTTTCCAGGGGAGTGTCCCTGAAGAGTATGCGATTCCCACAACGAGGGCCCCAAGGTTCCTTTTCTTTGTCCATAATTATCATTACACCTGCAGGTATATAAACTTTTTGAGATAAAAAAAGGCCGCCACACCTGTACAAACCTACCTTTGTGAGCTAATCCTTTTTGAATCTTCCGGCCTCGATAAAGGTATCAGGAACTACTCCTTTTTCACATCACTCCTCCCTGATCGGGAACATAATTCCTACGACTCGATCACGGTCCAGGAGTAGCTCTACGGGCAGTCCTCGTGCACCGGTTTCACCTGGTTCTCCAGCCGATTTTATCTGGTCTATTAAAGGTATCAAGTCTGCTCTTGACTCTTGCTCTGAAGAGAGTGAAAGCCTTGAAATGATAAATTTTGAACATATCGCCAAGGTTCCATCTGATGAATCTTACTCCTCGCATCATTTTTCATTCCATGATGGTTTGCCCACCTAGAAATTTCAGATACCTTGCCAATATCATAAATATTCAAATAGTTGTAATATTACCATCATATCCAAAGAAGGTTGGATTAGCAAAATCCAAAGGTGACGCAGCTTGCTGGACCATGGGCATTGATAAAGGTAAAAAGAGTTAAGAAGAGGATGAATGGGATCAGAGAAGGGGCGCAGGGGCCTCAGAGCTCTGTGAGAGATAAGAAAGGGCTGGCAAGTTATCTCGGTATGGCAAGTCCTTGCTCTTTACAGACATCAAAGAACCTCTCCTTGTACCACTTGACAGTTAGATAGTACTGGTACCAGTTGGAGGTGGAAAAATTATCAGCTAACAGGGCCCCAACCACCTTCTTTTTGTCGAACTCCTCTTTTTCATAGTTTCTAAATGCCTCTTTCAGCCATAGATCTTTATCATATGACAGCGCTGAATCACCCTCCTCAAATAGTCCGGCTTTTACCATGGTTTCAATCCATCTTCTGATCCTTCCTTTATCGGTGCCCTGGCTTGAGAGGGTATCAAACAGTACCGCAAAATCCTTAAAAGAAAGCTCGTTATCCCGGTACTCGGGGTGCCTGCTGAGGTAATCTGAAAGATATTCTTTAACTCTCGAAAACGCCCTCCTGTATCTCTCTCTATTCTCTATAATCCCTGTAGATCTATAACCCTCACTGAACTCATCGCTATAGTCATACTCATAGGACCACCTTAAGAATGGCAGATCCGGATAGACCATTACTTGCCCATGACCATAGGCAGGCACCCCTGAGTCAAGCAATCTATCAAACCTGTCTTTTAAAACATATTTAAAGATCTTCATCAGACGGTTTAAGAGGCTTCCCGGGATGTGAGATTGAGCCCGGCAGTTTTTAATATCGTTTACCTTGCTCAAGATCCCTGAGAAACCCTGATGGGAAAATGTATCCAGATAAGGGTGGAATAGTTGTTATGGCTGGAGACTCCTCGGCACAGTTAGCTTGGTCCGACCTCAATTCTTTTCAGCCTTAATAGACCTCTGCAAAATCTCTATAACTGCCTTCACGATATTATTGAATGAGGGGCCGTTGAGTTTCCCTGCTTCAGTGTCTATCAGCATAATGTTGGCATTGAGGAGCTTAGCAGGCCTCGCATAACTAACTCTTCTTAAGGACCCCGTTTCGAAATCTCTGTCGGTAATCTCGACGGCTGCGGGATCAGCATATGGATTGCTGGTCACTTGACAAAGAATCCAGTCATCTCGGCCAGCAGAGGCAAGAACTACAGCGGGTCGTAGCTTAGCTGACGAAAGGTCTGAAAACGGAAATCTGATTAGAATTACCGATCCTTCTGAAGGTGAGACCATGCTTCGTCCTCCTCAGGTCGGTTCCAATCTTTAGAAAGAGATGCCTCGCTTAGTAAAGCTGTCTCAGGGACTTCTTCTGCTTTTTCATCGAGAATCGTAACTATCGCTCTACAAGGACTATCTAGATGGATAGGCTCTTTGAGACGGATTTCCCCATCACTTTCTACTATTGCTTCCACTGATTTAAGCATCACTTCTTCCTCCTTATCAAGGACCATTATGTTAAAGAAAAGGATACCACAAATTGGATGCCATTTCGCTAGATTTTTTCGGAATTTAAGGTATAGAGTTTTATCCATCGTCCCGCAGGATGAAAAGACGGCAGTGAAGGTCAAACCAGAGGCGAAAGTCAAAAAGGAATCAGCTGTTGGGTCCTTAGCGGGATGGTGGATAAAACTCTGTTGGACTTAGCCGATTCTGACCCAATTCATCAATATCTATCTTATCAATAAGCTGTGGTGATTGTAAAGGTCGGTCTTTTTTTAAAAGGAGTGGGAAAAGGAACCCATAAGCCAATTTTTGAGGTGGACACATGAATGAGATGGCATTTTAGGTTCCCTGGGGGCAGTTCCATAGGCGTTGTAATCACGGGTTAAGGTGTATCTTCAAAACGTCAATCGTTTTTTCTCACCTAATGAAACAGAGTGCCCTATCAAGGCAGGTAGGAACCTAAACGGAGGTTGGCAATCTTAAGACTTTGGGATAAGCCATCCAAGGATTGCCTGTAGACCACCTTTGTCATGATGTGTCTCCGGCACCTGGAGCCTCCGCCTCGAAGAATGACTG
>SDBV01013190.1_pt1 | contig 10543 bp, 7 predicted proteins | sample 2277081 | NCBI WGS metagenome assembly SDBV01 (sample SAMN10402039, study PRJNA504765) | marine sediment metagenome | isolation source: marine sediment core GS10_PC15, 223 cmbsf | place: Arctic Ocean: Southern Knipovich Ridge | collected 2010
CTGGATTATCAGAGCATCGTCGACCAGCTCATCGCCGTCGAGGCCCGACCGCGGAACCTCGTGATGCGGCGCATGGGCACCATCGACGCGCAAAGAACGGCCTACCTGGATATTTCTGCGCGAATCACCGCCCTGCTCTCCCGGCTCGGCTCGCTGTCGTCGGCGACGTCGTTTCAGGCCACCACGGCCGCGTCGTCCCTGCCCGACGTGCTCTCGGCATCCTCGACCTACGGCGCGCCGGCCGGGTCCTATAGCTTCGTCGTGCGGGCTCTCGCCACGCGACACCAGTTCGTTACCCGCGGCTTCCACGACCGCACCGCGCCGCTGCCCATCGGCACGCTGACGATCGAATCGGCCCGCGCCCGCGTGGATCGTCACACCGGGCTGGACGAGCTGAACGGTCACACCGGCGTGCGCCGCGGCTCTTTCAAGATCAGCAACGACGGTCAGGAAGCCACCATCAACCTCACCGACGCCCTGACCGTTGGCGACGTGCTGGAGAAAATCAACTCCGCCGGCATCAATGTCCACGCCTCGATTACCGGTGATGGGCTGATCTTGCGTGATGCCGCGGGCGGCGGCGGCGAGCTGCGCGTCGTCGAGCTGGACGGCGGTCGCGCCGCCGAAGACCTGGGCTTCGGCCCCGGCAGCCACGTCGGCTACGGCGAATTGCAGGGCGAACAGGTGCTCTACCTGGCGGACACCACGCCCATCTCGGCGCTGAACGACGGTCTGGGGATCCGCCATTCGGTGGCCGGCGGCGACTTCACGATCTCGCTCGACGGGACCCAGATCGATGTCGATTTGAGCGACCTGGTCCAGGCCGACACGCGTCTGCAACGCCTCAATCACGGGCAGGGTGTACGCCTCGGGACCATCCGCATCACCTCGCGCGACGGCACCATGCGCGACCTCGATCTCAGCGCCGCCGAGAACATCAACGACGTCATCTCAGCGCTGGAGTCCGCCTGGGACGACGAGCGCATCAGTGTCGTGATGACCGGCAGCCGGCTCCTGATCCAGGATAACACGGATGTGGAGGACCTGGACGACGAGCAGGTGAGCGATTTCACCATCGCGGATGTGTCCGGCTTCGCGGCGAGAGACCTCGGCATTGAGGGCAGCGTGAACGGCAAGAAGGTGAGCGGCGGCGACATCCTGCACATGAATACCCTGGCGGACGTCCTCACGGCCATCAGCTATGCAACGGGCAATGAGGATGCCGACGGCAGTCCGCTGGTCGTCGCCGCGATCGGCGCCGACGGGCGTGGGCTGACGCTCAGCAGTGAGGGCAGCGGGGGTGGCGCCATGACACTCGAGCTTCCGGAAGGCTCCAGCTCGCAGGCCTTGGCCGACCTGGGCTTCGTGGCCGGCATCTACGCCGACGCGACGATCGCCGGCGGCCGGATCCTAGGCGGGATCGACACCGTGCTGCTCAAGACGCTGAATGGCGGCGCGGGCCTGGTGGGCGGACTGATTCAGATCGACGCCAACGGCAGCTCTGCCGTTGTGGATCTCTCCGGTGCGGAGACACTCTCCGAGATCGTGAACCTGATCAACCAGGCGGCCGAAGACTTCGGTCTGGGCGTGGACGCCGGCTATGATTCGACCGGGACGCGGCTGATCATCGCGAACGTAGACGGCGACGGCCCGGTGGCGATCAGCGATGTCGAGGGCGACTTCGCCGCCAGCGCTGGGCTGACGGAGGTGGGAACGGTGGTCCGCGGCGTGAACCTGCAACGGCAGTACGTGTCCGAAACCACCCTCCTCGGCGATCTCAACGCCGGCGGCGGCGTGTCGCATGGCCGCTTTACGATCCAGAACTCTGACGGACTGGCCGCGACGGTCAACCTCAGTTCCAGCTCCTACGGCACACTGCAGGACGTCATCACGGCGATCAATGAGCTGAACATCGACGTGGAGGCACGGATCAACGATACCGGCGACGGCCTCCTGATCGTCGATAACGCCGGCGGCGGCGGAGAGCTGAAGATCGAGGAAGATGGGGGCACACTGGCCCGAGATCTGAACATCCTGGGCGAGTCTCAGGACGGGCTCATCGACGGGTCGTTTGAGTTTTCGCTGGACATCGGCGGCGGGGAAACGCTGGAGAGTCTTGCCGACCGTATCGGTTCTGAAACGTCCCTCGCGGACGCGGCGGTGCTCAACGACGGCAGCGGCGTCGCACCCTACCGGCTGAGCATCACCGCGGCGGTGAGCGGGGCAGCCGGCGAACTGATCATCGACGATAGTGAGAACGATCTGGGCATCTCGACACTATCGCGTGCACAGGATGCGCAGGTCTTCTTCGGGAGCGGTGCCGGCGGCGGCGTGCTCCTCACCAGCTCCGACAACACCTTTGAAGACGTGATCGAAGGCGTGTCCATCACCGTCAACGCCGTCGACGACAATCCGGTCACCGTGACCGTGGCAAGAGACTTCGAGAATCTCGTCGAAACAGTCAGCGGCCTCGTGAACGATTACAACACTGCCATGGAACGCATCAGCGAGGTGGGGGCTTACGACCAGGAGACCGAGGTGGCCGGCGTGCTCCTTGGGGAAAGCACCCTGCGAGCGATCGAAAACCGGCTTTATGACACGTTTACCCAGGTGTTTCGCGTGGGCGGCGCTTTCAGCCGCCTGCGCGATCTGGGCATCAAGGTCGAGAGCGGTTCTCGGCTCACGTTTGACCGGGACAAGTTCCAGGAGGCCTACGAAACCGATCCCGAAGCTCTTCAGCAGTTCTTCACCGATGAAGACAACGGCATGGCCACCCTCATGAAGGAAAGAATCGAGGCCATCACCGATTCGGAGGGGATGATTGAAAGCCGCACAGACACGCTTCAGGATCAGAAGGACCTGCTGCAAAACCGCGTTGATATGATGAACGAGCGCTTGGATCGAAAACGCGCACGGCTCCTGCGGGAGTTCCAAGTCATGGAGGCATCCCTGGCCACGCTCCAGATGCAGCAGAGCGTGCTCGCAAACCTGGCGGCGTTGGCCCAGCAGTTCACGCTGGCTGGATACGGGGGACGGTGATGCGCCGGAGCGGACCAACCTCGCACCGGCGCGCCAGTCCTGATGTGACCGGTGGTGCGGCGCTCAACAGGAGGCCGCTTTCTCGGACGTTGACCGGCTGGGTCTCTACTAACCGCCGTCCCCGGCGGAGCCGATACTGCTGAAGACATGACCGCCAAAGCCACGCCATCGCAGGAGTACCTCAAGAACGCGGTGATGACCGCCACGCCCGAGCGGCTGCAGCTTATGCTGTACGATGGGGCAATTCGGTTCGCCGCACAGGGTCTGGAGGCCTTGCGAAACAAGGATCGCGAGGGTGCCTTCAACGCGTTGGAACGCGCGCAGCGGATCGTGCTGGAACTCGGCAACGGCCTGCGACGCGAGGTGAACCCCGAGCTGGCCGACCAGATGGCGGCGCTGTACAGCTTCATCTATCGCCGGCTGGTCGACGCGAACATGCAGCAGGACGAGCCGGCCGTCGATGACGCCCTGTCCATCCTGCGCCACCAGCGCGAGACGTGGCTCATGTTGATGGAGAAGCTCCACAAGGTAGCCGGCGAGCCTGCCACGCCCCAGTCGGCCACTCCCCCTACGCCGACCGAGCCGGCACCAAACCCGCCCACCGCCGACCCATCCCCCGACGCGCCGAAGTCATCCTTCGTGGCCGAAGGCTGATTGGCAGCACGCGGAGCACGTACCAAACGCGGCGCGCGTAACGTCACTTCCCGCACGCTTGACTTGACAAGCCGACCGAAAATCGCTAGGAACTCTCGATCTCTGATCGGCGCCCCAACGCCGTTTGCGTTTCCGCGGTGTCGCCTCAGCACGCGACCCGTGACGTGGGCGCGGGGCCGGTCAAGCGTGGCGGTACGCGTCTGCATAATGCCGCCCCAATAGGCGCGGTGGCCAGTGGCAGGGAGAAACCTGCATGTCGGACATCTGCAACGTCGCCCTGCTGGGCCAGAAATTCATGGGGCGGGCGCACAGCAACGCGTACCTCAAGGCGACCCGCTTCTTCAATCTGCCCAAACAGCCGGTGATGCACACCATCGTCGGGCTCGACCTGATCGCGCTGGCGCCGTTCGCGGACCGCTGGGGCTGGAAGAACTACAGCACCACCTGGAAAGACGTCGTCAGGAGCTCGGAAATCCACCTCGTCGACGTCAGCACGCCCAACTACATGCACGCCGAGCAGGCCCTCGCCGCGCTCTCCGCCGGCAAGCACGTCTGCTGCGAAAAGCCCCTGGCCCACACGCTCAAGGACGCCCGCGCCATGAAGAACGCCGCCGCCCGCGCGCGACGCGCCAAAACCTACGTGTGGTTCAACTATCGCCGTTGTCCGGCGGTGGCGCTGGCACACCGGCTGGTGCGGGAGGGGCGTTTGGGACGGATCTACCACGTGCGCGCCGCGTACCTCCAGGACTGGGGCGGCCCGGAAGCGCCACTGGTCTGGCGCTTTCAGAAGAAGTACGCCGGCAGCGGCGCCCACGGCGACCTGAATGCCCACCTCATCGACATGGCCCGTTTCATCCTCGGCCGCGAGATTGTCGAGGTCAGCGGGGCGATCGCGGAGACGTTCATCTCCGAGCGTCCCCTCTTGACGAAGGCCGGGGCGCACAGCGATATCGCCGGCCGGGGACGGGCCAAGAAGCATAAGGGCAAGAGCGACGTCGACGATTGCGTGCTGTTCCTGGCCCGTTTCAAGGGTGGCGCGGTCGGCACGTTTGAAGCCACGCGGCTGGCCACCGGCGATCAGAATAGCAACCGCATCGAAATCAACGGCGAGCACGGCTCTATCCGCTTCGACTTCGAGGACATGAACCTGCTGTGGTTCTACGACAACAACGATGAACGCGCCACCGCAGGCTGGCGGCGGATCATGTGTACCGCGGCCGGCGAGCACCCCTATGCCGGCGCCTGGTGGCCCGACGCCCACATCATCGGCTATGAGCATACCTTCGTGAACATGGTGGCGGATATGATGGCGGACCTCGCCGGCGAGGAGCCAACCGTCCCATTGCCGAGCTTCGCCGACGCCTACGAGACGCAACGAGTACTGGAGGCCGCGATGCTGGCCGCCAAGCATCGCGCCGCGGTCAAGCTCAGCGAGATCAAGTAGGAACCCGGTGCGCCGGGGTGATCATTCACTGCAATGGTCCGTGCGTGGTGCAGCAAGCCGTCCTATCCACCGGCGAGACGCCGGTGCCACAACCGGTCGGTCCGACGGGTGGCCCATCGCTTCAGCGGTGGGGAACGCGAATGACCTGAGGCCGCCGATATGGGCACACGCCCCGAGTCCGGCTATCATCGCCCGACGTACCGTGACTCGCGGAGTAACCGCCCATGTCAACCACGCGCTATCCGCGCCGAACGTTCCTCCAACGTGGCCTGCAAACAGCTGGCGGGCTCGTGCTCACGCCCGCGCTGCTGGATCAGACGGGCCGGCAGCCGGCACCCGCCACGAAGAAGAAACACGACATTTCGCTGGCCGCCTGGTCCGTGCACCGGATGTTCCACGACGGCCGGCTCAAGCAGATCGACATGCCGAAGCTCTGCCGCAAGACGTTCGACATCGGCGGGCTAGAGCTGGTCAACAGCTTCTTCCCCAGCCCGCAATACAACTACTGCAAGGACCTGCTCAAACGCGCCGCCGACCACGGCGTCAAAATCCTGCTCATCATGTGCGACGCCGAGGGCGACATGTGCGCGGCGGACAAAGCCGAGCGACGCCAGGCCGTGCGAAACCATCGGAAATGGCTCGATATCGCGGCGGTGCTGGGTTGCCGCTCGATCCGCTGCAACGCGGGCCACGGGGCCCCGGGTGACAAGGATGCGATCCAGCGCTGTGCCGCGAGCTTTCGCGAGCTGTGTGAGCTGGCGCAGCCGGACAACCTCAACGTGATCATCGAGAATCACTGGGGCCTGTCGTCCGACCCGGATTCGCTGCTGGCGGTGATCGAGCAGGTGAGCCACCCGCTGATGGGCACGCTGCCGGACTTCGGCAACTTCCCCAAGCAGGTCGATCGCTACGAGGCGGTCCGCCGCATGATGCCGTATGCGAAGGCCGTCAGCGCCAAATGCCACGAGTTCGACGCCGCGGGGAACGAGATTCACACCGACTACGCCCGGATGATGAAGATTGTGCTGGACGCCGGCTACCGCGGCTGGGTCGGCATCGAGTACGAAGGCCCGGACCCGGATGAAGTCGCGGGCGTGAAGGCTTGTAAGCGGTTGCTGGAGAGGTTTCAGTAGGCGCCTCGGGGACAGCCCGTCATGTGGCAGGGGGAACGGCCTACCGCCCCTTCGAATCTGTCGCCGGCCACCAGGGTTCCACGCTGATGCGCGGCAGGTGCGGCTCTTCCGATTTGCCGAAAAGGAAGCTGAAGCTGCCCAACATCAGGACAAATCCCAGCATCCAAAGCAGCGTACCCATGCTATGCATCCTCAGAGCCGGCCGGCGCCGCCGTGCGCCGGGCCTACTCCCAGCTCACCGCCAACTGCACGATCCCGGGGATCTTCTCGCCCGTGTCCACCAGGAACTCAACCCACGTCTCGCTCACGCCGGACTGCCACTGCAGCGTCACCTGATACACGTAGGCGTAGTCGGACACGTCCTCCACCACGACGTATTCGTCCCCGCCGACCTTCGTGAGCACCAACGCCGTGGGCGAGACGATTTCAAACGTCGTCCGTTCCGTCTCCAGATTGACCGCCTCGGCGACGGCGTGCCCCAGCAGGTACCCGTCCCGTAATTCGAAGAAACGCTCCGCCGCCGGAACGATCGTGATGTCGGGCGCCGCCTTTACGACGAATTCGACGGTGTCGAAAGACCGCTCGCCGTGCTCGTCGGTGACCGTCAACTCGAATTCGTAGACCGCTTCCGCCCAGCCCATCTCCTCGCCGTGCGACAGCCCCACGGCGGACGTGACGGCGGCGTATTCACCCACGATCGTCAGCGCGGCGGGGCCGGCGACCTGCCGCCATTGGTACGCCAGGTCCTGTCCCGCACTCCCGCTGCCATCGAGACGCAATTCGTTCCACCCGGACCAGACCACTGCGTCCCGGCCTGCATCGGCCACCGGCGGGGTCGCCTCAGTCTCCTCAGCTTCCTCAGCCTCCTCAGCTTCCACCGCGACCTCGTCCACGATCGTCTCTGGCGGCATCCACGCATCGGGATCGCCGGCGGGCGGGTCGGGTACCGGTGGATCCAGGATCACGCCGACGTCCGCCGGAGCCACGTTCTCGGCCGGCGCTGCCTCGTCGGCCGGTGCCTCTATGGTCTCGGGCATGTCCGCCGGCGCCTCGTCCGAGGTGGCTTCGTCTGCCCAAGCAGACTCGTCCAGGGGCTCAGGATCGGGCTCCGGTTCCGCCGGGGACGGAGAGGGCCAGGGCGTGCCTGCGCGAAAGACGGGGATGAAGGTCGGCACTCGCGGGTCAGTGGAGTTATCGGAACTCATCGTCATGTCCGAGCTGCCGCCGGAAGCACTCGCCGGCTGCGGCAAATACCCGGAGAAGACCATCAGGCTCACGCCGAGCGTAAAGCAAATCACGAAGAGAGCGGGTCTCATGGCACTCCTCGCCCGTTAGCCGGGCGCGCTGAGAACAGACCTCTATCTAAATGATCGAAAACCTGCGCACGCAGAAGCAGCAGAACCTCGTACTTTTTTGAAGGGTCCATAAAAACGCGCCCCTCCCGACGTGCAACGCCTTCGTAACATAGCTTGCGCGGCGCCTTCAGCCGGCCGGGGCAACCCGCCGACCTTATCGAACGCGAGGCGAAGACATCCGGCTGGACGGGGACGGCCGGCTACGAGTCAGGCAGGTGGTGTAGTTCGTTTGGCGGACGCAGGGCGGGCTCCCGTGCGCGCGTGAGCGACGCGGGACCCGCCAGCGCCACACCCCGCTGGTGCAGGACTGCAACACCCTCTCACGCCGTCATTTTTGCGCCGAGCTCTTTGGCCAAGCGCGGGTCGGCACGACAAAGAGCCGACCGGGCACCGACGTTGCTATAATCAGGATTTCGTGGCAACGGTAGGACCTGTGCAAGCACCGCGCTCAAACTCCCGTCCGCCGATCAGCGCGCCCTCGGAGGCCCGCGCCTTTCGCGTCCTGCGGTTCGACGGGATCGAACCGGAGCGGCAGCGCATCCATGATCTGCTGGACTTGCGCCCCGGCCGTGACAGCCACGAGCGCTGGCTCAGCGTGGTCGACGAGATGCTCGGCCAGTTGCCGCGCTTGATGCGCCCCCGGGGCCTGTTTCGCGTGGACGAGATCGCAACGCTACGACCCGATCGCGTCCGGCTGCGCTCGGGCGCGGAGTTCAGCGGGCCTATCGGGCGGTTTCTGGAGCACTGCACGCTGATCGCCACGTTTGTCGTCACCATCGGCTCCGGCGCGGAACGGCTGAGCCGCGGGCAACTGCGGGCCGGCCAGGTCATGCGCGGCACGGTCGGCGACGCGATCGCGTCGGAGGCCACCGAAGCGGTCGCCGTCCGGCTGGAGGACGAAGTCGAGGCGTGGGCCCAGGCGCGCTCCCTGGCGATCACGATACGCTACAGCCCGGGCTATTGCGGGATGAGCGTCGAGCAGCAGGTGCCCCTGTTCGCCAGTCTGCCCGCTCACCTCATCAATGTGCAACTGACTCCGAGTTGTCTGATGATCCCCGTAAAGTCCATCTCGGGCTTGATCGGGATCGGCCCGGCGGACAAGCTCCGCCCCCGCGGGTGCCCCTGCGAGCTTTGCAGCCACCCCGACTGCCGCCAGCGCCGCGCGGCCTTCGACGCCGATCGCGGTGTGGCTCACGACTGGCGCCCGGAGGAGTAAGGCCGCTCCCGCACCTGACAATCCGGTGCAAAACCGCAGCGCCGGACGGCCATCAGTCCGCCGCAAAAGTCATGTAGCGTCCGGGCTCTGTCCCGGACGTTGTTGTAAGAGGACGTCTTCCCGCAATCTACGGCCGGGACAGAGCCCGGCCGCTACATTTTCCAGCCGGTGCCGACTTTTGCGGCGGACGGCTATACGGCCGCACGGTCGTCATTGCTCCAGCGCTTGCATGACCCGGGCGTACTTGTCGGCGAAGACCGCCCGCCAGGTTTCCACCAGTTGCCGAGCCTCGTCGGGACTCGCCTGAACGTATTCAGCGGCCAGCTCGTGCGCCGTCAGCTCGTCGCAGGGCGGCGCGACAAGTTCCGCCAGCAGGGCGGCCGGCTGATCCCGCGCGATCAACTCGTGCCAGATGTTCTGGAGCAGAACGTGGTGCCCTTCACAAGCCGCGCGCACGAGCAGCTTGACGAGTGCTCCCTGCAAGGGCGCCTCCCGCGGGTTGACCAGCATTCCAAAACCCACCTCCAGCGGATTCCGGTCCACCGCCAGCTTGCCGGCGTATTTCTCGTACACGGCCGGGGCCAGCGCGTAGTGGTACAGCGTATCGCCATAGGGGGCGCGCTGCTCACGCCGCACAGCCCACAGAGCCTGCCCCTCCTCGCTCAGCAGGTACCGCACGAAGTCCTTCGCCAGCTCCACATTGGCCGCCGTATAGAGCACGCTGACGATGTCGGGAGTCGCGGCGGTGGCTCCGGGCGGATCAACGTACTCGAGCCGGCCCGCGCTCTCCGCGGCCCGCGCCGCGCCTTCGAAGTTGACCGCGACGGTCGCCAAGGCCACGCCGCTGCCAACCTGGTCCAGAGCCGCGCTGCTGCGGGCGGCCAGGGCGCGGGTGTTGGCCAGGATGCGCAGCACCGTCCCCCAACCTCTCTCCCAGCCTTCATGTTGGAGGATCAAGGCCAGGCACTCCCGGTGACTGCCGCTGGCCCGTGGATCCGCCAGCGCCACCCAACCGTGGAAACGCGGCTCGGCCAGGTCCGCCCACGTTCCCGGCGCAGCCACGCCGCGCTGCACGCAGGCCTCGGCATTGTAGAGGATGCCGAAACTACTGAGGCCGGTGGCGAACCAGTGTCCGGCGGCGTCGCGGGTGGGCTGACCGGTCACCTCGGCGGGAATCCCGGCCAACGTGTCCCCCAGGTCGATCGGCTTGCTGAGACCCGCGGTGGCCAACCCCGCGTGGTCGATGATCCCACCACCGAACATGACGTCCGGTTTCGGCTCGCGCGAACCCCGCGCGCGTCGCTCCGCAAAGTCACGCACATACTCGACGCACTGGGGCGAGCCGCGGTCAATCCACCTGATCCGGACTGGCCGCTTGCGGGCGTGCAGGTGCCAGTTCCAGAAGCCCTCCTCAAAGGTGGCGCGGATCTTCGCGCTGTGCGGCGTGAGGATGGTCAGCTCCTCGGGCTCTACGCTGGTCGCAGCGGCGCTCGAAGCAGCCTTTTGCTCGCAGCCCCACACGGCCAAAACGACGGCCAGCACGAGGAGCGACAGTCCGCCCGCAACCGACCGGTAAGCTGTGTCACGCGGCATGATCCACCTTCCACACAATCCACAGATAGGCCGGGTACCGCACCGTCTGGCCGGCCAACTTCCGACACTCCGCCGTTGAAATGTTCAAAATACCCGGAACCCGCGGATC
>SDBV01013191.1_pt1 | contig 10542 bp, 13 predicted proteins | sample 2277081 | NCBI WGS metagenome assembly SDBV01 (sample SAMN10402039, study PRJNA504765) | marine sediment metagenome | isolation source: marine sediment core GS10_PC15, 223 cmbsf | place: Arctic Ocean: Southern Knipovich Ridge | collected 2010
GCCCCAGGATGCCCCAGGATCCAGGGTCACCGGTTCACCGTTAACCGGGCTCAAGTAACCCCTAAAAAGCCCCGTTTACCGGCTTTTTCCCAAATAGGACACCCCACAGGATTAACACAAAAACGATGTGGGATGATGTGGGATGAAGTCCCATGCCAGCCCAAATTGCCTATCAACCCATCATTATGACGCAATATAAGGTGTAAATAGGGGTAAAATAAGGTCAATACAGCAATTGATCGAGTGGGGTATTTAGCTCCTAGGCTAAGTGAGTAGAGCGAGTGCGCCTCAGACCTGCCGGTTGCTGGAGGATTCTTGCCGATCAACGGTGCTCTTGTGCGCGTAGGCTGCGTGCGATCTGCCCACTAGATGCACTGTTAACCGGTCACTGGTTGCCGGTCAACGGTGTTAAGTTGCGCGACGCACTGCGTCATAGGCGAAGCCTTCGGCAACATGCAACTGGGACATTGTGCCACTGTCAACCGTTTGACGGCAACTAGAAGGCAATCTCGGTAAAGCAACTAAGAAGCAAGGCTTCGCCTTTAATGCGCAAATCGGTAACGCTCAACTAGCCCCCCGGGGGGAACCGTTGACCGGCAACTTTGCGCTGCGACACTGCAACTTTGCGCTGCGGTTGGAGTTGGAGTTTGGTGTATGGCATTAAACGCATCGAGTCATAGCCGAACTTACGGGCCTAGTTGCACATGCGCAACTTTGCGCTGCGGCGAATGTGTTTTCAAAAGCCACCGTTTACCGGTAGGTATTGTGATCGGATTTGTCTGTGGGTTAAAGGCCGAAGAAGATCCAGGAAATCCAAATTAGCGCGCAGCTAATCACTCCGATGCAAAATTGCGCTTTGTTTAGGTACATGTATAGCTCCTCCGAAAACTGGCGAGACTTTCGAGTAGGCGTCTACCCGCGACTCGCGCGGCGAGGGCAGGATGCTTAACTCGCTCAGCGTGACATTTAGTATGCGAGCTAGCGTACCACGCTCGCCAGCACTTCGGGGGCCACCATAGTCTCTTTTGGCACCACGTACACCTCATTTCTTACCTCGCTTCTTCGGGGGTACGCCTACCCGCGTGAGCTTAGTCTGGTTCCGACCCTTGAAGTCGTCGTGCCCCTTAACCGTACCGGCTAGCGTGTGGGTTTCGCCCACCTTGATGGCACGCTTGAGGCCGTTCTCGGGGATGATCTCCGGGTTCGTCGCAAACCAGATGAATAGGTTGCCGGTCGCATCCTCAAACTTGTGCAGGGTCGAGACGCCGTAGAAGCCGTCGATCTCGCGCGTACCTACCAGGGTGAGGTCTAGCGTGAGCCTTTCCTTAACAGAACCAACATGTTCGTTGGACTTCTGCGCATCGGCTGCCTTCTGGAGTCGCTTCTCGAAAACCCGCTCAGCGGCGACAATAACGGATCCAGCCAGCCCGCCCCGCTTCGGACGAATGTAGTCGTCCGTGCAGACGGCGTGCAGATTGTAGAGGTAGTCGTTATCCTCCACGTCGGCGTCCGTTAGCTCGCGAGCCCACTCCAGTGCTTTGGCCCCGCGCGCCAGATCCTCAGCCGTGGGAGTGAATTCCCCCGTGGGGTCCGAATGCCAGTAGCAACTTTGAGCCACGTCGGCGGTCGCGTCCGAGCGATTCTGCTCGTAAGCTGCGCCCCGGCTCAGCCAGCCCTGCTCGCGAATCTGCCGGGCGATGTGGCCCAGGAAAACCGGCAGATCGAGCATGGTTGCACCCTGCCCAAAACCGGCCTCTTCGGCACCCTCTACCAGAGCGAATGCTCGGCCCCAGAGGTTTAGGTGCCCGATCAGGCTTGCTGGGTTCGAGTGGCCCAGGAAGTCCGCGAGGCAATTCCGGCCTACTCGCTTCTCGTTCCCGGTGTCATGCACCACAATGAATGTCTCGTGTCGCTTGCGGGAGGTCGTGCAGTGATCGCAGGTCGCCTCCACGCCGTGGTAGGGCGTCAAGTCGATCATAGGCTCCGTCGCGCAGGGGTAGCGGGTGATGCACCCGTTAGAGAGGTGATCGACCACGGCCGCGAATGTCCAGCCGTCTAGCTTCGGAGGATCGCCGTGCAGGCTAACCTCGGCCCGCTCGTGGCCTACCGGCTTCGCTTCGTCGCCCCACGCCTTCGGATCGGTCGAGACGGTAGGTCCCGGTCTACCGGGGCATGTGAAGCACGTCTCGCGCTCACCAATGTGCAATTGAATGGCAGGTACGCCTAGCTTGGCCGCGCGCTTGTTGAGCTTCTCCACAGCGCTCGCGAGTTTGTCGATATTTCCGTCGTAGATGTAACGGGGTTCGCTCATGCCTTACTTATCGACCGGGCAGGCTGAAACTTGAGCGCCGTTTACCGGCCACCGTTAACCGGCAACTTTGCGCTGCGTCTCAGTGGAGGTGGCGTTCGGTCGAACGTCGCGAAGCCTGGAGAATCATGGCTTCTACGTCGGAATACCCGACCACGAGTTCGAGACGTTCCTTAGACGGAACGATGTAGCGCGCCAGCTTCCGTTTAAGTGAGCCCCTCAGGGATATCAGCATTTTCAGCATGGGAGTTTAGAGATGCAAACTGTGTGCCACTGGCGTGGGGGCGGGTCAGAACGGCTGTACGAATCAGTCGCTAGGCTGGATACCCGTCCCCACACGCCATTCTACGCTGCGTGTGCCTTGTGGAATGCGGTCGCGAGGAGATCCTCGCAAGGCACGCAGTATTTCCCGAAACCAAACTTCGAGAACATTCGGAACTGCGCACCGTTGCCCGTAGCTCCACATTTTGAGCAAGTAGGTCTGTTTGTTTTCTCCATCTTAGTCTCCCTTAGAGAAGAATGGTGGTATGCGTCAAAGCAACCATCAATGCTATGAACACAACCCACAAAGCAACAGCTTGCTTATAACCCAATACTATGGTTTGTTTGTTTCTCCATATCACACCTTATCGGCGAGCCCGGCTCAAACTTTACCGGCAACTTTGCGCTGCGTCCAATCGGAAAAAGATACCGTGGCGAATGTATTACCTAGCGTGGCAATTGTCCACGATACTGCGTCTTTTAGATCACCTCAAGCGATAACTGGCAACTTTGCGCTGCGAGTTACGAGGCAAGTTGCCGATCAGTGACACCGTTTACCGGCCACCGTTAACCGGCTACAGAACCTCGTTGTCGCTGCCGAAACCTTCGCCGGTTTCGTCTTTCTCGGCGTCGAAGTCCCTCTCGGGATCGCATTCGTCGAAGTCGTTGCCATCGGCGTCCAGTTCAAAGAAACTCGGCTCGCTACCGGCGGCAACCAAAGCCTCGGCCATTGCGGCACCGTTGAGCGGCAACTCTTCGGTACGCAGGAAGCGCCCGACGTAGCGGCCCTCGGTCGCCTCACGGGCGATGAATGCCAGATCGACGAATGAAGGGATCGGCTCTTCGCTCAATACCTCGAAATGTACAGTGCTCCTGTAAAATCGTCTCATGTCTTCTCCTTCGGTCGCTCGCAACCACAACAACCAGCACAGTAGTTGTGTTCGCACCGATGCCCGTGTTGACCTTCCCAAATTACCTGGACCGGATCATCGTCCACTTCCGTCTCTTCCACGCAGTCCACGGTGAATGAATCCGAGAGGTAGTCGCCGTTAAAGCTGCTCAGCGGCAGCCCTTCGGCTATGTCTCGGGCTTCGTCTGCGGTTTTGGCCTCGATTACTTGCCCGCCGAGGAACGTCCAAGATACGTCAACTTGAAATTTCATGATTCTCCCCGAAGTAGTATGCGCCGGTTGAGCCGGTCGCGGCCCTTTCTATCAACTCGGTGCGAGCCTCAAGCTCGGAGTTCGAGAGATGGTCCAAATTGAACACAGGACGCACTCCAAACGCGATCTCGTAAGCGTCGCGGAACAGAACCTCTGTTTGTCGGTTTTTCATTTCATTCTCCCTATAAGCTGAGACGAGTAATCCTGCTAGCCGCTCGTCCCGTCGGCCTGATATCTATGTATCGGCAGGGGTCGGCGAAACTTGAGCCCCGGCAACTTTGCGCTGCGTCGCGCCGGTGAGACGCCGGTGGGAGTTGCACATTACTTGCACAACGAAAGCCCGGGGTCACGAGACCCCGGGCCACCGTCCCGCCGTTTAACCGTTAAGCGGCCTTCGCCTTCTCTTCGGTCGTCTCTTCGGCCTTCTCCCACTTGATATTTCGGATGTGGTCGATCGCCTTCTGAGCCGCGCCACCAGCGTGAACTAGGATGTTGGGGTCGGCCTTCAGCTTTTTCAGCCAGTGGTCGAGATAAGCGGCCGAATTCTCGTCCGCCTCTTCGCTACCGATACCCGCGAACCCTGCGAGCATGCTCGCGCCCATCTCAGCGATCAACTCTTCTTCGCTGTAGGCATGATCCGCGAACTTCGCATGGTTTGCCACACCTTCACGCTCCAAGCGTGTCCGGTGCCCGGTCGAATGGGTCAACTCGTGGAACAAAACCCGGTAGTAGGCTTCGGAATCTTCGAAAGCCGTGATATCCGGCATCGAAACCCGGTCAGCGCTCGGCGTGTAGTAAGCCCGCGCGTCGCCGTGTCGGATCTCCGGTGCCCCCACATAACCGGCAACCAATGCTTCGGCCTCTTCGATCGGTTCTTTCGGCTCGGTAGAGATACCGGCGAAAGCCTCTTCGACTTTCAGATTGATTCCGTTCACCTGCTCGACGTTCCATACCTGATAGAAGCGGCAGAATGCCCGGCGACCCTCTTCGGCCTCTTCTTTCGTTGGAAATTTCCAGAAGAGGATCGGAGTGTAGGGCTCGTTTGCCGGAACCTCGGTTCCGTCTCTGAGCGTTGTCATGGTGCCATCGGTCAGCTTTTTGATCTTACCACCCAGCTTTTTCACCTGATTCCGGGTGATCCAGAACGGAGTTGCGTATCCCTGAAAGAGCGTCATGAAGACGTTAACGCCACGGTAGGCGTGGCCACTCACGAGATTACGCGGCATCCCTAGGCTCGGGTCCCACGTCATGCGCCACGGTGCCACGTTGTGGCCTTCGGCGCGGCGCTTCTCGATCCGCTCGATCATGATCTTTGTGATGGTCTCGTTGACCGTCATTTTTGTCCAGTCGGTTTTGGTACCTTTGAAACCCATTTGTGCCCCCATATTGGGAAAGCGGCTAAATTGCCGCCGGATATCATTGTATCGGCAGGGCCGTTCGAAACTTGAGTGGCAACTTTGCGCTGCGTAAGGTGGAACGGAGAACGGAACCCGAAGGTCCCGTTAACCGTTAACTCTCGCCGTCTTTCTCCAGCTTGCGATAGTCGGTGTGGATGGCTCTGTGGACGTAGTAAAAGCGTCGGCTCTCGTCTGGGAAGCTCTGCTCGTACCTGCCACCCTTGGCGGGGAAGCCGCGCGTCTTTCGATCGGTTAGCTCGCTGAAGTACAAGCCCGGCTCCACTTCGGTTCCGGTGCGGCTATCGAAATACGATACACCGGGAAGCTCGCAACTCATTCCCTTCTCTCGCATGTCTTTCTCAGTCTGGTATCCGTAGCCCGCGTACAGTCCAGCGTCCATGAGGATGATGCCCAGAACGTCTGCCATGCCTCGGCGAACGTCCGGCGAGCAAGTAGAGTGCGCCAGCTTGTAGTTCGTCCGCTTCAGGATGCTCGCTACGTTCGCTGTTTTTCTGATTCGTGCCATTGTTGCCTCCTTGTTACCTCCTTGTCGGTCAACTTTGGCGAAACTTGAGCCTCTAGTACGCAACTTTGCGCTGCTCTCAAGTTTGAACCGGCTTAGCCGATAAGTATGTCATCGGCACGGGGGAAAGCTCCCGACTTTAACAGGGTCGCCCTGATTAGTCCGAATCGTAAACGGATCCGGTGCAGTCCCTTGAGTGGGAGCGGGTCCGTTTCTATTGGAGCCGAGTGGCAACTTTGCGCTGCGTAACCGAAAGCCGATGCCGACTCCAGCGGGAGGCTAATCCCACCCTGTCCCGGCTACGCGGGGACGCTTAGGAGTCGGTCGGTTCGAGCGTGAAAAACCTTTGCGCGATGCCGATGTAAAGCAGCGAAATAAAAGCGATTTGTACGATCTGCCAGCCCGTGATTACCGCTTCGGGGATCATCGCAAGTACCTGATATGACCGGCGGATTCCAAACTGTCGGCCCCGTTGCCTCGATAGATGTTGCCTCGGGCGTGCTTCGCCGGAGCGCTGTAGCTCGCGGGCTTGAAGATGTCACCCGTGGCGACTTCCACGAAGCTGTGAACGCTTCGGCTCGGTCGCGCCTCACCCGTCACCGGGTCATTCTCGCCAGCGATCAGCTTGATGTACTTGCGCCCACCCTTCACGATCTCAACGGTCGGGACGGCGAAGGTGTAGTCATTGTCGGCGAAGTGTGTTCGCTTCACGCCTTCGGCGGTGGCTCTGAAGTCTTCCAGCGCCTCGTTGAAGGTCGTCGCGTTTTTCGGTATCGGCATCATTTTCTCCCTTGCTGATATCTATGTATCGGCATCGGTGCCCGAAACTTGAGCCACACGCAACTTTGCGCTGCGTAAAACGATGTAGAATAGCATATAAAAGGCACTCATTTATATGCAAAACTATATCGGTTTTAGCCTTGGGCGACCCCGTGGGGCCACGTCGTTGGCATTCCTGTTGGCGGTTCCCGGTGGCCGCAAAGGCAAGACTCCCCCGATCGAACATAGGACCGCCCACGCCGCCGATTGCATTTCGGGCAATGGTAGCGGTGCCGACCGTAGCGGGCGAGGCAATATCGTTGCGTGGCGGTCATTAGATCGCCGCAAACGGGTCGGCGAACTGCGTTCGCTCGGCTACCGCGTGACCCTTGCCGATGTAGGTCGTTTCTACGTTCTCGGGATCGCCGCCAGCTTCGGCTATGAGTGCTCCAATCAGAAGCTCTCGGGCCGTGTGAAGCTGCGCCTCGGCGCACTCAACTGCCAGCTTTGCAATTTCTACTGTCATGGCATTTTCTCCCTTGCTGACTTATGTATCGGCTACCCGCGATCGAAACTTGAGTAGCAACTTTGCGCTGCGTCACAGCCGAGTTGCACATTAGTTGCCGGTTCGTGAGCAAGCAAAAGCCGAGGCTCTCGCCCCGGCTAGTTGCCTGTTTGTTGCTGGGTTACGCGGCTTCGCGTACCTCGTCAATTGCCGCATAGACCGCCTCGGCTCCAAACTCGCCCAAGAGGTCCGCCAGCTTACCGTTAAGGCTCGCGACGATTGCCGCCTTCTCGGCTTCGATTGCCGCCAAACGCTCGCGGGCGCTTGCCGTCACCGTGGGCGCAACCGCTACCGGCTCCGGGGTCGGCGTGACTATCACCGCCCCACCGAACGCCTTCGCCGTCCGCTCCTGAGCCTCGGCCAGCGCTTCCGTGTCAGCCAGCGCCGCCTGGACGTGCTTGCACCACTCGATCGGGTTCCGCTTGTCACGCGACTGCGGCGGGCCATACTTCCGACCCTTGCCGTTGCCGTTGCCGTGGCATCGCGAGCCCGCTACCGTCTGGCACCAGTGCCCATTCTTCGAGTCGAAGTTTACAGTCACATCGTAAACGTCGCTGCTCCCGCCCACCAGCAGATAGAAGCTATCCGCTGAGCGTGCGCGTCGGCCACTCGGCCCGTTGCGCGAGTCGTTCTTGTCCGATACTGCTACTTCCCTATCACGTAGGTCAGCCATCTCTTTACTCCCTTGCGGCTCGGTTAATTCCGTTTGCCGCCTGATGTTCTATGTATCGGCCAAACGGCTTGAAACTTTAGCGGTTCACTAACCGGCAACTAACACGCAACTACGGACGCAGCGCAAAGTTGCACTTCGCACTGGCGTTGGCGAAGCGGGCCTTTCGGCCCGCCGCCTCTCGCAGCTAACTTGTCAACTTGGTTCGGAGGTTCGCTGTCGCTTTGGTGTGTATCTGACACACCCTTGACTCGCTTACGCCGAGGATGCCGCCAATCTCTTTCATATTCAGATCTTCGTAGTAGTAGAGTGACACAACCATACGTTCCCGCTCGGAAAGCGTGCCGATCGCGGCTGCGATTTTTCCGGCGGTTTGGGATTGATTTAAGGCCGCAAACTGGTTGCCCGCTTTGTGATCCTCTAAAATTTCGCCTCGGCTTCGATCGCCGCCAGCCGGTCCCGAGCGTTCCGAGTTAATACTTAACAAGGAAAGCGCCGACGCCTGCTTACGTAGGGCGTGGAATTCGTCCGCCGCTATGTCGAGGAAATTAGCAACCTCCTCGTCATTAGCGGCACGTCCAAGGGTCTGCTCCACTTCCGCGTAGGCTCGCTCAAGTTTGCGGGCTTTCTGTCGAGTGCTTCTCGGAACCCAGTCCATCGCTCGCAATTGGTCGAGGATAGCGCCCTTGATCCGATGCTCGGCATAGGTGCTGAATTTGCAGCCCTTCTTGGGGTTGAATTTATTTGCAGCGTCAATCAAGCCAATAACGCCGACACTGTGTAGATCTTCCGCTTCGATGTGGGAAGGCAGGCGAACCGCAATCCGGTTCACGATGTAGCCGATCAATTTTTCGCCTTCTTTCCAGTCTATCTTTTGCTGCTTCATTTGGTGCCCCCTTGACTGTTTACCTATTTAAGCACAGATCCCCCGATCTGTCAAATCGCCTGAATTTTAATGCAATCCCCGTGCCGCTGCCGGTTAGTGAACCGCAGTGCAAAGTTACACTTCGCACTGGCTAGGCCAGACGGACGAGCGATCTCTCGCCCGCCGTCCTGTTAGCCGCGCATGTATCCGCAGACTATCACGCTGGGATACTGGCGGCGCTCTCTTTCCACGTAAATGTAAACCGCCAGCTTCCGAGATGCAGCATTATGTACTTGATCCCGCCGCAGTCGCCGGGAAATCGGAGGTTCTGAAATACGCCTAGCTTTGTCTGGCTCTTGAGGTACCGCTGGAATACAAAACTCATAGCACAAACGCCGCTAGAATTGAACAACTAATGAAGAGTGAAACGATGATGTCGAGCATGGTTTGATCTCCCTTTGTGATGTTCTATGTATCGGAACGATCCGCGCCAAACTTGAGCGCAGCGCAAAGTTGCACTTCGCACTGGCTAGGTCCAAATGAAACGGCCCGCGAGAACCATTCTCGCGGGCCGAGTCTCGCCGCCTCCCGGCGGTCTGGGTTAAATAGTGCAGCAACCGCAGCACGGCGCATCCTCGCACCGTCCCGCATAGTTGCGGTAGAAAGTCCCGCCGGAAGTCCGCACTTCGTAGCTCACGCCCCGCCCCGCGCTTGCCGAGTCGGCGTAGAAGTCAGAGCTTACGCCCGCGCAAGAAGCGTGGACCGTCTTGCGGCCCTTGGGGGCGCTCTTAGTGTAAACGATATCCGCGCCAGCCTGGAAACGATCGCCGCAGCTTCGGCACTTTCCAGAGTATTTCGCTTTCATCCGGGCCATGTTTTGCCTCCCTTGATGTTCTATGTATCGGCGGAACTCGGCGGAACTTTAGATATTTCTCCCACAACAGATCGCAGCGCAAAGTTACACTTCGCACTGGCAAGAGTGGCGCGAGCGATCTCTCGCCCGCTGCTCTCCCTTTCTAGCTGGCGGCTTTGGCGTCCGCTAGCGTTCCTTTCCAGTGATAATCTCGCTCGATTTTCAGGCCCATCGGCCCCGTTACGCTTTCCAGTTCCGCCCGCGAGAAGTAGCCAAGCTCGCCCTCGAACCCGCGAACGAATCCAAAAAACAGCCCTTCGGCGGGATCGTATTCCGTCGCGTACCACGTCCAATTGGACCACGGGCAGAAAAATTTGACCGCCACAGGCACTTCCTCGGCAGGTTTTCCGTCTAGCGCGCCCAAGGGCGGCAGATCCGCGAGATTTTGCTTCGTCAAGAATAGTTGTCGCGCCATTATTTACGCTCCCAGTCGCCCGCTTCGGCGGCTATTTCGGCCTCCTGGCCTTTGAAATTTCCAGTCAGTATCAATTCGCCACTCTCAAGGCGGGCGCAGATATCTTCGACGTTTCCGCCATTCTCCCAGACCGCCGCGAGAAGTGTTGTTTTTTCAACCATGTTTTATGTATCGGCGGGAATCCCGCGAAACTTGAGAGTCCGTAAGGCGGCAACTGATGTGCAAGCCGCTCGCCGCCGTGGAGACCGCAGCGCAAAGTTACCTTAAAATGAATGTCAATTAGGCCGCAATTTGCGTCATTTCCGCATAATGCGTCATGTAGCAAAATGCCCCATGACGCATCGCGTCGTGACGAGAATTGTCACTTGCTCATTAGTTGCATGACGCACCGTGTCATGACGAAAATTGTCATCGTGACGAAGAACGTCGTCACTGTGACACAATTTGTGTCCGTTTAACTGTCCGCATATACTGTAAGACTTGCGTGCTAGTGACACATCTCTGGGGGTGTGATACGCAACAAGCATCACGTAAGTGCGGAGACAAGTCATTGGTTATAAAGAGGAAACATCACGAGTTGCACGAACGAGGATCAACACTCGTCTACGCGGAGAGTTGCTCGTCCGTGAGTGTGCATCCCGCGTCCGTAAACCCGCGTCTCATTTACGATTTTTGTGTGGGGAGGGGACCCGGGGGGTGGGGGG
>SDBV01013193.1_pt1 | contig 10541 bp, 11 predicted proteins | sample 2277081 | NCBI WGS metagenome assembly SDBV01 (sample SAMN10402039, study PRJNA504765) | marine sediment metagenome | isolation source: marine sediment core GS10_PC15, 223 cmbsf | place: Arctic Ocean: Southern Knipovich Ridge | collected 2010
TGACCGTCGCCTTCCACGGGAGCGATCCGGTAGAAGTCCGCATTCCCCAGCATATGAATCTGAAAGTAATGGAAACCGAACCTGGAGTGAGGGGAGATACGGCCACCGGCGGCAGCAAACCCGCCACCCTGGAAACCGGGGTTGTGGTGCAGGTACCGCTCTTTGTGGAAAAGGGTGAAACCATCCGCATCGACACCAGGAAACGGCGTTATATCGAGCGGGTAAAGAAGTAATTTTCCAGATAAGTCGATGACCAGCCAGAGGGGGGCATGCTCAAGAAAAAACTGAAAGAGATTATAGCTATCGTCGAGGAGAGCGACATCCACGAGGTGGAGGTATCTACCTGGTGGGGACGCCGGATACGCGTTACCAAGAATGCATCCGACCCGGCTATGAACGATGATCAGCTGGCCGAAGTGGGTGTGGCCGAGCCGGTGAAGGATACTTCCAGGTACCAGGAAGTCCGTGCGCCCATTGTCGGCACCTTCTACCGGGCACCTTCGCCGGAGTCGTCTCCATATATTAATGCGGGAGATAAAATTTCCGTCGGCCAGGTGATCTGCATCATCGAAGCCATGAAGATCATGAACAAGATCGAAAGCGACGTTGATGGCACGGTGGTGGAGGTGCTGGTGGAGGATCCCTCCCCCGTGGAGTTCAACCAGCCCCTCGTGGTCGTAGACCCGAGCTGAATTTAGTGCAGGCAGGATTGTCCGCCCTGTTGTCTGACCTACCAGTAGTCCTGATGCTGGCCGGGGAACCGGAGCATGTTTAAAAAGGTACTCATTGCCAACCGGGGAGAGATCGCCCTGCGGATCATCCGGGCCTGTCATGAGCTGGGCATTTCCACTGTGGCGGTTTATTCCACCGCTGATGAGCTGGCCCTGCATGTGCGGTTTGCAACCGAGGCGGTGTGCATCGGTCCCCCGGAGAGCAGTAGAAGCTACCTCCATATTCCCTCAATTATCGCCGCCGCCGAGCTTACCAATGCCGATGCTATCCATCCCGGATATGGGTTCCTGGCGGAAAACCCCGAGTTTGCCGCCATCTGCGAAGACCATGACATAACCTTTATCGGGCCTAAAGCCGATACTATCCGCCTGATGGGCAACAAATCGGAGGCCAGGAAGACGATGATAAAGGCCGGGGTTCCCGTCATACCCGGTTCCCGGGAGGTCCTCCGGAATGTGCAGGAGGCGGTGCGAGAGGCCGAGGAGTTGGGTTATCCGGTGATGGTAAAGGCCTCAGCCGGCGGTGGCGGTCGGGGAATGCGGCAGGTGGAAAGCCCGGAGCTGCTTCCGGAGGCTTTTGTTCAGGCCCAGAATGAGGCCCAGAACGCTTTCGGTAACGGCGACCTGTACCTTGAAAAGTTTATCACCGAACCCCGCCATATTGAGGTACAGGTGATGGGCGATTCCAGCGGCAAGGCTGTGGCTCTGGGTGAAAGGGAATGTTCCATTCAGCGGCGGCATCAGAAGCTGATAGAGGAATCCCCTTCTCCGGCAGTGGACGAGGAGCTCCGGGATAAGCTCTGCAAGGCCGCGGTCCGGGCCGCCGAAAAAGTAAAGTATCTCGGCGCCGGTACCGTGGAGTTCCTGTTGGACAGCGAAAGGAACTTCTACTTCATGGAGATGAATACACGCATTCAGGTGGAGCACACGGTAACCGAGATGGTCTACGGGACCGATCTGCTCAAGACCCAGATCGGCGTTCATACGGGAGTTCCGGTACCGGACTGGATGAGGAAGGCCAGCCTGCGGGGGCATGCAATCGAGTGCCGCATCAATGCCGAGGATCCCAGCCACGATTTCCGGCCCTCACCAGGGCTTATCACCAGCTTCCACATCCCCGGTGGCATGGGAGTGCGGGTGGACACCGCCGCTTATGCCGGATACGAGGTGCAGCCCTATTACGATTCCATGATTGCCAAGCTGATCGTTCACGACACTACCCGGGACTCGGCTATTAACCGCATGCAGCAGGCCCTGGAGGAGTTCGTCATCGAGGGTATCCCCACCACCATCCCCTTTCACCGGCAGGTATTGGCGGACCCCGACTTCCGCCGGGGCGAATTTACCACCGCCTTTCTTGAATCATTTCAGTATCAACCGGTTGAGGAATCCGAATGAATATTCCTGACGATCTGCATTATACCAAGGATCATGAGTGGGCCCGGCTGGAAGGCGATACGGCCGTCGTGGGCCTCACTGACTTTGCCCAGGGAGAACTGGGCGACGTCATATTCCTGGAGTTACCCAGCGTTGGGGATGTCTTCAGCCAGGGGGACACCTTCGGCACGGTGGAAGCGGTGAAGACCGTGGCTGATCTGTTCATACCCCTTTCCGGTGAGATCATCGCCGTTAACACCGATCTCGAAGAAGCCCCGGAGAAGGTGAACAACGATCCCTACGGCGAAGGCTGGATGGTGAAGGTCAAGCTTTCCAATCCCGGCGAAGGGGACCAGCTCCTCGATGCTGCGGCGTATAAGGACCTTATTGAATGATCCAGCCGCACCCTTATATCCCGGCCACCGAGGCCGAGGAACGGGAGATGCTCAAGGCTATTGGAGTGCGGTCCTTTGAGGAGCTCATTAAAATTATTCCCCCTGATCTGCGGGTTAAAGGGGAGCTCGGGTTGGGTCCCGGCCATTCAGAAATGGAAGTGTCAGCCGAACTCAACCGCCTGGCAGGGATGAACCGCCCTGCCGCCGCCGGGATCTGTTTCCTGGGCGGCGGCGCTTACGACCACTATACGCCCGAAGCGGTGAAGGCCATCGCCGGGCGCTCGGAATTTTATACCGCCTATACACCCTACCAGGCCGAGGTAAGCCAGGGGACTTTACAGGTGATGTACGAGTTTCAGAGCCTGGTATGCGAGCTCAGCGGCCTGGATGTGGCCAATGCCAGCCTGTACGACGGGGCGTCAGCGGCGGCGGAGGCGTGCTGCCTGGCCCTCAATGCTACGGGTCGCGAAAAGATTCTTCTGCCGGAGACCCTCTGCCCCCGCACCCGCGCCGTAATCGAGACCTACCTCCAGAACCGATCCGCTGAGGTTATATCCGTGGCCAGCCGGGATGGCCGGATCGACCTGGATGACCTGGCGGCCAGATCAGTGGAGGCTGCCGGGGTGGTGATCCAGTCGCCTAATGTGCTGGGCCTGTTGGAGGACTGGTCCGCTGCCCGCCGGGCTCTGGCAAATGATGACGCGCTCCTCATCGCCGCCGCCGATCCGCTCACCCTGGGCCTCCAGGAAAGCCCCGGTGCCGCTGGCGCCGATGTGTATGTGGGTGAAGGACAGACCCTGGGGATTCCCCTCTCCTATGGCGGCCCATACCTGGGGCTGATGGCGACGAGGGAGAAGCATATCCGGCGGCTTCCGGGACGCATCGCAGGCCGTACCGTTGACCGGGAAGGCCGGCCGGGGTTCGTCATGGTGCTGCGAACCAGGGAGCAGGACATTCGCCGTGAGAAGGCTACTTCCAATATCTGTACCAACCAGGGACTCATGGCCCTCTGGGCGACGGTCTATCTGTCCCTGCTGGGCAGGGAAGGCCTGCAGCAGCTGGCTAGGCTGTGTTTTGATAAGAGCCAGTACCTGGGCCGGGCCATTGCCGGACTCCCGGGCTTTGAGCTGCCTTTCGGCTTTGGCTATGTGAAAGAATTTGTTGTTCGTCCCACCATACCGGCACAGAACCTGTGCGCTAAAGCTGAGGAAGAGGGCTTTTTCATGGGCGCTGTTACCTGGCAGGGGGAAGAGCTGCTGCAGCTGGCCGTAACCGAAAAGCGGACCAGGGCGGAAATGGACCGTCTGGTGGATTTCCTGGGAAGGGCGGCTTCATGAGCGTCCTCCAGTCACTGCTGGAGCGGCTTTCGGTCCAGAAGGGCAACTACCTGGTGCTTATCGACCCCGACCGCAAGAACGACGGCCGCCTGGATGACCTGGTGGCCGAAGTGAACGAATCGGGCGCTGACGCTATCCTGGTTGGCGGCAGCCTGATCATGGACGACGGCTTTGAGGAGCGGGTGGGCGCCATCAAAGCGGCCTCCCGGGTGCCGGTGATCCTTTTCCCCGGTGCCTCCAACCAGCTTACCAGGCAGGTGGATGCCGTGCTGTTCATGTCCCTGCTCAGCGGGCGCAATCCCCAGTACCTGATCGGTGAGCAGGTACTGGCCGCACCGGTGGTGAAATACCTTGGGCTGGAGGTCATCCCGACCGGTTACCTCCTCATGGCGGGGGGCAGTCCCACGGCCGTGGAGTTCATGAGCAACAGCCAGCCGCTGCCCATGGACAAGACCGACATCGTCCTGGCCCACGCGCTGGCGGCTCAGTATCTGGGCATGTCCCTGGTTTACCTGGAGGCCGGCAGCGGCGCCCGGCGGTCCGTTCCCGAGGAGGTGATCCGCTGCGTGGCCGGGGAGCTGGACATCCCCCTGGTAGTAGGCGGGGGCATTCGCAAACCCGAGGAGGCGGCCGGGAAGATCAGGGCGGGTGCCCGGTTCGTAGTCACCAGCACCGTCCTTGAGCAAGAGAGCACCCTACTCGCACGCAGTCTGGATACCATGCGGGCCTTTGCCGCAGCGGTCCACGAAGGCTGATGGCCGCCGAAGTCCTGCCGGGTCAAGAGCACCTTCAGGAATATCTCCTGTACGCCAGGATCGAACGCAACCTGTCACCGGACACCCTCCAGGCCTATCACAGCGATTTGATGCGTTACCTGAACTATCTGAAAGACAGCGGCGTTAGAGACCTCAACGATGTGCGCCAGGGCCAGCTGCGGGGATATACCCGCTGGCTGAACTCCCTCTGTCTCTCGGCGGCTACCATTCACCGCTCTTTTTCAGCCGTCAGGGGGTTTCATCATTTCCTGCTGGCGGAAAAACGCATTGCCAGGGATCCCTCCGCTAATCTTGATCCCCCTAAGCTGCCCCAGCGACTGCCCAAAGTGCTGGAAGTACACGAGATCGACGCCGTTCTGGAGGCGGTGGATACCAGCAAGTCCCTCGGCGTCCGCGACCGGTCCGTTATCTCCCTCCTGTACGCCTGCGGCCTGCGGGTATCCGAACTTATCGGGCTGCGGCTTACCAACCTGATGCTGGAGGAGGAGCTGGTACGAGTGCTGGGCAAGGGCTCCAGGGAACGGGTAGTGCCCATCGGCCGGAAAGCCATCGATGACCTCGAGACTTATGTATATAATGTACGGCCTGCGCTGGCCCGGAAAGGGAAGAACACCGGAGAGGTCTACCTGAGCGTCCGCGGCAATCCGCTTACCCGCATGAGTGTCTGGAATATCCTCAGCCGCTGGTCGACAAGCGCCGGCATCCAGAAAGAAATCTCGCCCCACACCCTGCGGCACAGCTTCGCCACCCACCTGCTGGAAGGAGGCGCCGACCTGCGCGCCATCCAGGAAATGCTGGGCCACGCCGACATTGCCACTACACAGGTCTACACCCACCTGGATCGGGACTACCTGAAAGAGATACACCGAACGTATCATCCCAGGGGGTGAGGTATCAGTGGTGGAAAAAGTGGCGGGAACCTATGGCCTGGTCGGGGATATGCCAGGGAAGTGATGGATATTATAGCTTATCAGAATGTCATATGCTTTGAGGTCTGCCGTGCTTAATCTGCAATCGCTAATCCTCCTCGTTCCCGTCATCCTGCTGGCCTTGACGGTGCACGAGTTCTCCCATGGGTGGATGGCCTACCGGCTGGGCGATCCCACCGCCAAGAACGCCGGGCGGCTGACCCTCAATCCCATCTCCCACCTGGACCCTATCGGCACCCTCATGCTGTTCCTGGTGCACTTCGGCTGGGCCAAGCCGGTGCCGGTGGACCCGCGTTACTTTGCCAATCCCAAGCGGGACATGCTCCGGGTAGCCCTGGCCGGCCCCGCTTCCAATATGATACTGGCATTTCTCAGCGGGATGGTTATCCGCCTCATCAAAGTTAATCCCGATCCGTTCATAGGCAGCTTTATCGGCGAGGCCTTCATCGCCATAATGTACCTGAGCCTCCAGATCAACCTGGCATTGGCGGTGTTCAACATGCTGCCGGTTCCCCCGCTGGACGGTTCCAAGGTACTCTACGGCCTGCTGCCACCCCAGTATGAGCACATGGCCTACAACCTAGAGCGCTACGGCCCCGGCATCCTGTTCGGTCTGATCCTTTTAGGCATGATCACCGGGTTCTCTATTCTCTGGGCCTTCATCGGTCCCTTCGTCCATTTCTTCTCTTTGCTTTTTGCCGGGGTATGAGGTTCGCCTCGGATCCGTCTAACCGCTGGACAGGCCGGCGCCGCGTGGAGTTCCGCCGGCTCCGTGTTCAGCGGTGGAAAAAGCTCACAATCTGGCGCTACCTTATTCTCCTTATCCTGGTTATTCTGCTCCTTAAATTCTTGTACTCCCTGGCCTCAGGTCAATGATGCAGCTGGTTGAGTGCGTACCCAACTTCTCCGAGGGGCGGGATCAGCAAGTAATCCAGGCCCTTTCTGAGACCATCTCCCGCGTCGAGGGAGTACGGCTGCTGCACGTGGATTCCAGCGCCGACGCCAACCGCACCGTAAGGACCTTCGTAGGGGAACCGGAGCCTGTGGGTGAGGCGGCCTTTCAGGCCATCTCCAGGGCAACTGAGTTGATTGACATGCGCCGGCATCAGGGCGCGCATCCCCGCCTGGGCGCTACCGATGTCTGTCCCTTCGTGCCGCTAGCGGGGATTTCCATGGAAGAATGTGTCCGGCTGGCCCAGAGAGTCGGGGAGCGGGTCGGCGGAGATCTGGCTATTCCTGTCTACCTCTATGGCGCAGCCACGGACCTCGGGCGCCGCAGCCTGGCTGAGGTCCGCCGGGGGGAATACGAAGGGTTGCCGGAGAAGCTGGCCGCTCCCGAGTGGAAACCCGATTTCGGACCGGCCAGGTTCAAACCACGAGTTGGGGCCACCGTCATCGGTGCCCGTGAGATCCTCATCGCCTTTAACGTGAACTTGAACACTACCGATAAGTCCCAAGCCACTGAGATTGCCCTGGCAGTCCGGGAAAAAGGTCGGACCAGGCGAAACGCTGACGGCCGGATTGTCCGGGATAGCGCGGGCCGGGAAGTGCGCCAGCCGGGAACCCTCAAGGCGACCCGGGCCATGGGCTGGTTTATGCCGGAGTACGGCTGCGCCCAGGTCAGCATGAACCTGGAGGACTATCGGGTGACGCCGCCCCACGCGGCCCTGGAGGAAGTACGACGCCAGGCACGGCAGCGGGGTCTGGAGGTGCCCGGCAGCGAGCTGGTGGGCATGATCCCCCTGGAAGCCATGCTTATGGCCGGGAGATATTATCTGGAGCAGGAGCAGCGTCCATCCGACAGCCCTGAAGCGGAGCTGGTAGAGGTGGCGGTCCGGGCTATGGGACTGTCGGCGGCAGGGCCTTTCGAGCCCGATGAGCGCATTATCGAGTACCGGCTGCGTCAGGAGGGCGGCCCCTGGGCGGAGCGAGCCGACCGGCTTATAGCTGGCCGGGAAGTGCCCGCTGGCGTGGAGGAAGAGTGATCCGTCCTGAAATGGAGCATCCGGCGGAGTCCGCGCATGGGTAAGATCAGGCGCATGTCCGACGCCCTGGCCGACCAGATCGCCGCCGGTGAGGTGGTGGAGCGGCCCGCTTCGGTGGTCAAGGAGCTTATCGAGAACGCCGTTGACGCCGGCGCCACCGACATCGCCGTTGTGGTGCAGCAGGGTGGGCACAGCCTTATCCAGGTCACCGACAACGGCAGCGGCATGAATCGCGAAGACCTGGCCTTGGCTTTCGAGCGCCACGCCACCAGCAAGATCGCGTCGGCGGAGGACCTGGCGCGCATCGCGACCCTGGGCTTCCGGGGCGAGGCCCTTCCCAGTATCGGGTCCGTGGCCCAGGTACGGGCACGGACGTCCGCGGACCTGAAAGAGGGCAGCGAGATCACGGTGGAGGGGGGCAAGGGCAAGGGCGTGAAACCGGCCCCGGCGGTGGGGGGCACCACCATCCAGGTGAAGAACCTGTTCTACAATACTCCCGCCCGCAGGAAGTTCCTCAAACGACCCGCCACCGAGAACCAGCATATTGTCGAGGTTGTCCGCCGTTCCGCCCTGTGCTATCCCGAAGTTGCTTTCAGCCTCACCAGCGGCGGCCGGGAGACCTACCGCCTGCCGGCGGCGGACCTCAGGCAGCGCATCGGAGCCGTCTTTGATCGCTTCTACCAGCAATCCCTGAAAGGGGTAGCCCTCGAAAAACCACCTTTTAAAGTAGAAGGCTACGTGGGCAACCTGAACCTGGTGCGCGGCCGTCCCGGGGAGCAGTACATCTTCCTCAACCGCCGGGCGGTGCAGGACCGCCTGCTCAACAGCGCCGTCTACAGCGCCTATCGTTCCCTCGTCAGCCGGGGGGAGTATCCCTTTTTTGTGCTGAATATTACCATGCCGGTAGAGCTGGTGGATGTGAACGTGCACCCGGCCAAGACCGAGGTGCGTTTCCGGGACGAATGGCGGGTGTATCACGTCGTCAAGACGGCTGTTACCGAAGCCATCCGGGATATTCCCGGTATGATACCCGATCTTGGCTGGCGCAAGACAGGCCTTGTGTCGCCGACCGAAGGAGATCAGTCCCGGACCTTCACAACTCCCGGACCGGCGGGCATGGAGCACCACTCACCTGCCACCGGCCTGTTTGAAACCGCACCGCGGCCGGGCCGGACACAGGGTGCCGATGATGAGTCAGAGCTCCCGGTGGATAAGGCGGCCCAGCCTGCGGGCAGCCCGCCTCCGACTATGGATGAAGCGGCGCGGACCCGGCCCGAGCGGCCCTACAACCCCGAGTCGATCTGGCAGGTGCACAACCGGTACATCCTGAGCCAGGTAGCCTCAGGGGTGGTGGTGATCGATCAGCACGTGGCCCACGAGCGGGTGCTGTTCGAGGAGGCCCGCAAGGCCTTCGCCGGTCCGTCGGCTGGCCGGTTGCCGTCCCAGACGGTACTGTTCCCCCAGACCATCGAACTGGCCCCCGACGAGTTCACCCGGCTGGTGGACCTCATACCCAACCTGGAACGGCTGGGGTTCCGCCTCCGGGAGTTCGGCAAGAATACGGTGGTGGTGGACGGCGTGCCCACTGACGTGGTCTGGGGCCGGGAGCGGGAGATCATCCGGGACATCCTGGACAGCTCGAGCGAGGGCAAAGGCGGTGCCGACTTCCAGGACCAGCTGGCGGCGGCCTACGCCTGCAAGGCGGCCGTCAAGGCCGGGGACCCCCTGGCACTCGAAGAGATGGTAAGCCTGGTGGATCGCCTCTTCGCTACCGAGAACCCCTACTACTGCCCGCACGGACGGCCCATTGTGGTGCACCTGTCCCTGCAAGAGCTGGACAAGCGCTTTGAGCGGATCTGAGGGCGTGGTTACTAACCGTAGAGGCTTGCCCTGAGCTAGGGTGAATGATTATCGAGGGAGAACAAAATAGATCACCCGTAAATATGCCTTCCCAGACCATCCTCACCATCGTCGGCCCCACCGCCTCCGGCAAGACGGCCTACGCTATCGGCCGCGCCCTGGAGCTGGGCGGGGAGATCATCTCGATAGACTCCCGCCAGGTCTACCGGGGCTTTGTCATCGGCACCGGCCAGCCCACGTCCGAAGAGCAGGCGAAGTCGGCCCACCACCTGGTCAATATCCTGGATCCGGCCGAGAAGATAACCGCCGGGCGTTATGCCGGCCTGGTGTATGAGCGGATCGCCGATATCAAGACCCGAGGCAGGGTGCCCATCCTCTGCGGGGGAACGGGCCTGTACGTGCGGGCCATCCGGTTGGGGCTGGCCTCCCTGGGCGAATCGGTCCCGGAGCTGCGCGATAGGATCCTGGCGCGCATCGAGGAAGAAGGGGCCGAAGCGGTGTACGCCGCATTCGCCGAAGTTGATCCCGACTACGCCGCCACCTTCCACCCGCACAACGTCCAGCGTCTGGCCCGGGCCCTGGAAATCCTGGAGACCACCGGCCAGCCCCCCAGCCGGGTGCGGGTCTGGCGCAGGGGGGAGGGAGGCTATACGGAGACCCCCACCATCACGGTAGCGGGGGTTGGCGAGGTGACCTTCGAGCTCGTCGGCCTGGAGCGGCCGCGGGACGAGCTTTACAGCCGGAACAACCGGCGGGTGCTGGAGATGCTGGAGCGGGGCTGGCTGGAGGAGGTGCGGGGGCTGCTTGAGGCCGGTGTATCCCCCGAGGCGCACCCCATGCAGGGTGTGGGCTACCGGGAGTTGGTTGGAGTGGTGGCGGGTACCCTCACCCTCGACGAGGCCGTGACTATCATCCAGCAGCGGACGCGCAATTTCGCCCGGCGGCAGCTCACCTGGCTGCGCCGGGAGCCGGTCAGATGGATATCGCCCGGGTGAGCCAGTTGGCAGTTGGCAGGGGGCAGTCGGCAGGCCTCGGCGTAGCCGGAGGCAACGCCTACGGCGAGCCTGGCAGTGGCAGTCTAATCCCACCGTGGGCTAAGCTGAATATATAGGGCCGGGAAGCCCGCCGTCTGCGTAGAGGCGCATGGTCAT
>SDBV01013194.1_pt1 | contig 10541 bp, 8 predicted proteins | sample 2277081 | NCBI WGS metagenome assembly SDBV01 (sample SAMN10402039, study PRJNA504765) | marine sediment metagenome | isolation source: marine sediment core GS10_PC15, 223 cmbsf | place: Arctic Ocean: Southern Knipovich Ridge | collected 2010
GCTTCATCACCGACATGTTCACTCACACCGGCTTTTTTTTCATTTTCGTAACTGTATGAATCCACTTCGGAAAGTTTTACGCTGACCAGGCTGGAAAGTCCCGGCTCTTCCATGGTGATACCGTAGAGGTTATCGGCTTGAGCCATAGTTTTCTTGTTGTGGGTCACAATAATAAACTGGGTTTTCCTGGAAAATTCTTTGATAACACGCAGGAAACGGTCAACATTGGCATCATCCAGCGGGGCATCAACCTCATCGAGAATACAGAACGGACTTGGTTTAACCATGTAGATTGCAAATAGCAGGCTGATTGCGGTCAGGGCACGTTCACCGCTGGATAAAAGGCTTATCGATTTAACATTTTTTCCCGGCGGCCGTGCAGAGATGAGAATATTTGCCTCCAGGGGATCCTCGCCTTCAGCCAGTTCAAGGCTGCTTACGCCGCCTTCGAAAAATTCACGGAATGTGATTTGAAAATTAGAATTTATTTGATCAAAAGTTTCGATAAAACGAGCCCGTGCAGCCTGATTGATTTTTGAAATCGTCTCCATGAGCGTATCTCTTGCTTCGACAAGATCGTCCCTTTCGCCGGCAAGAAAGTCCATGCGTTCCTTTTCTTCGTTGTAATCGGTTTCCGCCGCAAGGTTCACATCACCGATATTGTGAATCTTTTTTCTTAGTTCTCCGAGCACACCTTTTTCTTCTTCCGGATCAAAATCCTTAACATCCGGAGTGGGTGGAATTTCCTCGATACTTATAAAATAATCATCGGTAAGTTTCTGTATAATATTCTGCATAATCATCGATGCTTCATCTTTTTCAAGTGTCAGCGCCGTTTCATTCTTTGACATTTCCATCAGTTCATCACGGATGCCCTGAAGGTCGTTCTCTTTTTTGTTTCTCAGCAATCTCAGTTCACTGTAACGTTTCTCCAAACCGGTTTTGCGCTTTCCGAAATCGTCATGTTCATGAGCAAGATTATCGATGTATTCCCGGATGTTTTTCTTTTTATCACCTACATTCATGATTTCAGTTTCAGCTTCCTCGATTTCCCGCTGGATTCGTTTTGAAGAGCCGGCAAGCGATTCTCCGCGCTCGCTTAAAACCTCGATTTCATGAATGTGCGCAGCTCTTTTTTCCTTGAGTGCGGCACGATCTATCGCAAAAGAATTTATTCCGGAGCGAAGATTTTCACATTCAATTTTATGATTTTTAATTTCACCTGATATTTTGGAGATTTTCTTTTTAAGCTTTGAAAATACTTCACTATTTCCAGCAATTTTAGCCCCAAAATCTTTAATCTTTACATCAAAATCTTTAAAAGAATTATTAATTTTAGCCGATTCGGACTGAAGATTATTCCTTAAATCAACTGCCGCATCTCTTTTCGCCGCAGCTCTCGCATCATTCGATGAAATCTCATGTAATTTGTGGAGGTACTCTTCAATTCCCTTTTCCCTGACTTTAATATCTCCCCGCAGGGATTCACATTCCGATGAAAGAACAGACCGCCGTTTCTCAAGGGTTGCATCCTCATTTTCAACTTCCATAAGGGCTTTTTTAAGATTCTTAAGTTTTTCAATGCGTCCCAGCGCCGACTTCCCCTCACTGTCTTTTATGCTGCCGCCATGAATATCTCCAAGCCTGCCGACCATTTCACCGGACATTGCGACAAAACTGAAACCGCTGAAACGATTATGGAGCTCAAATGCCCTGTCGATCGTATCAACGATAAATATGCCCTCTAAGAGGCGCATGACTATCGGCATGTAACGTTTATCGGTTTTTACATACTCATAAGCAGGGCCGATAACTCCCGCTTCTCCTTTAAGAGATGCCTTCGATCCGTTGATTGCTTTATCACTAAGGGGAAGAAAAACGGCTCTTCCGCTGGATTCCTCCGATAGATATCTTGCGCCAGACATAGCATCTTCACAGGAATCGACAACAATTGATTGGAGACTGTTCATCAGTGCGGTTTCAACGGCCGGAACAAATTCATCCTTTGCCGAAACCAGATCCGAAAGAATCCCTGAAACCTTCCCATGGAGCTCTTTTGAATTGACTGCGTTTTTCACACCCTCGGAGCAGCCCTCGTACGACTGTATTATTTCGGCAATAAAATCTGTTTCAGCTTTAAGTGCTGCTTTCTGCTCTCTCGTCCGTAAAAGCCTTTTATCAAGAGATTCCAGTTCCTTTATCAGGTCTGCATGTTTTTTCCTCAAGGTGTCCAATTCTATAACAAGATCATTTTTCTCACCAGCCACATGCATTTTCTGTTCTTGTAACTTTGAGATTTCTTCAACAATAAGGGTAATGGAAGATCCGATTTCCTCATGGCTTACCGTTATATCCCGAAGTCTGTTTTCACCATCCTTCCGGCGTGCTTTGAGATTTTTTATTTCCGCCTCACCGGAAGCTATCTCACGTTCGATACGCCGGTATTCCTGCTCAAAATTTTTATGAATGTTTGTCTTTTCAGCAAACTTTGTTTCAAAGTCCCTGCACTTTTTGACCTTGATATCATAATCCGAATCGATCTCCTTAAGGTTTTTTTCTACAGCGGTAAGATCTTCCATGCATTTATCGCGATTTTCAGCCAGATTTTCCAGCGCTTTTGTTGATCTTTCAGCGTTTTCACTTGCACGGTCCAACATTTCCGTAAGAGATTCCATTCTCGATTCACATCTGGCCATTTCACTTTCTTTTTCAGCCAGAGCCCTGACATTTGCCTCATAGAAACCTGCAATTTCAGCGAGATTTTTTTCAACATTCACAATTTCTTTAGAAAAGTCCCCAATTTCGTCAATATAAGTATTGGATTCGGCGTTTAAATTTCCCATGGATTTTTGCACCGCCACAAGTTCCAAACTTACATCCGATAATTTCTTCCTGAATTTTCCAACCTCAAAGGAGGCAAGGGAAATTGTCCTTGATTTAATTTCGCTCTTTAGAGCACGGTATCTTGAGGCTTTGGACGCCTGGCGTTTCAGTGAATTTACCCTGCGTTCAAGTTCATAGGTTATATCGCCGGAGCGGGCGAGGTCATCCTCTATGCTCAAAAGCGTGTTAAGCGCTGATTTCCTGCGGGCTTTGTATTTTGTTACTCCCGCCGCTTCTTCGAAAACATGCCGCCGGTCCTCGGTTTTATCGGTGAGAATCGCATTTATCATGCTTTGCTCGAAAACACTGTATGAATCCGTGCCCGCGCCAGTATCCATAAGCATATCGTTAATATCCGCAAGGCGGCATTGCTTACGGTTTATCATATATTCAGATTCTCCGGAACGGAATAATCTTCTCGTAATGGTAACTTCCGGCATTGTAACAGGAAGTACCCCCATATCATTTTCAAAAGTGAGCGATACTTCGGACATACCGAGCTGACGTCTTGTGCCGGACCCTTTAAAAACCACATCTTCCATTTTGTCAAGACGAATATGTGTCGGCCTCTGCTCACCCAGCACCCAGCGAATTGCATCCACAACATTCGTCTTGCCGCAACCGTTCGGCCCGACAATGGCTGTGATGCCGCCGTGCAGTTTCAAATCAAGCTTCCTTGCAAACGACTTAAAACCGAAAATCTCGAGACGTGAAAGTTTCATTAAAAACCCGTTTCTTCTATTTATATGTTATATGTGGTAGTCAATTAATGTACATAATACAATATCTTGTGGTATCCGTCAAGGGAAAAATGTACTTTTCATATAATAATTTTTTATTGACTTTTATCGTGAAAAACTCCAATATATAAAGGAAATGTGAAAATAGAGGGAAGGGCAATATGGCAGAAAAAAAAGAAGCAAAAAGAGTGTATATTTGATACGAAAAATATTAATTTATCCTTAATTCTTTCTGCCTTCTGCCTTCAAACCTTTGTAACCGCATTCAGTTAATAAAATGTTTTTTTTACTTACTATTAAACCTTTTAAGCCGGGAATTTATCAAACTGTTATAATAATGAATAATCTTATGTATTTACCCTGTTAACCTGTCAAAAAAACATTTTGCAGAACTCTAATTATCACCTGTCAAAGGAGGATTGAATGAAACGTTCTAACCTTTTTACATTTCTTGTTACACTTGCGATTCTGTGCATTATTGCCGTCTCGGCTCCGGCACAAGACACTAACCTGACAAAGCGGGTTGGTGATCTACTTAAAGATGCAGGGTGCCCGCTTACCGAAACTCAAATTGAAAAGATGAATGAGCTCGGTTCCGGCCCCGAATCACGAAGCGGGATGATGGAAATCCTCGACGATAAACAGAAAGAAGCGCTCAGAAAAAAATGGGGAGAAAGATCAGGAGGAATCCGCAGCCGGAGAGGAAGAGGCGCAGGATTTCTGAGGAATATGGTTCAACTACTTAAAGATACCGATTATCCACTTACAGAAGAACAAGTGAAACAATTAAATGAGATCGAACCGGACCGCGGTTCACGTGAAAAGATTATGGAAATCCTCGATGACAATCAGAAAAAAGAACTACAAAAAGCAAGAGAGCAGAGAGGTTCGAGAATGGGAGCGCCGGGCGCTATGGATATTAAATACATTGTGCTGGCTCTTAAAAATGCGGACTGTGCGCTTTCAGAAAGCCAGACGGAACAGTTAAAAGGCCTTCAGCCCGGACGTGAATTTTTCCGCGGGATGATGGATATTCTCGATGATAAGCAGAGCGAGGCGTTAAGAAACAGTTCAGCCATGAGTCTTATGTTTACGGCTCCTGCGCTGGAAAATGCCGGTTGCCCGCTCACAGAAGCTCAAATTGAAAAGATTATTGCGCTTCCGGGAGGCCGTAACGCCGAATCACGTCAGAAAATGATGGAAATCCTCGATGACAAACAGAAAAAAGTGCTGGAAGATATGAGGGGACAGCGTCGCAGGCAATGATTCTATTTTATCAATAAAGAATTCACTTTTTGTCACATGTTGCAAAACCAAAATAAAAAGGGAACGTGATCACATCCCCTTTTTATCAACTACCCCGGACATATTTATTTAATTTCCACCTTAATTTCTTTCGGTTTCGCTTTTTCAGTCTTCGGAAGCGTAACTTCCAGAACACCGTCTTTGTACTTTGCGGCTACTTTTTCGGCATTCACAGTTTCCGGCAGACCGAATGAACGCTCGAATTTACCGTAGCGACGTTCTACTCTCCGGTTTTCGGTGTCCCCGGTCTTTATTTCTTGCTTTCTCTCGCCGGATATATAAAGCACCCTGTCTTTTACTTCGATTTTAATGTCCTTTTTATCAATTCCGGGTATTTCAACATCAATAAGAATCTCTTTGTCTGTTTCTCGTACATCAGCATGAGGAGTCCATAAGGCATCCGATTGTCTTTCTGAAGCGGGCCATCCATTGAAAAAGCTTTCAAAAAAATCATCAAAGTTCGGGCCTATCATTGATCCTCTGTTTCTACAGATTGCAGGCAGCATGGTAAACACCTCCTTATTGCTCAAATCACAATTTTTTTATTCGGTTATTTTTATAGTACGCGGTTTTGCCTCTTCTTTTTTAGGCAATTCAATTTTCAAAACGCCTTGTTTATATGATGCCGTGATTTTCTCACCGCTAACATATTCGGGAAGCCTGAAGGAACGCTCAAAAGCTCCGGACCGCCTTTCAAGATGACGGAAATATTTTTCGTCTTCAGGAACCTCGATTTTTCTCTCTCCTGAAATTGTAAGCACGCCTTCACTTACATTAATTGTAAAATCATCCTGTTTAAATCCGGGCAGGTCGAGCTCCAGAAGGAATCTGTCTTCACCTTCAATTATATTTACATCCGGTGTCCAGTCAATATTTCCTTCATGCGCGCTGTAATAGTTTCTCGTTGCTGGTAAATATCTCAGAACTGTCATTTTAATTACCCCCTTTAACAATATTTGTGATAATGTTTAAGAACTTCCATTATTTTTCCTTGCATCTATAATTAATGCAACAAACGTGCCAAAAAAAGAAAGCATGTATAACATATTGTAATTAAAGGGATAATATGGATTCCTGCGGAACTGCGAAAAAAAAGGGATGGAGTAATTGGCGGCCGATTACTGCCATTATGGCAGTATGTCTAATGAGCGGTGGCAGTTTACAGGCAGGGCGACATTTATTCAGGGCACTATAACATTCAAAGAAGCAGGCAGCACAGTTATATTAAGCGTGGCATCCCCCTTGTAATCTTCACCGTCCACATGGAATATGTCCGGTTTTTCACGTTTGATCTTAAGGGTTTTGAATTTAATAAATTCCAGTTCTTTTATCTCGTTTACAGTGCCGTCGAACAGCTTTTTTATTGCCGGAATTGACCTGAACACATTAAGCTTTGGGAAAAGAGCCGCAATCAATACTCCGCTCGCAGGATCCGCTTGAGGCGCAATAATTGCCCCGCCGCCGTATTGTTTCGTATTGGCTATAGTGAGGCCGAAAATCCTGCGTTTTATTTCCCTGCCGTCAAAAATAAGTGTCACATTTTCCTGGCGGGTGAATATATAATTTTTCAGGGCGAAATAAAAATATGTCAGGACTTTTCGATTTAGTTTATGCGGTTTATTAAAATCATGTGCAATATGAGAATCATATCCTATGCCGCATGTGGCGAAAAAATAATGTGAGGATATTTTTCCTGTATCTACTTTCATGGTTTTATTCTTTAACAGAATCTCGGTAAATCCCTCTTCATTTAAAGGTATGTTCAACCCGCGGGCAAAACCGTTCCCTGTACCGAGCGGTATAATCCCCAGCGGAATATCACGTCCGACAAGTCCCGAAGCCACATCATTTACTATACCGTCCCCGCCCGCTGCATAGATCGCATTGTATCCCTCGAATGCCGCCATCGAGGAATACTTTTTCCCCATGCCCGGTTTCATGGAATAGGTTATATCTACAGTTCCGTCTCTGTCCTTTATAGCAGATACAATGTTATCAATAACCGCTCTTTTTTCCTTATTTATACCGACACTTGGAGTTGCAATAATAAGTATTCGTATAACTGTCCGGTTAATATTCCTTGATTGCTTTATAGAAAGCCTCCTTCTTGTCTTTCGGACATCCTTCAATGTAAACAAACAGTAACTTCAAAGGTTTCAAATATACATCCCTTTTTCTATTAAATGAACTCTCCTCAACCCGTGGGGATCGGAGTATCATATTGACTCGGCTGTGCAAGATACTTTAAGGAAGTGAATTTTTTTTCACATCCCGGAACGCAAACATTGAAGAATTCAAGATTAACGAACACCGAAAATCTCTTGTTAATATATAATGAGAGTCAGATGTATATGCAAGCTACTTATCCCGAATTTGATTTCGTGATTCTTTTATTAGCACGATTTTTATTAGCACGATCATGAAAAACTATATTTTGACATATACCATAAAGAAAAGATAAACAATTCTAACATATGATGTATATACTTATTTCTTCCGATTCCTGACTATTACTGTAAAACAAGTGTACTTGCCAGACATTATGTTTGATTTAATGCACTTTTGAGCGTTAATCCGGAAATAATAAGGTCTGTGTTCTGGTCGGCGTTTTCATCATCATCATCCACATCCTCTCCCGGTTCTATCCTGATCGCGTCGCTGCCGTAAACAGTGTTCCACAACAGGGTATGTTTGCTGCCGAGACTGTATGTCACTTTGCTCTGCAAATTATAGTATTGGGGAACCGCGGTCATTCCGAACGATGAAATGATTAAATCAAGAAAGCTTTTTCGTGCGGAAAAAAGAAACGATCCATTCTCCCCTACGGGGCCCTCCGCCATGAAACCCACACCTGCCATTCCCATGTCAAGGTTTGTCAAAAGTCTCTCCCTGTTTCCCCTCCTGAGCGAAATATCCAAGACCGAAGAAGCCTTGTCGCCGTATCTGGCGGGAAACGCACCGGCAATAAAACTCACATCCCTGATGAATTCCGCCCTGAGAAGAGAGATGGGGCCTCCGCCGGCACCCTGTGCAGCGAAATGGTTGGGATTCGGGATTTCAATACCATCCATGACAAACAGGTTTTCACCGTAGTTTCCGCCGCGAACTATTATCTCGTTCATCTGGTCGCTTCCGGAAACAACAGAAGGGAGCACCTGTATTACCCGCTGGATATCCATGACGCTTCCGGCAGCGTTCAGGATTTCCTGAGTGTCGATAGTTCTTCCGGAAACCTCGGCTTCGGGATCTTTATCAAAGTATGATTCTTTTGCTTTTACAGTTATCTCACCCATTTCAATCGGCTGCGGTTCCAGCTGCACCGGAAGCTCGTATGTACGTCCCGGACTAACAGTCACATACGTTTTTATCAGGGACTGATATCCCATCATCGAGAAGCGGATATTATATGTTCCGGGGGGAATATTATCTATTGCGTAATAACCGTTTTCGTCCGCCATATCCCCCTTTTTGGCATCGACAACATTTACCATCGCGCCATACAGTTTTGCATTTGTAATACGGTCGGTAATCGTTCCGGACACTGTCCCCGTACCCTTTTCATCCTGCGCATATGCATTTATGGGCGCATGGATCAAACTCATGATGAAAATCAAAGCGGTTGCTATTGAAAACATGAACTTCGGCCGGAAAGTCAGAACCTGTTTATGGATTATTACCATCTTCGTTTTACGGATCATTTTCATTCACTTTCATTTTTTTGACGGGCTATGAATTCTTTTTCAATCTCGATTTCTTCGAGCTTCAGGTTTATGGCTTCTATGAAGTGTCCGGCATATGCTTTCGTTTCGATGTTTTGTGCAGCGATTTCGTAATCTTCGAGGGCTTCCTCGAGCTTTCCGGAAAGCCGTTTGTAATCGGCGGCGATCAAACGGGCTTGAGCATGATTTTCGTTTTTATCGAGAATTTTTTGAGCCGCCTTATAAGCCTCGTTCATTCTTCCGAGAGCCTGGTACACATTCGCAAGGGTAAGATAGAGTTCGATCCTCCGAGGTTCAAGTTCAACTGCCGTGGTAAGAAGCGCAACAGCTTCCTCGTTTTTTTGGAGCTTTATATACACTTGTGCTTTCCCCAGGTAGAAAAAATAGTTCTCGGGCAGCATTTTAATGCCCCTGTCACAAGCTTCAATCGCTTTTTCATATTCCCCGGAACCGGCATGAGCGGAAGAGAGCATCTTGAGCGCTTTTTCGTTTTCGGGATTACTCTCAAGCACCCGCTCGAACTTAGCTGCGGCTTCCTTGTACTGTTTCATCCTGTAGAGTGAGAGCCCATGTGCAAAAAGGGCGGAGATATTTCTCTCATCGAGCTTGTATGCATCCAGAAACTTATCGATGGCGTTAACATATTTACCCTCTGAAAATAGTTTTAAACCATCTTGGTACACCCTTCCGGATTCCGGGCTGACCACAACCGGTTCTTCCGCGAGCACAGCGGTTTGCCCGAGTAACAATAGAAAACTTACGGCACAAAGAAACAGCGTACCGGCAATAAGTTTTTTAATTAACCTGTTCATCAATTCAGTAACTGTCATAGTTCTTTCTTCGCAATAAACGAGACCCTTAATGCTTCGGCTTTTTTCAGTTCCTCGATGACACCGGATATTATTCTGTACGGTGTCTTTCGGTCGGATTTTACCTGAACGACAATACGCGGATTTTGCTGAAGTTTGGTATTGACAATTGAAGACACATCCGAGAGCTGTGCATTATACTCGTCAACCATTATCCTTCCGCCCGGATCGATCCATATACTCACCACATTTCTACGGCTTTTGAGAGGATCTATCCGTTCTGCACGCGGCAGGTCAACCTGAAATCCGCGGTATACGACAAAAACAGTTGTTACCATGAAGAAGATTATGAGAAGAAACGATATATCGGCCATCGGGCCGGTCGGGATTTCCTGTCTTATCGTTGTTCTTTTTCTGAATCGCGCCATAACGTATCTCTCTATAAATCGGGTTCTGCAATTGAAATTTTATCATTACCCGCCTTCTTGACCGCATCTACAACATCCACAAAATATTCGTACGATGCATCGGGATCGGTTTTTATCGATACGATAAGGTTGGGATTTTCAGCAGTCATTAACCGGATTCTCCGTTCCATGAGTTCGAGGGTAATCAGTTCAAGATCATGCATGATTTCACCCGCAGCGTTTATCCATACTTTGGTGATATTACGGCTTGGAACTCTTGTCGCAGTTCCGTACGGCGGCAGTGTAAGTCCCAGCCCCTTGTCATGAGACATCGAAGTTGTGACAAGGAAAAAGACAATCAGGAGAAATGCTATATCTGCCATTGTCGAAGTGGGAATAGAGGCTATTGCGCGGGCACGTCTTATTTTGGGCATTATCTGTACGCCTTTGAGTTTATAACGGTTTCAAATTTTATCATATCCGAGATCGACAAGCGTATCTATAAACTTGCTGGCGTTTTCCTCCATATCGATTACTATCCTGTCGATGAGATAAACGCAGAGATTGTATGCCAACTGTATCGGGATAGCAACAAGCAGCCCGCCGGCTGTGGTAATCAACGCCATCGAAATACCGCCGGCAACAATAGAGGGCTCAACATCGCCATGAGCGGCAATA
>SDBV01013195.1_pt1 | contig 10539 bp, 6 predicted proteins | sample 2277081 | NCBI WGS metagenome assembly SDBV01 (sample SAMN10402039, study PRJNA504765) | marine sediment metagenome | isolation source: marine sediment core GS10_PC15, 223 cmbsf | place: Arctic Ocean: Southern Knipovich Ridge | collected 2010
AGTCACATTGTCGATCAAACGCGTTCCATCGACGTGGGCGGCAATCGCTACTACGCTATAATCGTCCGCCCGGCTCATCGGTTCCAGATCATCAGCCGAGACCAGCTCCGCGTATTCTATCCTGACACCAGGCGTCGCTTCCATCGCTGCGGCAGCCGCCTCCCTGAGTCGCGCCGCATCCCGCTCACCGCCTCGGTAGGCTTCTACCGCCAAGGCTAAACCGCGCGACAGGCTCAGCGCTCGTTCTCGCTCGGCGGGGGGCAAGTTCTTGTTGCGAGAGCTCATGGCCAATCCATCTTCTTCCCGCACCGTTGGGGCCACAACGATCTCGACGGGGATGTTCAAATCTGTGACGAGCTTATTGATCAACACCGATTGCTGGAAGTCCTTCTGACCGAAGATGCTGACGTCGGGTGTGATGATTCCGAACAGCTTGGCAACTACGGTGAGCACGCCCTCGAAGTGACCGGGCCGACCGAGACCACAGAGCCGGTCGGCCAGACGCCCCGGCCTGACGCTGACGGTGAGCTCGTTTGGGTGGAGTTCGGCGTCACTTGGAAGAAAAACGAGATCGACACCCTCATCTTCGGCGAGCGCTAGATCGTGCTCGACATCTCTGGGATAGGTGTCGAAGTCTTCGTGTGGCCCGAACTGAAGTGGGTTGACATAAATGGAGAGGACGACGAAGTCACTGAGCCCGCGGCAGCGGCGGATCAGACTGAGATGCCCCTCGTGCAGATATCCCATCGTCGGTACGAAACCGATTCGCCGCCGCTCCTTGCGAACCTGGGCGATGCTTTCCCTGGCCTCGGCGATCGTCCGCGCGACTCGCACCGTTCGCCGATCAGTCGTAAGAGTGTTCGGAACCTGGGTATTTCCCCTCCTTCACATCGCGCGCGTAGGCCGCGACCGCCTCCTTCACCAGCGCGGCCAGATTCGCGTATGTCTTGAGGAAACCCGGCTTGAATCGCTCGTTCAGCCCTAGCATGTCAGGAAGCACGAGCACCTGGCCGTCGCATTGCGGGCCGGCGCCGATGCCGATAGTCGGGACCGGAACAGATCGCGTGACTTCGGCCGCAAGTTCCTGCGGCATCATCTCCAAGACCATGCTGAAGCACCCGGCATCGACGATCCGCTGCGCGGCTTTGAGCACCGCATCGTGTTCGGATCTCTCTCGACCCACGAGCCGATAGCCACCAATAGCATGCACGGATTGCGGCGTGAGACCGAGATGTCCCATCACAGGAATCCCGGCGGCGACGACTCGTTTGATCGTGCGCGCAATCTCCTCGTTCCCACCTTCCAGTTTCACTGCCTGTGCTCCTGATTCCTTGAGGGCCCGGCCGCAGTTGTGGATGGCTTCCTCCGGGGAAACCTGGTAGGTGAGGAAGGGCATATCGATCACCAGAAGAGCATGCTTCACCGCCCGGCGAACCGCCCGGGTATGATAGATCATCTGGTCGAGGGTGACGGGAAGCGTGGAGTCCTCGCCGGCGAAGACCTGCCCTAGCGAGTCTCCAACCAGCACGCAATCGATCCCCGCCTCATCGACGAGGCCCGCCATGAGGAAATCGTAAGCCGTGAGCACAGCGATTCGCTCGCCTTTTTCCTTAAACGCTGCGAACGATCGGGTCGTGACCGACTTGCGTGACTTGCCCGATTCAGGCTGCTGCGAGGTGCTCATAACGGCTGAAGGCAAATATAGAAAGCTTGCTGCATTTGTGCAGCCGCGGTCGCCGAGGCAAGCGGCGCCGCCCCTTCACTTCAATACGACGAACTTACCGAAACGGCTTTCCGGTCCAACCCTGAGAATGTAGCCGTAAACGCCCGTCGCCGCTGGCTTCCCCGCCCCGTCGATCCCATCCCACTCGAACGGCGTGATCGTCTCGCTCGGCGTGATCGGGCGGTTTTCTCTGTAAACGAATCGACCCGAAATCGTATAGATCTCCAGGACCGACTGGACTGTCCCTCCTTCCCGGCCGACCAGGAAGGGGAGCTTGATCCGACCGCCTGCGGTAGGGTCGAAGGGGTTGGGGAAGGGAGGCAAGAGCTGAAGGCCCGTGGCAACAGGTTCCGCGTCGGGATCTAGCCCGCCTGTAGCCTTGCGCGCGCTGTCGAGCGCGGCACGCATCGCATCCATCGTGACGCCGACCGCGACCAGAAAGGTTACGCTCGCGCCGGGCTCGAGGGGCCCAAGGGATACCAGCTGTGCCCAATCTTCAACGGCGCTCGTCGACACCAACGCCCCACCCAGGCGCATCAGCCGCCCTTTCTCTGAATCGGGGAAGGCGCGGCCACCGAGCACGCCGCTGCCCAGAACGTACCTTCCGCCGCTCACCGAGCCGAGCGGGATGGCTGCGCTCGTGGTTGGGGACCGTCCGGCCGTAGTCAACGCGACCCAGGGCCCGCTGGAATCCGCCGCGGTCATCACGGATGCCCCGATCGCGTCATCCCAGGCGACGCTGTCGCGACCGGCGAAATCCCAATCGAGCAGGAGGCCGGCCAGCGGCGCACCCGCCAGCGTCGAGAAGTCCAGAGTCGCTTCGATGATGATATAGGCCGCCGTGTCGCCGATCGTAACGAGATCGATGGTCTCGTTCACCTGGGCACCCAGCGGCTGAAGCGCCCGCCTGTCGGTGAGTTGGAGTCGAGCCCGGTTCGCTGCACTCAATTGAGACTCGCCGCTCCAATCGGTATCGGAGCCGATCGGGTTGGTCTTCAGGGAGGGCCGCGATTGCACATCCACGTACGCGCCGTCGGAGACAAGATCGCCGAGCCCGAAGAGCAGACCACCGCCCGCTAGCCAATCGCCATCCAGGAACCCAAAGCCAGGCACACCGGCGACCCTTCCGATCCGGCCGCTGGCATCGAGCGAGAAGGTCAACGCTCCGTCCTCGAGCTGAACGGTGGTGAGCGTTGTGCGACTCGATGATAGAACGAAATCGAGCCTCGCGCCGTCGCTCACTATGCTCAGCGTGAGAGACCGTTCAGCGAGCTCGACGCCAGGGAACCGGATTAGAGACCTGGCGCGGGAAGCGATGGCCGGAGCGGAGCCGCTGGCAAGCAGCGGCCCGCCCGACTCACGCAGCAGAGCCATGCCACCAGGAAAAGCTTCCGGGCCACCGTTGAAAAGCTCAATGATGAGTGCCGGCGCAGTGGAATCCCAACGCACCACCGTAACCTCCAAGCTCACGCCACCCAGCCCACCCACGCGCTCTGCTGCTGCCACCAGGTCGATGAAACCAGCGCCGCTACGGTTGTCCAGGCCGGGAGGATCGAGATCCACCGCCGTCCCGAACAGAGCACCCTTCAAATCCGAACTGCTGGCCGCAGGATTCAGCCCTTTCAACAAGGCGATCGACCCGGTCGCCCCGGGGGCCGCCCACGAAGTGAAAGCGCCGGACCGGCCGGCGACGACCGCTGTCGTCGGGCTTTGGGCACGGACCACCGGCACATTCCCCGGGGCCACGACCTCCGGCTTCACCGCCCCGGGCACGCAAGGCGAAGGGCCTCCCAAGCTGTTATCAGGAACCACGATCTCGCCACCGACGAGATCTGCGGAACCCACGGCGAACGAGTTGGGCAGCAGGTCCGCTCGGTCAGCCGGCGAGGCCACAGTGTCCGCTCCCGGCTGACGATTGCCGGCGGCGAAGACGACAGGCACACCAGCCGCTTCGAGGGCATCGATGGCGCGGTCGAACATTCCGGAGCATCCGTCCGTGAAGAACCCCCACGAGTTGTTGACCACATCCGGGATGTCGGTGAGGGTGGCTGGATCGCCATCGGGATCCAGAACCCACTGCAACGACTGCAGTAGAATCGAGCGACGCGTGTAGCTGAAGCCGCCGAACTCCTCGAATGCGTTAGCCGCGACCCATTCGGCACCCGGCGCTACGCCGGTCACTACCTCGAGCTCAGCTTCGACTATGCGGATCGAACCACCGAACTCGATTAGCGTATCGCCGGGCTCGAGGCTACCCACCGCGATCGTGGCCACTATGGTTCCGTGCCCAACTCCAGACAGGTTGTTGTCATCGAACGGAGACTCCCAAAGACTCCATGGATCGAACCAGGCTTGCCCGGGCGGTCCGCTGAGCCCGCGCCATTTTCCATCGAGCAGCGGGTGGTTCCCATCGACGCCGCTGTCGATGATGGCCACCACCACCCCTCGCCCGGTCGCCCCACGCTCCCAAAGCTTGGGAGCGCCCAAAGCGATGAGACCCCATGAGAGCCCACCGCCCGGATCCTGCGGTATGGGGAGGCCTGGAGCCCATAGCGGTGGCGCGTACGATCGCCGCGCGGAGAGATCGACCTCTATCAGACCATCGTAGTGAATGCGGCTGATCCGTGGGTTGCGCTCCAGTTCGCGCAGTTGCTCTTCGCTCACCTCGGTAGCGATGGCTCCACCAATCCACACAAGCTCCCCCGCCAGCAGATCGAGGGACAGGTCGGCCGGTAGTTCGCTCCTCAGCCCTTCGGCGGCGGCGCCGTATACGGCGGCGAGGTTTGACGCCTGCTCCTGCGCTCGGAATTTATGATCGACGGCCAGGGGCGGCGGTGCATCGCGGCGAGCCAGCACAACCAGCACCGGGACACGCTCGCCCGGCGCCGATGCGGCAAAGGCGCGCCGCAGCTCCGGGGTGACCGGCGAAGACGCCTGCCCCCGAGCGCGCGGAGCGCCAAGCGAGAACGCCCCCGCAGATGCGGCGAGAACGACGCCAGCCAGAACGAAGGCGCCCCACCGACTAGCCATCAATCGCAGTTCTGAACTCCCGTGCCAGGGCGCGGGCGCCAGACAAGCCTCCTTCCTCAAGTTCGCGCACGAGCGCGCTACCCACCACGACGCCATCGGCGACCGCGGCGACTTCACGCGCCTGTTCAGCAGTGGAGATCCCGAAGCCCACGGCGATCGGTAGCTCGGTGAGGCGGCGGAGCGCCTCGACCTCGGTACCCAAGGTCGCACGCATCTCGTCCCGCTCACCTGTGACTCCGGTCCTTGATATATAGTAGATGAATCCGCTCGCCACTTCCACAATGCGGCGCGCCCGTTCCCCCGTGGTCGTGGGCGCGATCAAGCGGACCAGATCGATCCCGCCTCGAGCAAGCGAAGCTTCCAGCTCAGGGTCGGCGTCGACGGGCAAATCGGTGATCAACAGCGCTGCCGCGCCGGCGTCCCGGGCCGCCTGCACGAAACGCCCCGGCCCGTAGGCCAGCACCGGGTTCAGATAGCTGAAGAGTACGACCGGCGTCTCATAGCGGCCGCAGAACTGGCTCGTCCAGCGCAGCACGCCGGCAAGATCGACTCCAGCCTCGAGCGCTCGCCAGCTCGCTCGTTGGATCGTCGGTCCGTCGGCCAGCGGATCGCTGAAGGGGATGCCGAGCTCGATGAGATCCGCGCCCTCGTCGGCCAGCATAGCAAGGACGTCGCTGGTCTTGTTCGGCGAAGGATGGCCCGCCGTTACGTACGGGATGAAGGCACAGCGTCCGGCGGAGCGTAGGCGGGCGAAGGTCGAATCGATCGCACTTCGCTCCTGCGCCTCAGGCAACGTAGTCGGAGGGCGTGATGCCGTACCTATCGGGGTCGGACGTCTTGACGATAGTGCGCGCGGGCCTGCCGGTGGATGCGTCGGAGACCGAAAGGTCGACTAGCGTAGGCTCGGCGAGGCGAATGCCACTGGCGTCCGAGACGATACGAACCAGTGGGCGGTGCAGCTCCTCCGGGTTCGGGTTCGGTGCGCAAACGATGGCCAGCTCGCCGGTATCCAGGATGCAGAGCGTTCCGATCGGATAGATGCCCATCATGTTGATGAACGCTTTCACTATGCTCGCATCGAACCCGCGGTTCGGGTTATCCCGCATCTCCTGCAACACCTCGTCGGGTGGGAAAGGGATGTACTGGTAGCTGCGCTTGCTCGTCGCCGCGTCGAAAGCGTCGGCGACCGCGCAGATGCGCGAGAAGAAACCGAACCAGCGCTCACGCACAACCCTAGGATAGCCCTGGAAATCGGTTCGCATATGATGTTCATAGGCCGTGAGCATCGCGCGATAGGGCGGCTCCTCGAAGCCGTGCAGGTCAAAGAGCGTGATCAGACCAAAGTCGGGGTGCTGCCTCATCACAGCCCACTCTTCTTCGTTGAGTCGGCCCTCTTTGTTCAGGACACTGAGTGGCACTCTCGACTTTCCTACATCGTGGAACAGCGCGCCGAGCCCGATTTCGAAGAGCTGGTGCTTGCTGAAACCGAGCTTCTGGCCTAGGGCAACCGAAAGGATGCAGACGTTAACCGAATGAGTGAAGGTATACTCGTCGTAGTCGCGCAGCGTCGTCATCCCGAGCATCGCGGCCTCATCGTGAAGCACCTGGTCGACGATGCCGAGAACCACCCGTTTGACGTTACGGCCGCTCCACGCCTTTCCCAGCCGCACGTTAGTCATCACGTCCTTCACCACGCTCACCGAGCGGGCGTAAGTGCGTCGTGCCGCCTCCTTCGCTTCCTCGCTCAAGTTCATCGCATCGACAAGGGCGGCGGGCGGCCCAATCTCGATGTTCTCGATGCCGGCTTCCTCCATCCGCTTGAGCGTGATGTCGAGAGCACCCTCCTCCTCGGGCTCCGAAGTCAGAAGCGAGAGGAACGACGTCCATTCGCGATGATCGACTTTCGGGTTCGCCTGGATGTCTCCGACTCCGTGGCGTTCCAACGCCTTGCGCACGAAGACGAAGCTGGCGTAGTTGGAAAGGTCCAACCGGACGCGTACATCGTTGACGAAAACAAAATCGCCGGCGACGCGTAGCTGCAAACCGCCTTCTCTATTCAGGACCGCTCTCACGCAACTGTCTACCTCGGCTAGCGCCCGCTGAACCACCTGGTTCTCCAGGGGATAGAGACGGAGCGAGCGCATGGTGGCGTAAAGTGCGCTCAGAACCTTGCGCCCGTCGTTACTGAGTACGACCGCGTTGTCGGGGCGGGCGATGGGAGCCTTGTCGCTAACGCTCATCCTTATCCTCCGTTGGGCCACGCTGTGCCGCGTGAACCGCGCTTCTCACCAACGGGTCTTTGTCTCGTTCGCCTGCGGCCAGCTCGTTCTGCGCATCATCGGTGCCGACGATTCCGATTCCGCGTGCGGCACATGCCCGGCTCTCGCTCGGGTACCTGAACCAGAGGAAGCGGCGCCCGTTGAGCATTCGCGAGAGCAGCTTGATGCTATCGGAACCGGCTGCCGCGGCGTAGGCCTCGAAGATGGCGCGCTGCTCGGTGAGATCTCGCTTCCACACCTTCTTGTCCCTGACCAGCAGCTCGAGCTCCGCGGCGCCGGGATTGAACCGTAGGTCGGTCAGGCCGCGGGCGGCCGCCAGGCGGACTTCCCTTTCCGTGTCTCTGATCGCTCTGAGGAGCGGTTTCCCCGCTCTCGAGGTCCGCAAATCGACCAGCGCTGCGACGGCGGAGATCCTCACCTCGTGTTCCGGTCGATCCAGCAGCAGGGCGATGGAGTCCGCCGCTTCCGACATCTTGAGGCGGCCACAGATTTTCGCCGCCTCAGCGGCGATGCGGGGATCGTCTGATCGAACCATGTCCTGCATCATCGCAGGATTGAGTCTGGCGAGGCGGTCCAAAGTTTCGGCGAGAGTCTGTTTGGCCCCGGGCCTGACCAGAAGGGGAATCGATTCCATGAGCACGAGGATCGCACCCGGTTTCAACGCGTTGAGCAGCGTGGCCAGCTCTTCGCTTCCGGGCTCGATCAGCCCGTCTTCCAGTATCCGCACTAGCTGCTCGAGTACGATGGGCTCGCTCAGTTCGCCGATGATCTGGTCCACCTGATCGCCCACTTCCGGGTCGGGTATCTTGTCAGCGACCTTCCCCAACTCGGCCACGACCATCGACGCCAGGACGAAATCCCCTTCCGCCAGGATCCGCGGCAGCATCTGCCGCAGGATCGCCATGACCTCGTAGCGGCGGTCTTTGTCTCCAATCTCGAACTGGTCGAGAAGCACCAGCATCACATCCTGTTTGATGGGGCGGGACCACTCGCGCTGCAGCTCTTGCTGGAGGTGGGCAACGTCCGCTTCATCGAGGAAGTAGAGCGAAGGCTCAAAATCTTCCGCCAGCGCGGGCGCCTGATGCTCAGGCGACAGTTCGAGATCCGGTAACATGGGCAGTTCGGTGCCCGCCTGTTCGCTGAAGTCGATCTTGGGCAGCGGCGGCTCATCGCCGAGCACATCCACGTACTCGTAGCGTAGGAAGGAGAAGCTCGTGCTCCAGAGGAGAGTCAGCAGATCATCCTCATCCTCGCGCAGCGTCCTGGCCAGGCGGAGAATCTCTATGAACTGCCGGATCTCTTCTTCCTCAACTCCGGGAAAGAACTCGATGCGGCGGATCCCGTCCTTGTAGAACTGGAAAGCGATGTTCTCCGGTGCGCCGAGCCGCTCCTTGTAGACCGGCTGGTCGTTGTAGCGGATCTCCGTCTCGTAGATGGCGAAACTCAAGCTAGCTGTGCGCTCCCAGAGCTGGCGCATGCGGCGCTGTAGATCGTTGAAGAACTGGTGGAGCAGAGGATTACCCTGAACGTAAAGCTGTGAGGCGCGAATCGTCTTGAGCAGAGCGAGGAAGAAAGCTTCGATCTCGCCCTGAAGGCTCGCCTCGTCGTCGGACATGCCATCGACGTCCCCCTCGAAATCCAGCTGCAAGAAGTCCGGCAGATCCGGCAAGCCGCTCAGGACATCCTCGTCCATCAGTGCTTTCCTCCGTTTGACGGCAGATTCTCAGCATCCAGCCGCGCCACCTCGGCCACGTCCTTGTCGCCCCGGCCACTCAGGCAAACCAGAACTCTTTGACCTCTCCAGCGTTCAGCCTCCCGCTGGAGCTGCGCCAGAGCGTGGGAGGTCTCCAGCGCGGGGATGATACCCTCGAGCCTCGAAGTGGTGCGGAACGCCTGGAGAGCCTCCGTATCAGTGACGCTCTCATAACGGGCGAGCTTCTGATCCTTGAGCTGAGAGTGCTCAGGGCCAACGCCAGGGTAATCCAGGCCGGCGGCCACCGAGTGCGCCTCCCTCACTTGCCCGGCCTCGTCCTGCAGCAGGTAGCTGAGGGAACCGTGCAGCACTCCCGGCGCACCGGCGGCCAGCGTGGCCGAGTGGCGCCCGCTCTCGATGCCCAAACCAGCGGCTTCCACGCCGACCAGCTCGGTTTCCCGATCAGCGAGGAAGGGATAGAAGATTCCGATCGCGTTGGAGCCGCCTCCGACGCAGGCGAACACCGCGTGCGGCAGGCCGGCGGAAGCTAGCATTTGCTGGCGTGCCTCTCGTCCTATGACGGTTTGGAATTCTCGGACCAAGCAGGGGTAGGGGTCAGGGCCGACGGCCGACCCTATAATATAATGCGTTTCTTGGACATATGTCACCCAGTCCCGGATCGCCTCGCTGGTGGCGTCCTTGAGCGTTCGGCTGCCCGACTTCACCGCCCTCACCTCGGCACCCAGGAGCTCCATGCGGAAGACGTTGAGAGCCTGACGTTCCATGTCCCGCTCCCCCATGTAGATACAGCACTCGATGCCGAACAGCGCCGCCGCCGTCGCCGTCGCCACACCATGCTGCCCCGCCCCCGTCTCCGCTATGATCCGCTTCTTGCCCATCCGCCGCGCCAACAGCGCCTGCCCCAGCGAGTTGTTGATCTTGTGAGCCCCCGTGTGATTGAGGTCCTCTCGCTTGAAATAGACCTCCACCCCGCCGAGATACTCACCCAGACGTCGCGCAGGCGTGAGCGGGGTGGGACGCCCCACATACTCCTTCAGCAGCCGCTCCAGCTCGACCTGGAACGACTCATCCCGGCGCGCCTCCTCGAACGCGGCTCTCAGCTCATCGAGGGCGGGGATGAGCGTCTCCGGCACATATCGCCCCCCGTACGGCCCAAACCTCCCCCCGCCGCCCGTCATTCCTCCCTCATCCCTGTCCCCGTCGCCATCCTCTTCCACAGCCCCGTCTCCAGCGAACGCATTACAATCTCCTGACTGCCTCGATGAATGCCCTCACCCTGTCGCGATCCTTTTCTCCCAGACAGGCCTCGACGCCAGAGCTCGCATCCACTACGTCCGGCCCGACTAGCTCTATCGCCTCAACCACGTTCCCCGGCGTCAGGCCGCCGGCGAGCACGAGCTTCACCTCGGGAGGCAAATCTTTTTTCACATCCGCCGCCGCACTCCAATCGAACCTCGCACCGACGCCACCAGCGCCACGATCGCTCTTTCCCTCCAGCAACACACCATCGACCGCGTCAAGATACCCCTCGAGAGCTGCAGCAGGATCATCGCCCGCGGCCAATCGGACCGCCTTCCACACCTCCCAGGAGCCTGTCTCCCGGACGGCAGCGCAAAACCGGGGGGTCTCCGCACCGTGGAGCTGGATCACATCCAGGCGAAGCTGGTGAGCGAATTCTGCCACCGCATCGAGGGGCTGATCGACGCACACGCCGACCCTCCTGCCGCCGAGACCCTCCCAGATCGCCGCCGCCGCTGCCGGGTTCTGCTGCCGCGGGCTAGGGGCCAGGATCA
>SDBV01013196.1_pt1 | contig 10539 bp, 10 predicted proteins | sample 2277081 | NCBI WGS metagenome assembly SDBV01 (sample SAMN10402039, study PRJNA504765) | marine sediment metagenome | isolation source: marine sediment core GS10_PC15, 223 cmbsf | place: Arctic Ocean: Southern Knipovich Ridge | collected 2010
TCGGCTACCGCCAATACCGGCCCAAGCTTCTATTTCGTATAGCAATATCAATGGTGGGGAGGAGCAAGTATTCATTGCTCCTGATTATGGTTCATATAATGCTTATCTACGATACGGGACGCCTATTGATCCGAATCTAATTGACCCTAATACGCTTAATTGGGGTGATGGAAATATTGATGTTGATCCGTGTTTTGCTCAGCCGGGGTATTCACACGACAATAATACGCTTTCGGATACTAATGATGATTTCTGGGTTGATGGCGATTACCATCTTAAATCTCAAGTCGGAAGATGGGGATGGTCTCAATATATCAGCTTAGATCCAACTGGAGATGGCTTTATAGATTTATCTGATTTTGCTGCATTTGCATCTTACTGGAAACAATCTCGAAGTCCGATCTATTTTCCTGGTTCTACAATAATATTATATCCTTATGTTCCGGCAGACTTTGATGACAGTGGTATTGTGGATTTGGCTGACCTTAGATTTCTTTTGGATTCCTATCTTACGGATTATAATATTGGCGAATGGATAACCGATGATGTGACGAGTCCATGTATCGATGCTGGTGACCCAGCTTCGGATTGGACTGAGGAATTATGGCAGCACGGCAAACAAATAAATATGGGCGCATACGGTGGTACACCCCAAGCCAGTATGTCATTATCAATCGCTGGAAATAAAGCTGATCTGAACAATGATGGTTTTGTTGATGGCGAAGACGTAGCTTTGTTTGTAGAAATGTGGTTGGCCGAAGAAGTACTCTTATCGGAGGATATTAACCGTAATGGTTTGGTAAACTTCTCTGACTGGGCGGAGTTCGCTGGCCAGTGGCTTTGGGAAGAATAACACAGCTTTTTCATTCTTACAACCATTGCCTTACTGGTAATTGGTTGACAGATTGACGAAGGACAGGGTCAACATTTGTGTAAATTTTATTCGTGAGTGTTGGTGATGAATGCTCTAAAAGTCGCTGTGTAACGGCCGTGGAGACGCCATTCTGAGCAAGTATGGAACAAAAAGTTTTACGAAGATCATGGAACTTCAAATCTGTCAGGCCAGCTTTCTTACAGACTTTACGCCATATCCTATGATTGAATATAGTAGTAAATAATTTTTCCTGGCTAACATCCAAGGCATAGACATATTTTGATAGCTCTACCATTATTTCTGCTGACACTGGCCGTGAAGCCATGTTCTTTTTAGTTTTTCTGTTTGTGGTAGATATGGAATTTCTATCAAAATCAATATCACTGATTTTCAGAGTATCAATATCACCGCGTCTCAAACCAGTACCTAACGCTAATAATATACGCATTTTCACTGAAGGATATGACTCAGCAGCTGAAAGTAATTTTCTAATCTGTTCGCTATTCAAGAATTTTACAGGCCGCTCCTTTTCTTTCAGTTCTTTGAGTTTTATGTTCCCATTCAAGTACCTGTTTTCTCTGCACCAATTGATAAACGTCTTCAGATTCCTGATGTCTTTGTTGAGTGTTGTTCGCTTGACTTCGGTTCCTCGTTGAAGAATAAAATTGTCAATTGCGTTTTGAGTAATTTGCTTTGAACTACATTTCCCTATCAGTCGTTCGAAATTTCGTAGCGACAAGGCATTTTCATAAAGTGTGCCTTCGGTGACACCCTGAACCTTTTTGGATTCCATATATTCATCAAGCATTTGCTGCCAGTCGACCACCACCATCCCCGTAAAGACATCAGAGTTTAATTGGGTATACTTGATTTGCTTATAATGTTCAGCCAGTTCCTTACTGGGTAACGCCTTTGCTCTACGGTTGCCGCTTTCATACCAGCCAACCCACCAGCCCTTAATATTTTTCCGTTTGTAAATCCAAATCTTTCTCATAGTATTATTGTATCGTAATAATAGGGGTACGAATCAAGGCAAAAAGGTGGCTGAGATTCGAGCAAATTGGTGCCATAATAGTGACATGCACAAAAATATTAAAATTAAATGTGTTATAAAGCCATATTTTACATAAAGTTATGTGATGACATTGTTCATTCGCATTAGTATATATAATACTATTGCCCCCGATATTGAAAAAACGTACACTAGATTACAAAGTCAGAATTTAGAATACAAACTATTACAAGGAGAAGAAAATGTTTAATGGTATTTTTCGTATCCCGCAGCCTGTTAACGAGCCTTGTCTACAATATGCGCCGGGTAGTACAGAACGCATGGAATTAAAGACCAAGCTCAAAGAAATGCTGATAGATCAAGTGGACGTACCTATGATAATTGGTGGAAAAGAAGTACGCAACGGCAAACTTGCGGATATCCGATGTCCACATGATCACAAGCAAATATTGGGCAGGTATCATCAGGCTGACGCGTCTTTCGCTACTTTGGCAATAGATGCTGCAGAGAAAGCCAAGCCCTTGTGGGCTGAGATGCCTTGGGAATCACGAGCAGTAGTATTACTGAAGGCTGCGGATCTCCTAGCGGGTAAGTATCGCCAGGTACTCAATGCTGCTACCATGCTTAACATGAGCAAAACACCAAACCAAGCCGAAGTTGACTCGGCATGTGAGCTGATAGATTTTTGGCGATTCAACCCGCATTTTATGGAGGAGGTATATGGTGACCAGCCGATATCCACGCCAGGTGTATTGAACTATATGGAACACAGGCCGCTGGATGGCTTTGTTCTAGCGTTGACGCCATTCAATTTTACCTCGATAGCTGGCAACCTTCCCACGGCACCTGCATTGATGGGCAATACGGTGGTATGGAAACCGGCATCCGCGGCAGTGTTGCCAGCGTACATTATTATGAAAGTACTCGAAGAAGCGGGGCTCCCGCCTGGAGTAATTAATATGGTGCCGGGGCCGGGGCCGATTGTTGGTCCGCCAGCGTTGGATGATATCAGGCTCGGAGGTATTCATTTTACCGGTAGCACACCTGTATTTTCGACAATCTGGCTGGCGGTGGGTTCAGATATTCGCAAGTACGTTTCGTATCCTCGGATAGTTGGCGAAACTGGTGGAAAAGACTTTATATTTGCTCACATAAGTGCCGATACTGATGCGCTTGTGACAGCATTAACACGCGGTGCTTTCGAATATCAAGGCCAGAAATGCTCTGCTGCTTCCCGAGCGTATATTTCCGATTCGAGATGGCCGGAGGTTAAAGAGCAACTGCTTAGTGAGGTAAAAGATATTAAGATGGGCGATGTTACCGACTTCAGAAACTTCATGGGGGCAATTATTGACGAAAAGGCCTTCCATACTATCAGTGGCTATATCGAATACGCCAAGAGTTCAACCGATATGGAAATTATCATCGGTGGTAAGTGTGATGACTCGAGGGGATACTTCATCGAGCCGACCGTCGTGGTCAGTAAGGACCCGAAATCCAAGTTGATGGCAGAAGAAATCTTCGGCCCGGTTCTGACAATATACGTTTATCCTGAAGGTGAATATGAGCAGACTTTGGAGCTATGTGACCATACCTCACCATACGCGCTAACAGGGGCGATTTTTGCTTTGGAGCGTAGTGCAGTTGTTAAGGCGATGAATACGCTCCGCCATGCCGCAGGTAATTTTTACGTCAATGATAAACCAACCGGTGCGGTGGTAGCCCAGCAACCATTCGGCGGTACTCGAGCGTCAGGAACGAACGATAAGGCGGGTAGCTGGCTCAACCTGGAGCGATGGGTCTCGCCGCGAGCCATAAAGGAAACGTTTCTGCCACCGAGGAACTTCCGTTATCCATATATGGAAGAAAAATAAATTCCAGGGAGGTAAAACAGAATAAATGAAGGGGTGGTTTAGGGTAGATTACGAAGAAACAGCCACAATGCCTACAGCGCCGGACATTCAATCCAACTGCACCCATATATACCGCTTGGTGGGAACAGGGTAGGAACTTCAAGGCGTTATATGAATCTTGTAATTGTTTTTGTCATTTGCAGCTTCTGGCATGGGGCAAACTGGACATTTGTTATATGGGGACTATTGCATGGGTTCTATCTGGTTATTGAGAGTTTAACACGCGATATTCGTGAGAAATTGGCAGCTTTTACCGGAATCAACAAATTACCCACTGTTCATAAACTGATCCAAATTACAACAACCTTTACGGCTGTATGTTTTGGTTGGATATTTTTCCGAGCACAAACTTTAACAGAGGCTTGGCATATTTTTGCTTGTATAGAATATAAAATCTCTGCCCTTTTTCAAGTCTTTCAGATAATCGCCCCCTTTGCTTATCGCGTCTTCAGTAACTGATAAATAGCTGTACCCCAGCTGATACATAAAATTAAAGATTTGCTCAGCATTCGTATTAAATTTTACAAGGCGATGCTCTTCTATTTCCATTAAAATCATTGGCCTAAATGCTTCTATAGTTTCTCTGGCTCCCAACAAAAAATTGTACTCTGCACCCTCTATGTCCACCTTTACAAAGTCGACTCTGGTAACTAGTTTTTTTATTAAATCGTCGAGAGTAATTATTTCAACATCTACTGTGGGCAAATTTGAATGAATATTATCAACCTCATACTTCATATGGTTCTTAGGACCTAGGGAAGTTGTAAATTTGACGGTATGCTTCTCACTTCCTAATCCAATATTGAAAGTTTCAATAATGTCATCAAGCATATTATGTTTAATATTCATATTCAACATATCGTATGTTTTAGGCACTGGCTCTATAGCTAATACCTTGCTTACTTTTTGCTGGGCAGCCAACATAGAAAAATATCCAATATTCGCTCCTGCATCTACGAAAACATCTCCTTCTTTGAGGTTATTCAAAAGAAAAGAACTCTCCATCTCCTCCCACACTGCATTTACATCCAACTCTAAAATTCTGTCTTTAAAATTAGAGTATATTGAAAAGTCATATTTCGTTTTAAACCACACCCCTTCTTCATTTATAGAAAAAGGCCTATGTTTTTGGTTTTTGACATTTTGAATTAATTTTGCGAAGCAAAATTTGTCGATTTTCTTCTGCAAAGAATGAATAAGATGCATTTTTAGTCCTCGAATATATTTTTTAAGAATCAGCTATAAGATCTCACACCAAGCCGCATCATAGGTGCCTGTCTCAATAAGGTCCATCATAAGTTTCGCTACTCTTTGGCAATTGAATTCACTGTGGGCTCTTTTCATACCAGCGATTGCAATTTTTTCTCTTTGTTCATCGTGCTTAAGATACCACTCAGCTAAATCAAAAAACTCATCGGTTGTGTCAAAATACTTCATTTCAACCCCATCTTCGAAAAGAAGATCATAGCCAGGAACCCTTTTCGCAAGCGTAAAAGTCCCACACGCAGGAATATTAATATACCTATCAGAATGGTACAGATAAACGTTATTGGCTATGTTTATGCTTATCCCTATCTTAGCATTACTCAAGGCGCGAAAACAGTCAATCCCCAGCGTTAAAGGCCTGTCAAAACATCCAAAAAGCTTAGCATTGTCCATCTCCGCTAACCTCTTGGCAATAGCATAGCGAGTATCTTCACGTGCAAGCCGTCGATGCTCTGCTTTGCCCGTAAAAACAATATCGCATGCAAATTCCTTGTCCGCCTCATACTTATATTGCGTTTCACTATCACAGCAAAAAGGAATAAACGCACAACTTTTGACTCCCGCGTTTTTATAAACCTCCAGAAATTGCCCCGCACTGGGCATTACAACAAAATCCATCTCTTTGCCCGTTTTAATCCGGTTAGGAAAATTTTCAGGAAATGGATCACCGTCATTGCCAAGAATAGCCGCATTGGGAGCAGCCTCTCGCAAAGCCCTGACCATTTCAGCATCAAGATACTTCATACTAAGTGCCATAATAATATCAGGGTAGTAATGCTTTACCATCTTCAAAAGAATTGCATCTGTTTTTTCTTTGGCAAAACGCTTTGCGAAACGCTTCACAGGAAACGGACTGCACTCCATAAGCATATTCCTGTAACTAAACGTAAGAACATCATGCCCCTCGCGGATAAGACCTTTAACAATTCTCCTGCCATCCACAAAAACCGCTTGCGGTTTCTGAAGTTTGAAGTCTGATATCACAAATATTCGTTTTGATTTTTGCATTTTAGACCCTATAACAGACCCCCCGTTGCACGCTGCTGAAAAATTCAGCTAGTTCCTTTCTTTTTTGAAGCCTCAACAAAATACTCTACTGTAAATTTTTTTTCCTTATCAAAATCATATTTATCCAACAAATAACAAGATACCGGAATTATTTTACGAAACCACAGATACAGCAATAATTTAAGTGGAAACGTTAAAACTTTGGCTAATGTTCCTCTCTCACGCGGAAACAAAAGTTTCATAAACCTTCGCGACTCTTGAGAATACATCCCGAAAAAATTCCGATTCGGAGTAATCTTTAAATTTTCAAATTCATATATGGGTAAAAACTTTTCATACCAGTAAGGCGTGTAACCACCATAAAATATATAAGGATCTTGATGAAGTCCGCAACCTAAGGGTGCGGTTATGAACAGTTGTCCGCCCGGCCTTAGAATTCGTGAAAACTCCTGAACGGCTTTAATAGGCTCGGGCACATGTTCAAGTACCTCGGTACAGATAATAACATCAAAAGATTCGTCAGGGACTGGGATATTCGTAATATCAGAGATGTAATCCATTTCGATATACTTGCCTTCTGTACTTGGAACTTTGCAAAAATCCTGTGATTTGTAATTACAATGAGAAAATAGATGACGGTAAATCCCTGTTCCAGCACCGGCGTCGAGAACGGCAGAGCCTGATGGAACCGTTTGAGCCATTCTGGCAACCCATACATCACGGTTATAACCGTTGAAACTATAAATTGCTTTTCTAAGATCAGTCATCATTCTCATTCGTCTATAAAATGGACATAGATATCGCCATAATTTTCGATACTTTTGTCCATCTCATTCAATATTATTTTAATACTCTTACAATCAATCCAGGCAGATAAAGCAAAAGAGTTTGAGTCGTTCAGACAGTAATTAAACTCTGTATTACCAAGCTTGGCAAGATAATCAATACAGTTTAAACTATTTTCAATACGCTCAGGAACAAACTCCAGGCTGATCATCCTGATAGGCTCCGACAAACCACGCAAAACGTCAAACTCAAATCCCTCAACATCTATCTTGCAAAACGCGGGCTTTCCATATTTCGATATCAACATATCCAGCGTTGCCGTCTGCACCGACAATTTACCATTCCATTTATGACGAGAAAACCTCCCGCTCTCTTTCATGCTGTCAATCCACGTCTTCGACATCGTAGCAAGAGTAGGACTGCGATCGACAAACAACGTACGAACTTCCTCTTTATCCGCCAACGCAACCGCCTCAACAACCACATTATCATCTCTAAACCTGCGTTTCAGTACCCGCCAGCAACTCTCCTGAGGCTCTACCGCTATAACTTTCGTCCCCAATCTAAGGAATAAATCGCACTTATCACCAACATTTGCGCCAACATCAAAGCAAAGCTCCCCCTCACTAAGAAATTGAGAATAAAACCTAAGCTGCTCTGCGTGACCGTCAACTTCCTCCCTACTCCGCATTTTCTTCCACGTTTTCAAATATCGATAATACTGTATTGCTCTCGAAAAAAACTTCACCTTTTTACCTAAAACACCATAATAACTTATTCTTTTGTAAACCAAAACATGCCACAAGCATATTTGCAATCAGACAAAATATCAATATTTATATTGGTATGAAATGTTTTTGCCTCATCTGTCCCCGAAAATTCCACCAGCTTAAGACCTGAGAAATATTCCAATATCTGCCCAGGGCTATGAATTCTATGAGCATTAAAACAAAGGCGAGGCCTGCCAACTGGCAAGGAAAAGTAAAGATTCCCCCCCTTAACAAGGCAACGAGACAATTCTGCCGCCGCCTTCTTAGTACCAAATGGATCAAGGCGATCCCCATACCTGCCAAGACCAATATGCTCTGCGACATGGAGACAGGAAATCGAATTCAGCGAATCATCCTCATAAGGCATCTCCAAAATACTGCCCGTTACACTCTTAAGATTGCTGACGTTAGAAACCTCTAAAGGCCGTATGTCTACAAAATGAACTTCAGTAAATGCCGTCAGTAAGCCAACAAAATTAACATCAGACCCTACATCAACATGCTCTTTGGGTATATGTTGATAGATTTTTTTAAATGCCCAAAGCCCCTGATAATAATAATGGCTATCAACTCTGCTCTTCGATGTTTTATTAAACAAACAAGGATACGTATCTATTACCTTAATTTCTTCAGCACCATCCATTTTACTGTATTTATATAGATCTCGTAAATACCACGGATACTTCGAAAGACCCGAGAGAATTTTAGATTTAAATAAAGGCCTTTTCCATCTACTGTAGAACTTGGACATAGCAACTAACCGCTTTCATAAACTTATTTTGTTTCACTCTTAATCAAACCAAAACACTCTTTGCCACAATGAGAACCGCTCGGTTTATTCTTTTTCAATGCACAAATATCAAACCTGTATCCATCCCGATATTTCTCCGCCAATTTCTCAACTGTCAACTCTGCCGACCTATCTGTCTCATTTATCGTAGAAGTGTTAACAATATTCACCTGTATAGCACTTGCGCAAGGCTTCTGGAAATAAAGATAACCTGGCAATTCCTTACTATGCCTCTGGCACCAGCGACAATTCCACGACTCCAGCGTATTAGGATTATAAAAATAACCGAAAGACTTTAAAATCTTCCGAACAGAAAACACTTTCGACAACGAATTAATCAATAAATATCTCGGCAAGAACAACTTTTTAATAATGGTATTTTGATTTTGCACAAAAAATATAACCTTTTTAACAACACTTGTGCGATAGATCGTGGCACATAACTCAAAGGGGTACCTTGCATTTGGACTTTGTCCTGCTGTCCAATTTACCCTGTGTACCATTTGTCCATTTACGTTCACATCATCTATTTTGTCCCCGTCTTGAACAATACTTTTGCCAATTCTCAAAGAAAACCCCATGACTTCATCAGGATAGCTTTCGAATACATTGTGGATCACCCCAAAATCAACGGAATCAAAGTAAACCACATCGTCAACGCCGAAGAGAATATATTTGGTGTCAATTTGGCTAAGGATTCTGAGAAAATCACTTGAAAAATCGTTTTCTTCGATGACTTTGCAGTCTGGATAACTGGAAAACAACTCTTTGTATTCTTTTTGGAAGAGTTCGGGTTTATAAAGCACATAACTCTGGATCAATTCCGCCGGAAAATGCCCGTAAAGACTTTCAAGATAACTGTCCAACTGCAACGGACGGTTTTTCGTGAATACTATATTACTGATTTCTTTATTCATAGGCCCTTAGCAACATCATTTCATGCAAATGGTTGCGTTAACTTCTCTTATTCAAATAATAATTAATAAGAGTTCTAAGCTTTCTTATTTGATGACTCAGACTTATTTTCTTTTTTTTGCCAAGATAGGCACTGCGATTTAATTGATAATGCAATATTTTTTTGCGGTAGTTTTTCAGTTCATCTGGGCTAACCGCCCCAATTACGTTTGAGTTGCCATCGCGGAATTGGTGCTTTATCTTTCCGGATAGTAAATCATTTCGGTATTGGTCAACAGCGGCAAAGTATTGTTTTTTCATAGTTCGCGTTAGTTCGACTAATTTCATACTAATGCTGTCGTGATGAGATCTGCCGAAACTCGCTACAACCGGCAGAAAATAGGGCAGATAACCATTAACATTAAAATTGTAATTAAAGCTGAGAAATGCATAATTTTGTAAAAAGTAACCCGAAGGTTCAAACTTAGGAAAGCATTTCTTGCATACATCCGCACGTACGCAAAATGTATTCTCTGGCAAGACAAAAGAAGTGCTTAACCAAAGTGGAAAAAAGTCCGCCTTTTGAGGGGGCTGGGTTTTAGAATAATTAGAAAATATAACCTTAATGGGAGTGCCGTCTTCTTTTATGTTTTGCGGCATACCCCAAACTAATGACACATCGGGATTGTTATCCAGTATTTCAACGCATTTCCCAAACCAATCTTCATCCATATACCCATCAGAAGCACAACAAACCATAATGTACTTGCCACGAGCCATCATTATTGCCTTGTAGAAACCGTCATCAGCACTCTCATCGGGTTCTGATATCCACCTTATGTGTTCATACTCTTCGAGAATTCTCACGGTATCATCGGTGGAGGCGCCATCCACCAAAATGTGTTCATAATCTGTGAAATTTTGCTGCAAGATTGATTCTATGGTCTCTCGTAAAAAACGTGCCCCATTTTTAGAAGCAGTAACAATAGATATTTTGGGTTTATCTTGAATCATTGCATTTGATCTTATTAAAAAAGTAAAACTTAAAAGTTGTTCTTATTACAACCCTTCCGAAAACTATCTTTTGGTAGGCATCTAATACATAATGCCCAAACTTGTCTATTTAGGACAAAATTGGATTTCAAATTGGCCTCCATATTATTATCGAATAGCCCTCTATGAAAAAACTACCTATGTAAGTTCTCTGGGTCCTGATGATTTCTATC
>SDBV01013197.1_pt1 | contig 10539 bp, 10 predicted proteins | sample 2277081 | NCBI WGS metagenome assembly SDBV01 (sample SAMN10402039, study PRJNA504765) | marine sediment metagenome | isolation source: marine sediment core GS10_PC15, 223 cmbsf | place: Arctic Ocean: Southern Knipovich Ridge | collected 2010
AACGATGAAATTGATCAAAATCTAAAAGTTGATTTTCGAGCAGAAACTTTTCTTCAAAGATTTCGTGCGCTCTTCGTGCCATTTCTAATGCTTCTTTAGGGTGTTCTTGTATCCAGCGCATATATTCATCAATTTGCATGAACATATTTTCTCCGGAAAGGTTCTGATCGATATATAAGACCGAATCTCCAAACTCTTCGATAACAAATGGATTTAAATCGCAGATAATGACAGCAGAAGCTGCCGAAGCTTCGAAAATTCTACCCGAAGGAATCCCATATTTTAGGTGAGTGCTGGAGTGAAGGACCAAGCAAACTCCCATCTCTGAGATGAGATTCAAAACACTTTCGCCGTCAAATTCAATAGGCCCTTTAAAAACCTTGACATACGATCTTCCGGCTTCCGGGTTTCCAAAGAAGTTTGTATAGCTTTTTTGCGCTAACATATCTTGTAATGTTTTGTATCTGATGTCCGAACAACGGTCACCCCATCCACAGAGCAAGTAGAATAAACGGCTTGGTGTCACTTCTTTGTACGGGCGGTACTGGACTAAGGGATACCAGCGTTTTGGATAGATTCGTTGAATGTTATGATCGATATCATCAAATAAAACTTCAGTGTTTTGGTATGCCGTGAGATATCCTGCATAATCGAAATACATTTCCTTCAAATGTCCGCCTGAGCGAAAATAGTGATACTCAGGGTCGAACAGGACGAGATAATCATTTTTCTTTAAGGGGCATTTTTTACCTGGAACCAAGGTTAACGACCAATCGCAATTAAGATCGGAATCTCTGAAGGTAGAAATATAGGAGATCTTTACCTTCCAATTGAGATTTTTGCAAGCAATTCTGATGCGCTCTGCAAACTCACGTTCTCCTTGGAAATGACTCCTGATAAATAGGCTAATTGAATTTGTTGGCATACAATCTTCCTGAGAATAAAGGGGGGATAACCAGAATACTAGTGAGACGTGAAAAATAATTGAAACTAAGATTTTCATGAAGTCCTTATTAGAGTGCTTTGCTGCTAGATTTTGCTCTAAAGAACATATTTTTAACCTAAAAGAAATTAAAAACCAATTCATATATCAGAGCAGGAGCCACTATCGTGAAATAACAGGATGTTTTTAAAGACCGCGAAGATCGCGAAGGCACGAAGAAACCTCAGATTTACTGAGCTTCAAGCACTATCGACTGGTACTAAGAAGAACCCTTGTAGATTATGATTATCATCTTCTAAATTACTTTGTATTAACAATCTCCTACGAATATAAAAAAGCAAATTGTGTGCCAACTTGCTCATCAGCTGACCCGCTGAAGCAGACAGAAGCATTTCGCGACGGAGCACTTTTTCGCAGATCGAGTTCCAAAGTGTTTTATTTTCGAGATTGGCAGTTTCAAATGAAAAAAGTCCCCCCCTTCGCTTATGAATCACCAACGCCGGCAGATACACCTCAGCTGTCTCAAAAAATTTATGATTTGACAAAGACTTCCATGCTCGTCCATCGTTCGTATTGACCCAAATCCCCCGCCACGCACCTATGGGATAGTGAAGCCTTGTAATGGAAAAAGCATGCAGCCACTTCGGCAATTTTTTAATCAGGTAAAATAGTTTCTGAATCGGGCCTCCAGGTTCACAATCTAAAAGTGACATTTGGTAAAGGTTAGGAAGTTTCCCTTCTCCTAATACTCCCGCAAACAGCTCAAACGTCCATCTTGCACAGTTATCGGACTCGATCTGATAAACACGACGCCCTGCAAAACAATTAAAAATCTCTTCACGAATCAACTGCATCAAATTTCTTCCCTCTTCTGGTGTCATATGGACAGGGTAGTAGCCGTGTTGCCGATCAGTGTAATAGACGTTTTCATCAGGGTACATCACACCCGCAAGCATGGTCTGAGTAAACATCTTCAACCCTTCCAGAATATTTCTAGGGAAATTCATACCATATTTTCCAAAGTCATAAATTTTATAGGAACCACGATCCGTCGGAACGGCAATCTGAACAAATGCATGAGTCTTCTCGTAACTCAAATTGATATTTCCCCGAGTGGCATGCGCAGAAACAATCCACTGCCCGTCTGTAATCGGGATCTCGTACCGCTCCTCCGCCTGCTTCTTGGTGATCGTTTCAAAATGAGGCAGCTGGTTCCACCAATCATCTTTGATAAAGTCAATCAGGACATAATCTTTTAAATCTTCGTCCCAATGACCCATCTTAAAGGAGTTCCAATTTGTGACCCCTTCACTAAACACTTCAAGATTCCCAACTTCAAAATACTTTTGAGAAAACACTTCGAAGATTTGATTCAGCGATAATCTGTACCCTCCACGGAATTCAATCATCTTTTCTGGATCTAATATACTTTCACGTTTTCCTTCAAATTTTATTGTCACATGTTTTTCGCCATGAATTTTTTCCAGTCTGACTTGATCCCCAACTCGACCAAGACGATTGCTAAGATCCGATGTGATAATCCACTCAGTAATTCCTGGAAATTCAATGAAGACATCTACTGGATTGTCGTCACGAAGCACCCAAGAGAAAAAATTCTCTTGAAGTGAAGGATATTCGAGAACTAAGTCAACAAATAAAGGATACTGTGCAGCAAACTTCAAACGCTCTTCATCATATTGTGTCAAAAACTGCAACCGAAAAACGTCCTGTTTTTCCTTCCATCTTCGAGCCATCTCCCCCAGTAATCGATACTCCACATACCCCATTAATAGACGAGATGCCCCACCATTTTTTCCACCAAATCGATGTTCAAATCCCACACGATGACGCATCAATTCCCTTAACAGATCGTGACACTGAGGATATTTTCTCAACTTTTTCTCAAGATATTGAGACAGGGTTTGATAAGACATGTGACTCACATCATCGTAATTCTTGGAATCGATCGGTATCCTTTCAATTCTCTTAAAATTCTGGATGCATGACTCAGCAACCCGCTTTAATTGACGAACAGGATAAAACTTGTTCAACACACCATTAAACACACTCTTATCAAAACGCCAATAACCCTTCTCATTGAGAATCAAAGACTTTGAGTTCTCAAGCGCTTCAAACAGTTCTAAAAATGTGTTTTCTAGGTGAAACATGTTTTACTCCTAACTACCTATTTCTTAATTAGTTAAGAACTAGGTACTAGCCACGTTTATTATTATCAAATATTAAAAAGTAGATCTTAGCTAACATTACTACTCCCTCTCTACATTATATTATATGAAATATTTTTTTATTATACATTAAACTACTAAGCTGAGTTCCAAAAAATCAGGTTTCACAAACATATTTTTGTTTAAGCAGAATCCATGCCAAGAATGAACTATAAATTCTAGATTACTGTGCTTCAATAATTTAGAAAATATTAACCTGTATATAATTAAGACAACATTTAAAAAATTTAAATATATTGATTAAATATCACGGAATATGCAAAATCTCGCTCTTTAGTGTATTCAGAAGTTCTTGCGTTGAATGAATCTGATATTTTTATGCATAAACTACTGAACCTTAATTGCAAAGAAACACAAACAAAATGGAGGTACATATGACTAGTACGATAAATACAACAGATTTAATGAATGAAGCAAAACCAGCAGTTGTTAAAGCAGTGATTACTGGAGTAGGTGCAGAAGGAGTTAATTTTGCATTACCGGTAATTGGAGAATTGCTCGGAAGGTCTTTTGCGAGTGGGCCAATATTCATGACGGGGGGAATCGCAGCGGCCATGGTTCTTGCCAGGGAAGTTGCATTAAGACTTTTCAATACTATCTATGCGAACGTTCCCGATTCAATTAAGGGTCAAGTTCCTGAATTCATGAAAAGTGAATACGCTGTAAAGGTCTATGAGTTGGCAACCTATGCAGCGTTTGGTGCCGCAATTGTTCAATTTGGACCGGCAGCTGGCCTCGCATTAACGGTTGAAGAAGTCGTTCGTATCGTGTTATTCACTGTCGCTATTAAAATGATTGGGTGTGATTATTTGATCGAAGACAAACTTCCGAGCTAATTTTAAAAGATTTTTTGATTCAGTGGCGGGTATGTGATATCCGCCATTTTTTTATTGGAGTTTTCATGGAGCCATCTGAACCTGAGGCAATACCTGGATACGTGATTTCCATAATGGAGGGGGTAACATCGGGAGTCATCGCCTTTCAATTTAACATATGTTTAGGTCGATATATTTGTAATCTCTCAAACTATGGAACCGGATTTTATTGTGGGGTGGCAACAGTTCTCCATACTTTGATCATGGCGGATTTTCAACGACCTCGTGACTTTATTAAATCAAAAATCCCCGCACCGTTAAAAAATCGAGTCGCCTTATTGGCTGTGGACACCGCGACATCAACCCTGATTTTAGGCACCAGTGCCTATCTGACGCAGTTTGCGGTTTCCTATTCAGCAGATGAGTTGATTTATTTGTCGTGTTTGACGGAAGGGACTAATTTGATTGTGAGCCAGGGAATCGGCGGAGTGTTCAGGTTTTTGAATTCAGCTTAGTTTTATTCATCTTATACGCATCAACCAGTTTTTGGAGAGGCGATTGCAAAATGCCAAGAAAACCAAAGATTCTTTTTTGAATATATCTTAAAAATTTAACCGCGAAGATCGCGAAGACCGCGAAGATGCGCGAAGACTGGAGCAACCATAGTGATTTTCCGATGAACGTGTCCGATTTGAAGTCTCAAAATGGAACAGATTTTACATTTATAAATATTTTATATTTTTAAGATTGGTTTTACTATATATAACCTCTTTACGCAGTAGATTTTGAAAAAAAATAATTGAAGTTGATCTGTTTCTTCGCGCATCTTCGCGGTCTTCGCGATCTTCGCGGTTAAATTTTAAAGCCACCATAATCCTAAATTTGTTTCGGTGATTTCTGTGGTGAAAATTTATGCTAAAAGAAGTTTTAAACTCACCACCGTTTGTATGAACCTTTTTTCAGGCTCCAAATCGCCAAACTATAAAAACAGATCCATGTAAACAATGTCACCAAAAAGGACTTCCATACACCCACATCAGACACTCCTAGCATCCCATATCTGACCCCATTCACCATGTACAAAAGTGGATTAAACTGCGATAAAATCTGCCAAAACGGATGCAGCTGTTCCAAGGAGAAAAAGACTCCGCCTAAATAAATAAGCGGCAACAAAATAAATGTATTGATCGCGCTCACCTGCTCAAAATTTGTCGCCAACATACACATCGCCAAACCTAAATTCGCAAAAGCCATCCCCCCAATAAATAAGAACACAAATAAAATCCCTGGGTGTTCAATTTGATAAACCCGTTCCTCCATAACCCAAAAGAAAAGAAAACCAACTCCCAAAGTGATTAATCCCACAATCACTCCTCGAAAGATGGCTGCAAGTCCATTCCCCCATGCAATCTGTGACGCACTCAAGGGTGCCATTCTCAAATCCTCAAGTTCTCCCACAAATTTGGAGGTGACGATAGAACCAGAAGCATTGTCCAATGAATTGCGCAATGTGGTCATCATGACTAACCCGGGAATTAAAAAGGCGAGGTAGGAAATCCCATGTCCCACTTCAATTTCGCGTCCAATACTGACGCCAAAAATCAGAAGATATAGCGAACTGCTGATTAGCGGAGTGGCAATGGTTTGAAAAATTACTTTTAAAAACCGACGCACTTCACGTTGAAATACCGTCCAAAATGGGATCCATACACTAGCGTTCATCTTCACGTCCAATGATGCTTTGAAACGCATCTTCTAACTTTCCTTCTCGAATAATAAAATCTTGTATTCCCATAGTATCCATAGGGAGTTCTGAAATCAGTTCCCCCATACTTTTTGATGCTGCAAACCGGAAAATCAATTGATGATCTGATTGACTGATAAGATGCGGATGAGAAATGGGATGAACAGGAGCTTTGAGAACCATCACCACTTCTCGTTCTGTCAGCTCTCTAATCAAATGCTTGGGCTCTCCAAGCAACTTTAACCTTCCCTTATCCAAAAACAAGACACGATCACATAAAGCTTCTGCCTCTTCAAGATAATGGGTTGTCAGTAGAATAGAGACTCCTTCACTTTGCAGCTCTCTGAGAAAATCCCATAAAACTGAACGCAATTCAACATCCACACCTGCTGTTGGTTCATCTAGCAGCAACAATTTTGGTTTGTGAACCAACGACTTGGCAATCATCAGGCGCCGTTTTAACCCACCGCTCAACTCCTTAACCCGTTTGTGACGATGTTCATTAAGAGACAACTTATGAATCAGAAATTCAATTCGGTCCTTATTTTTTAGACAACTATAATAACCTGATTGAATGTAAAGAATTTCTTCCACCGTAAAAAAGCCATGATAAACGAGCTCTTGCGGGACACACCCTGTCAAAAGCTTGGCTTGCTTGGGATGCTGCGTGACATTGTGGTCAAATACCGATACAGATCCCTCAGTGGGTTCTTCCAATGTTGTGATGATGGAAATGATCGAAGTCTTTCCGGCGCCATTCGGGCCTAAAAGACCAAAGATCTCCCCTTCTTTAATCTCAAAAGTGAGATCATCAACGGCACACAATGAACCGTAATGCTTTGTCAGGTGCTCAATTTTTAATGGGTGCGCCATATAAATCCTCGACAGGCTGGGTACCAGCCTGCCGATTTGGGATTTTACATGGTTTCTTTCTGAGATTCAAGCAATCTATACATGGCAGCTTGTGCTAATAGCGTCACTGGCAGAGCTGCAAACCATCCAACGAAGACAATCATCAACCCCAGGAAGACAATCACAGTTGAGACGAACATCATCATAAAGACGTCCCACTTCGTTCCCATGGTAAGATCGCTACTCATTTCCAAGGCCTTAATAGGGCCAACCCCTTTATCGATCATCACAAAAGGCCAGACGAAATATTTGGCTCCCCAGATCACGCCGGGAAAGACAAGCAAAATCGTACCGACCATTACAATGATCGCATAAAAGATTGTAGCTATAATCCATTGAATGATAATTTTGAATCCACTGAACAAGTCCGTAAATGAAGGACTCACTCCATCAACGGCTTTAAGCGAGATCTTATAGACCCCGATAAAGACCACAATTGCCAAAATGGCACTGACTACTTGTATCAAGACTTGCAGTCCCACATGCAGATCGGGAAACACTCCCGAGACAAATCCTGGAATGCACATGAAAACTAAATAGACAATCAAAAAGCCTATATAGGTCCCAATATGCTCCTTCATGAGCGCCCAGCCCTTTTTTACAAGGACTCCGATTGAAAAACCTTTACTTTCCATAACAATTCTCCTTTAATGGCATTTAAACACTCTTCAACCTAAGGTCAAAGATGTTTAAACTGTTTTTTTCTATTTTGATTACCAACTTAATAATGGGATCTCTCCTTTTCTCTGATTCTGATATCGATGTTCCCCAACTTTCTGTTCGGGGGGAAGCGCGCATCCGACGCCCCGCCGATCAACTGACTCTCAACTTGGGAGTCCTCACTGAAGACAAAACGGCTGAAAAAGCCTTGTCCGAAAACAACACGGCCATGCAAAGCGTCATGGACGCCCTGAAAAATGCCGGGCTCTCCCCTTCCGAATATCAAACCGCGACCTTCAACATCCGCCCCATTCTGACTCCGCGCCCTCAAAATCCTCCTCCCGAATGGTATCCCACCGTCATTGGGTTCAGAGTGACGAATAATCTGACGGTTCGGACGGAGAAATTGAATCTCGCAGGGAGTCTCATCGATGCTGCTATTAAGGCCGGAGCCAACACGGTGGACTCTGTTTCTTTCAGTCTGAAAGACTATCCCACTCATCGTGCGGATGCCATCACCCAAGCGACATCGCAAGCCATTGCCGATGCTGAAACGCTTGCTGAAGCGGCCAACATCCAACTCGACAAGGTGTTGAACATCTCTTTGGATGATGCTGTCATCAGACCTAAATCTTATATGGCCTTTCGAACCATGGATGTCTCTGCTTCCATTGAACCAGGAGATGTAGATGTCACGGCAACTGTCACGATTGACTACCAAATTCGCTCTCATTAATTCACCTTATTTGGGATGGCCTTTTCAACTTTCCAAAAACTTTTCATAAAAAATGCCCCATCGGCATTGTTAACATCGACAACTTGCACCTGTTGAAGGTCCAATTCCTTCATAAATCCAATCACCAGAAGAGCGTTGGAAATCAGAACATCCGCGAAATCTCCGCCCCCTAACTCCTCGTCTGTCTTTCCGGCAAGTGGAGTCACGACATCTCTCAGATCCTTAGCTGTAAACGGATTTTTCATGACTAAGGGTTCAATCCCATAACTGAAAATACTTCCCACGCCATAGACTTTTGTATTAGGGTCTTTGATACGATCCTTAAACAGTTGATCGACATTTTTGGCGAGCATGCGGGCATGCTTTTCCGCATCATCCATTTCTTCCAATGTCATGGGATTAGGTGATGAATATTCTTTTACATTACGACTTTGAATGTTTTGAATGATGTAGTTCTTAAATGGAATCGAAGCTTCATGCCCACGGTAGATCTTCATCTCTTCATCAGTTCCCATCATTGTCAACTGCAAGCTTCCTCCCCCAATATCCCAGACTATCATCGTCTTTTCATCCACTGGAACAGTCGCTTCGACAGCCAAAAAACCCAGCTCCCCTTCTAACTTTTGATCAATGATGTAAATAGGAATCCCAGTCTCTTCCGTGATTCTTTTCACAAACTCTTCACCATTTTCGGCCTTACGGAAAGCAGATGTTGCGATCCCGATCACCTTCTGAGCTTGATACTTGATGGCTAACTGTTTGAGCTCTTTAATCGCCTCGATCCCCTGCTGCATCACCTGCTCGTCAAAAACCGCTTGATCGCCTTCAGTCAAAACTTTTTGATAAGAAACGGTTATTTGTGTGTTGACGAGAGTTTTTACGATTTTGTTGTTACTGAGGTCAATTTCAGCCACTCGGAGCTTGGTCGCTCCCGACCCTATATCGATGGCGGCACGGATTACCGTCTGAGTTTTCACCTGATGCAAACCATAATAATACGGGATCAAGCTCGCAAAAATCAGTAACACACCTATTATGAATAACTTAAACGAACGACTTGTATCTGGCATGGTCGACGCTCCTCTTTGTCTGGGAGATAAGAAAATAGCGTGCCAATTAGGGGGAAATGCGTAAAAAAACAGGATAAAAAGGATAGAAAGGATGAACAGGATAGAAAATTTCTAAACGATTTCGTCTAATGAAAATTCTTCACATTTCTTTTGCAATGATTGAAAATGTAAAATTCTGTTCGACATACTGGGATGAGTGATATTTAAACAAGGATCCCCTTTTTCAGAAATCAAACAGTGAGCTATACAATCAAAGATTTTCCAGCTTTTTTTATTTCTTATCTTAAGAAATTTTTGTCGATATTTGTCCATACGTCCATACACCCACAAATTCACTCTTCCGTTCCTTTATTCTTCCTAAGAAACGGAATCGCGAATAACCAACCGAATTTTAAATAATTCGGCTGACGAAACTCATCGATACCAATCGGCATCTCAGTATGCCCCATTTCAGGGTCCTGGCGATAAGTTCCAAAAATGCGGTCCCAAACCGAGAGATTGAAACCAAAGTTTGTATTTCGCTCAATCTTATCGACAGAATGATGAATCCGGTGCATATCGGGTGTCACAATAAACCACCGAAAGATACGATCCATTCCTAAAGGAATGTAAACATTGGTATGCGTAAACATAGAAGTGCCATTCAAAATTACTTCGAAAACGAGGACCGATAGTGGGGTCATCCCAAATGCAATCACTGTGACAATCTTGATTCCCATGGATAAAATCATTTCGATCGGATGAAACCTCACACCTGTTGTCACATCAAAATCGAGGTCGGCATGATGCACTTTATGAAATCTCCATAATGTCGGAACCGCGTGAAACATCACGTGTTGCAGGTAAATCATCACATCCAGAATCAATAGACTGACGACAAAGTTCCACCCACCAGAAAACCCAAAGTAAGAAAACAATCCCCATCCCTTTTCTATAGAAATGAAAGCCATCTCAACGGCCATAAGTGGGAAGATCAGTCGTAAGAGCAAAACATTGACAACGACGATCGCGATATTGCTAAACCATCTCCGCGAAAGATAGCCATATTTTTTGCGGCGTGGAAACAACCACTCCGTGCAAGCCAGGAGCAATAGAAGAATCACAAATGAAGCGACCCGAAATAAATCGGGATGATCGAGAATCCATTGCTGCAACATACACCCTGTGTAAATTGAGTACCCATTTCCAGTCAATTAAAACCCAAGTGTCCACCAATTCTTTATTTAACATCCAAAGAGTTAAGCCATCTTTCGGCGATGGTGTCTCGCTAAAGTCTTAGGACCTTAGCTTCGACACCATCGCCAAAATCTGACCCAACTCTTTGGCGGTAAATGAAGAATTGATGAACACTTGGGTTTAAAAAATCTTGCGAGATAACCTCAAAACCCCTATAATGATACGTTAAATTTATTA
>SDBV01013198.1_pt1 | contig 10539 bp, 15 predicted proteins | sample 2277081 | NCBI WGS metagenome assembly SDBV01 (sample SAMN10402039, study PRJNA504765) | marine sediment metagenome | isolation source: marine sediment core GS10_PC15, 223 cmbsf | place: Arctic Ocean: Southern Knipovich Ridge | collected 2010
ATCAAGTGGATACCCTCGATTGGAGGTACATTTTCTATCCAACATAGATCGACAAATACCAAAAGTCAAGAAAATTATTACTTATTTTCCTTTTAATTCATTTTAGCCGATAGTCATGCATTACATACTTATCACAGCCCATGGGGATGAAAAGGTTTTTTAGGCGGTGAAGATCACACTTCGCAAGGTAGGGGAAGCCAATGGAGAAATACTCAGCCAATCAAAAGCCCAGACAATATGAAAAGCCTTTTTAGACACATAAGAACGCATATCTTCAGAGGTCTCCTGTCAGTTGTTCCCCCTTGCGCTGTCGTTTTTCTCGTTAAGAATTCTTTATACCGCCATTGACAAGCGCGTCACGCTAATGGCGGAAAAGATTATTGGCTTTACCTTCCCGGGACTCGGAGTCCTTTTGGTGCTTGTTACACTTTATGTGCTCGGTTTAGTTGCCAGCAACGTGATCGGCAGACAGATCTTTGGCTTGGTTGAAGGCATCGCAAAGCGCATCCCTCTCGTCAAGACAATCTACCAGGTCGGAAGACAACTCACAGTAACTCTTTCGCTTCCCGAGAAACAGGCATTTAAGCGCGCCGTGTTGGTGGAGTACCTCAAGCCTGGAATGTGGACAATCGGTTTCGTGACAGGGACAATCATCGATAAGAAAAATAATGGTGAGACACATCTTAAGGTTTTTGTTCCGACGCCGCCCAATCCGGCGTCTGGTACGATGGTGGCAGTGAAAGAATCCCAGACAAGAGATCCAGGATGGAGCATTGAGGAGGCATTGAAGTCTGTGATCTCCGCCGGTGTCATTGGTCCCACGGAGGTAAGGTAAAGCATAAAAAGGAGGCTATGATGTTTGAAAAAATCTTATATCCAACGGATTTTTCAGATGTATCAAAGAAGCCCCTGAATTACCTGAAACAGTTAATGGACGCCGGGGCAAAAGAGGTCATAGTGTTACATGTCATTGACGAAAGAAAAATTGAAGCTATCGCTCTTTACGGCACCGGGGGTTCCTATGTGTTGATAGATAAAATGCGAGAAGAGGCCAAGAGAGAGTTAAAGAAATGCGGCTTTGAGGTAAAGGTGAGAATAGAGACGGGGGTTCCGTTGACTGAAATATTGAGGGTTGAACAAGAGGAAGGGGTTTCGGTAACAGTGATCGGCTCTCATGGCAAGAGCAACGTTAAAGAAATGCTCCTTGGCTCTGTTTCGGAAAAGGTTATCAGAAAATCCGAGAGACCCGTTTTGGTCATAAAGAGGTAATATAAATGATGTCCCCAACGGATTGCCGTTGACAGGGTAGTGAGGATGGGGGATATTGAAAAAACAGAAGGAGGATTACTCGTTTTTGGATAGTGGCGGAACATTCTGAATAGCCGGGGCGCACCTCTTATGAAAGCCTAAGGCTAATGAACACCATGAAATAACTGGAATTGCTTACGTGAGTCCTTTGAATTTGCCACATGCACGAGCCATTGCCGGGCTGACTGTCACGAGTTCGGTTCAGGTAAGTACGCAAAACAGCCAAAAGAGAGAGGAGGTGATAAATTGTGGAGACGTTAGCACTCATAGTTTCGATTATAGCCCTCATTGTAGCTATCCTGGCCTACTATAAGGTTGGAGGAGTTGCTGATCTGAAGAAACAGACGGAGATTTTGACTAATGTTGGTGAAACCGTTGCCAAGGTCACCGATTCCTTGCGCGATAAGACGGCAGATGTCTTAGACAGGATGGAGGCAGCTGTAAGGGGGGTCGAGGAGAAAAAGGGAGGCCCGAAGGCCGGGACAAAAAAGGGAAGCGAAAAGAGCAAGAAATAGCCAAAACCTGCAGAGGACCGTCAAGAGTCAAGGGGGTGTATTGCCCCTGACCGGTTTTCAACCTATATAAAGGAGGGCTCTAATCATGGCTGAAAGGGAGACGAAAAGAGGTGGAGGGTTTATGGCGTTTTTGGCCCTCGTCGTAGCGATTATCGCACTCCTTATCTCGCTCCTCGCCTACGAAAGGTCAGGTCGAACTGCAGAGGAGGATATTGCTGCCTTGAAGGCCCGGATCGTTGAGCTTAAGAAGGGTGAGGCGGAGCTCAGGCAAAAAGTGGCAACTGCACTAGAAAAGGTTGCTGATAAAATCAAGATTGAAGAACCTGCAGAAAAGGGGGAAGGCAAATAGTTTTGCCTTTTTGGGAGACCCGAATCCAAGGCCTGCATAAATTTTATATGAGCAAGAATCGGTATCAACTTAGGTTTGATGCGTACGAAAAGGCAGCAAATTACACCAAATCGAGGAAAAAAGCCTTGAAAAAGAAACTACAAAAAGAAGGAGGGTGAGTCCATGGAAATCTTAGCATTAATTATCTCAATTATCGCCTTAATCATCGCCATTCTGGCCTATCAGAAGGTGGGAGGGGCAGCTGATTTAAAGAAGCAGACCGAAGCTTTCACCAATGTTGGTGAAACCATTGCTAAGGCCACTGATTCGTTACGCGATAAGACGGCTGATATCTTAGATAGGATGGAAGCAGTAGTGAGGGGCACTGAAGAGAAAAAAGAAGCTCCGAAGGCCGAAAAGAAAGAAGAAAGTGAGAAGAGCAAGGAGATGGCAAAGGCTCGAAAGGAAAAGGAAGAGCAAAAGTAGAAAAAGATTTTGCAGCAGGGGCCACAGCTTATACGTAAGGTGAAACGTTTCTTTTGGCTGTGGGTCGACGTGCAATCGGGGACAAGTACTCCTATCCCGAAGAGCATGTGGTACTCGGATGAAAAATAGCTGAGGGCGAAATACCTTCAGAGCCAATAGCTTATAGTATAAGGAATATTTCCTGGCAAGATGACCAGGGCAAGCCTAATCCCTGGAGAGAGAAGAAATACCATGGCAAGATTTGCTGTTATCGGGCTGGGCCGTTTTGGGTATAAACTGGCTTTGACCTTAGCCAAGGAAGGTGGCGAGGTTATAGCCATAGACTCAAGGCCCGAACCAGTGGATGACATAAAGGACGAGCTTGCAGTGGCACTGTGCTTGGACGCTACGGATGAAGAAGCATTGAAACTCCAGGGCATTGACAAGGTGGGCGTTGCCATAGTATGCATAGGAGAGAAATTCGAGGCGTGCGTGTTGGTGACTGCATTACTTAAACAGATGGGAGTGCCCCGGGTTTATTCCAGGGTTTCCGAGGGAATACAGAGCCGGATCCTTGAGTTGGTGGGTGCAGATCGGATCGTACACCCTGAAGAAGATATGGCCCTGAGACTGGGCCAGAGCTTAATGACCAAGAATATCGTTGATTTGATTCCAATCTCCCCTGAACATAATATAGCGGAAGTTAAAGCACCACAGGCGTTTTGGGATCAAAGCCTGAAAGAACTTAATCTGCGAAGCAACTACCGCATAAATATTATAGTCATTAAACAGCGAGATCAGGCAGGTGAGGCAACAGTTATAGATTCTCTCCCTGGTCCGGATACAGTCATCCGGAGAGACCATAATCTGGTTATTGTTGGGGAAGAGGAAGATATAAAAAACGTGGCGCGGCTGGAGTAAACCAGCAATATCTTTGCTGGGAAGGAATTTGGTGCCCGCAGTTTTGGAAGCCTTTTTAAAAAAAGGTGTGCCGATCTCGAGGGAGATAGAATTACCTCTGATGGCGTTGCAATGCCTCTGAGTGAGCTTGGCAATCGGTACCGGATCACCGAGGCAGGCGGGTATTGAATCCGCCTGCGCGAATCTCGATAAAATCACCGAGCTGAAGGAGCTGGTGGCAAAGGCAGAGGAGAAACGCAAATTGGGGATACCTTTGACTGATGAAAAGACGCGATGAATCAAATACGTCCAACGAGGGTACATTGATTTCGATTCGTGGCAGTGTGGTTGACGCTCAGTTTCCCGGGCACCTTCCCTCGATTTATACCGTCCTCAGGGCGGGCGACGATGGGGGAATCGTCATTGAGGTCACCACCCATCTGGACTCAAAAACCGTCCGGGGGATCGCGCTGACATCCACGCAGGGCCTTGCCCATGGCTCAACCATAATCGATACGGGCCGTCCCCTTGAGGTGCCCGTTGGAAAACGATTGCTCGGCAGGATGTTCAACGTCTTCGGGGAGACAATCGATAAGAAGGGGACCATAAAGGGCGGGGAATGGCGCGTAATTCACCAGGAGCCGACCCCCCTCGATCGACAGTCCACCACATCGGAGATTTTCACCACCGGGATAAAGGCAATAGATGTGCTCTCTCCACTGGAACGGGGTGGTAAAGCTGGATTGTTCGGCGGTGCAGGTGTCGGGAAAACAGTGCTTATCATGGAGATGATCAGGAATATGGTTGGTCAGCATGAGGGCGTCAGCCTGTTTTGCGGCATTGGTGAAAGGAGCCGGGAAGGTGAGGAAGTCTATCGGGAAATGAAAGAGGCAGGTGTGTTGGATAGCACGGTCATGGTCTTCGGCCAGATGAACGAACCCCCCGGTGCCAGATTTCGAGTGGGCCATGCGGCACTCACTATGGCCGAGTACTTCCGGGATGATGAGAGGCAAGATGTACTGCTCCTGATCGATAACATCTTCCGGTTCATCCAGGCCGGTATGGAGGTTTCCGGGCTTATGGGCCAGCTTCCCTCACGTCTGGGGTATCAACCCACCCTGAGTACAGAACTGGCTGAGCTCGAGGAGCGCATTTGCAATACCGCGATGGGCGCCATCACCTCTGTGCAGGCCGTCTATGTGCCGGCCGATGACTTTACCGACCCTGCGGCGGTTCACACATTCGGTCATCTTTCTGCCTCTATCGTGCTTTCGCGAAAAAAGGCGAGCGAAGGATTATACCCTGCGATCGACTCCCTGCAATCGATGTCTAGTATTCTGGTACCCCCTGTCGTGGGTGAGCGGCACTATGGCATTGCACAAGAGATCCGCAAAACCCTCGCGAATTACGAAGAGCTGAAGGATATCATTGCCATGCTTGGCATGGAGGAGCTGTCCCAGGAGGATCGTCGGGCTGTCCGTCGAGCCCGAAGACTGGAGCGGTTTCTGACACAGCCCTTCTCTGTGACCGAGCAGTTTACGGGTAACAAAGGGCGCGTGGTGGATCTGGACGATGCCCTTGATGGCTGCGAGCGCATTTTAAACGATGAATTCTCCGATTATCCGGAGAGATCCCTCTACATGATCGGAAAAATCAACGAGGCGAAAAGGGAATGAAGCTGAAGGTCTTGCTTCCAACAGAGGTATTCGTGGGAGAGGATGTGACTAAGGTGATTGCCGAGGCACACAATGGTTTCTTCTGTCTCCTGCCTAAGCACGTAGATTTTGTCGCGGCCCTTGTTCCGGGCATTCTGTCTTTTGAAACCAACGGAGGTCGTGAGGTATTTCTCGCGGTCGATGAGGGGATTCTGATCAAGTGCGGCCAGGAGGTCTTCGTATCCACGAGGAACGCGGTGCGGGGTCCTGATCTAGGACAGTTGAAGCGCACCGTAGTGGAAAAATTTGAGGCTCTTGACGAGCGGGAGAAAACGGCGCGCTCTGCAATGACCAGGATCGAGGCCGGTTTTGTCCGTCGCTTTCTGGAGATTCAAGGGCATGGCTAAAGAGCCCTCTATCAAGGAGAGGGGCAGAGCCCCGGCCGGATTAATACAAAAAGTCGGCGCCAAAGAGAATCGCAAAATGAGAGCCCGGCGGGAAAAAGATCGCGGTGTCTGGTTCGGCTTGGGTATGTTTGGCCTTGTGGGGTGGTCGGTGGCCATTCCCACCGTGATCGGTATCGGCCTGGGAATTTGGATCGACGCCAAATGGCCCAGTCCGTATTCCTGGACGCTGATGTTTCTCATTATCGGCGTCCTGGTGGGGTGCCTTAATGCGTGGTACTGGGTTAAGCGGGAGAGCAAAGAAGATTGAATGCGCCGATAGCGGCCCAAGAGGGAGGTGATATTGTGACAATCAATGTGCTTTGCTTGTTGGTGGCCTTTTTTGTGGGTATGGGGACTGGAATAGTCTACTTTGGCGGGCTGTGGTGGACGGTTCGGCAGTTGCCTCTTGTGCGACAGCCGGCGCTCTTGACGCTGGGGAGTTTTCTTGTGCGCACCGGCATCAGCCTCACCGCTTTTTACCTCGCTTCGGGAGGACACTGGGAAAGAATCCTGATATGTCTGCTTGGATTCATAATTATAAGGGGCTTTCTCGTGCGCCGGATACAGCACGCTTAAGCGCGTTTTTCTGCGAATTAAGGGATTATATATGGATATCAAAACTGTTAGTCCTGATCAGGTTGTTTTCTGGCAGTGGGGTCCAGTCTCTCTCAACGCAACCATAGTGTTTACCTGGGTTGTAATGGGGCTTCTGGTGCTTGTCTCCTGGCTGGCAACACGAAGGCTCTCATCTGAGGTGCGGTTTTCACGATGGCAGAACATGCTGGAAATTCTGGTCAAGGGTATGCAGGATCAAATCAAGGATATCAGCCATCAAGAAACAGGGATCTACTTGCCCTTTGTGGGAACCCTCTTTTTATTCATTGCAATATGCAACCTGCTGAGCATTGTGCCGGGCTATACGCCGCCCACCGCCTCTCTATCAACCACGGCAGCGCTGGCCATCTGTGTGTTTGTTGCGGTACCCTTATACGGCATCATGAAGCGGGGGCTGCTCGGTCATCTCAAGCAATATATCCGGCCTACGGCGTTCATGCTGCCCTTTAACATCATGGGAGAACTTTCAAGAACACTGGCACTGGCCGTGCGACTCTTCGGAAACATGATGAGCGGGGCGAAGATTGGTGCAATTCTTCTTGCCATAACTCCGCTCTTTTTCCCGATCATTATGCATGCCCTGGGATTGTTGACCGGACTGATACAGGCATACATTTTTGCCGTACTTGCCATGGTGTATATTGCCTCCGCGACACGCGCCCAACAGGAAAGAGAACAAAAACAGGAGAAAAAACAAGAAGAGAAAGGAGAGAAGTCACATGGATAGCATTAGTCTCATTGGCATGGCTTCCGTAGTAACCGCCGGCTTGACCGTTGCTATCGGATCCATTGGTCCCTCGCTCGGCGAAGGACGATCTGTGGCCCAGGCTTTGAGCTCTATTGCTCAACAGCCGGATGAAACCAACAACATCACCCGAACGTTATTCGTGGGGTTGGCCATGATCGAATCTACCGCCATTTACTGTTTTGTCGTGGCAATGATCCTGATCTTTGCCAACCCCTTCTGGGATCACGTGATATCAAAGTAGGAGGTCACCAGTGCTCATCAATTGGTTCACTGTAGTAGCCCAGATCGTGAACTTCCTGATTCTCGTCGTGCTTCTCAAGTACCTTCTCTACAATCGGATCATCAAGGCCATGGACGAGCGCGAGAGGAAAATTCAGCTGCGTTTGAAGGAGGCTGAGGAAAAGGAGCAGGCCGCGGAGCGGGAGGTGGAATCGCTTCGAGAAAAAAACCGGGACTTCGATGAGCAGCGCGAAAAGATGCTCGCGCAGGCAAAAGAGGAGGCCGAGACTCGACGAAGGGATCTGACTCAAGAGGCCCGGCAGGCGGTCACCAATCTCCGATTGGTTTGGCAGGAGGCAATCCAGCGAGAAAAGGAATCATTTATTCAGGATCTCCGCAAGATGGCCGCCACACAGGTCTACGCTATTGCCCGCAAGGCGTTCGAGGATCTCGCCGATGCCGCTCTGGAAGAACGCATGGTTGACGTGTTCCTCGCGCGCATCCAGAAGATGAACAAGAGGCAGAGGGAGGTGCTTGCCGCCTCCATCAAGGAGGCGGGAGGTGAGGTGAGCATACGGAGCGCCTTTGAGATCACGCCAAAGATGCGCAGGAAGGTGACACAGGCCTTGCACCGGCACCTGAACGATGAGATCATACCGCGCTATGAGACCGCATCGGAGCTGATCGTGGGAATCGAGTTAAAGACCCGCGGGCGGAAGATCGCCTGGAACCTGCAACACTATCTGGATACCATGGAGGAAAATGCACTGCATGCCCTTGAACAAGAGGCGGAGAGAAAGATTAATGGCGAGGAAAAGGTACAGGCAGATACAGAAAAGAAAAGAGCGGAAGTAAAGAACGCAAGAGAAGCGGAAAGGCAAGCCTCACACAAAGGAAAAATCAGAGAGCCTGAGGAAAAGAATGAAGACAGAGCCTCATGAACTGAACAGGGCGCTGTCCCAAACAATTAAAGTCCTTGAACGGGTGGTGGAGAACCATCGGCTCGAAGCTGAGGTCCAGGAGGTTGGTACGGTCACTTATGTAGGCCCCGGCGTTATTCGATTAACCGGTTTGAGCAATGTGCAATCCGAGGAACTTCTCCGCTTTACCGGTGGGCGTATGGGCATGGCCCTCAATCTGGATCAGACGGAAATCGGCGTGATTCTTCTGGATGAATACGAGGGTTTGACCGCAGGCAGTGACGTTCAGCGCACTGGCCGACTCATGGATACCCCGGTAGGAGAGGGATTGCTGGGCCGGGTCGTAGACGCACAAGGGCATCCCCTGGACAATCTCGGGCCGCTCCGGACCTCGAAACGGCGCCCCATAGAGCGACCGGCACCTGCGATTATGGATCGCGCTCCGGTGACGGTGCCTTTGCAGACCGGGCTCAAGGCGGTAGATGCGTTAATCCCTATAGGGCGCGGCCAGAGAGAGCTCATCCTGGGAGATCGTCAGACAGGGAAGACCGCTATTGCCCTCGATACGATCATCAACCAGAAGGATAAGGGTATCATCTGTATTTACTGCGGCCTCGGTAAAAGGGGATCGGCAGTGGCAAAGGTCATCGCCGACTTGAGGGCACAGGGTGCCATGGATTATTGTGTTGTGGTGGTGGCTACGGAAGAGGATCCCCCTGGGGTGCTGTTCATAGCGCCCTACGTCGGCATGACCATGGCAGAATATTTTATGGAGCAGGGACGCGATGTCCTGATAGTTTTCGACGACCTGACGCGCCATGCGCGTGCCTACCGGGAGCTTTCCCTGCTTCTCAGAAGGCCTCCGGGCAGGGAGGCATTTCCCGGTGATATCTTTTACATCCATTCACGACTCCTGGAGCGTTCCACACATCTCAGTGATGAGCGTGGCGGCGGCTCCTTAACCGCACTGCCGATTATTGAGACACAGGCTCAGGATATGTCAGCTTATATTCCAACGAATCTCATCTCAATCACCGATGGTCAGATCTACCTTTCTCCTGAACTGTTTCAGAAGGGAAACTTGCCCGCTGTGGATGTGGGGAAATCGGTATCGCGCGTCGGAGGGAAAACCCAATTGAGTGCCTATCGAGCGGTTGCCGGGGATCTGCGTCTTTCATACTCACAGTTCGAGGAGCTGGAAGCATTTTCCCGTTTCGGCACCCGGCTGGACGAAGACACCCGAAAGACACTCGAGCGCGGGCGACGTGTCCGGGAGGTCCTCAAGCAGCCTCAGTACAAACCCCTTCCTGTTTCCGAGCAGATTGCCGTTCTGGTCGCAGTAAATAAAGGTGTCTTTGACGGACTCCCCCCGGAACGTATCGCTGATGCTGAAGAAAGAATTTGCAGTGCGGTCACGGATCAGCTGCCCGAGTTGTGCGCGCGGATTGAACGGGGTGAGGATCTCAGGGACAGTGATATTGAAGACCTTTTGAGGGTAGCCAAAGGCACCCTGGAGTCAAAAGATACAGGACTCAACAATGCAAACAATCGAGGGCCTGAAGAGAAAGATTCAGAGCACTGAGGATCTCCAGTCCGTGGTAAAGACCATGAAGGCCTTGGCCGCCGTAAACATCCGGCAGTACGAGAGGGCTGTGGAGTCCCTTAAGGATTACAATAAAGCCGTTGAAATGGGTCTTCAAGTCGTTCTGCGTGACAGGCCAGAATTCATGGTCGGGGCACGACCTGCCCCCCACGATAGGTTGGGTGCCGTTATTTTTGGTACTGACCAGGGCATGGTTGGAGCTTTGAATGAGCAGGTCCTGGCACATGCCATGGCTACCATGGCCGATCTCAATGTCAAGCATGAAGATCGGACGATCATGGCCGTAGGTGAGCGTATGATGAGTCTTCTCGAGGACGCGGGACAGCCCGTGGAGGCATTCTGCTCTGTTCCTGGCTCTGTTGCGGGCATTACACCGATGGTGCAGGAAACACTGATGAATATCGAGTCATGGAATAGAGAACGAGAGCTGGATCAAATCTACCTTTTTTACCGCATAGAGGTATCTGGCGCCGCCTATCAGCCCCACATGATCCATCTTTTGCCCCTCGATCAGGACTGGCTTTTGAACCTTAAGGCACTTTCCTGGCCATCCCGCGGCCTACCGTGCTTCACCATGGATTGGGATCAGTTATTTTCTGCGCTGATTCATGAATATCTCTTCATTTCCCTGTACCGCGCCTTCGCCGAGTCGCTGGCAAGCGAGAATGCCAGCAGGCTCGCATCCATGCAAGGCGCGGAGAAAAATATCGAAGAAATGCTCTTTGGGCTCAATACCCAATTTCATCAACAACGACAGATGTCCATCACCGAGGAACTGCTCGATATTGTCGCGGGTTTCGAGGCATTGAAGAAACAC
>SDBV01013199.1_pt1 | contig 10538 bp, 10 predicted proteins | sample 2277081 | NCBI WGS metagenome assembly SDBV01 (sample SAMN10402039, study PRJNA504765) | marine sediment metagenome | isolation source: marine sediment core GS10_PC15, 223 cmbsf | place: Arctic Ocean: Southern Knipovich Ridge | collected 2010
GCGATGCTAGCAGGGGCGCCATTACGCCAGGCAGCTCGGCCTCAAGAAGACTCGAGAAATACTGGGATTGCTGCATTTGACTTCTGGATTTGTGGGTAAGGACAAGCCCGGGAGGGCGGGGTTCCTGGAATGTCGCCACATCCAACCCCGCCCTCCCGGGCGGGGCTATTCTCCAAAAGTGCGACGTTGTTTTTTGACAACTCCTAAGCGACTGCTGAGGGAGATCCACTGGAAGCCATGAGAAGCGGCGATATTCACAATTCGCGACACCAACCGTGCCCGGGCGGCTTTACCCTGGTGGAATTGCTGGTGGTGATCGCGATTATCGGCCTGCTGATCGCGCTGATGTTGCCCGCCGTACAGAAGGCCCGAGAGACGGCTCGATGCCTCTCGTGCCGAAACAACCTCAAGCAGATCGGCGTGGCCTTGCACAACTACGTCATCGCCCACGACGGGTTTCCGCCGGCTTTTCTCGTACAGCCGGGCAGACTCCAGCGCGGTTCATGGTCGATCCAGGGCCGCTTGCTCCCTTTCATGGAACAGGGCAGTGCCTACGACCGGGTCCGGCTCGACGTCGATTGGCACGCCCAAACCGACACCGGCGTCCCCGTCATGCGGGTGCCGGCCTACCTCTGCCCCAGCGATCCGAACGATCGGGTCCGCCACGATGCGGAGGGAATGCCCTACGTTTGCCCGCAGACCTACGGATTCAATTTCGGAACCTGGTTCGTGTACGATCCGAATACCGGGCGCGGCGGAGACGGGTCTTTCTGCGTGAACCGCTCCACCAGGCTGCCGGAATTCGCCGACGGGCTGAGCAACACCCTGTGTGCCGCCGACGTCAAGGCCTACACCTCCTACATCCGCAACACGGCCGATCCCGGTCCCGAGGTCCCGTCCTCACCGGAGTTTCTCAGCGGCTTGGACGGTGAGCGAAGGCTCGGCCCCAGCCTCCAGCAGAACACCGGGCATACCGTCTGGTGCGACGGCCGGGTGCACCACAGTGGGCTGACCACCGTCTTCACTCCCAACACGCTGGTACCCTACCGGTTCGACGGGATCGAATACGACGTCGATTTCAACTCGCAGCAGGAGGGCATGAGCCTGACCCGGCGCAGCTACGCCTGTGTGACCGCCCGAAGCTACCATCACGGCCTGGTGAACGCCGCGCTGATGGACGGCTCGGTCCGCGCAGTGACCGACTCGGTTGACCTGAGAGTATGGCGGGCGTTGGGAACACGGGCCGGAGAGCAGGGCGAACCACCGATTGCCGGCCGATTTTGACCCGGCCGACGCCCAAATCCGCTCGCTGTGCGTGGGTTGTTCCGCGGCCGGCAACCGCATAGACTGGGACTGCGTGAGCACCGACTCAAAAGCCCGGGCATTGCACGCCCGGGATGCCCCCAGGAGGCGACTCCCCTCGCCGATGGATCCCATGGCCGGCCAACTGATTCCACCGCCCGGATTCGAACCCCAGGTCCCCGCCGACGCCACGCCCCAGCAGTGCATCCGCCTGTGGGTCGACCTGATGGACGCCTGCGAGCAGTTCCTCCTGGCCCGGTTGCGCGAGGAGATCGGCCCCGACGGCGACCTGAAGGCGGCCCATCGCCAATGGTATCAGCAGCAGATGGAGGAGCATGACCGGACCATGTTGCACATGATGCAAGAGTTCGAGCGACGAGGACGTGGCCATGCCTGCTGATGCCGTGCTGCGGACGCTCCGCCACGTCTGGCTCACGTTGAGGCCGCTGGAGGTCCCGATGGCGTTGATGGGTGGGCTTGCCCTGGCCGCTTGGAAGCACGTGCGGGCGACGCAGGACGTTGACTTGCTGCTGGGTATTCGGCAGAGCGATCCGAGCCACTTGCTGCAGACACTTCGCGAGGCAGACATACGCCCCAAGCGTGACCCTCCCGCCACGACGCTCGGCCAATTGGAAATGATCCAACTGGTGTACGAACCGCCCGGGACGTACTTGGACTTGCAGATAGACTTGTTCCTGGCGAGATCCCCCTATCACCGCGAAGCACTTCAGCGTCGAGTCCCCATCCGGCTGCCCGATCTGGACGTCGAAATCGCCGTGCTGAGCTGCGAAGACCTGATCCTCCACAAGCTGCAAGCCGGGCGGATCATCGATCGCGCCGACGCGGCCACCCTGTTACGTGCCAATCGAGAATCACTCGACCTGGGTTACCTGCTTCAGTGGGTGCGTAACCTGCAACTTGCCTCAGAACTGGCGGAGATTTGGAAGGAAGCCCTTCCGGGAGAACCAATGCCGGCCGAATGAACTTGCGGCCGCGGTCGTGGGTAGCAACCGCGTGTCGGGGACTCGGTGTTCCCCGAGGCATCCACGATCATGCATCCTCAAGTTGAACCGTAATCGTCTTTCCAACGGCTTCGGCGTATCTCATGAGGGTATTGATTGTTATGTTCGGGTCGGGATCGTTCTCGAGCTTGCTGAGTGAACCTCGGTCGATTCCTGTTCGCTCGTTCAAGGCTCGCAGACTCATTCCTTGCCGCCGGCGTTCCTCTTTCAGCGCCTTGAGCACTTGCTTGAGCAGAATGCGCTGTTTGGCAGCCTTGCCGCGACGCTTGATTTCCGGCAACTCCTCTGCGATTTGTTCGCGGATCTTCCCGTACTTGGCCTTCTCCTCATCCGTTAGTCGCCGATTCCTGGTGATTCGCTTGCCCATCTGCTGCACATCGTCTCTCGGACCGTCGGCCACCTCAGGCAAGTCGATTCGTGGCGGCTGACTACTCGTCTACCAAAGCCGCTGAATACTGTACGCGTCGAAAGAGCGATCTCGTCCTACGACTGCCATCTGTTCCACGATCGCTTGGGCGGCAAGAAGTCGGTCGAAAGGATCCCGGTGGTGAAAGGGCAACGAAATGACGGACGCGAGGTGAGGAATGGTGATCGGCAAGAGTCCAAAACCGTTCTGCTGAAGCTGCTGGGGTATTAGGGTCTCAAACGGCGATTTCAGGGTGAGTCGGCCCAGGCCGATCTTGATTGCCATTTCCCACAAACTGACGACGCTCACAAATGACTGATTCGTCGGATCTTCGATGAGCGTCCGTGCAGAGGCAGGCAAGTTCGCGTGACCGCTGATGAACCATAGGAAGCTGTGCGTGTCGAGCAACAGTTTCATTCCATGTACTCTTCCATGTCCGGTAAGGGGGCGTCGAAGTCGTCGGCCATGGTGATCAAGCCGGCGGCGCTGCCGAAGCGAGGGCGTGGTGCTTCGGACTTGACCGGCACCAGTTGGACGACTTGCTGATGGCTGTCCACAATATACACGGCCTCTCCACTCGCCGCGGCGTTGACGAGATCGGAGAGCCGAGCTTTCGCGTCATCTACGTTCACGTGATGCATGATTGTCTGTCCTTCCATCGGCGCCCCACGTCACCGTGTAGCCTGTGAATTCCCGGTTCCATCCCGGGGCCCCAAAGTGGATTGTACCCCCCAACACTCTGCGGGTAAACGGCTGCGTCACCGCGGCACTTGCAGCGCCGTACAGAGTTCTCGTGCTGCGGCGGTGGGATCGTCCGCGGCGGTGATCGCCCCGCTGACCGCCACACGGGTGAAGCCGGCTGCCAGGACTTCGGGCAGGTTCTCGGGGGTGATCCCGCCGATGGCGAACGCCGGCAGCCGGATCTCGGCCGCCACCGCCCGCAATAGCTCTAAGCCAGGGAATTCCTCGAACTGCTTCGTCCCGGACGGAAACACCGGCCCCGCGCCGATGTAGTTGGCCCCGTCGAGCTGTGCCTGCCGGGCCTGATCGATCGTGTGGGCGGAAACGCCGAGGAGGGCCTCCGGGCCGACGATCGTGCGGGCGTCCTTGACCGTAAGCTCATCCTGGCCCACGTGCACCCCGTCGGCACGAGATAAGACTGCCAGGTCCGCGCGGTCGTTCATCACAAACAGCGTGTCGCCCCGCCGGGTCAGCTCGCGGAGTGACCGGGCCCGATCGAGCAGCCGGCGGTCGTCTAGTGTCTTGTCGCGGAGCTGGATCACGTGTACCCCGGCCTCGACCAGCGAGCCGGCCAGCCGCGCGAAATCCTCCGCCGACGGCCCGCCCTCGATCAACACGTAAAGCCGTGCCTGTTGGAGCCGCTCGAGGCTGGTCCGGGTGATCTCCACGGCCCGGTGCAGCGTGTAGGCCCGATAGCGGAGTTGCTCCAACTCGGCGGCCAGCTCGGCGTCAATCAGCTTGCCGAACTCCTCCAGGCTTCGCAGCGACTCCTGCAGCCGCGTGAAATTGGCCCCCAGCACGCCAGCAGTGCTATCACGGCGGCCTTCCGACTCCGTTGCCAGCACCGTTCCCACGTCGGCCCGCGTTTCCCGGGCGGCCAGGCGGTGCTCCGCCGAAATCCGGCCAAGCGCAGCCGCCAGATCGTGGCGCAACTGCTTGCACAGACCGGTCAGGTGACGATCGTCCAGCACGAAGCGGACGTAGTCCTCGACCGCGCGAAGCCCCTCCCGGGCACGGTTGGCCGCCGCGTCGAACACCCGAAGTACGCCGATGCGTTCGTGCTGGCAGAGGACAGCCTGCACGTCGTCCGGTTCCCTCCCTCGCCCGCCAGCGGGTTGCGGCGGGCTTCCGGGGGAGGTCTCCAGTGGCGACGGCTCCAGCGGCAACGGGCACGGCTGTTGGCCGTGCGGCCTGAGGATCTCGGCCTCCAACGCGTCGGGCACCAGGCCTTGCCCGCGGAGCCAGGCCGAGACCTCGTGCTCGGCACAGAGAAGTCCCAGCAGCAGGTGTTCGGTCGCCAACTCCAGCGGCCGCAGACATTCGGACAGGCGCTGACAGGCAGCCTGCAACGAGAGCTCGACGTCGACCGATAACCGTCGCCCGGGTGCGGAGGTGCCCTGGGGCAGGTCTTGGCAGGACGCGAGATCGGGCCAGCAGCGGCGGACGGCCGCCGCGTCAATCCCTCGATTGGCGAGCAACATGGCCGCCCGACACTCCGGTTCGGCCAACAATCCCAACAGCAGCGCGGGCGCCTGCAGTTCGTCAAAGCCCTTACGACTGGTCGATCCGGCAGCAGTGTCCAGGGCCCGTTGGGCGGCTGGGGTCAATTGATACTGCATAGGTTCTTAAGTCTCCCAAATAATCCAAGTGTCCGCAATGTAGCCCCGCCACGTACCCCCCTGCCTATTCTTTCGGGGGGGGGGGAATCATTGGGGTCTGCGATAAGTTGTTTGCGAACCACGTGTTTGACGACCGCGGCCGGACGACCAATGGTCGGCATGTAGTGATTGTAAACCAAGGCAACACATTTAGTTGCCTTGATTCGCGCTGTTCTTGGAGTTACAATTCGTAGGTTGTCGGTGTGTTAGTACCTGAGCATCGACCAAGAGGGAACGATCTGCCATGCGCAGGAAGCGGTGGGCTATTTACTTGTGGCCGGGGCTGTGTCAGCTTTGGTTACGCGGGAGTTGGTCCGCTTTGGCGGTGGCGCTGGCAGCAGCCGCCCTGCTGAACCTGGCGCTGTTGGGCAGCTTCGGCTGGACCGAGTTGGTTTCGGGGGGTGTGTTAAGGGCCCTTTGGCTCATGCTGGGCGCGGCTTGGGTGGGTTGGGCGGCCATGTCGTTAGTGGGCAGTCGCCGCCAACGTAATTGCGATCCAGCCGACCCGGCCGGCGACGCCTTCGAGAAGGCGTTGGAACATTACTTGAAAGGAAACTGGTTTCAGGCGGAACGCCTTTTGAGCCACCTGTTGCGGCGCAGCGAACGTGACCTGGAGGCCCGCTTGATGTTGGCGGCCCTATTGCGTCACACGGGCCGTCTCGAAGAGGCGGGCACACAACTGGATCTGCTGACGCGGTTCGAGGGTGCCCGAAAGTGGGAGTGGGAAATACGACGCGAACGCGAACTTTTGAGCCAAAGCAGAGCGTCGATCGAGAGTGAAGACGAGGAACAGACGCGTCCCGGCTCGACTGACCCGCCGGCCGACATGACGCACGCCGCATGACGTGCTTCAGATGAGACGGTGGTCCGGGGCTAATACAACAGAAGGCAAGCTTCCAACGGAGAGTATAAATGTACGAGAGATTCACTGACCGCGCCCGGAAGGTCATGCAATTGTCCAACCAGGAAGCACAGCGGTTCAATCACGAATATATCGGGACCGAGCACATCCTGCTGGGGCTGATCAAGGAAGGCAGCGGCGTGGCGGCCAACGTGCTTAAGAATCTCGACGTCGATCTGCGAAAGATCCGTCTGGAGGTCGAAAAGCTGGTGCAGAGCGGGCCGGACATGGTAACCATGGGCAAGCTGCCCCAGACTCCTCGGGCGAAGAAGGTTATCGAGTACTCGATGGAAGAGGCCCGAAATCTGAATCACAACTACGTCGGCACCGAGCATATTCTGCTGGGACTGCTGCGGGAGCAGGAAGGTGTGGCTGCCCAGGTGCTGATGAACCTCGGGCTGAAGCTCGAGGAGGTCCGCGAGGAGGTGCTCAACCTCTTGGGCCACGGGATGGAAGGTCCCGAGGCGGTGGAGCGTACCGGCGGCCTGGGCGGTGGGAGTGAGCCCCATCGAAGCGGCAAGTCCAAGACTCCTGCCCTGGACAGTTTCGGGCGTGATCTGACCGAGTTGGCCCGACAAGGAAAGCTGGATCCGGTGATCGGACGCACCAAGGAAATCGAGCGAACCATGCAGATCCTCAGCCGGCGGACCAAGAACAACCCGGTCCTGCTGGGCGAGGCGGGTGTGGGCAAGACCGCCATCGTGGAGGGGTTCGCCCAACAGGTCGTCGACGGGAACGTGCCCGAACTGCTGATGGAGCGGAGGATCGTGGTCCTGGACCTGGCCATGATGGTGGCCGGCACGAAGTATCGCGGCCAGTTCGAAGAACGGATCAAGGCGGTGATGAACGAAGTCCGCCGGGCGAAGAATACGATCCTCTTCATCGACGAGTTGCATACCTTGGTGGGTGCGGGCGGGGCCGAGGGGGCCATCGACGCCTCCAACGTGCTCAAGCCGGCCCTCTCCCGCGGTGAGATCCAGTGTATCGGTGCCACCACGCTCGACGAGTACCGCAAGTACATCGAGAAGGACAGCGCCCTGGACCGCCGATTCCAACTGGTGATGGTCGAGCCGTCGACCAAGAGCGAGACCATCGAAATCCTCAAGGGCCTGCGAGATCGCTACGAGCAGCACCACCACGTGCAGATCACCGACGACGCCGTCGAAGCCGCGGTGGAACTTTCCGACCGCTACATCACCGGCCGCTGTCTGCCCGACAAGGCCATCGACGTGATCGACGAGTCCGGAGCCCGAATGCACCTGAAGTCGATGACCCGGCCTCCCGACTTGAAGGAAATCGACCAGGAGGTCGAGAACCTCAACAAGGAAAAAGAGGAGGCGGTAGCCAACCAGGATTTCGAAAAGGCCGCCGCCCTGCGCGATCAGGCCGATAAACTCAGGAAGAAGAAACAGACCATTACCCACGAATGGCGCGAAAAGTCGCGCGAAACCGACGGTGTGGTCGACGAGGACGTGATCGCCGAGGTCGTCTCCAAGATTACGGGCATCCCGCTGACCCGGTTGAGCACCGAAGACTCGATGCGGCTGATGCAGATGGAGGAGGACCTGCACAAGCGGGTGATCAGCCAGCACGAGGCCATCCGGTCGATCTCCAAGGCGGTCCGCCGCAGCCGCAGCGGTCTGAAAGATCCCAAACGGCCCACCGGCTGCTTCGTGTTTGCCGGACCGACCGGCGTGGGCAAGACGCTCTTGGCAAAGGTCCTGGCCGAGTTCATGTTCGGCGACGAGGATGCCCTGGTCCAGATCGACATGAGCGAATACATGGAAAAGCACAACGTCAGCCGGCTGATCGGAGCTCCACCGGGATACGTGGGCTTCGAGGAAGGCGGCCAGTTGACCGAGAAGATCCGCCGGCGGCCCTATGCGGTGGTCCTGTTGGACGAAATCGAGAAGGCCCACCCCGACGTTTTCAACATGCTCTTGCAGGTCATGGAAGAGGGGCGGCTGACCGACAGCTTCGGCCGCAACGTCGACTTCCGCAATTCGATCGTGATCATGACCACCAACGCCGGAGCGGAAGCCATTAAGAACGAAGCCGCGTTCGGCTTCCAGAAACCGGACGAGGATGCCTCCTACGAGAACATGAAAAGTCGTGTCCAGGAGCAGATCGAGAAGGTCTTCCGGCCGGAGTTCCTCAACCGCGTCGACGACGTGATCGTCTTCCGCCACCTGACCAATAACGACTTGGAAGAGGTCGTCACGTTGGAGTTGGCCAAGGTTCGAGAGCGGCTGGAAGATCGCGGTCTGAACTTGAAGCTCTCCTCCGAGGCCAATAAGTTCCTCATCAAGAAGGGATCCAACCTTGATTTCGGCGCCCGGCCACTGCGCCGCGCGATCGAGAACTTCGTGGAAGATCCCCTCTCGGAGGAACTCCTCAAGGGCGAATTCCAAGGCAAGGACACAATCAAGGTCGATGTCAAGGAGGTCGGCGGCAAGAAACAACTCTGCTTCGAAGGCTCGGTCGCCCAGCCCGCCGAGCAGCCCCCCACCGTCGGCGCCGTAGCCGACGGTGGCTCCGGAGACGAAGCCTCGCCCGAGGAAACTTAGGGTATCGCCAACAACGAACTCCCATGCGTGCGTCTCTTGACAGCCCCGCCCGGAAGGGTGGGGCTGCTCTGCAAGAGTGCGGCGATCTTTCGCGGTACACCCCGTTCAGTTCGCGGGCTGGTAGGTCGGCACCCTAAATTGCCTGGTCTGCGCAAAGGTTGAGATTCGGATAACCCATAGACTTCGCTCAAGCTGCACTATTGCCGCGACGAAGTAACAGAAGGGAACCTGCGCTCAAACTACCCGAGCGACAGACCATCGTGCCGACCACCGTTGGGGCAGTTCGACACGGATGGACCTCCAGTCTGGAAACTCGAACGACTTCTCCCCAGCCGCCAATTCGAATCATGGCCAGTGGCTCCGATATTCCGATCCGCACCGACCGCACCCTCGCCGGCGGTCCGCTGCAGGCGATAGCCGTCTGGGTCGCCGACTTTGGGGCGGTGGTAATCGATTGGCTCGTGGGGTTGGGAAGTATCTCGATATTTTTCATGCGGACCGTCCGCTGGATGCTGACGCGGTTGCCCCACAAGGGGACGATCTTGCCGAACTTCTACCAGATCGGCGTGCTCAGCCTGCCGGTGGTGGCTCTTACCGGGGCCTTCATCGGGATGGTGCTGGTGGTGCAGAGCTACGTTCAATTCCGCGAGTTGCACATGGAGGCCAAGCTGGGGGCGGTGATAAACATGACGCTGGTCCGCGAGTTGGGACCGGTGTTGGCGGCCACCATGCTGGCAGGTCGGGTGGGCAGTTCCATGGCCGCCGAATTGGGGACCATGCGAGTGACCGAGCAGATCGACGCCCTGACCACCCTGGGCGCCAATCCGATCCATTACCTCGTCGTGCCTCGATTCCTGGGCTGCCTCTTGCTGATTCCGGCACTGACGATCATGGCCGATTTCACGGGTGTGATCGGGGCGCTGTTTTACGCCGTCTTCATGCTGGATATCGACTCGCGGGCCTACCTGGAAAACTCCGCCCGGTTCGTGGGCAGCTTCGACCTGTTCGTGGGGGTGTTCAAGAGCCTCTTCTTCGGTGCCGCCATCGCGCTGATCGGCTGCCATCGCGGTTTCAATTGCGCTCCGGGCGCCGAAGGGGTAGGCCGGGCGGCCACCTCGGCGTTCGTCTATTCCTTCGTTGTGATCCTGTTAGTGGACCTGGTATTGGGTATCACGCTGGACGGAATCTACTACGCAATCTGGCCCGAAGTACCTACACTCTTCTAATGACAGTAGTTCCAAGTTTGAGCAAGGGGTGGCCGGGGTCGAGCGCAGCGAGCCCCCAGATCGCCGAGTTTCCGGGGGTTCGCTGCGCTCGACCCCGGCCACCCGTGTTTCGCGGATTGCAAACTTGGAACTACTGAATGACCTCCAAGAATAATCTGGGGCTCTCCCCTGGGAAAACGCGGGGACCTTCCCCTTCCGTGAGCAGAAATGGTTGAGGCCGCAACAGACACACAACACCCGGCGGAACCGTTGATCCGGATCGAACGGCTGGGGGTCGATTTCGGCAGGCTGAAGGTGTTGCGCGATATCAACCTGGAACTTGCGCGGGGACAAACTCTGGCAGTGATCGGCGAGAGTGGTTGTGGAAAGACCGTGCTGCTGAAGACGATCATCGGGCTGCTGCGGCCCACCCGGGGGGCCGTCTATTTCGACGGCCAGGACCTCGCCGGACTGAACGAAAAGGAGCTCACCACGCAAAGGGTCCGTTTCGGCTTCTTGTTCCAGCAGGCCGCGCTGTTCGACAGCATGACGGTCGCGCAGAACGTCGCTTTCCCGCTACGTCAACATACCTCGAAGAAGGAGTCGGAAGTCCGCCAGATCACGCTGGCACGGCTGGCCGAGGTCGGTCTGCCCGAAGAAGTGGCCGCAAAGAAGCCGGCGGAGCTGTCGGGCGGGATGCGCAAGCGGGTGGGCCTGGCCCGGGCACTGGCCCTGG
>SDBV01013200.1_pt1 | contig 10538 bp, 8 predicted proteins | sample 2277081 | NCBI WGS metagenome assembly SDBV01 (sample SAMN10402039, study PRJNA504765) | marine sediment metagenome | isolation source: marine sediment core GS10_PC15, 223 cmbsf | place: Arctic Ocean: Southern Knipovich Ridge | collected 2010
ATCTAGACGAATGGAGAATAAGATTAAATTCATCTTGTTTATGGTTATGACCTGGTAAGCTAGATATGAGCTGGCCATTTTCCCTCTTGGAAAGTGTTGCTGAAATAATGATGGGAGTTATTTTCAATATGCCTGGAGGACAAATAGATAATCGTATTCGAAAACCATTTGCATTACTCCAAATAACGTGTTTTGATGAACCTTAAGGAGATATTATGAAACACCAAGTCAGAAAGGCAGTTGTGATTGGGTCCGGAACGATGGGGGCTGCCATCGCTGCTCACCTAGCAAACATAGGTGTGCCAGTTACATTGCTGGATATCGTTCCGAACAGTCTTAGCCCAAAGGAAGAGAAGAAGGGATTGACATTGGATACGCCAATAGTCAGAAATCGTATAGCCCAGGAGGGTTTAGAACGGGCGCGAAAATCACGTCCGGCGAGCTTCTTCACTGCCGAAAATGCAAACTTGGTTTCAATCGGTAATCTTGAGGATGATTTTGATGTCATCCATCAAGCCGATTGGGTAATCGAGGCGATTATCGAGAATTTGGAGATCAAACAGGAGTTAATGGAGCGTATCGACAAGGTGCGCGGGGAGCAGACGATAGTCTCCACAAACACTTCTGGGATTCCTGTCTCGTCTATAGCTGCAGGCCGTACGCGGAGTTTCCGAGAACACTTTTTGGGAACGCATTTTTTCAACCCTCCCCGATACCTGAAATTAGTTGAAGTGATACGAACTGGAGATACGCATCCTGATGTCTTTAAATTCATCAGTCATTTCTTGGAGTACCGGCTTGGAAAGGGCGTGGTCATCGCCAAAGACACTCCGAACTTCATTGCTAACCGGCTTGGATTTGCAGGCGGTGCATTCGGTCTCGATTACATTCTTGAGCATGGATACACAGTGGAGGAAGTAGATGCCATCACAGGACCAGTTATTGGACGGCCAAAAACTGCCACATTTCGATTGATTGACCTGGTTGGAATCGATGTTTGGGAGCATGTTGGGCGGAATCTGGTGCCTGCCATACCCCATGATGAGCATGCGCTGCGTTATCTTGAGGCTGAACGGTCAAATGAGCTGATTCGCACCATGGTTGAGAATGGTTGGTTGGGGACAAAGACCAAGCAGGGATTTTATAAGCAAGTCCGAAAGAATGGCGGTGGGAAAGAGTTTTGGGTGCTGAACTTTGAGACCATGGAATATGAACCTCCCACGAAACCTAAATTCGACTCAATTGGGGAAGCGAAAGATGAAGACGATCTAGGTGAGCGTGTGAAAGTGATGTTAGCTGCTGAAGATCGAGCAGGTGGACTGGTGCGGGCGCTCATATACCAAGGTTTGGCTTACGTCTCTGAGCGAATTCCTGAGATCGCTGACACACCTGAGCCAATTGATGATGCTATGCGTTGGGGATTCAACCACCAGGCAGGTCCTTTTGAAACCTGGGATATGCTGGGAGTCGCTGATACAATGGTTCGCATGCGAGAACATGGATATGAACCAGCTGGCTGGGTGGATGATATGCTGGCAAGCGGTAAAACTAGCTTCTATGAGTATCAGGATTGCAGCAAAATTGGAGTTTATAGCCCAGAACAGGGAGAGTACCTGTGCATCGAGCCTTCCCCAACGATCATTTTGCTTCAGCAGCAAAAACTAATTGATAAGAATCCCGGAGCAAGCTTGTGGGATATGGGTGATGGCGTAGCTTGCGTAGAATTTCATGCCAAGATGAATATCCTGGATGAAGACATCAGTTCAATGATCGAATTGGGTTTAGATAAACTCGATCATGATTTCGAAGGTCTAGTCTTGGGTACAGAAGCTGATAATTTCAGCGCTGGTGCAAATTTATTTATGGTCGTCATGTTGGCCCAAAACCAAGATTGGGAAACTCTTGAGATGGCCGTAAAGAAACTCCAGGATCTCAACCAAAGAATGCGGTATTCTTATAAACCAGTTGTTGCTGCACCAGCAGGATTGGCTCTTGGAGGTGGTTTGGAAATTATCATGCACACCAACCGAGTAGTGGCGGGTGCTGAACTATATACGGGTCAGGTGGAGATCGGGCCTGGAGTTATCCCTGCTGGAGGAGGCACAAAGGAGTTGTTACGACGGATATTAAACCCTGCCATGCGTACTCAAAATGCTGAAGCGCTTCCATTCCTGATGCGAATTCTCGAATTGATTGGATTGGCCAAAGTCGCTACCAGTGCTGAGGAAGCGCGCGAGTTCGGTTTCCTTGGTCCCTGTGACCGGATTGTTTTGAACAAGGTTCACTTGCTGGCAGAGGCAAAAAAAGAAGTGCTGAACATGGTTAATTCCGGGTATGTGGCACCACTCCCAGAGAAGATTTATGCCGCCGGGCGTGATGGTTTGGCCGCATTGCAGGTTGGCATTTTCATGTTCCAGGAAGGCAAGTTTATGACTGACCATGAAGCGTTGATCGTAAATAAAGCTGCCCATGTGATGACTGGGGGAGAAATCAGTCGACCATCTTGGGTAGATGAACAACACATTCTGGATCTTGAGCGAGAGGCTTTCCTTTTCTTATGTGGTGAAGAGAAGACCCAGGAAAGAATGTGGAATCTCTTGCGAACCGGGAAACCATTAAGGAATTAGGAGAGATAGCTATGAATGGTCTAGATACAAACCGGGATGCTGTGATTGTTGCTGCTGCGCGCACTGCTATTGGTAGGGCTAAGCGGGGAAGCCTGGCGACGACACGTCCCGACGAAATGGCAGCTGCAGTGATCCGTGATTTACTAAAGAGAGCTGCAGGTTTGGATCCAGCGGATATCGATGATGTTATCCTCGGTTGTGCCTTTCCAGAAGGAGAACAGGGGATGAACATGGCTCGTATGGTTTCCTTACGGGCTGGATTGCCGCAATCCGTGCCGGCAGAGACTGTGAACCGATTCTGTTCCTCTGGACTGCAGACGATCGCCCATGCTGCCAATGCGATTTTGGCCGGTCAAGCAAAGACGATCATCGCGGGAGGCACGGAATCCATGACGATGGTGCCGATGACTGGATTAAAGTTTGCCCCTAATCCCTTTTTCGCAGCTGAATCTCCAGTGGTATACACCAATATGGGGCTTACTGCTGAGAATGTGGCTGAGAAGTATGGAGTAAACCGTGAGGATCAAGATAGCTTTGCACTCCGCAGCCACCAGAATGCCAATCGAGCTGTGGAAAGTGGTTTATTCGATCCAGAGATAGTCCCCATAGATGTGGAGATCATAGAGCCAGGTTCTAATGGAGGTGCTCCTGTCAAACGCTCTTTTACCTTCCAGCGTGATGAAGGTCCGCGAGCGGACACTTCGCTTGAGGCTCTGGCGAATTTAAAGACAGTGTTCAAAGTTAATGGAACTGTCACGGCTGGTAATTCATCTCAAATGTCGGATGGGGCCGCAGGGGCGATGGTTATGTCACGCGCCAGGGCTGAAGAATTGGGTTTCAAACCGTTAGTGAGATTTGTCGCTTATGCAGTTGGCGGCGTGGCACCGGAATTAATGGGGATTGGACCAACGGTTGCGGTCCCGAAAGTTCTCGATCTGGCAGGATTAAACCTGGAGGACATCGGATTGATCGAGCTGAACGAGGCCTTCGCAGCCCAGGGATTAGCGGTGATACGAGAATTGGGTCTTGATGAAGAGATAACGAATGTTAATGGTGGCGCGATTGCTCTAGGTCACCCATTAGGCTGCACAGGCGCCAAACTGACTACCCAGCTGATATATGAGATGAAACGTCGTAATGTCCAATATGGAATGGTGACAATGTGCATCGGTGGGGGTATGGGTGCCGCAGGGATATTTGAAAATCTAAACTAATTAGGAGAATTCTATATGGCTGAAGAAATCACGATCGAAGAAATGATGAACAGCATGCCGCAAGCTTTCTTGCCGGAAAAGGCTGGTGATGTAGAGGCTGTCATCCAATACCACCTAACTGGAGCTGAAGCAGGTGATTGGGTTGTTACCATCGGTGACGGAAAATGCGAAGTGGAGCAAGGTACAACCGATGAATCAACCATGACTCTGCGAGCTGATTCTCAGGATTATAAAGATATAATTCTCGGGAAATTAGATCCAATGACAGCCTTTATGCAGCAAAAAATCAAGTTGACCGGAAATTTAAATATGGCTTTAGGATTGACGAAGTATTTCAAGTTAAGTTAAGCCTGCACCTCTATTTGAGGGGTATTGCATGAAAAAAATTGGAGTGTTCTCAATTGAACACTCCAATTTTTATATATTTGAAAATCGGTATCCTACTCTTCAAATGGGATCGTCACGACTTCCTGATCGATATCCACTTGCATTTCGGCGATCGTAGCCTCAACATGGGAGACGATCTTATCTGTTGGGATTATAGTTTTCTCTTTCTGGTCTCGTCGTTTAACTTCGATACCTCCGGCTTGAAGTGATCGATCGCTGACTGTAAGACGAATCGGAATACCGATTAAATCAGCATCATTGAATTTCACACCCGGCCTTTGATCGCGATCATCAAATAAGATCTCGATCCCAGCTGACTGAAATTGTTCAAATAATCCCTCGGCGACATCCAGTGGATCATTTTCATCAACTTCCTCACCTTTATTTTGATCTTGATGTTTTACTTTTTTCTGTAAGATGATCAGGTGCACTTCAAATGGGGCAACTGAAATCGGCCATATCAATCCGTATTCATCATGGTGCTCTTCCGCCACAGAGGCCATCAAGCGACCCGACCCTATCCCATAGGATCCCATGATGACAGGTTTGGCCTTGCCTTCTTGATCCAGAAAGTTGGCACCCATAGCTTCACTATAGCGGGAACCGAGCTTGAAGATATTTCCGACTTCGACTCCTCGCTGGAGGCCCAAAGGATTTCGACATTCAGGGCACAGGCTGCCCTCCTCTGCCACAGCGATATCGGCAACTATTTCTGCTTTGTAGTCACGGTCGTAATTGACGTTCAGGTAATGAAAGCCCTCCTCATTAGCGCCAGCAACCAGGTTGGGAGACTCAGGAATCGCATCATCAACCACAACCAAGACATCCTTCAGGCCTTTTGGAGATGCATAACCTGGAACAGCACCAACTGAGATAATCTCATCCTCGCGAGCGGGTCTTAACTCCTTTGCCTTAAGGACATTTGTGAGTTTTGTTTCGTTCAAGTCCATGTCTCCTCGGACGATGGCAAAGACCAAACGATCGGAGGATTCTACGCCTTGAATGATGCTGGCGATAATAAAGATAGCTTTGGCGGTTTTTGATTTGGGAATACCTAAATACTCCGTTAAATCTTCAATTGTCTTGGTATCAGGCGTGGCAACTTTTTCGATGGGCAGGGGTTCCTCAAGCGCTGCTGAGTTTTTCTTAAAGCGTGCTATATGCCGGTTTGCTGCATAACCACAATTATTGCAGACTAGAAGTGTGTCCTCGCCAATTGGGGTAAGATACATAAATTCATGCGCCATGCTGCCGCCCATCATGCCGACATCAGATTTGAATGCTTTAACCTGCAACCCACAGCGGTGGAATATGTTGTAGTAAGCCTGGTAATGGGCGCGATACTGTTGATCTAATCCCTCCTGGTCTATATCCAGGCTGTAGCTATCTTTCATGGTAAATTCACGCACCCGGATCAAACCGGCACGAGGACGAGGATCATCCCGCCATTTTGTCTGGATATGGTACAGCAACACTGGCAGCTGTCGGTACGAATGGACAGTCCTTCTCACCAAATCGGCAACAACTTCCTCATGGGTCATCGCCAGCACCATATCTCGTCCGGACTTATCATAGAACCGACCCATTTCAGAGCCAATTTGGTACCATCTACCCGTTTCTTTCCAGATCTCAGCCGGGTGCACAACTGGCATAGTGATCTCCTGCCCCCCAATGGCGTCGATCTCCTGCCGCATAATATTTTCAATCTTGGTCAGGACGCGCTTGGCAAGGGGCAGGTAGGTGAATATTCCAGCTGCGAGCTGTTGGATATATCCGGCTCGAACCAAAAGTTTATGACTCTCTACTTCAGCATCAGCGGGCGCCTCTCGCAAAGTCTGGCTGAAAAGTTGACTCATTCTCATAAAATATCCTCCGAAGATTAATAAACAACACCCTCAGTCGGGCTTCCATTGCTGAGGGTGTCATGTTCACTATCAGACGTCTGTCACCTGCATTTACTCAGCATTTTAATAGCCCTCTTGGGCTCAGATGGGTAAGGAGAAGAAAAAGGACAGGCGAGGCTTGTTAAGTGCATGGTCAATAGTGTACCACCCTGATTGTAAGATGAGAAGGTTGGTGGTTAACTCAATTAAATATTGAACTAAAATTTTGATTTGCGCTGATCAAGACGTTGTAAACCTGCTGATTGGGCTGAGTCTACGGCAGATTGATATTCCTGTTTGGTCAATCGTCTGTTCAATTCTGGGTATGAGGGTGATTTATAAGCAGGGTGATATTGGTCCATGAGGTTCAGGTAAGTGTGGGGTGAGATCTTATCGCTTAAAAATCTGACAATCTTTTCGGTACCCGCGATTCCTTCTGGCAATACAAGATGTCGCACGAGCAGTCCTCGCTGCGCGACACCCATTTGGTCAACTTGTAAATCACCGACTTGGCGATGCATCTCTTTCACAGCAGATTGGTTGATCTGTGGATAGTTGCGGATTTTTGAATATCGCCTGGCTGCACCTGGTTCGCTGTACTTCATATCAGGCATGTAAATATCAATCACACCATCTAGTAGTCTCAACATGGCCAGCGAATCATAGCCCCCAGTGTTATAAACGAGTGGGATTTGTAAACCGGCTTGAGCAGCGATCAAGACCGCAGCCAGAATTTGCGGCACAACATGGCTGGGAGAGACAAAATTTACGTTATGGCAACCGAGAGATTGCAATTCCAGCATCATCCTGGCTATCTTGTCAGGTTCTACCTCATCACCGCTATCCGTCTGGCTGATATCATGGTTTTGACAATATTGGCAGCGCAAATTGCAGCGAGTAAAAAATATTGTCCCTGACCCACGCCAACCCCTTAAAGGATCTTCTTCTCCCATATGAGATCCGTAGCTGCTAACACTGGCAAGTTCTCCAGTTCGGCATACACCGATCTTCCCTGCCCGGCGGTCGACTGGACACTCCCAAGCACATACATCACAAATGGAGAGGTGCTCATAGGCCTCAGAAACCCGGTTGGCAAGCTCCCCATTATCCAGAATATTCAGGTAGGCAGGAATAAAGTCAGTCATTCTAAGAGACAATGTTGGCTGCAAAATCTGATAGCAAAGTTTTAGGAATCCGAATAGGTCGACCGTTTTCTAAATTCACCCACACTCCCAAAGAGTGAACCAATGCCAGCTGGGCTCCATCCGATTTTCGCTGGATTAGATAATGGCGAGTAGCCTTCGAATGGTGCACATCTGAGACCCAGGTTGAGAGAACCAAATCGTCATCCAGGATTGCTGGTTGGCGATATTGGATTTGGTGTTTACGAATCAAGATAGCAAAGTTTTCATTGAGCATCCTGGTCACTGGCCATCCATGTGCGGCAATAACCTGCATCCCACACTCTTCAACATAACTGAGATAAACCGCATTGTTTACGTGCTGTGCAGAATCGATATCTTGCCAAGCAACTCGCAGGTTCATTTCAAATTTTCCTGGAGGAGGAGGTGGAGCAACTGGAAACTTTTCCCGGCGAGGAGAAGAGGTTGGAGGACCTTCTGGGAAAAAAGCATTGATGATTTCATCGGGTATGGTTGCGGGTCTGGTAGATCCATTCTTAAGATAAACCCAATCGGTCACTGCGCGTGCAACCAATTCACCGGAACCCTGGTCGGTGAACTCATATGCTCTTCGCGAGCGTACTCTGTGAAAATCAATCACCCAGGTTTTTACCGCAACCGTGTCCCCATAGCGGGCTGGTTTCAGATACTCAATATCCGTCTCCCGGATTAACCAATGGTGACCAAGTTCATTGTAGCGTTCTCGGTCATAACCAACGGCTGCGGAAGCATCAAAAGCAGTTTCTTGCATATAACGCAGATAATTCGTATTATTTAAATGGCCAAATGCATCGCATTCATAGTGCCGGATAGGGAAATTTCGTGTGTGGGTATGTGGCATCTTATGGGTTATAAACCTCTGGATTGACACAGTATGGTAAATGCCGACCTTCAAGACCGGCGATCAAATTTTCGCATGCCCTTTCTGCCATCTGGCGGCGAGTATTCCAGGTTGCTGAACCGATATGAGGCACAATAAGACAATTGGGGAGTTCAAAAAGCCGATGGTTTTGAGGTAATGGTTCAGGATCGGTGACATCTAAGGCTGCCCCAGCGATCCAATCTCCTTCTAGAGCCTTAATCAACGCATTCGAATCGATGATCGGACCACGAGATGTGTTGATCAGCAGAGATGTTGGTTTCATGCGTTTCAACGTATCTTCGTCGATTAAATGATAAGTTTCCGGTGTGAGTGGAATGTGCAGGCTGATAAAATCGCTATCCTGGAGGAGGGTTTCGAGCTGGACATGCTTCGCTTTAAATTTTTCGGCTTTCCCCAAATTTGGATCAGGATCGGAAAATATGATCTTCATCCCGAAGCCAGCAGCACGTTCAGCAACTGCGGTACCTATCTGCCCCATTCCAATGATCCCCAGGGTTGCCCCGCTCAGATCCTTCCCCAGCCAACCTGTTGGAGACCAAGTTTTCCATCTGCCTTGACGGGCATCTAGATTAGCTTCAATTATGCGCCTGCCAGCAGCCAGCATAATTGCCATGGTTAAATCTGCAGTACCATCAGTGAGCACTCCCGGTGTATTACCAACAGGAATACCTCTCTGGGTGCAGGCGTCCAAATCAACATTATCAAACCCGACCGCCATATTGCTGACCACTTTTAATTTTGGTGCTTTGGAAAGTATTTTTTCATTGACATCGATGGTCAACAGGGTGAACAATCCTTCGGCTTTTGGAAGAAGATTTTCGAGTTTGGCGGATAGTTCGTTCGCATCCTTGGGGCCGATTACCATCCTGCAGTGATTCTCTAAAAGATCCAACCAGCCATCTGGTAAAGAATGGGAAATAAGAACAAGGGGAAGAGATGAATTGTTCATACATTGTCTCCTGGTTATCAAAACGCAAAAAGAAAAGCTAGATCATTGACATTGGTCTGGGTGGGTCCGGTTTTCAGTAGATCGCCAAGTGGATCGAAAAAATTGTAAGCATCGTTTCTCGCCAGGAAAGATTGTGGATCTAAATCAAGGGTACGTGCTTGTTGAAGAGTCCTTCCAGTAACCACTGCGCCAGCTGCATCGCTGGGTCCATCACCACCATCTGTTGCCAGCGTGATCAAAGCGATACCTATTAAACCGTCCAGCTCATCCACTGCCCCTAGTGCTATCTCCTGGTTGCGCCCACCAAGCCCATCACCACGTAATGTGACAGTTGTCTCGCCACCGACAATGATGCAGGCTGGACGTGGTATGGGCTGGTTGTGTATAGCTACTTGTCTTAGAATGGTTGCTAAAAATTCCCCAACTTGACTTGCTTCACCCTGCAGGTAATTTGATAAAACGAAGGTATTGAAGCCCTCCTTCAATGCCTGTTCGAGAGCAGCTTGAGAGGCGGTCCGGTTACTACCGACGATAATATTATTCACATTCGTAAACAAATGCTCTCCGGGTTTAGGTGTCTCTTCTACCTTGCCAGCCTCACCGAGTTTCAAATATTCTAGGATTGGCGCAGGAATTTGATCTTCGATCTGGTAATGTTCCACGATAGCTAATGCATCCGCGAAGGTTGTCTCATCCGGGATAGTTGGACCGCTGGCGATTACATCCAAAGGATCACCAACCACATCGGAAAGGATAAGTCCGATCATTTTTGCCGGAGAAGTGAAGCGAGCTAACTGACCACCTTTTATTCGATCAAGATGTTTACGCAAGGTATTGATTTCATTGATTGTTGCCCCAGAGGCAAGAAGTGTTTCAGTCAAGCTTTGCAAGTTTTGTAGTGAGACTCCTGGGACCGGAGAAACCAACAATGCGGATCCACCTCCCGAGATGAGACTGATTACAAGATCATTATGGTTGGTGTTCTCCAGTAAATCGATAACCTCGTCAGTCCCTTTCACACCACGGATATCTGGGATAGGGTGCCCTGCTTCAACAATCTTGATCCGTTCTGGGAGATCATTTATGGTTGTGTATCCTTCTTTTACGATAACAAGACCGCTGTCAAGGCGATCCCCCAAAACTTCTTGGACAGCTTCTGCCATTGGCTGACCAGCCTTTCCTGCACCAACAAGTAATACGCGATCGAACATATTCATGTCATAGATTTCGCGGTTAACTTCAAGCTGAAAATCCTCTCGTTTCAAACAGTTTAACACCGCAGTTCGAGGGTCCACAGCATTTAATGCCGCTTCCATAATGCGCGCAGATTTTGGTCCCCATGATTGCGATTTAATTGATTGGGTCATTAATCGAGATATATCCATCTACGCTCGTGACTGCATTATATTGTAGA
>SDBV01013201.1_pt1 | contig 10538 bp, 7 predicted proteins | sample 2277081 | NCBI WGS metagenome assembly SDBV01 (sample SAMN10402039, study PRJNA504765) | marine sediment metagenome | isolation source: marine sediment core GS10_PC15, 223 cmbsf | place: Arctic Ocean: Southern Knipovich Ridge | collected 2010
TTAGGTGATTTACACTAACGCATACGAGGGGAATTATTGCCCCTATCGGCCGGAAGGCGAAACGACCGTAGTAGATGCAACGGATCTGCTGGTTGATGGGGCTGAAAATCGATGATATTTTGTTAGCCCAGCCGCTTGCGGCGGATATGGGGACACAAACATCAGAGGATGTTTTCGAGTTCGGCGGCCAATTCTTCGTCGCACAATTGACGCGGATTGCCGCTCATGCTGCTGCCCCGCGATGCGGCCGCAATCGCCGGAATTTGCTCGCGGGTGACTCCCACTTGGGATAGCCGCCGGGGTACGCCGACCTGGCGACAGAGCGAATCGATGCGGTCGATAAAAGCGTCGACAACTTCGTCAGCCGGCGTGCAGCGGTCCAGGCCCAGAACCATTCGTCCCAGAAGTGCCAACTCGTCCCGGCGGACACGGCGGTTCACCCGCAAGGCAACCGGCAGCATCAACGCACAGGCGACACCGTGCGACACTCCACAGTGGACGCCCAGCGCGGGCGCCACGCCATGGGCCAGACCCAAGCCCGAATTGGCCAGACACATACCCGAGAGCAGCGCCGCATGGGCCATTTTCTCACGCGCCGGGCGATAGGAACCGTCCTCCGCGGCCCGGGCTATGGAGGGAACGGCCATCATCAGGCCTTGCACGGCCAGGGCGCGTGGGATGGGCTGGGTTTTGAGCGAGATGTAGCTCTCGATGAGTTGGGTGATGGCGTCCATTCCGCTGGCGGCGGTGATTTCCGGCGGCGCGCTGAGGGTCAATTGCGGATCGACCAGAGCGATGGCGGGCAGCAGACGCTGGTCGCGGAGACTCTTTTAAAAGGGCGGGTCGCAGGAGGAGATAACCGCGTTTTTGGTGGCTTCGGTTCCGGTTCCGGCGGTGGTGGGCATGGCCAGGGTGGCCAGGGGCGGCTCGATGATCGTAAGATTCTTCCCTACGTTTTCCAGGTAGTCCTTGACGGTGTCGCTCTGTCTATCGGTGGCCATGGCGGCAACGGCTTTGGCCAGATCGATGGCCGCCCCACCGCCCAGAGCGATGAGAAAATCGCCCCGGCCGACCGCCAAAGAACGCACCTCTGCGGCGATACGGTCAACGTCGTGGACCTGGGGCTCGTGCGAAATTGTGGCAATATTGACGGCCTCGACACCCTCGGCCTTGAGCAAAGCGGAGATTTCGTCGAGAGTACCGTTGCCGGCAAGGGTTCTGGAACCGCAGATAACAAACGCCCGACGGCCGAGAGTGCGAGCCAGCCGGCCCAACTGGCTACGGCGTCCCCAGCCGAAGACGATTTTCCGCGGCGAGAGGAAATCGTATGAAATACGCGATTCATCAGTCATTCTATCATCCTTATGGCGCCCATTTCCCAATCGTGACTCGATCCAGTATAATGGTGGCCAGGGCGGCCGTCGAGCAACTTGCCCACCGATTGGCTAGAGTGTTACACATTTTGGTTCTTTGCACATTTTGATGGGTATATTAGCGGACGATTGATTATCATGAAGTTATCTGGAATCATTCTCAAAGTTCTGCTGCTGTGTTCCTCCGTGAGTTTGGCCGGAGAAGATCGACGCGATCGGGCGCCCAACAGCGCCGCCGTGGCACCTGCTTTGTATCGCTCCCGGCAAGCAGATCTGCCCGACTGGGCCCACCAGGGGCAGTTTCGCTATCTGCGAGTGGATGGGGGACCGATCGAGGCCGAGAAAGCGGCCATTAGCAACTGGAAGCTGAGCAAGCGGAACCTGGCCGTGCTGGCTGATCTCTACGACAAGCACGCCGAAAAGATGATCCGGCTTATCAAGGAGGGGGGCTACAATGCGATTTGGATCACCTGGAGCAACGGATTCTCACTCCAACACGAGGCCGAGCAACGTCGAGAGTGTAAAGAATTCCTCGATCGTTGCCATGAAGAGGGAATCGAAGTTACCGCCTATATGTCGTTGACCAACATGTTTTGGCGGAACATGTTCGAAGACGTGCCGGAATCAAAGAAGTGGGTCAACCGAAGCGGAGGGAAGCCGGCCCTCTATGGCGGGTGTCCCGACCGATACCTGGCGGACATCAATCATCCCGGTTGGCGGGCGTATGTGAAGAAACGGGTGCAACTGGCTTTGGACGCCGGATTCGACGCACTCTTCTACGACAACATGTGGGCCGAACCGCTGGGAATGCGAACGCTGTTGTCCGAAGTCCAGGAGATGGCGGCCGATCATGCCCGCAAGACGAACAAACCCAAAGCACCGCTCTTGATCAACGCCAAGCGAACTCCCCGGCGGATCGACATGAACGACATTTGCGAAATAGTGTGGAACGAGTTCGGGGAGTGTACGCCGGGGGTGTGGGACGGCAACTGGTATGTGGACACCGCCCAGAAGATCCGCTACATAAAAGGGAACTCACCGGTCTGGAAGCCGCATTGTAGCGACATCTCCATCTTCCGCGACGGCGATCGGATGACGAGCGTTTTGCCGGCCGTGGAGGCAAAGCGGGCTATTGCCGAATCGGTTGCTTTCGGCAGCGCCTTGGGGCGATGCATCGAGGGAGCGATGATCGAGAGGCTGATCTACGACGAACCCGACGCGGTGGCATGTTGGCAGGCCATGGGCCGATACAACCGCTTCATGCTGGAGCACAAGGAGTTATACCGCGATGCCCAGCCCGAATCAGATATCCTCTTGCTTTGCGGTTTCGACGTGAGCGTGGACCGCATGCTCCTTCGCCAGAGTGTGCAATACGACACACGTCTGGCGGCGCGTCTGAAGTTGCTCGATGCGGGCAAGAAGTATGCGGCGATTGTCGTGCCCCCCAGCGTTCGGCTCTCACCTTCAACACTTGCCGATTTGAAGGCGCTTCTGGCAGCGGGCGGCAAGTTGCTGGTCTCGAAGCAGCAGCAGCATCAAGACGCTCCAGCGGATGCCCTGCGGTATACACAATCGGAACTGGACGACGTGCGCAAGAAGGGTACAAGTCTTTCGTTCCTCAAAAAGCTGCGGACCGCAGCTCCGCAGAACCGCATCCAACTCGACAAGCCGCACGTCCTGGCCACGCTGATGCGGCTGCCCGACGGCCGACGCGTGTTGCATCTGGTCAACTACGCAGCGGCACCGGTCGCCAAGTTGTCTCTGCGAGTTGGTAATTTGGATGGCGTCACTTCGGGCCGAGTTGCGATCCTCTCGCCGGACGCTCAGAAGCCGCGACTGAACAGTGTCCGCTGCAAAACAAACGCAATTCAAGCCGAAATCGACAATCTGGGAATCTACACCCTCTTAGTCTTTCCTGAAACCACGGCCGCCGCCAAAGAGCCCAGCGACGCGGAACTTGACAAACTGCTGGCGGCAATGCGGGCCGTGGACACAAAAGGCGTCGGGCATGTGGCGGCCGCCACGGCTTGGCGGCGGCTTGCGGAATGTAACGCCAAGCATTTGCCCGCCATTTTGGCCGGGATAGATCGAGCCAATCCGCTGGCGGCCAACTGGATTCGCGCCGCGGCCGAAAAGATCGTCGAAGGAGCGCTTGCCGGCGGCGGTGGATCTTCGAAAAGCCCCCTGCCTTGCGAGGAGTTGGAACGTTTCGTGCTCGATAGGAGCCACGCCCCCAAGGCCCGTCGGCTGGCCTACGAGTGGCTGCTTTCGCAAGATGTCACGGCGGCCGATCGGATTATACCCAAGATGCTCGACGACTCCAGCTTGGAAATGCGTTGCGACGCGGTGGAGCGTCTCGTTAAAAAAGCCGCCACGACGGCGGGCGACAAAAACAGCGCCGTGAAAACGTATCGTCGGGCTTTGTTGTCGGCTCGCGACGACGATCAGGTGCGGATGATTGTGGCGCGGCTGAAGAAGCTGGACGTCGAGGTGGATCTGGCCCGTGCCTTTGGTTTCATCGTCGACTGGAAAGTGCTGGGCCCCTTCGACAACACCGCGGGCGGGGGTTTCGCGGCCGTCTATGGGCCCGAGAGGCACAGCGATATTTCGCCCGTGATGCAGTGGAAGGGCAAGCATGGCGAGGTGAAAGTCGTCGACGTGGCCCTCAAGGGAAGTGGCGGCGAGGTCGATTTCAACAAGGTGTTGGGCGAGGAAAAGAACGTCGTGGCATATGCAACGAGCCGGTTTTCTTCCGATCGCAAACGGCCTGTGCAGCTTCGCATGAAGACCTTCAACGCCTCGAAGGTATGGCTCAACGGCAAGCTGCTGGGGGAGTACGAAATCTATCACAGCGGCGGGCAGTTCGACCAGTACATCTGCGATGGAACTTTGCAAAAAGGCGACAACACCATCCTCGTGAAAATCTGCCAGAACAAGCAGCCTCAAGAGTGGGCGCGGAGTTGGAACTTCTGTCTGAGGGTTTGTGACAAGCTGGGCGGGGCCGTTTTGTCGAGGGATCGCAAGTGACGGGCTATTGTAATTGCTACACGGTCCCGGTGCGTGCATGCACGCACCCTACGGATTCTTCGAGGACGGCGCCATGACAACCGTACGGGGAAGAGTCGTTACGCCCCAAGGCATCGTCGACGGCGGCGTGACTTTCGAGCGCGGCAAGATCACGCGCGTGGGGCCGCCGGGGCAAAGCCTGGGCAGGGTTTACGATTTCGGCGAGGCCCTGGTTCTGCCCGGTTTTATCGACCTTCACATGCACGGGCTGGGCAGCAACGACGTGTTCGCGGCCGAGGAGTTGGCGGCCGTGGCCAAGATGCAATGCCGCTTCGGCACGACCGGCTTTCTGCCCGGGGTGGCTTCGTTATCGGCCCAGCGATATTTACAGTTCGGCCGCAATGTCCGCCAAGCACAAGCTATCGCGGGGCAGGATGCCGAGGGAGGGGGCTCCGCCGAGATTATCGGCGCGCATTTCGAGGGCCCCTTCGTCAACCCCCTGGGCAAAGGCGGCATGGATGCGGGCTTTTTGCGCGGTGTGGATCTGGACGAATGCCGCCGCTACATCGACGAGGTGGGCGACGTGCTGAAGCTGATGACACTATCGCCCGAACTGCAAGGAGGCACGGACTTGGTCCGTCTTCTTCGCGCCCACGGCGTGGTCGCCTCGCTGGGCCATAGCCGCGCCACGGTCGACCAGTTGCACGCGGCCGTGGAGGCCGGCCTGGCGCATGTGTGCCACCTGTTCAATACTTTCGAGCGTATAAGCGACGACACCCACTGGCCGTGGGGCAAGGGCCCCAGCGGCGGGCTGCTGGATGCGATTCTAGATAACGAAAAACTCAATTGCGAGGTGATTTGCGATCTGGTACACGTCGGCCCCGAGCACGTTCGGCTGGCGGCCGGGCGGCTGGGGTCAGACCGTTTTATGGCAATCACCGACAGCCTGCCGGGCGCGGGCTTGCCGCCGGGCGAGTATACGATGGTCGACGGCCGCCGCTTTTCCACCTCCTACGGGGCCGCCAGATTGACCTCCAACGGCATATTGGTGGGCAGCGTTTTGACTATGAACCGCGCTTTCGGCAATCTGCTGGACCGCTGCGGCATCGATCCGCCCACGGCGGCAAAATACACGTCGACCAATGCCGCCCGCGCATTGGGCCTGGCCGACGAGTTGGGAAGCATCGAGCCCGGCCGGCGGGCCTGCCTTGCCGTGCTCGATGCCGAGCACGAGTGCCTGGCAACGTTTGTGGACGGAAGATTAGTGTATTGTTGCAGCGAGAGCACGGCCCATGGGAATTGATTTCGACGCCTGCGACATTCGGATTCCACGGGGCCGAGACCTGGCGGCTGTTTACCAGATGCTGATGAAGGCCTTTCCCACGGACCGGCCCGTCATCGAGGAACATCTGCGCACGGGCCGGCCGTATTATACGCTGAGGCACCATTCGCTCTTTCGCCAGAGCACGGTTCTTGGGCGAGAAGTTCTGGGCAACGTTGCTCTTATGCCAATGCGGGTTTGGCTCGAGGGCGGCAAGCTTTCGCTCGTGGGTATTGCCGCGGTGGCCACGCCACAGCGGTTCCGGAGACAAGGCGTGGCCGGGCATTTGTTAGAGCATTGTCTGGCAATTGCCGACCGGCAGGGCCTGCCGTCGGTGCTTTATACAGACTCGGCGGCATTTTACGCCCGCCGGGGATTCGTGCCGGTGGAACAGACGCTCTTGGCTTCTTCCGCCGAGGGGCTGGCGGATTTAACCGACGCGGGTGGCGATTGCCGTTTGCTCGACTGGTTATCTTGCCACGAATTACGGCAAATGTCACGCTTGCATGGCGACGAATACCCGAAGTTCGACGGCACTCTCGACCGGGAAGAAGCCTATTGGCCGATCTATGGCTGGATGATCAACCTTTACCCCAAGTGCCGCGTTTTGTTCTACGAGAAAGAAGGGCGGCTGCGTGGTTTCGTCCGCTGCGAGCAGGAAATAGATCGACTGCTGGTCACGGAAGTCTGTTACGACAGGGGCCGGCCATCGGTTGTGGAGACACTGCTATCGGCCGCCGGCCGCTTGGCGCTTGGGCGGCTGCCGTGCCTGGGCAACTCACGCGGTAGCCACACGGTAACATTGGCGTTGCCGAAAAAACATCCGGCCTGGTCGATCTTGCGGCAGAAGAAGATGGCGGTCGAACCGGAAGCGGCGGGTGTCTCGCGCGAGGTATTCATGGTTCGCCCCGCGCCCGGCAAGCCGCTGGATCGGCTTGCCGAGTTGCAATGGTCGATGGCGGATAAGTTTTGAATAGGACATGTGGTTCATCCTGCCCTCTTAAATCCACTCCAAAACCCTGTAACACTTTCCGCCCCTTAGTATGGCCGCGTGGGGATGATCTAGTGTTAGGTTGAGAGTCGGGTTATGAACTTGGGGGCGGTAATGAATAACAGGCTGTTGATAGTCGATGATTCGCAGGTGGCGCGAGAAAAGCTGAGGGCTATTCTCAGCGAGGGCGACTACGATATCGTGGAAGCCGCCGATGGGGCCGATGCGCTGCGAATGGTTTCGCTGGCCACGCCGGACGTGGTTCTTTTGGATCTGGACATGCCCGGCAGCAGCGGGCTGGAAGTCCTCGGACAGATCCGCGACAACCCCGAAACCCGAAACATGGGCGTCATCGTCATGACGATTGGGCAGGATTCGGGGGAAATCGTCAAGGCTTATGAAATGGGCGCCACCGATTATATCGTTAAGCCGTTTTCTAAAACGTTCGTGCTGGTCCGTGTTCGCTCGGTGGTTAGAATGTGCGGCCACTTCAAAGAGAAGCTGCTGCTGATGAAGGAGAAGCATCAACTCGACAAGGAGTTCCGTGCCAGCGAGCGTCACTACGAGGCTCTTTTGGACAACCTGGCCGACGGCGTAATCACCACCGACGGCAACGGGACTATCTTTCATTTCAGCCTGGCGGCGCAGCGGATGTTCGGATACCGCTTGTCCGAGGTCATATCTAAAAACTTCAACATGCTGATCTCGAAAAGCTCGCGGTTGCACATGAAAAACGAGAGGCCAAGCGGAAATCCGGCGGTATCGGAGCTTGCCGGCAAACGCCAGCAGTTCGAGGGCATCAGACGTTCGCGCGAGCAATTTCCGTTCGAATTGACCGTGCGCGAGATGTGGGACGACGAGGGGCTTCAGTATATATGCACGGTTCGCGATCTGACCGAGCAAATGGAGACCGAGGATATTCTCCGCGAGGCGCGTCGCATTGCCGAGGCCGCCAACCAGAGCAAATCGGCTTTTCTGGCCAACATGAGCCACGAGTTGCGCACGCCGCTTACGGCAATCCTGGGATTCGCCGAAACGCTTTTGGCAAGTGAATCCGATGGCGTCGAAGCCGCGCAAACCATTATCCGCAACGGCGAGCATCTTCTGCACCTGCTGAACGAGATCCTCGACCTCTCGAAAATCGAGGCCGGCAAGATGGAGATCTCGCGTATCCGCTGTTCGCCGTTCGCCGTGGTTGCCGAGGTGCAAATACTGCTGGGCCCCAAGGCAAAAGCCAAAGGCCTGCTGCTGGAAGTCGAGAACTCGACTCCCGTGCCCGAAACCGTTTTCACCGATCCGCTACGCCTCAAGCAGATCCTTGTTAATTTGGTGGGCAACGCGGTCAAATACACCGAAGCGGGGGGGATTCGCATCGCCTTGAGCTTCTTCGAACGCTCGGAAGGGCCGGCCGTTTTGGGCATCGACGTGATCGATACGGGAATCGGAATGTCGGCGGAACAGGTCGCCAGCTTGTTCCGGCCGTTCGTTCAGCCCGACACCTCGGCAAAACGCCGCTTTGTGGGCACCGGTTTGGGACTGACGATCAGCAAACATTTCGCGGAAATGCTCGGCGGCGATATTACCGTGCAAAGTGTTTTGGATAAGGGTAGCACATTTTTTGTTCGCATCGAGGTCGGCCCCTGCGAGGAGGTTGCCATGGTCCGGCAGTGGCCGGGTGCGGCTGCGGCCGAAGGCGCTAACGGCCGGCCGCTAGCGCCGATGTTGACGGCCGCCGCAACGCCGATTACAAAGACGGCGGCTTCGCTTTGCGAAACGACTGCTGCGACGCCAAAGGCGGAGCCTTCCCCCAAGGGCGGCGCTGCCACAAAGAAAAAGAAGCTCCTGGCCAAGATCCTTCTGGCCGAAGACGGATTCGATAATCGCCGTCTGATTTCGTTGGTCCTGGAAAAGTCCGGCGCCGAGGTGGAGGTGGCGGAAAACGGCCGCATTGCATATGAAAAGGCAATCGAAGCCTGGAAAGCGCGGCAGCCGTTCGACGTGATTCTGATGGACATGCAGATGCCGGTAATGGACGGGTATCAGTCGACCGTGCGGCTGCGTCAAAACGGCTACCCCGGCCCCATCATCGCCCTCACGGCCAACGCCATGGAAGGCGATCGCGATAAATGCCTGGAAGCCGGCTGCAACGATTACGTCGCCAAACCGATCAAGTGGGCGGCCCTGATGGAAGTGATCGAGCGGGTGATCGAGGCCAAACGCTAAGGTCCTAGCGGCCCATTGAAAAATTATGGCGCTTTGTCTATCTGGCTCACGGGGTTATATCTGACTCACTGGAACTGCCTGAACCATCTCAGTGATAGGCATGTTTTTTTCGCTCATGCAAAGCACGCATCCGCGACCGACCTTCAAGCCCAGTTGTTCCAGTACGGAAAAATGACGGATATCCCTCTTCGTCGGAGCGGTCGCCTTCTTGATTTCCACGGGAAATACCATGCCGTCGCGGACAATCAACAAATCGATTTCCTTCTGATCCCGGTCGCGATAATAGTAAAGAGGGGCGGGTTTTCCGGCGTGCCAGTAGCTTTTGATAATTTCAGCGACGGCCCAGGTCTCGAAAATCGCGCCACTCATTGCTCCGGCTTCGAGCGTCTTATGGCTCGACCACTCAGTTAAATACGCCGCCAAACCCGTATCGAGAAAGTAGAGCTTGGGTGCTTTTACCATACGTTTGCTCAAATTGGAATGATAGGGCTCGAGAAGATAAACAATGCCCGATGTTTTCAAAATCGAAAGCCACTTCTTGGCCGTATTGGGCGAAATCCCCACGTCGCGAGACATGTCCGCCATGTTGAGGATTTGTGCCGTCCGTGCGGCCGCCGCGCGCAGAAACTTCAAAAAGGCCATCTCGTCACCAACATTGCTTAAGGCGCGGACGTCGCGCTGCAGGTACGTCTGCAAATACGAACCATAAAACAGGTCGCGGTCCATTTTATCATCGATAGCTATCGCCGGAAAACTACCACGCCAGATCCGCCGATACAATTCCATCAAGTCCAGGTAGGGCAGTTCGGCGTTTCCGCCCACTTCGGCATCCGTCCAAAACGGTTGCGTAATGTCGCTTCGTGCGGCCAACTCCCGAGAAGAAAAACCGAGCAAGTGCAAAATTCCCACCCGGCCAGCCAGCGATTCTGAAACGTTCGCCATCAAATGAAACTGCTGTGAACCCGTTAGCCAAAAATCGCCGCTGCTCTTCTGCCGATCAACCGCGATTTTAACCAGCGGCAGAAGTTCCGGCGCATATTGGATCTCGTCAATCAGTACCGGCGGAACAAACCGTTGAAGAAACAATCCAGGATCGTCTTTGGCAAGCGCTCGGGCTTGCGGGTCGTCCAGAGTAACGTATGATCGACTTTCCTCGGCGGAGTTCCGCAGACAGGTGGTTTTCCCAACCTGGCGAGGCCCCGTGACCAGCAAAACCGGGAATTGTCTGCTCGCGCGGGCGAAAAACTGGCCAATGGTTCTGTTGACGTACATGAGGAATACTCCGTCTAATGTGCAGTGCCATTGCATTATAGCCGAAGAAATGGCCCGGGTCAAGAGATTCTCTAATTCGTCTGTGTGAAGTCCGCTTGTAGTACCGCCTTTAGGCGGAAATCGCCCTGCCAGGACACGCCGAGATACCACATATTCCGCCTAAAGGCGGTACTACAAACGGCAAATCAGCAGAACTCAAAACAGTCGAACTAAGACTTACGGGAGACGGCGATTCCGCCAGGTCTTCAAGGCCGTTTTTATGGCCCAGGGGGCGCTTCGGGATATGAACGAGTACCAACTCTTATACGGCAGTCGGTAATCGGGGACGGGTGTCATCTCTATCGCCTGGTGC
>SDBV01013202.1_pt1 | contig 10538 bp, 4 predicted proteins | sample 2277081 | NCBI WGS metagenome assembly SDBV01 (sample SAMN10402039, study PRJNA504765) | marine sediment metagenome | isolation source: marine sediment core GS10_PC15, 223 cmbsf | place: Arctic Ocean: Southern Knipovich Ridge | collected 2010
GCCCGGGCCGTTCGACGCCGTTTTCGAAGCGCAACTGCTGGTGCAATCGCCGGGCGTACATCGCCTCAGCGTGTATGCGTCGGGCCACGTGCGGGTGACGCTGGCCGGCAAGACGGTCTTGGACGGCCACCGGCGCGAGCCGGGTTGGCTGGCTGCCGAGCCGATCGATGTGCCGTTCGGCTTCCATCCGCTGGAGGTCCACTACCGTCGCGAGAACGAACCGGCGCGGCTCAATCTATTCTGGGAAGGACCGAACTTTGCGTCCGAACCGTTGGCCGCCCGGTGGCTGTTTCACGAAGCGTCCGATGCGCCTTCGGATGAATTCGAACGTGGACGGCAACTCACCCGAGCGCTGCGCTGCGCCGCGTGTCACGCCATCCCCGGCGAGATCGATCCCCTGCCCGCTGGCGCGCTCGATAGTCTGGCGGGCAACATCTCCCGGGCGTGGATCATCGATCGGTTGAGCGGCGCGGCGGGGGATGCAGCCTGGCGCAATCGCACGTCGCGCAACATGCCGCACTTCGCGCTGGCGCGCGGCGACGCCGCGGCGGTAGCAGACTACTTGCTCAGCGCGTCGCGGACAATTGACGTACCGCCGGCCGCGAAACCCGCTCTGCCAAAACCGACCAAGGCTCAAAAGAAAGCGCAGAAGAACGTCGACGAAAAGCCCGAGGCGCCAAACGCAACCGCCGGCGCGGAATTGTTTCGCAGCGTCGGTTGCCTGGCCTGTCATCGCGTGGGCGGGTTGGGAGCCGATGGACTGTTCGGCGGCGGCGATCTGTCGGCGATCGCAACGAAGCGCCCGCCGGACTTCTTCGCGCGCTGGCTGACCAATCCGGCGGCGCTTAACCGGCATCATCGAATGCCCACCTTCGCGCTAGGCCCTTTGGAAGTGGCGCACCTGTCGCTGTATCTGCAATCGCTGGGCGAACCGCACGAACCAGATGCCGAGCCCGAAACGGCAAGCGCCGCGCGGGGGGCCCAACTGGTGCGAGAGTTGCGGTGCGGGGCGTGTCACGCGGTGCCTCGGGACGGGAAGTCTTCGCCCCACCGATTGCCACTTGAAGTAGCCACCGTGAATCGTGACGAAGACCACTGTCTTTTGACCGCAGATGGACCACGTCCCGGCTACGCGCTCGACGACGAATCGCGGCGGGCGGTGAGCACGTACTTGCAGGGCGTCGCACACCTGCGAAAGGCCGTTGAACCCGGCGGCCGCGAATTGCTCCTCGAGCGGAACTGCCTGGCGTGCCACGCACGGGGAACCGCCGACGGGCTGCGACCGCATCTTGCCGCCCTGGCCGAAGTGGATCCCAACTTGCACACCGCGCTGCCGCTTTTGATCCCCCCGTCGTTGGTCGGCGTGGGCGACAAGCTGCTCGACGAATCGCTCAGCGCGGCGATCGAGACGTCCGGCCGGCCGCGGCAATCGTATCTGCGCGTCCGCATGCCGAAGTTCGCGCTCACCGAACGAGAGACCGCTACGCTCGCGAGGCACTTCATCGATGTGGATCGAATCCCCGAGCGGCCGCACGCCAAGTTGCGCGACCGACCGGCGTCCACCGACGCGGAAATCGAAGGCGCCGGAGCCCGTCTGGTGACGGCCGAAGGTTTTGGCTGCACGAGCTGCCACGCGATCGGCTCGTGGACGCCCGTCAAGGTCGCGCCCGGAGCGGAGGGAGCGGATCTGTCGATGCTCGGCCGTCGAGTTCGCCAGGAATGGTTCGAGCGCTGGGTGCGCAACCCCGTGCGGTTCGTGCCGGAAATGGAAATGCCCTCGATCGTCACGCCAGTCCGCGGCGTGCTGGACGAAGACCTCGATCGGCAGATCGCCGCTATCTGGAACGTGCTCAATCGCAAGCGTTTTACGCCGCCGGATCCCAGCGCGCTGCGCGTCGTGCGGCGCACGAACTTGCCCGGCGAGATCGAGCGCGTCGCCGTATTGACCGATGTGATCGAAGTCGACGACGTGCCGTTCGTCAAACCCTTGGTGCTGGGGTTTGGCAACCGGCACAACGTTCTCTACGATCTGGCCACCGGACGTCTGGCTGCCTGGTGGACCGGCGACGTCGCCCGGCAGCGAACGCGCGGCAAGAGCTGGTTCTGGCAAGCCGGCGTGCCACAGTTACTGAGCGTGGATAACGGCCAATCGGACGCTGCCGTATGCGAGCTCGTGCTGCTGCGCGACGGCCAGGAATATCACGCCGTACCCCGCGGGCAATACATCACCGAGTTCGACACGTTGACACACGTAGCCAGCGGCGTTGAGTTGACCCACCGCCTGCACTATCCACTGGACGATCGTACAGCCACCGTCCACGTGACACAGACGTTTGCCGCCGGAACGTCGGGATTTCGACGCCGCGTCATCGTCGACTCGTTGCCCCGCGATGCGAGTGGGCAACTACTCGCGCTGCCGGGTAACGTTGAACTCGACGAAAGCAAGACCGCGGCCGGGCTGTCTGGGCCAGGCCCGGCACTACGGGTCGTGCTACGCTCGCCGGCCGATGCGCGTTTCGTCAAGACTGCACGCGGCGCCGTCGTCGAACTGTCGGGCAGGAAGGGGCAGCCCGTTTCGTGCGAGCTCGACTATCGAGCCACGATCGCCGTCGACCGGTTTCCGCCGCTGCCGGTGGTCGATCGCCGCGTCGAGCGGGCGGAGCTCGACGTGGTGCCCGGCTTCGAGGCCGTGCGGTTGCCGCTCAGCGATCGGTGCATGCCGACCGGGTTTGCCTGGCGGCCCGACGGCACGCTCATCGTGTCGTCGCTCGAAGGCCGCGTGTGGCTGGCGCGCGATACCGACGACGACGGCCTCGAAGACGAGCTAGCGCCGCTGAGCGACGATCTGGCAGCGCCGTTTGGCGTCGCGGCGGCGGGCGACGCGATCGACGTGATCAACAAGTACGGGCTGTTGAGGTTGTTCGACGCCGACGGCGACGGTCATGCCGAGCGCATCGAGACGCTTGCCTCGGGCTGGGGGCATACGCGCGACTATCACGATTGGGCCATCGGTCTGCCGCGCGACCCCGAGGGCAACTACTACGTCTCGCTCCCCTGCCAGCAGGACGATCGTTCGGAATCCGCCGCGGCGCTGCGCGGCACCATCGTCAAGCTCGTGCCGCGCGAGCCGACACCCGAGGATCCACGGCGATTCACCATCGAAGAGATCTGCGCGGGCCTGCGATTCGGACAGGGGATCGCCCGCTCGCGCGCCGGCGAGCTATTCGTCAGCGACCACCAGGGCAACTACAACCCGTTCAACGAGCTCAACCACGTCATCCAGGGGACCCGCTACGGGTTCATCAACAAGTTGGAAGCCAAGCGCGGCATGAAGCCATCGGCCCACCGGTCCCCGGCGATCGAGATTCCGCATCCCTGGACCCGCAGCATTAACGGGATTTGCTTTCTCGAAACGCCGGCCGAGCTGCGAGAGGCGTCCGGTGAGCTGTTTGGGCCGTTCGAGGGCCATCTGATCGGTTGCGAATACGACACGCGGCGGCTGGTGCGGATGAGCCTCGAGCGCGTCGGTGACGGATTCCAGGGCGCCGCCTATCCGCTGTCCAGCGAACCGGCAGCCGGCAGCGAGACGTTCGAGGGACCGATTACCGCTGGAGTCGCGCCCGACGGCGAAGTGTACATTGGCAGTATTCGCGACAGCGGCTGGGGCGCCGGCTCGAACACCGGCTCCATCGTGCGGCTGCGGTTTCGTGGCGATTTGCCGCCGGGTATTGCCGAGGTGCGCGTGCGGCCCGCGGGCTTTACGATCGACTTTGCCGCGGCGGTCGATCGCAACCTGGCAGCCGACGCGGCAAACTACTCCGTTTCGTCGTACCGGCGGATTTCCACGCCCGCTTACGGCGGACCGGATGTGGATCGCCGCGTCGAGAAGATCAAGCACGTCGAAGTCTCCGACGACCGGCGACAAGCGATCATCGAGCTGGGCCCGTTGCGCGAGGGATTCGTATACGAGTTTCACCTCCGCAATCTGGTGCGGGAGGGCGAGTTTTTTCCGAGTGAGGCACACTACACACTCAGGCGGCGCGCGGAGTAATACAGAATCTTGTTCGATCTGGTTATTCGAAACGGTACGCTGGTTGACGGCACCGGTTCTCCGGGCCGGACGGCCGACGTGGCGGTGCGCGGTGAGCGTATCGTCGCGATTGGCGCGCTGGCCGGCGAGGCCGCCTCGGCCCGGCGCGCGATCGATGCGCGCGGATTGGTCGTCGCCCCAGGTTTCGTCGACGTACACAATCATTCCGACGGCTGGCTGCTCAAAACGCCGCACCTATTGCCCAAGACGAGTCAGGGCTTCACGACCGAAGTGCTCGCCAGCGACGGCATCTCGTATGCGCCGGTGACGCGGGAGAACTATCGCGAATGGATCGCGTATCTTCGGGCCCTCGACGCTTTGGAGGAAGAAGACTACCAGGGTTGGCACTCGATGTCCGAGTACATGGCGCTGGTCGATCGGCGCAACGTCCAAAACGCAATCATGTTGATTCCATACGCGAACGTACGCGTGCTGGCGGCCGGCTGGCGGCGCGGACCGTTGGATGATTCGCAGATGAAGATCATCCGCCGCGAAATCGAAAAAGAGATGGACGCCGGCGCCGCCGGCATGTCGACCGGGCTCGACTACATCGCCGAGTGCTTCTCCACAACCGACGAGCTCGTGGATGCCTGCCGGGCAATGGCCCCTTGGCGCCGGCCGTACGTCACGCACGTCCGCTACAAGAAGGGCACGCTGGCCGGCGTGCAGGAAGCGGTCGAGATCGGCCGGCGGGCTGGCGTGCCGGTCCACATCTCGCACCTGAAAGCCGGCACCGCGGAAGAAACCGAACGCATCCTGTCGTATGTCGACCGCGTGGCCACGAACGAAGTCGAGTTCTCGTTCGACATCTACCCCTACCTGGCCGGCTCGACGATGCTCAACTACCTGCTGCCGTACGAGGCCTGGGAAGATGGACCGCTGGCGGCATTGAGCAAGCTGCGCGACCCGGCGATGCGCGAGCGGCTGGAAATGGTCGTGGCGTGTTTCGATCTGCCGCCCGAGAAAATCACGATCGCCTGGTGCTCGACCGAGGCGAACCGTCAATATCATGGCTGGACCTTGGCCAGGTATGCGGCGCAGCGGGACCAGCGGCCCGCCGAGGCGCTGCTCGATTTGCTGCTCGAAGAAAACCTGGCGGCGCTGATGGTGCTGCACATGGGCGACGACACGCTGGTCGAACCGTTCCTCAAGCACGCCAGGTGCGTGCTCGGCAGCGACGGCGTTTATCATCCCGACTCGCAGGTGCATCCGCGGGTATACGGCTCGGCGACGCGAATGCTGGGGCCGCTGGTGCGCGAGCGAAAGTTGTTTTCGCTGGCCGAAGCGGTGTACAAGATGACCGCCGCGCCGGCCGAACGTTTTGGGCTCAAGGACCGGGGCGTCGTGCGCGAGGGAGCACTGGCCGACCTGGTCGTGTTCAACCCGGACACGGTCGCCGATCGGGCGACGTACGAGAATCCGCACCAACTCTCCGTCGGCATCGAGCACGTGCTGGTCGGCGGCGTCGAGATCTTCGCACACGGAGCACCGGTCGATGACCTCGGCCCCGAGTTGCCCGGTCGGGCGCTGCGGTCTGGTGCGTAATCGGGGTGGTGATTTTTCGGCAATCGCCGCCGCTCACGCGTTGTTATGGCGATAGGCGATCACCCGGACTTTCTCCAGCGTGACCAGCCCTTCGCCGATCATCGCGTCCAAATCGGGCAGGAAAGCCTCGATCTGCTCGGGCGTGTCGACGATTTCGATCACCATCGGCAGGTCTTCCGAGAGGCGCAGGATCTTGGCCGTATGAATTCGGCTGTTGGCGCCGAAGCCGAGCGTACCGCGCAGCACGGTCGCGCCGGCCAGACCGCGATTGCGGGCGTCTTCGACAATCGCCTCGTACAGCGGCCGGCCGTGGTACTTGTCGCTCTCGCCGACAAAGATTCGCAGCAGTTGGGCTTCGGAGGGGAGTTTCATGGCGATGGCCTTTCGATCCGGCAATCCCCCGGCGGCGCCGGAGGCTAAAAGGTCTTCCCAATGGCGATGCCGACGATCACCAGGGCAACGCCCACCAGATTGTGCAACAGCAGGTTGCCGGCGGCCAGCAACCACTCGGAGTCGTCGAGCAACTGTCCGGTCTCGAAGGCGAACGTCGAGAACGTGGTAAACGCGCCCATGAATCCGACCAGTAGTATCATCCGGGTCGCGCCGCTGATGATCACGCGCTCGTCGGCCAGGGCCCACACGAACCCGAACAGCAGGCAACCCAGCGCATTGACCGCAAAAGTGCCCCACGGAAAGCCCGAGGGCACGAGCCGCTGCACCAGGCCCGTTAGCCCGTAGCGGGCCAGCGAGCCGGCCGCGCCGGCCGCGGCCAACAGGGCGAGTCGTTGCCAGAGTTGGGCGTCAAGGGGCATGGATGGACGACGTTCAAGTGGGTGCTACCGAGCCGGCAAGCGGCGGAATTGTGGCGGGTGCCATGCTCACCCATCGCGGCAGCGTTGGATGAGCATGCTGTCTCGGCGTACGCGACGATGCTCCGGCATGCTCACGTAAGCGTGAGCATGGCACCCGGCTCTTCTCTACTTCTTCGACAGGATCGATTCCAAACGGTCTTGCAGGGCTTGGACGGTGATTTCTTCGTTGCGCAGAGCCTCCATTGCACGCACGGCGGCGTCGGCGGCTTGGATCGTGGTGATGCAGGGAACCCCGCCGGCCACCGCGGCCGAGCGAATCTTGCCTTCGTCGGTGCGGGCGCCCTTGCCGCTGGGCGTATTCATGATCAGTTGAATGGCGCCGTCCGACAGGTGGTCCAGCAGGTTGGGATGGCCTTCTTGCAACTTGTTGACGTGCTGCACCTCGATGCCGTCCGCTTCCAGCCGCCGGGCCGTTCCCTCGGTGGCCATCAGCTTATAGCCCAGTGCCGCCAGCCGCCTGGCCAGTCCGACCATGTCTTGCTTGGCTGGCTGGGCGACGCTGATGAAAATCGTGCCCTCTTTGGGCAGCAGGGTGCCGGCTGCCAATTGGCACTTGGCAAACGCGATCGAAAACCGCTCGCTAGTGCCCATCACTTCGCCGGTGGAGCGCATCTCGGGCCCCAGCACGATATCGACGCCCACGAACTTGCGGAACGGGAAGACGCTCTCCTTGATCGACACGTGGCTGGGGATCGGCTCGCTGTGACAGCCCAATTCGGGCAACGTCGCGCCGGCCATCACCTTGGCCGCGATTTTGGCCACGGGAACGCCGGTGGCTTTGGACACGAAGGGCACGGTCCGGCTGGCCCGCGGGTTGACTTCCAGCACGTAGAGCTTCTGCCGGCCGTTTTCCTTCTTGATCGCGTACTGCACGTTCATCAGGCCGACCACGCGCAAGCGGCGGGCCAGGGCATGAGTCGCTTCGCGGATTTCGGCCAGGATCGGTCCTTGCAGGCTGTACGGCGGAATGACGCAGGCCGAATCCCCCGAGTGGATGCCGGCCTCTTCGATATGTTCCATGATGCCGGCCACGACGACGTTCTCGCCGTCGCTAATGGCGTCGACGTCCACCTCGATGGCGTCTTCCAGAAAGCGGTCGATCAAGACCGGCTTGCCCTGGGCCACGAGGAACGCCTCGGCCACGAACCGTTCGAACTGGGCCTGGTCGTAGCAGATTGCCATTGCCCGGCCCCCCAACACAAAGCTGGGCCGCACCAGCGCCGGAAAGCCGACTTTGGCCGCTTCGGCCCGGGCTTGGGACATCGTGCGGGCGATGCCGTTGGCCGGCTGCGCCAGACCGAGCCTTTGCAACAACTGCTGGAACTTCTCGCGGTCCTCGGCGTCTTCGATCGTGTCGACGCTGGTGCCGATGATCGGCACGCCGGCGCTGGACAACGCCCGGGCAAGGTTCAGCGGCGTTTGCCCGCCAAACTGCACGATCACGCCGTCCGGCTGCACGCGGTCGCAAATATTCAACACGTCCTCGGTCGTCAGCGGCTCGAAGAACAACAGGTCGCTGGTGTCGTAGTCCGTGCTGACCGTCTCGGGGTTCGAGTTGACCATGATCGACTGGATACCCATTTCGCGTAGCGCGAAGCTGGCGTGGCAGCAGCAATAGTCGAACTCGATACCCTGGCCGATGCGGTTGGGCCCGCCGCCGAGAATCATGATCCGTTTCTGATCCGCGGTCTTGGCGGGCGTTTCGTCCTCGTCCTCGTAGGTCGAATAGTAGTACGGCGTGTAGGCCTCGAACTCGGCGGCGCAGGTATCGACCGCCTTGAACACCGCCACGATGCCGCGCGCCTTGCGCTTCTGGCGAATCTCGATTTCGTTCGAGCTCCAGATCGTGGCCAACTGCCGATCGGAAAACCCGTACTGCTTCGCGCGGCGCAACAGGTCGTCGCCGATCGCGTCGACGCTCTCGTGGGACCGCAATACGCCCTCGAACTCGACGATCTCGAGCAGATGCTGCAGGAACCAAGGGTCGATATCCGTGAGCTGGTGGACCTCGTCGACGGTCATGCCGCTCTTGAAGGCGTAGCGCAAGAACCACACGCGATCTTCGCTGGGCGTGGAGATCTTGGCGCGGATTTCGTCGCGCGACGGCTCGTCGGGCGTGCCCCAGCGATCCTTCGCGTCGCATCCGAAGCCGAAGCTGCCCACTTCCAGCCCGCGCAGCGCCTTCTGAAACGATTCCTTGAACGTGCGGCCGATCGCCATCGTCTCGCCCACGCTCTTCATTTGCGTGGTGAGCACCGCGTCCGCCTCGGGAAACTTCTCGAAAGCGAACCGCGGCACCTTGGTCACCACGTAATCGATGGTCGGCTCGAAGCAGGCCATCGTCTCGCGCGTGATGTCGTTGGGCAATTCGTGCAGGCGGTAGCCGATGGCCAGCTTGGCCGCGATCTTGGCGATCGGAAAGCCCGTGGCTTTCGACGCCAAAGCGCTCGAGCGGCTGACCCGAGGGTTCATTTCGATGACGATCATCTGGCCCGTGTCGGGATGCGTGGCGAACTGGATGTTTGACCCGCCGGTTTCCACGCCGATCTCGCGAATCACGGCCAGCGACGCGTCGCGCATCCGCTGGTATTCCTTGTCGGTGAGCGTCTGGGCCGGGGCGATCGTGATCGAATCGCCGGTGTGTACGCCCATCGGATCGAAGTTCTCGATCGAGCAGATGATCACGACGTTGTCGTCGGCGTCGCGCATCACCTCCATCTCATACTCTTTCCAACCGATGATCGACTCTTCGATCAGCACTTCGCCCACCGGCGACGTCTCGATCCCGCGACCCACGAGTTGGTCGAACTCCGCCCGGTTATAGGCCACCGCCGAGCCGCTGCCGCCGAGCGTGAAACTGGGACGAATCACGCACGGCAGACCGATGTCCGCCAGCAGCTTGCGGGCCTCGGCCAGCGTGTGCACGGTTTCGCCGCGACACACCTCCAGGCCGATCCGCAGCATGGCCTGCTTGAACTCGTTGCGGTTCTCGGCCTTGGCGATCACCTCGGGCGTGGCGCCGATCATCTCGACGTCGTACTGCTCCAATACGCCGTGCTCGTCCAGCTCCATAGCCAGGTTCAAGGCGGTCTGACCGCCGAGCGTGGGCAACAGCGCGTCGGGCCGTTCGGCCTCGATGATCTTGGCCACCACCTCCCAGGTCAACGGCTCGATGTACGTCCGATCGGCCATGCCCGGGTCGGTCATGATCGTGGCCGGGTTGGAATTGACCAACACGACCTCGTAGCCCTCCTCGCGCAAGGCCTTGCAGGCTTGCGTGCCCGAATAATCGAACTCACACGCCTGACCGATGACGATCGGGCCGGAGCCGATGAGCAGAATCTTGTGAATGTCGTCGCGACGCGGCACGGAGGCGAACCCTGAGCGTATGGGCACGTCCGGCAGTCGTACACCGGAGGCGTTTCCGCCACCCCGGCCACCGGACGCAGTGTAAAATCCCTCAAGGATAGCATTAACCTGCCGGCCGCTTCAAGTGGCGAGTGAAATGCGCACCTATCGGGGGAGCGTTTGCCAAGGGCCCGTCGCGTCGAGACAATGGCGGGTTCGTGGCGAACATCAATGTTCGGCATGCCCAGGCTTCCAACTCACTGCAAACAGGCACGCATCCCATGAGCAATCTTACCAATCGCAAGTACACGCTGGCCGCCCGTCCGGTGGGTCTGCCCAAGGAATCGGATTTCAAGCTGGTCGAAGAGCCCGTGCCACCACTGGCCGACGGCGAGTTGCTGGTCAGTTCGTTGTACTTGTCGGTCGACCCGTACATGCGGGGGCGAATGAACGACGCCAAGAGTTACGCCGCGCCGGTCGCTATCGGCGGTGTGATGGTGGGCAGCGTCGTCGGCGAAGTCGTCGAATCCAACAACCCGAAGTTCGCCAAAGGCGAAGTCGTGCAGGGCGAATTCGGCTGGCGCCGGTACACGGTTACCGATGGCAGGGGCGCGCGAAAGATCGATCCGTCGATCGGGCCGGTTTCGACGGCGGTGGGCGTGCTCGGCATGCCGGGACTGACC
>SDBV01013203.1_pt1 | contig 10538 bp, 14 predicted proteins | sample 2277081 | NCBI WGS metagenome assembly SDBV01 (sample SAMN10402039, study PRJNA504765) | marine sediment metagenome | isolation source: marine sediment core GS10_PC15, 223 cmbsf | place: Arctic Ocean: Southern Knipovich Ridge | collected 2010
TAGCGACTCCTCCATCCCTTGTGGATGAACTTGTCTATAAGCCCTCCCACTACGGGTATCTGCCAGGCCCTGGCACGAAAGTTTGTGCCGACGAATACCACGAGCAGAGTCGTAGCTTGCAAGCCGGCTATGACGGCCAGCAGTATTGTGTCCATGTGCCTACCTCCTACTCATCGTATGTGAACGTTATACTCAGAGCGATGATAATCGCCCAAGGCAACGCTACGGGTAACGACACGCCTACGGCGCTTAACATACCAAAGCCGACCAATAAGGTGACAGCCTTCATTAAGCACATCCGCGGCTTAAAATTGATCGTGTGTGTGAACTTCATGTCCTCTCCTAAATGTCGTCGTCGTCATCGTCGTCCGCATTAAGGGCGGCTTCGTTCTCGAACGGGTCTACAACGCCGCTCTCGTCCTCGTCTTCGGGCTCCGGGGCGGCCTTCCTGGCTTTCTTGCCCTTCTTACCCTTGCGAGTCTTCGGCGCCGGCTTCTCTTCCTCTTCTTCGTCACCGTTAAGCGACGTGATCACACCGAGCGCCACCTGCTCGAGATCGGGCAGGTCTACGGAGAGGTCAAGAAGTTCGCCCGACACCTTTGCGATGGTGCCCCCTCGAAGGGAGTACGACGTCTTCATGTCGCCGGGCTCACCGGTGCGGGTCCACTTGAAGTCCCGGTCAGTGAGGGTCTCTTCCTCATCCCACTGCTCCTGGAAGGGATTGAAGTGGGCGTAGGCGTATTTGAGTATCTTCGGCTCGTTCACTTGGGCTCGGAACACCGTACGCTTGCCGATCTGGAGCTCTTCGATGCTGTCTTCGTCGACCCAACTCGGGATCGAGTCCTCGTCCACATAATCGTGGTACCGCTCGTACACCCAGCCGAAGAACTGCGTGCCTGTACGACTCACCCGATCGTCGTCGTCATTGCAGAGCCGGCACTTCTTACCGAGCATAGTGTCGCAGAGGTCATACCCCTTGAACTCTTTGCCCGAAAACTTCCGATGGAACTCCTCGTGCACGAAGTCGGGCCGCTCCGTCAGGATGCGGAAAACACACGACTCCTTGTTCTCCCCCAACTTAATGGGGGGAATGAAATTCCGACCGCCACCACCACTGTTGGCCTTGTCCTCGGGCTCCTGATCTCCAAACCTCGGCATATTAGTTATCCTCCTTCTCGCTGATAGTGGAATCAACGATACTCTCGTCTTCACCTACGCCAAGCACCGCTGTTACGACCATACCTACCACAGTAAACACCTCTCTCACTAGCGTTCCCGCTAAATCAAACGTAGTGGCTATGATTTGATTGACCGTTTTCTGAGCAGTATTGAAGATCTTGGTTACGAGTGCGTCAACTATGTATTCTGTCGTATCGAGAACACCGGTTACCCGATCCTCAGCTTCGTTAAGTACGCCCTCAATAATGTTTCGTAAAGATGTAATTACGCTCATGATAAACCTCCTCGTAATACTACCTTGAGTTCTTTGATTCCGTTCTTCACTCGTTCCTTACCGATGATCTTGATGATCCTTGCCTTGCCCCACGTGAAGTTTTTCTGGTCGGCGTAGCCCAGTTTACTGCCGACGATGAGGCCGGCTATCCACTTAGCATCCGCCGACACGTGGGCGAGCAGACGTGGTGTGTCCAGTTCTGGGTCGGGGTGCGGTTGGCCGAAGTTCTCCAGCCCCTCCACGGGGCTTGCTTGTCCTTGCTTCATGGCTTTGCGAATCGTTGGGATCTGTGTCAACGTAAACTCATGCCCATACAGCGTTCCCAACTCTGCGAGAACTGCCTCGTACACCAAGGGGTTCTTTTCACAGGCATTGAGCAGCGCTGACACAGCGTTGAGATCATCGTCACTGTAGTTCAAATTACCGCTAGATGTGTCGCACTCTGAGTCGCCCATAAAGCCCTCCACGAACTTGTCAACTGCTCTCTACCACGCTTTCATTATACACTACCCAAACGTCTTTTCATCTCCTTTCTCGAACGAATTCTGTGGCAATTGGCACATACAAGATCACACTTAGCGATTTCTTTTTCGATGATAGCCCAGGGTTTACACAACGGATACATCTGACTGACATTATATAATTTCTTCCCACACACATGATCAAAATCCATACACTCTGTTGGAAAGTTGCCGCCACAATCTGCACAAGGAACACACTTCAGCTTATTTATTTTGATCTTCTGAGTTTTTTTGCGTGCTTGTATGTACTTTGCTATGCATTGTTTGCACCACGAATATAATCCGTCTTTGTTTGCCGGTGCAGGACTAAACTTGTTAGCCGCTTTTTTCTGTTTGCATCTGTAGCATTGCTTATTCATACTTACAGTTGCTATGTCGGCACCAACCTTGTTCCGCCGGCGCCGAGGCTTTGTCTTCTTCGCCAGCTCTCGGTGGGCCCAGGCTATTAGGTGTTCGGCGAACTCTTGATCCCTAAGCATCGTAGGAGGCACACGTCCACAAGCCCGTTCGCGTCGGTCGGGGTCACGCGTCAGTTCTAATAGTAGATCCCTCACCATTGTTGCTCCTCCTTTCTCAGATCTTTGGTACTTCTTTTTTCACCGCCGGTCGATAGAAGTTGCGACCATTCTCGGTCGTTATACCGGCTTCGTGAGATTCCTTGAGTCGTAAGCGACCCAGCGGCCCACCGATGCTGTCAGTTTCCAACGCCGCCTGCAGTTCCTTACCGGTTACACCCTCTTTACGGCCCTTCAACAATTTCAAGACCTGCATCTCCAGAGTGTCGCCCTTCACGGGCGGCTCCATGTTATCCTCTCGGGTAATGGTGACCGTAAAATCTTCATCCTCGTCGGTGCCAGTGAACTCAAACTTATACCCCAACTCCCCCCGCACGATTGCGGCGTCGTTGGATTTCCGGTTGGCTACCATAACGCCCATACCCTCGCTCTGCTCCAGGTTGTGGACGTACCAGGTGAGACGCGGATCGTTGTGCCAGAAAACGGAACCGAAGGGATACTTACTGCCCTCTTCCTTGGTAACGTGAGCTATGCTAATGGATGCTGTAGCACCAATCCTGGCAAGGGCATTGCTGTAGGTGCTCACCGTCTCCTGTGCACTCAGATCCTCACCACATGCCTTAGACAACGAGTCGACGATAAGCAAGACCGCCCCCAACTCGGTGTAGCGCTTGCGCACGGGGTAGACGTTAGTGGACAAGGGCATACCCTGACCCGGCCAGTACTGAATTGCCAGGTCTTCATAGTCGTCGGGATCCTTACCGAGACCCCGGAGGATACCCGCCACTCGCCGCTGCGCCCGTGCACGGCTGGCCTCATAGTCAAGGTAGAGCACCGGGCCGTGCCGCTTCACGTCTAGGCCCAGAGTACCATTAGGTATGTCGCCCTCAGGCAATGCGGTGAGCACTGCCACCAGGAGGGCCAGGTATGACTTGCCGGCGCCACCCATGCCGAACGGGATAGTCATACCATCATCGGCCACTAGTGGGTCCACTAGATAAAGGTTGTTGCCGCCTGGGGGCAGGCGTTTCATCACTGGCTCGTCGGGGCTCTTGTTCCGTTGCGTTTCCTGCACCTTACCATAGGCGGTGTCCACGATGCGTGACCACGCCTTAGTTGAGTCCTTGGTGTCGGGGCCGAAATGTTGACTCAGCTGCCGGACAAATCCTGAGCGTGCGCTAGCCGACTGTAGGTTCTGGCGGGCTGAGTAAGACACTCGCTGCGCTCCCGTCATTTCCCGCCATACCACAATGTCAGCGTTGATTTCCCGTGGCTTGTTCTCTAGGTCGAGAAACCGGAACTTAACCACCCCGCCAGTATCGGGGACGGTGACCTCATACCCATCCGGAAGCTCGTTCATGATGGCTTCCTGCGGGGTGACCGCAATCTCTTCCCGCAGCTGTTCCTTGGTGTGGCCGGCCTTGACGTAATCATACGCGTCACCCTTGGGCGGCACGTAGGGCATAATCGTGACGATTTCTTCAACTATGCCGGACAGCTTGTCTGCCAGGGCACGCATGAGAGCGCGGCCAGGCTCATCGTTATCGGGCCAGAGGACGAGCTTCCGCCCCTTAAGCGGCTCCATCTGCTCGGCCGTCAGTTCGGAAGCGCTACCCCCTGGCAGGCAGGTGGCTACGACACCATAGGCTTCCTTCAACGCGTCGGCCGCCTTCTCCCCCTCGACGAAGACGACCCGCTTCTTGGCCAGGCGCACAACGTCCTCTATGTTATAGAGTGGGAGCTCGCTCTCGCGCAGCGTACCGGGCAGGCCTAGCACGTCGGGGTTCTGCGGGTCGCACCACATGAACGTCTTCTCATCGCCCAGCTGGTAGCGCTTCTTCAACGCCAGTGGCAGGCCGTCGACAGTGCTGTACATGTAGGAGGCCACGTGCTTACCCTTCGGCACCTTCGGAGCCCTCTTCTTACCGGACTTCTTGGTAGCCTTCTTGGCTCCCGCCCCGCCGAGTAGGCCCTGCACAGCCTCGAGCACCTTCTCTGTCGGGCACCCTGTCTTACAGTTAACCGCCAACAGGCCATTGTCGTCCATGATCCCCAAACTCGGGTTAGAGTCGGGGTGGGCGGGACACAACGCGCTGGACCAACCCCCCTTACCCTCGGGGCCGGGATCCAACACACTTGCGGCATCCTCATACCTTATTTCTATCATGACAGTGCCTTCCCGAAGAGGAATCTTTCGCCGTTGCACTCGCTGCAGGTGCTCTCCTCAAGATCATCCGGCAGTTCGTCTTGATATAGGGCCTCGAACAATTCTTCTCGTGACATGCCGAAGGTCACGCCCAGACCGGAGCAGTTCTCGCAGCCCAGCTTGATGGTCTCACTCCAGCGCTTCGGCGCCCACTCAAGATCGACCTGTAGGGGCACGGTGAACTTGTCACAAGTCTCCAGCACATCCACTGTGATGCGGGCCACCTTCTCCAGCATATCCATCGGCGTATCGATGATGAATTCGTCGTGGACTGTTAGCAAGGTGTCCGCACCGGTACCCACCAGGGCGTCCTGCAGGCGCCACAGTCTGGAACGCATAAGGTCACCGGCGCTACCCTGAACGAGCACGTTCACACCCTTATAGAAGGCCCCCTTCTTCTCGCCCCATTCATCCACCAAATTCCGCCTGCGGCCCCACTTGTTCTTGAGCCAGCCACGCGGCCAGTTGTCGGCCTCGCAGTCGTCCGGGCACAACGCGAAGTCTACGTGCAGCGAGCACGTGGTTTTCGTCCTGCGCTTCAACGTGGTGGTCACACGCTTCTTAAACGCTTTGATGTCAGGGAAGCGATCGAAGTAGCGGCCCATGAATCCCTTCGCTTCCTTCCTAGTGGACTCCAACTTAGTGGCAAGCAGAACCAAACCCATACCGTAGACGAGGCCGAACCCGAGGTTCTTACCATCCCGCCGCCACCGCTTGAACGCGTCTTCGCCATCAGGCGGTAGCCCGCCGGCGGCGCGCGCAGCCAGCACGTGGATGTCCAGGCCGTACCTAAACGCTAGAAGCATGGCCTTTTCCTGCGCGTAATCGGCAAGTATTCGCATCTCGATGTTGCTCCAGTCGGCCAATAACAAGCCGCGCCCCTCACGCGCAAGAAAGGCACCGCGCACTTCACTCAAGGCCTCGAGCTCCGCAACGTCGCCGACGGACGGCAGGTCATCAGTATGTGAGATCACCTTCTTACCAACCCGGGCCAATGCAGCGGCCGTCTTACGGGCTGTGCCCAACTCTTCCGCGCTCCAAGTCTTGGCCAAGTTTTCCTGCTTCGGAAGGGTCTGAACGAGACTCGCCGAGACCCGGCCGGTGCGCGTACCGGACTGGATAATATTAGGGTGGAGCACATTATCACCGCCGTTCAGGGGCGGGCCCTTACTTCGGTCCAGATCGATCGTGATGGCCTCTTCAATGTTCCCGTAGTATGTCTTAGCGATCTTGGCCAGGGCCCGGTAGCGCAAGACGGGACCGGCCAAGGTGTCGCCCTCCGCGGCCAAGGTTGTGAGCACATCCTTATCCCAAGACTCGGCGCCCTTATCGGTCTGCTTCCAGCTCTTAATGCCTTCAGCGTGGTAGATAGCCTTGATGTGGTTAGTGTTGGTGGCATCAAAACCATCCCGGCAGATCTTGTGGGCCTCTTGCACGTCGGTGGTAGTGACCCCCAGCTTCTTCTCCTGTCGAATCAACTTGGCCACCCGACGAGACGCTTCCTTTCGACAGTAAGCCTCAACTTCGATAAGCAAGTCGTCGATCTTCTCTTTGCGGTCGGTCACCCAGGTACGATCAATGGTGAAGCCCACCCGCTCCATGTGGAACAGGGCACGTGTAACCTGCATCTCCTCGCGCAAGAGGGGCGCCAGCTTGAGCTTGGAGATCTTGGGTACGGCGTGAGTGTACAACCACTCGGGGTTGTCCAAGTCATCGGCCATATACTCGAGAATCAGCTGCGCCGGCACCTTGTCATAGCGCCGTTCGTCCTTAGCGGTGGGCAGGCCCAACATCCGCATGGTGCCCACTAGGGCCTTCTCCGACGCACTGCCGTGCTCTTCACCCCGATACTTGTCGGCCAACTTCTTGAGGGCATAGCTGGGCTCTTCGTCGGAGACGAGCCGCCAGATCACCATGGTGCACAGGAGTTTCTCAGGGCTGAGATCGAACCCCTCCTGATAAATGGTGCTCGCATCGTAACGTACGTTGTGTGCAATGAGCACCTTACCGCGCAGCGCTTTGATCAGCTTCTTAAGCTCAGACAGGGGAGCGTTAACTTCCGGCCAAGCCACGGGGCACACCCAGGTCGCCTCACCCACTTGCTTGTGGTCGAACGCGTTGTGTGTGCACTTAGAACAGTTCTCAACCTTCGGCCCCCGCTTCCAGGTCTGGGCGCAAGGACACGACGCGCCAGCGTGACGGAAGGGTAGATAGAAGCTCTCACCCCCCAGCGGCTTAATGCCTATGCCGGCGAGAATCTTACCGTCACGCCAAGGGAACAGTGAAGAAGTCTCACAATCCAGCACTACAGTGCGAGCATTTTTTATGCTCTTTATGATAGGAGCGGCGGTTCGGACTAGTTTCATCGTGCTGCCATTTTTGATACGGGTTGTATTACGATTCCTGTGTATGGTATAATGGTATTGAGATGAGTAAGCAATGTACCCTGTGTAAGCAAACAAAGCCGGCGGATCAATTTAGATCTAATTCCCACAACAAAGATGGGCTCCACAGTCATTGCAAGGACTGCACCCTTCGCTATGGCCGAGAGTACTACCAAAAAAGAAAGCTTCGTGGCCCAAACCGTGCGCTGGTACATAAGGCATGCTCGGCGTGCAAAAAGCGAAAGAAAATCAGCGCATTTACCCCACGATTTGGTTGTGCCGGTGGCGTCAGCGCTCGGTGCAAGCAATGCACCAATATTGATGAGAAGCGCATCTACAAAATAAAAGCTCAAGATCCTGCGTATCGTGCCCAGCAATGCGTGAAAGCCAAACGAGGACGAGACAAACTTAGAGAAGAAGTGTTTGCCGCTTACGGTAAATTTTGTCACTGCTGTCATGAGGACCAACAGCAATTCCTTTGCATTGACCATATCAACGGGGACGGCAACGCTCACCGCAAAGAAATTCGGCGTACCTCCGGCATTTCGTTTTACCGCTGGTTGAAAAAGAATGGCTTCCCTCCTGAGTTTAGGGTCCTGTGTTACAACTGCAACATGGCTTTTGGGATCTACGGTACGTGCCCTCATACTCTTTAGTTTCCCCTGCCGCCCAATTGCGGCTTGGCCAACTGAAATTCTTTCCTATAGTGGCTGCGATTAGGGCAGCGCTGGTACGAGTAGGGGCGATTGCATGTTACATCCACGTGGCCCGCCTCCGTCAAGCGGGCCAGCGACTGCACGACATATGCCTTGACTTCAGGGTGGCGGTACCACCCGGTGCATACCTTCAACTCTCCAGTTTCTTTGAGGCGGTCTACCACCTCTCGGGCCTTCTTAACCGTAATGTTGGCCTCGCGCGCCACATCGTCCAGGTCTGAGGTTGCAGTAGCAAAGTAATTGCCGTACCCACCGTCCCTAGCATGGCTAGCTATGATGAGCAATACCAACCGCATCGTGCCTCTGGTTCTGCTGTACGTGAGCACTTCCGACACTGTGCTACTCATTTTCCTACCCTCTTCTCGCTATGACAGCTGCGCCGTTAAAGTAAAGTAAGTATCACTAATACAGGAATAATTAAAGTAGCCGCCGCTAGTAATCCTGGGAATAGATGGCGGGCGCACACAAGACACCGCATCGGGCACACATGCCCACAAGAAGGCGCCCAACCAAGCGCTCTAAGTCTTTGTTCAAATTGAGTCATTGCTCTCTCCTCTCCAATAAGGTCTTACAGCCTTTGAGGGCCTTGATTATAGGCGCAGCCGTAGCTACGAGTTTCAATCCGCTCTCCCTTCCTAGAAGTGATCTAGGCGCTGTATCGGGTCAGATCACCTTCCGGCATCAGGAACTGCAGATGGAACTTCTCGTCGTTCCGAGTGTGGTAGTTCAGATGCGGGCAGATGTGGATGGTCTTGACTTCTTTGAAAACCTGGGTGTACTTCACCGGGAATTTGCGCTGCAGCCAGCCCGGGAAAAAGGACTGCTTGAAGCCCTGGAACCATCCAGCCGGGAAGTCCTCCTTGGTTGTCTCGGTGTGGATCTTGTTGGAGAACAGGTACATCCCGAGCTCCATCATGATCCTATCAGTCACCGGATCGTACTTCTGATCGAACTTCATCTGGTTGAGCACCGCCGGCGAGACGTACGTCCTGAGCTCAATTCGGATCTTCTCTAAGAGCAGGGTAGCCTGAGGATTCAGTGGCTGGCCGGGGTCTCCGAAGTACTTGGCGGCCGCAGCTTCGTCGGTTGCAGCCTTACCGGCCTCATCGTCGTCGGTCGCGTTAGCGTCCGCCAAGATCTCATCGATCTCCCACCGGCTCTCAGCCGCGTCGGTGGCGCCGACCTCGTCCTCTGGAGCATCATTGCACACGCAGTCGTCGTCTCTGTCCATGAGTCTCTCCTCCTTACTCCCTAACGCAGGGGTGCACTCTCATTATACACTGTTGGTACATCTATCCATCCTCCGCTGCGTGACGGCCTTCGCCACGACATTTAACAGTGCCTCATCCTTATTTATTAGGCACTCGGCTATGAGGTTCCACTCTTGCCGAGTTATGTGTATCATCAACAATACGCTGTCCGGCGGCCAGAGCTTCTGAGTAATGTCGTTATCTGTTTTGTCCACGATGACCCTCCGGCAGTACCAGCCCCGACTTCCGACGCTTGGCCGTGCCCTTTTGCTCGAATACCTTGTCGACCTCTCGGTCCGCTTGCGCTTGCTGCTTGTCCAGCTTAGGCGCCTCGACCTTCTTCAGGATTGAGCGCAAGACCTTCTGCATCGCCCGCCGACGCCGACGTGGTTGCTCACGGCGGGGGTCGTCCCACAGCACAGCTGTGCGCATAACCTGTACGTCCTTGCCCTCGGCGAGCAACTCGATACGCTTCTTGTGGAGGCGGGCGACAGCTTTATCGGTCGCCTCCTCTTGCTCCAAGACTTTGGTGGCCTTGTACGTCCTCTTAGTGTTGAGGTCACTGGCCGCATCGTAGGTCTCTACCAAGTTGATGTACATCATCGCTTCAGGTGCATGTCCTTCCCGCCGCCCGTACCGCCGGGCACAATAGCTGCGGCTATCTTGACGACGTGCGTGCTAACCTCGCCACACTTCGGGCAAACGCCAAACTCTAAGTCGTCATCACGCTCTCGGACGAGATCAAACTCGTCGTGCTTGGGACACTTGTACACGTAAGTCGTCATTAATCTTGCTCCAGTTCAATTTCTATATCGTTTGGGAAAGGCTTGCCGGTAGCACGAAACTTTACGCGCCCTTTTTCTTCCAGCTCAATGAGATCGCCACGCTGGTCATGAGTTGTGGCAGGTGTGTACTGAACGAGATCAGGAACCTCTTCGATGGACGACGAAGAGCCTTGGCTATCCCCACCCACCCCCACTCCAGTTGCTTGTCTCTGACTTCGCCTTGGAGCGCGATCACGGTGCCAGCACCAGCCAGCCCTAGCGTAGTGAACGCAATCGCGTCCATGCGAGTCACGCCCGCGGAATGCAGGGCTAGCGCCAGATAGCCCGCTATCGTTAGAGCGAAGCTCGGGGTCTGCATCAGGTGTCTGAGCTGTGCTTCCATCATGTCTATTATATCCTATTCTTTGGCCCGCTACGACTACCCACACTGCTGACCCAATGAGAACCGTCACTGTGGCTATGTATAGGCCCGTAGAGAAGAACACGAGCCCGAGCACCGACAGGCCCACCGCTGTGGGTATCGAGCTAGTAAGGGGCACTGTGCTCGCTCTGGCGCGGAACTGTGTCCAGATCGTCGGCAGCATGTCAAGCGTCAGCGCCGTCTGCACACCCGCTATGATAAGGTCCGCTCTATCTGCGATAAAATCAAGCATCGATAATCCTCGTAGCTACTGGTACAGGCGCCCTTCTCTCACCAGGCCAGCGCCA
>SDBV01013204.1_pt1 | contig 10537 bp, 4 predicted proteins | sample 2277081 | NCBI WGS metagenome assembly SDBV01 (sample SAMN10402039, study PRJNA504765) | marine sediment metagenome | isolation source: marine sediment core GS10_PC15, 223 cmbsf | place: Arctic Ocean: Southern Knipovich Ridge | collected 2010
CACTATGGCGGCTGCGGCGGCGTTCTCGCCGTCCCGCACGTATGACCGCGCGAAATCGTCAACCTTCCGGCGGAGGGCGGGGCGGCCGTTCATGCGCTTCGTGACCTCGGCCGTCCAGGTGGCATCCCACTTCCCCGTTTCGATCACGTCGCGCGCGGAGTCGAAGGCCGCCTCGTCCAGGATCTCATTCATCCGGTCCGAGGGATTGCGGAACCACGAGAACCGGTTGACCAGTGTGCGTGCGGAGACACCGAAGCGATCCACTGCGGCGCGGAAGCTGCGAATGATCACGTCTTCCGCCATGTGTCCGGTGACCGCCTCGTCGAGCGCAACTCGGGCGAAACGCCTGGCCAGTTCGGCGTCGCCCTTCTCGGCAAACTGCCCCGCGTAGTCGAGCATAGCGTCGACGCTGGACATCCACCGGCTGCAGTAGAGACGATAGCCCCAGCGGATGCTCATCGGCCTGCGCTCCGCGATGTGCTTCTTCAGCCAGCTCTCGAGCGCGGGACAGGGCTCCCGCAACCTCGTACCGGTCAAGAGCATCTTGTCGAGCGCGGCGAACCTCTCGTCGTCGTTCTTCAGCCCGTCGAAGTTACCATCCAGAATGCGGGCGTGGTCCTTCCACCGCGCGAGCACGGCTGTAGTTGCCAGCTCCTCCCGGAAGTCACCGGTCCCCGGCAGGCTGATCTTCTCTCCCCGCTTGACGACAGCGTTGTCCACCAGCTTCTGGTCGGGACGTTCCAGCCATTCCCAGGACTGCTCCCCGGTTTGCGGCACTCCCTCCTGACGCGGTCGCTCACTTGCTTCGATGGCCTGCTTGCGGAGCTCGTACGCTTCCTGGTACCTGTGCACGGCCTTGAGGCACGAGACCGCTGCCGAATAGGCGCGGCCGGAAGAGCCCAGGCGCTCTATCAGGGCTCGCCAGCCCGGGACGCCCTTCTCCTCCGAGTCGAGGACTGACCGGGCGGAGGCGCGCACCAGCGATACCCACGTTTCCGAGGGTGCCGCAGTCTCGGCCTCGCGAGCTTCCGCGATGGTCTCCTCCAGCAGGCCGTTCCTGAAGCAGAGGCCCAGGAGCTCTCGCGAGAACAGGTGGTCCATGCTCAGCCGGGCCCTGAGGGACCGCACGGCCCGGAGGGCCTCGCGGGCCATCTCCTCATCCCGCGGGGACTCGAACACCGCCCAGGCGAGAGTCTGAGGTGCCTCGGCGAAGCGGCGGATGCATTCATGACTGACCTCGCGTCCGATACCGCGTCGGCTGACCTCCCGAAGGATGATCGGGCTCGGCTTGCCGCCCTCCCGCACGATGAGGTCCACAAGCTCGGAAGCGCTCTTCTCGCGCAGCATGAACTCCCCGGCGCGGGCCAACGCGTTCTCGTGCCCGAGGGGAGCGTCCCGAGCCGCGACCTCCAGGTATGCCCTGAGGACGGGCCGCGGATGCGCGGCAAAGAAGGCCTCGTACCGGCGCACGGCTTCGTCTACTCGTCCCTCGCGGGCAAGCTCGGCCAGGTATCGGGCGACCGAGTCCAGCCAGCCCCAGTCGGTCCGCGGGAGCCTTGCGTTGTGATTGGCGAAGTAGGCGAAGTGCCGGGCCTCGGGCAGCCTCAGACAGGCGCGGATCATGCGGCCGATGTCATCGGGTGAAGAACCGTGCACGCCGGGCCTGAACATGCGGGGCCATGATACCATTCCCGCGCGAAGGAGTTGCGACAGTACGTGCCATCGATCGAGCTCGCCCTCCAGTGAGCCCAGCATGCCCAGCGTTTCTTCCCAGTACCTTGGCAGGTCCTCCAGCGCCCACCCGTAGTGCCGCATGATCAGCGCGCGAGCACGCACGCGCAGACACGTCGGGAACTCGGGTCCGGTCAGTTCGCGAGCCCTGGTGAGGGCACCGTAGCCCCAGTGATCCTGACTGTTGCCGACCTCGTCTGCACTGCTTGCGATGGCACGAAGGTATGCTGAGGCCAGCTGCCTCCATTCGGGATGCGCCTTGAGCTTCTCTGCACACCAGCGTTTCGCAGCATCCTCGTACGGCAGGAGCCAGGAGCTCACCTTCGCGCGCGCCGGGGAGCTCCTGGACATGGCATCGAAGAAGCGCAGAGCCGCCTGCTCGGGCCACTTCGATAGCCGGCCCTGGTCGCCGTGCGGGCCACGAAGCGCCGCCGCGACCAGTGCCAGAGCGGGTTCGATCAGGTCGGTGTTGTCCGTCAGGACGCGTGCCAGTCCCTCGGCATCCACGGCCCGGATCAGCTCCTTGATCCTGTCGAACTCAGGGGAGCTCAGGTCGTATCTTCGCGCGCGCCGCCACACCGGTGACACGGTGGGCGGCCAGAACTTCGCTGCATCCTTCTGACTGGGTACGAACCTCGCAGATCGTCCGCCCCTGACGGTCTCCGCCCACTCCGAAGCAGCCCGGCCAATCGCGGAGCGCTTCCCCAGTTCCCCCGCAAGGCGCTCGAACGGTACCGCCTTGTCGGTACTGAGCCGGGCCTCCACACCAGCGAGCAGGAGCTTCAGACCGTCGGCTCTCCGGGTTGGCAGGCCGGTGAGCAGCGAACGGGCCCGCACGACCGTCGCCAGGGCCTCATCCTTCCGCCCGAGGGTTGCGAGGCAGTCTGCCAGGAACGCCAACACGGTCGCGTTCCGGGGTGCCGGCGCCGCGGCCCGTCCCAGGTGGTCAAGCCTGCTGATCTCATCCGGCTCCGCGAAGGCAAGCTGCATGAACTCCTTCGCCGTGGCCGTCCCGTCCAGGACGCGCTGCCAGATGGGGGCGCATGGCATGAAGCCGACGCGGATGCCCTGGCCCGTTGATGCGCCGTGGAGTCGGCCAGGCGCCGCATCGGCCACGGCAATCCGTCCGACTGCCACTCCCTCAGGGGGCTCGAAGACGAGCACACCGTCCTCCCGGCGGCAGCGCAGCTCGTAGGACGAGTTCTGGTGGATGCCCAGCACAAGCACGCGCGAAGGCAGACTGTCTTCCGCGTCGAGCCAGTACACCCTCACTTCGCCTTCACGTGCGAGCACGACGCGGACGGTGTCACCTTCACCGTGGGCTGTGACGTCATAGTGCTTCGCCAGATACTCAAGCGGCAGCAGCGTCGGGAACGGGAAGCGGTCGAGGAGGTACGAGGCATGGACTGCGCTTCGAGGATCGTTCAGGTAGACGAGTCCGAGACCAGGGAGTCCCGTCTCGATTCCCCCGGGCGTGATGCGGAAGCGGGCGGGACCCGGGCCGGCGGCGCCTCCCCGGAGTAGCGTGGCGGTCTCGGCGCGCCTGCCGGCGATCCAGCGATTATCGGGGTCGCCTGGCGGGCCGAGCGACAGGGGGCCGAAGTCGACCTTCCAGAGCGCCACGGCGCCGGCGTCCGGTTCTCGGCCCTCCTCGGCCGTCGATTCGAAGATCCACCCGCACGGCGGCGTGCGGAACCTCTGCGTGGGTTCGAGCGTGTAGCGTCCGGTGAGCCCCGCCACGACGAAGTTCCCCACCTGATGGGGGGCAAGAGGATGGTAGTAGGGCGCCCCGATGGCGTCATCGCTGTATGAGGCGTTGTGCCGCACGCCCCACGAGCCGAGAATCTCCCGATACGCCTTGTCCAGTCGCAGGACGTGCGGGTCGTCCTCTTCGATGCTCAAGGTACACGCACCCCCACCCGATGGCGGCGTCCAGGCGCTCCGCTCGGCCGGGGCGGTTCTCATGGCGCCGGTGTCGGCCTCGGCCCATCCCCCGACCCTCTCCTTGCGCTCTACGCCGCTCTCCCTGAAGTCGCGTTCGCTCTCCAGCACCAGGAAGGATGCACGCGGCGACAGGATCTGGTAGTCCAGCGCGAGCTGTCGGGCTTCGTTGCTGCGCTTCTCGCGTTCAGCACGGTCCTGCGCGAGCGACGCCGCAAGCTCCAGGTCGTCCATCCGGGCCCTCGCCCAAAGCCGCGGCAGGTGCGTGTTCCCGGCGTCGTGGCTCGGGCCGAGCACGTACTCCTTTGTGCGAGCGACTCCTCCGGACACCTGGTAACTGATCGAGAGCCGGATCTCCGGTTGCTCGTACCGGCCGTAGACGCGGATGATCCCGTCCGGCCTCACGACGGCGTGGAACGAGCCCCCCAGATCGTTCGGGCCCCCTACCGGCTCGACACGCGCGTTCGTGTATCCCCTCTCTGACAGATGGTACCTTCCGAGCGCGGCGGCCAGACGGGGAGCGGCGCTTCTGCACGACACGGTCACCTTGTCCGGCCCGAACCGGTCGAGCGGCCTGAGCCAGCGGTTCGGGTCCGGCTCCCCGCACGTGTCTTCGCCGTCAGACACGAGAATGACGTGCGCCTTCCCGAACTGACGGCTTGTCAGGAAACTCGCTGCCGCCTCGAACGCCTTGCCGATGTCGGTGGCTCCCTCGAAGTCGCGCGGTGCCGGGCCGGATAGGCGCGGACGCCATATCGGCCGGGCCGGGCCGGGCTCGACATCGAAATCGATCTGGAATCTGGGAGTCTTGTGCATTGTCTCCACGGGCAGGATGTCTCGCGGCACACCGCCGGCCCTCATGGAGTAGGAGGTATCGCGCAGCACCAGGACCACGTCGGCGGCAGCGGCTTTCGACTCCACTCGGGGCACACGGAGATCGGCCGAGAAGTGGCCGGCCTCATTGGCCTTCGGACGGTAGGCCCGAACGCGCAGCGCCTCATCGTCTTCGCCACGTGAGCGCGGGCGGAAGACCCGGCGGAATGAGCCGACCTCCGTCGTGGCAAGCTCGATGTCGGCCAGGGGCGCAGGGAGCACGAGACTTCTTCCCGGCGGGCGCGGGACCACGTAGGACAGCAGAAGCTTCGTCGAACTCCTCGGGAAGATCGGGAACACCCGCGCTCGGCAGAGGTCGGCGCGTACCCACGTCAGCAGGGCTGGATCGACGCCGCGACCGTATGCGTACTGTTCGAACACGCGCCTTGCCCTCGCGCGTGGCGCGATCTCCCCTTCCATATACCGGCCCTGGACCCACATGCCGAAGCGGTCCACCGCCGCTGTCGGCGGAACGGCAATGTCGAGTACTTTCTCCCCCTGTCGATCTGTGGGGTTGTGGACTTCGATCTCGAAGGTGGCGCGGACCGCGTCTTCGCGCTCGGCGGTCGACCCGGATACTTCGCTCACGTAGGGCTGGGCGGCAGCCTTCCTGGCGACCTCTCGGCGGGAAGCCTGCTCAGCCCGGGATCGTACGCCGGGCGCGGGCCGAAGGCATCCGCAGAAGACCAGGGCCGCGGCAACACCCGCCGCCCTGCCAAGAAGCCGGGGAGAACATCCTTGCATGCCGCCTTCTTCCTCCGGGCGGGGCGTCTTCCTACATAGTGACGTTGCAGAACCACACCTTGTGACGCGCGTTCTGTCTACTCTCTATGTTGGCCACTCTTGGCCCCCCGGCTTCCTGGGGAATTCCTCCTACCGTGTAGACGCAACGCCTGAGGGTATTATGGGCGGAAGATGCGCAGTAGGGAAGCCCCAGGCGAGGCTACGGTCGGAAGGCAGCGGAATCGCCGTAGAAACTAGACACTCCTTTGTGAAGAACGAAGCAAATCCGTTTTGGCCAACTCCCCGATGGGCCGGTCGGGAATCGCTTCACTTCCTCGCCGTGCTCTTCCGCATCGGGCCCACATAGCGCCGGGCGACGACGCGGTTGTCTGCGTACCAGACGAAGTCGCTAGGGAACTTCCTGCTCGTGTAGTTCTGGTCGAAGACCATCCTGGTCTTCACCGAGTCGGTCGCGCGATAGCGGAGGTCCGTCCTCGCGAAGGCCTCTTTGCCGTCTATCCACAGACGGAGTTCACCGTCGGCCTTCGGCGTGGGGCTCGCGGTATTCAGCTTCACCATCATCTCCAGACAGAACCAGCGCTCGAGCGGGACCGGCGCGTGCACGTCCCAGTTGTCGCCCTATTTCCCCTTCTGGTCCATGTGGTAGGGATAGAACATGAACCGCGCGGAGTTACAGTCCTTCTGGAGCGTGAGCGTGACGCAGTAGTAGTCCGTCCCGTCGGGCCTGACGCCGGCGGAGCCTATCGCCTTCCATGTGGGCCAGCCCTCGCGGACACCCGTGATCCCCATGACGCGCACGCTCGAGACGTCCCGCGGGAACTTCACGTACATGCGGTGGTGGACGGCCCCGTCCTCGGGACGCTTGAGGTCTATCGGCATGATGGCGCCGGGGGCGCCTTTGCGCGCGATCTTCTTGAGCGACCGAGTCCCCGAGAAGGCCCCCACGTCGTCGATCTCATAGCAGTCCCAGCGGGCCGAACTCCACCCTCTTCTTCTCAAGGCGCCAACGTCCGCCAGCTCGTAGTCCTCGAAGAGTATCACGCTCGGGTCACGCGCGATGCCTCGGTCTTCCCGGTAGCTCCATGCGAGTCCCGCGCCAGCAGGACGCCGGGACACGGGCCCGCCTTCGGAAGGCGCATGTGCCGGGCCGCCGGCTGGAGCCTTCCCGTGAACAGCGTCGCCGACGCGATCCGCCTTCGCGCCCTCCTCGGCAGTGAGACCTGCCTTGCGGGCCCTCGAGAGCGCCTCGCCGGCCTCGACTTTCCTTCCGCACGCCAGGAGATGCTGAGCAAGCATGAGTTGCGAAGCGCCGTCGGGAGCGTAGGCCGCGGCGACCTTTGACAGGAGCCCCGGCTCGACTCGGTCCCATCTCACCCTCATCTCCATCCCGCGTTCTCGCAGCACGATCCCGCGGTGGTCGGCCTGAAGCACCTTCGCCTTCCGGCCGCTGATCGAGACCGCAAGGGCGCCCTGCTTCATGTGGGCTGCCCTGATCCGCCCGATGAGCGTCCCGCGAGCTCGAGCGCCTTCCAGGCGGACCTCGAGCGCGGAGCGTGCCGTCTGGTCATCCGCGGCCAGCGCACGCCTGATGTTATCGTAGGCCGAACGCGCGCCGTCGACGTCGCCTTTCCTGAGCAAGCCTTCGGCTTCACGGACGGAATCACGATGCGCTTCGAGCGGATCGGCCACAGCGGCTTTCCCGGCGGAGGCCTTCTTTCTCGCCTCGGCCCTCTTCTTCGTGGCAATCGGGCCGATGTAGGACCTGGCGACCACGACATTATCGTACCAGACCTTGCTTACGTGGCCCTCGGGCGCCTTCGTGATGTAGAGATACAGCCACAGCCAGTTGATCTTGAGATCCGGCGACTTCCGCCAGCGCAGGCCGTCGAACGGCTGGCCGGGCCCCGGGTGAAAGCTGTCCCAGACCCACTTGCCGGCCGGGAACCCTGGGCCGAAGTGGCTCGTGCCCCCGTTCCCGCTTCGCCACAGGCGCCCGTCGATCCACACCGCCATCTCGCCGTTCGTCTCCGAGACGGGATTGTTGAGCTTGAGCATGAGCTCAACGCAGATCCATCGGCCGCGCACGACCGCGAGCGTCTTGTCGTTAATGAAGTCGTTGCCCCAGTACCGGCCGCTCGGGTTAGTCTTCATCTCGCACCAGTAGTTGTAGAAGTCCCAGCGCCAGGCCTTGCCATGCGGCTCGAAGCCGAAAGAGAGCCGGTCGTCGCCCTTCGGGCGGTTGCCGGCGCCGCCCTGGGGCCAGGGAGTGGACGGGTTGTAGCCACCGATCCTCGGGCCGAAGTGGTGGACGTCGAAGCAGCCAGGGTCGAACTTAACGTAGTATCTTACATGGAGCTTCTCGTACCCGGGCAGGAGGCGGCGGTAGAGATGTGCGCCCGTGCCCTCGCCTCCAACGTGCGTGATAAGAAGCGACCGTACGCCCGCGCTTCCGCGAGGGACGTCCTTCGTGAGAGACATGCCGGCCCTGTTCTTCACATTGTCCCAGCGCTTACCGATGACATCTAGGGACGCATCCTCGAAATGCTCGACGAGTACCACCGCCGGATCGGCCGAGAGCCCCTGGTCTCCGGGGTATTTCGCAGCGATGCCCTTGTTCCCTTCTGGCAGCCTGGCCGGAGCCTGACGTCCGGAGGAGGGCCTCGCCCAGAGAACGCCCGCGGCTGCAAGGAGCGCAGGGAGCCAGCGACGTAAGAGCGTGGTGACTGCTTCGTATCTCTTCTGCACGGTGCTCACCTCCTGCCACGGGCGCTCTTCGGAAGCACGATCCCCCGGGCGAGGGTCCTCTTGTAGGGACCCGAGCCTGTAGCCTTCACTGCTCCGCCGAGCGGCCCAATGGGATTCAACAGCACCTCGTATTGCCGCGCGCCCGCGGCGATCTTCACGCCGAGCTTCCCGGAACGCTTGACCAGCTCGGTCTTCGCCATCGTGCGGACGCGAGCGTCGGCGATCTCGAAGACGTGCAGGAAGTACGCCCGCCTCGCCCCGCGGGGTGCCCTGACCTCGATCCGCCACGGGCAGTGCGGGGGCCTGCCCCGCCTCTCCGAGGTGTGATTGTACTGCGCGTCGGGGTTGTCAGGATGGCCCCACGCTTCGTGGCCCTTCCCGCCGCGCTTCGTGATCTCGGCCCCTTGGGGCAGGAGCGCGCTCATGAACATCCGGTACTTGCCCTTCGAGATGATATCAGTGTCGCCCGCCGGGACGCTCGCCCACGTCGCGGACCTCCCCTCCGGCATCGTCACGTGCCCGGGGACGAGCGTCTTCTCCTTGCCGGAGAAGCGCGGTTCGTCGGGGACGTGAAGCATGAAGTGCTTCGGCATATCGGCCCGCGTTGACTCGACCCTGTCGAAGACGACGAGGAACTCGCGCCTGCCCCGGAGGTACAGAAGCTGCCGCGTGACCTCCCTCGCTTTGGTCGAGGAGTACCCCTTCGTGATGTTGGCGGCGGAATATGTGTACTCTTTGCTATGCTCGAAGGCGACGATTCGCCCGCGTTCGTGGGGCCGCTTCGCGCCCATGTAGACGGTGCGCGCGAGGCCGCCGTCGTTCTCGTTCTTCTTGGTGCGACGCATCTTCTCGGTCCTATCGTAAATCGTACAGATGTTGAAGATGAGCGAGCCACCCGCGTAGTAGTCGTCGTCGTTGTGGCCCTGGCCTCCCTGGCGGGAGACAAGCTGCCCGCCCTTGACGACCATGAAGTGCCCCTCGTCGTCGCGGGAGTGCCCCGCCCAGGACGGTCCGCATCCGAAGAACACCCACGTAGCTTCCGGGTCGTCCCAGGCGCTTCTCATGTAGACGTGCCCCGCTCCCCGGAAGAGATACCCAAGCGGCAACCCCGCCCGCCCTGGGCTCATCGGCCTCACCGTCGGATCGTAGCCGCATATCCTTTGCCAGCGCCCGCGGACCCAGCCCCGGCGGACGGCCTCGTCGCTCATCCAGTTGGCGAGGCCGTCCTTGTAGCGCGCACCGAGGAACGGGGCCGCGCGGCAGTACGCGCCCGGCTTCCCGCCCGAGCAGTCGTCGATGTAGCTCAGTCGGTCGTTGTGCGGGTACATCGTGTAGACGCACCACTTCGTCATTTCGGGGAGATACCCGTGCGGCTGGAAGAACTTGAAGAGGTCCGAGCCCGTCGCCGTCGCCCACGCCTCGAAGCTCCACGGGATCACGATAACCGGCCCGTAGCCGCCGTGGCCCATGCTTTCGGACCACACGCCGCCCATGGCGTTCAGGGCCGGCACGCACTCGCGCGGGACGCGCTTCTCCCAGGATGTGAGGAAGTTCCGCGCGCTCTTCTCGTGGGACGTGCCAGCCCCGGCGATGGCGATCGCGATGAAAAGCTTCTGCGTGATCGCGTCGCGCGAGTTCATGATGTTGAGATGTTGCGGCCCCCAGGTCTGGTTGTACCACCAGCTTCCCCACTTGAGGATGATGGTGTCGGTGTCAGTGTAGAACTTGAGCCACTTGCCGAGTTCGTTGCCGTAGCGCTTCCGCTCGGCGGGTGTGAGGTAGTCGTATATCCAGTCGTAGGCGAGCGCATGGTAGCCGAAGTGGCTGCCTTCCTTCCGTGAGATCATCTTCCCGTCACCCCACACCTTCTTCACGAGCGCGGCGTACCGGGACCCGTCTCGTCGGAACGCCCTCTCCACGAGAGAGGTGAGCGCCACATCCATGAACTGGTCCGGGATACCCCACTGGCCCGGGATGCCCTTTATCCTCCCGGCTCGCACGGCGGCGTCCGCGCTTCGCTTCATCTCGGCGTAGTCGGCCCTCAGCGGCCCGGCGACGAGCGCCGGGAGCCGGGCGAGTCTTTTCCCGTCGATGAGAAGCCTCGGATGCTTCTCCAGCACGCGGTACGCGAAGGCGTCGGCCGCAAGGGACAGGAAGAGGGCCACCACCGGAAGGCTTCTCCGCGTCATCGCTGGGCCTCCTCGCTCCGGCCTGCGGCAGGGCACACGATGAGTGTAGGCTCGGGGCAGCGTGCGCGTCAATCGGGCTAGGGCCGCAATTGGATGGGACCATTGCATGCTCGTGGATTGAGCGGGGCACGCCAAGAGCAGTTCGCCTTGAGTCTGACTGCACCTTCATAGATGAAGTGTTCAGTTAGTAGTTGGACTGTCCCAGTTCACCTCGTTGCAGTCGCCCGGAGCGGAGCGAGCAGGTTCCGCTTCTTCCAGTGGTAGAAGCGGGCGAGCGCCTTCCGCTGGAGTCGCTGCTCGATCTCCCAGGCCGC
>SDBV01013205.1_pt1 | contig 10536 bp, 10 predicted proteins | sample 2277081 | NCBI WGS metagenome assembly SDBV01 (sample SAMN10402039, study PRJNA504765) | marine sediment metagenome | isolation source: marine sediment core GS10_PC15, 223 cmbsf | place: Arctic Ocean: Southern Knipovich Ridge | collected 2010
CTGGATGACCGTGTACCGGACCACGTCCGTCTTGCCCGTCTCGGGGTCGATCTCAACGTCGGCTATGTGCGTGCCGAAAACTCCGCCGCCGCCGTCCACCAGATCGACCGACGCCGACGCCACCGCCGGGCCGCCGGTGCCGTCGAGCCGCCCCGCAAGGTCCTTGAAGCCGAGCCGCAGCTCGGGGTCGGTCCGGGAGCGGAACTCCCCGGCCGTGAACTCCACGTCACCTTCGTTGATTCCCCAGATCAGAGCGGCCCTCACGCGCAGCGTCTCGACCATGGCCTCCGCGGCCCGGCACGCCGCCATCCCCGTCACGTGCGTCGTCCGGCTCCCGCCTGTGATGTCGGTGTAGCCGATGCTGCCCGTGTCGGCCAGGACCGGGCGCACATCCTCCGCCGCCAGGCCGAGCACCTCCGCCACCTGCATCGCCACGGTGGCCCGGCTCCCTGACAGATCGGCGGAGCCCTCCACTAGCGCCACAGAGCCGTCCGCGCTGAGGCTGAGCGACACCGACGAGCGCCCCCCCGAGTTGCCGCAGTACGCAGAGGCAATCCCGCGTCCGCGCACCCGCCCGCCTTCGCCTTCCCTCGCCAGCGGCGTGTTCCAGTGTGCCGAGTCCCGGGCCGCGCGGAGCGTCTCCTCGAAGCCGATCCTCGGGAACACGGAGCCATCACTCCGTCGTGTGCCCTCGCGAGAGGCGTTCTTCAGTCGGAACGCGATCGGATCCCAGCCCCTCAAGGCGCAGATCTCGTCCATTATCGATTCGGTCGCGAACGTGGCCTGCGGCACGCCGGGCGCCCGGTACGCGGCCGCCCGGGGCTTGTTGACGACTATGTCGTAGCCGTCGATCCGGACCGCCGGTACGTTGTAGCAGGAGAAGACCGATCGGGCGCCGATGTCCACCCACGACCCGGGATAGGCTCCGGCCTCGTACTTCATGACCGCCTCGGCGGCCCGGATCATCCCGCTGTCGTCCACGCCCATCTTCACGGAGATCTTCGAGGCTCCCACGGGGCCGGACGCCTCGAACACGGTCCTTCGGTCCATCACAATCCGCACCGGGCGGCCCGCGCCCCGGGACAGCAGCGCCGCGATCGGCGGCAGGTACACGATCGTCTTCCCGCCGAACCCACCGCCGTTCTCGACCGGCATCACCCGGATTCGGGACGGGTCTATCCCCAGGAACCCGGCCGTCAGGTCCCGCACACCGAACACGCCCTGTGTGCTTGCCCAGATCGTGATCCGGTCGTCCTCGCCCCAGATGGCAGTGGCCGTGTGCGGCTCGATGTAGCCCTGGTGGGCCATCCCCACCGAGAACGTCCGCTCCACCACCAGCGACGAGCCTTCGAATCCCGCATCGGGATCGCCGGTTTCGATCCGGAACTGGCGGGCGACGTTGGTACCGGTCACCTGCCGGCCCATGTGATTTCCCGTTAGATCGTTCAGGACGACCGGCGCTCCCTTCGCGACGGCCTCGTCCAGGTTCAGCACCGGTGGCAGCGGTTCGTACTCCACCGCGATACGCTTCACGGCCTCTTGCGCGGTGTTGCGGTCCACTGCGGCCACCGCCGCCACCGCGTGGCCCCGGTACAGCACCTTGTCGGAGGCGAGGATGTTCGCTGACATCCCCTCGAACCCCATCACCCCGCCCCGCAGATCGTTCTCCACTCGGCCTTCCATCGGAAGGTCCGGGCCGGCCACGACCGCCAGCACGCCCGGCATGGCCTCGGCCGCGGACGTGTCCACGCTGCGGATCACGGCGTGAGCGTGCGGGCTCCGCAGGACCTCCCCCCATACGAGCCCCGGCAGCGACACGTCCGCGCCGTACAAAGCGCGCCCCGTCACCTTGTCGTGGCCGTCGTGGCGCGCCGGGGTGGTCCCGACGACCGCGTAGCCCTGGTCCGGCCGCTCCCTGAGTGTCATCCACTTGCTCCTGTTTCAACCGTGCGGTTTGCGCCCCGCGCCCGGCGCGACCGCGATAGTAGTCCACCCACGTGACCGGCTGCGGGCGCCCGGCGCTCACCCCCGGCGCGCGGCGCTACCCCACTGCTATCAGCGTCAGCGCGCCCGCCACCATAAACGCCGCGGCCAGCTTCAAGAGCACCGTGGGACGATCCAGCCTCTCGTCGAGCAGCCCGTGCGCGGCAAAGCCCAGGGCGAGACTCGCTCCGAAGACGAAGAGCGGCCGCGTGCCCAGGATCGCTGACGCCAGAGAGACCGGGCCCTGTCCGATCGCATAGATCAGGAGCACGTTCCCCGTTATCGCGCCGACCGTCTCGGCCCCGAACAGCAGCAGCCCGCGCTTCCCGGTGACGAAGAACCGCCCCAGCTCCCGGAACACACGCGGCCGGAACGTCGGGAGGCTCATCGCCAGCGCCAGGCCGATGCCCCGCAGGGCGAGGCTGTGCCACACCGAGAGGTCCTCGGACGTCTCCTTGAGCACGATCTGGGCCGCCGCCGCCAGGAACGCGCCCACCACCAGCAGCAGAAAACCGGGCCGGATGCGCATGCCGTCGCCCAGCTCGGCCCGCCTCAACGAGACGAGCACGGCGCCGCCGACCGCGAGCAAGATCGCCAGCCACTTCAGCGGGCCGATCACCTCACCCAGCAGCGCCACCGCCATCAGCGCTACGAAGATCGGGTAGGTCTGGAACACGGGGACCACACGGGACACCTCTTCCCGCTGCAGGACCGCGAAGAGGAAGAGGAGGCCTGCGCCCCAGAGCACGCCGACGGCGATCCCGCCGACGACCGTCCCCACGCCCACTGCCGGGAGGGGGTACACGATCAGGATCACCACCCCGACGCAGAACTGGCTGAACCCGACGAAGAAGTTGAACGTCGCCAGGCGCAGCCCGAAGCGCGAGAGGATGATCTTGTCGGAGATGCTGACGCCCGCATAGATGACGGTGCTGGCGACGGCGGCGACTACCCAGTCGATTCGAGACGTCCTTTGCGGGAGGGAAGAGCGCGCCGGGCAGGCGCGCGGCATCGTGTCCGGTAGGCGGTGGGTGAGGGGCGTGCCGGTGGGACTCTACCGGAAGGGCCGCGCACACTGCCACCCGCGGCCTGCGCCGCTACCCGGGGGGATCGGCAAACACGGCTCGGCGGCCAGCGGTGGCGCTGCATGCGGTGCGAGCGAGCTGATTGACTGGCTACGCCGGACGGGAAACGTCCGGGCGCCGGGGCAGCGGGGCGTAGAGGTCGGTGACATCGTAGTCTTCGACGGCCTCCGGAAAGCCGAGTCGGCGGCCGACGCGACGGAAGGTCGCCAGCGTCAGCCCGGCGGTCGCGGTGATCGCATCCAGCCCGATCCCGGCCAGCAGGACTTGCCGGGTGCGGCCGGCCCGGAGCGCCAGCGCGAGCAGTGAGCCGTAAGCCACCGCCACCGCCGAAGCCCCGAACGCCGCCGGCCGGGCGGCCGCGAGGTCATCGACCAGAGCGACCATGAGCACCAGCAAGGCGACCACCACGAAACGGCCCGCGATGATGCCCCACTCCATGGGCGCGGAAACCAGGCCGGCCCAGTGCCACGGGGAACTGCCGGCCGGCCGGCCCTGAACGGCCGGGATGTCGCGCATGCAGGCTCCTGGGGTCAACACGACCCCTGCTTTCCGCCGGCCCCGGTTCTCACTCCCGGTCGCCCCCGCCCGGGGCGCAATCTCCGAACGCCGCCCAAGCGCGCGCTCTCAGGCCGCCCCAACGGCCGCCAGCCCGATCGATCAGGGCTGGTCGTCGTCCGGCGCCCGGAAGCGGTATCCCACGCTCCACACGGTTTCGATGAACCTGTGCTCCACGTCGTTGATCTTGCTGCGCAGGCGGCGCACGTGGACGTCAACCGTGCGTGTGCCGCCGAAGTAGTCGTACTCCCACACCGTGCGGAGCAGAGCCTCCCGGGAGTACACGTGTCCCGGGTTTGACGCCAGCACCCTGAGCAGCTCGTACTCCTTGTACGTAAGGTCAACCTTACGGCCGGACACGGTCACTTCGTACCGTCCCTGGTCGATTGCGAGATCGCCGCGGATGATCATGTTCTCGCGGCGCGGCCCGGAGGCGCGCGCCGCCAGCGCGCGTACCCGCAGAGCGATCTCCTCCGGCGCAAACGGAGGGAAGCAGAAGTCGACCTGGCCGCGGGCCGGGTCAAGCCCGCCCATCGTGAACTCGGGGAGCAGCGCCACCACCGGCAGACCCGCCTCCCGGGCCTCTTTCACCCGTTCTATCAGCTCCGAGCGTCCGGCCCCGGACACCACGCCCACGCCCCGCTCCACAGCTGAGCCGCCCGGCAGCCGACCGTTGACCACGGGGACCACGTCCAGCTCCTCGTCTGCGGCGGCCAGGGCTCGCTGCAGACGCGTCGCTTCCTTCTCGGCCAGGCCAAGCAGCAGTACCCTGATCATCGGGCGCGCACCGCGGCCGCGAGCGAGGGCGCGCTCGCTGCGGCCGGGAGGCCGGCCCTCTGGCTGCCTGTGAAGGGGTGGCGTGCGTTCATATTCTGCGGGCGGGGTCCATCTTAGTATGAATCCCGGCGCGCGCCCGCGGGGGTGCTCGATTTCGAGGCGGTTTCGAGGCGGCTTCGAGGTGGCTTCAGGCGGCCCGTCACGGCAAGACGCCTTTTCCGTTGACTCCAGAACCGGCGGCTTCGTATACTTGCCTGTTGCCGCCTGTCGCTGAACGGGTGGGTGAGTTGTGGCGCGGGGCGCTGGCCTTCGAGACCGTGCAAGGTGGGGTAATGCCGACAACCAACCAGTTGCTGCGCAAGCCGCGCGTGCGGACGCGGGCCAAGCACAGGACGCCCGCTCTGCGTTACGTCTACAACTCGCTCACGAACCGCATGCGGCGCGGCAAGGGAAGCCCTCAGAAGCGAGGCGTCTGCCTCCAGGTCAAGACAGTTACGCCGAAGAAGCCGAACTCCGCCCTCCGCAAGGTGGCGCGAGTCCGGTTGACCAATGGGATCGAGGTCACAGCCTACATCGGTGGCGAAGGCCACAATCTCCAAGAACACTCGGTCGTGCTCGTGCGGGGCGGCCGTGTGAGGGACCTCCCCGGCGTGCGGTATCACGTCGTGCGGGGCGCACTCGACACCGAGGGTGTCGGCGATCGCCGGCGGGGCCGCAGCAAGTACGGCACCGCCAAGCCGCAGAGGTAGCCAACGCCGGGGCCTCCCGGGAACTCCGTGAGGCTCAGGAAGCAGCACCCCGACAAGCCGGGACCCGGCCAGATCGGCGGGCGGGTCCCAGGACCGTCGGGGTTTTTCGTGGGAAGACACAGGGCATGGCAAGGCGAAGACGCGCGATACGCAGGAACATCGAGCCGGACCCGCGTTACGGCAACGTGGAACTGGCGCGTTTCACCAACCGCCTCATGAAGGGCGGCAAGAAGACCGTCGCACAGCGCGTTGTATACACGGCCCTGGAGATGCTTGAGAAGGAGACCAACCGGCCCGGGCTGGAGGTGTTCGAGCAGGCGCTCAGGAACTCCACCCCCATGCTGGAAGTACGGCCGAGACGCGTCGGCGGGGCCACCTACCAGGTGCCCATCGAGGTCCGGCCGGAACGCCGGTCCGCGCTGGCCGTCCGGTGGATCATCAATGCAGCCCGCGCGCGGAGCGGCGCCCCGATCTCCCGGCGGCTCTACAACGAGCTGCTGGAAGCGTCCCGCGGACAGGGCGCGGCGGTGCGCAGGCGGGACGACCTGCACCGCATGGCGGAGGCCAACCGGGCCTTCGTTCACTACCGTTGGTAATCCGAAAACACCCGAGAGGGGGAGCTTCAACCGCGAGCGGGCGTCGCCCGGCGCGGACTAAGTTGACTGGAATGGCTACCAAGGTGGCTTCAAGAACCGATCTCACAACCGATCTGCGGATGATCCGCAACATCGGGTTCATCGCCCACATCGACGCCGGCAAGACGACGGTGACTGAACGCGTCCTGTTCTTCACGGGGATGACGCACAAGATCGGCAACATCGACGAAGGCACCACGGTGATGGATTTCATGGATCTCGAGCGTGAGCGCGGGATCACGATCGGTTCCGCAGCCACCATCACGGAGTGGCGGGGCCACGAGATCAACATCATCGATACGCCGGGCCACATCGACTTCACCGCCGAAGTCGAACGCTCCCTCCGGGTGCTCGATGGCGGCATCGTCATCCTGGACGCCGTCGCCGGCGTGCAGCCGCAGTCGGAGACCGTCTGGCGGCAGGCCAACCGGTACGCCGTGCCCCGCATGGTGTTCATCAACAAGATGGACCGCCCTGGCGCCAGCTTCCACCGCTCTGTCGAGTCGCTCATCCGGCGGCTGGACGCCAACCCGGTCGCGATCCAGCTGCCGATCGGAGCGGAGGCGGACTTCCGGGGCATCGTCGATCTCATCACGGCCAAGGCATGGATCTACGAGTCCGATGAAGCGACCTCTCCAGTGGAGGCGCCGGTGCCCGCGGATATGACGGCGGAAGTAGCGGCGCATCGCCAGCGTCTCGTCGAGAAGGTCGCTGAGACCGACGACGAACTCCTGATGGCTTACCTGGGCGACGAGGAGATCTCCAACGAGGCACTCGTCGCCGGCCTGCGTAAGGCCACTATCGACCGCCGGGTCATGCCGGTGCTCTGCGGCGCGGCCCTCAAGCACCGCGGCGTGCAGCCCCTGCTTGACGCTGTCGTTGCTTATCTGCCGTCGCCGCTGGACATCCCGGCGGTCACAGGGACCGACCCCCGCAGCGGCGACGTGCTCCACCGCCAGGCCGATCCCTCGGAGCCGGTGAGCGCGTTGGTGTTCAAGGTCGTGACGGACCAGCACGTTGGCCGCCTCGTCTATCTCCGCGTCTACTCCGGCCTGCTTCGGGCGGGCGGCACGCTGTACAACCCGCGCTCCGGCCGCCGCGAGCGCATCGGCCGGCTCCTGAAGATGCACGCCGATCGGCGGGAAGACATCCAGGCCGCCGGTCCCGGTGAGATCGTCGCCGCCATCGGCCTGAAGGACGCCTTCACCGGCGACACACTGTGCGCGGACGGCGACCGCATCCTGCTTGAGCCGATCGAGTTTCCCGCCCCGGTCCTGTCCGTCGCAGTCGAGCCCAAGACGCACGCTGACCAGGACAAGATGGACATCGCCCTGACCCGCCTCGCGGACGAGGACCCGACGCTCAAGATCATCACCGATGAGGAGAGTGGCCAGGTCGTGCTCGCCGGGATGGGCGAGCTGCACCTGGAAGTCGTGATCGAGCGCATGCGCCGTGAGTTCAAGATCGACGCCAACGTCGGCACCCCCCGCGTCGCCTACCGGGAGACCATCCGCCGTGAGGCTGAGGCGCAGGGCCGGTTCGTGCGCCAGACCGGCGGCCACGGGCAGTACGGAGACGTCACGCTCAGGCTGGAGCCCCTGGAGACCGGCAAGGGCATCGAGTTCGCATCTGAGATCACCGGCGCCACGCTGCCCCGCGAGTACATCAGGGCCGTCGAAGCCGGGTTCAGGGAAGCGGCCGGGAGCGGCGTCCTCGCGGGGTACCCGGCGACCGATCTCAAGGCGGTGCTGACGGACGGCTCATACCACGAGGTGGACTCGTCCGAGATGGCGTTCAAGATCGCCGCTTCGATGGCGTTCAAGAGCGCCGCGCAGAGGGCCGGCCCGGTCCTGCTCGAGCCGATCATGCAGGTAGAGGTGATCACGCCGGTCGAGTTCCTGGGCGATGTGCTGGGCGATCTGAGCGCCCGCCGCGGAGAGATCCGGAACATGGAAGGCCGGGAAGGGACGCAGGTGGTCACCGCCTACATCCCCCTGGCGGAGACATTCCGCTACGCCACCGAGCTGCGGTCCCGGACCACCGGGCGCGCCGAGTTCGTGATGGAGCTGCACCACTACGCGGCGGCCCCCCAATCCGTGGCCGCCGGGGTCGTGGGCTCCTGAGCGCACAGTCATTGACGGGCCCGCCGCCGGGCCGCAACCGGGAAGCGGCTCGCTGACTCGAGCGGGCGTGAGAGAAGAAGAAGACAAAAGATGCCAGGGCAGAGAATAAGGATCGTGCTGAAGGCGTTCGACCACCGGACGCTGGACATGTCCGCGGGCCAGATCGTCGAGACCGCGGAGCGCACGGGCGCCGCGGTCTCGGGCCCGGTTCCACTCCCGACCTCGATCCGCAGGTTCTGCGTGATCCGGTCGCCGCACATCGACAAGCGGTCCCGCGAGCATTTCGAGCTCCGGACGCACAAGCGGCTCATCGATGTGCATGACCCGACCTCGAAGACTATCGATGCCATGACGCGGCTCAGCCTGCCCGCGGGCGTCGACATCTCCATCAAGCTCTAACCGAAGCGCCGGGCCGCCCGGCGAAGAAACCGCGAGAACCGCCAGACATCATGGGTATACAGGGGCTCCTTGGCCGCAAGATCGGCATGACCACCGTCTTCAACGACGATGGCACGGCCGAGGCGGTCACCGCCATCGAAACCGGGCCCTGCGTCGTCACGCAGGTGCGCACGGCCGCGCGGGACGGATACGAAGCGGTGCAGATCGGGTTCCTGTCGGCGAAGCGTCTCAACAAGCCCGCTGCCGGGCACCAGGCGCGCTCCGGGGGCAGGTTCCGCCACCTCCAGGAGTTCGCCGCATCCGAACTCGGGGACTTCGAGGTCGGCCAGTCGCTGGACGCCAGCGTCTTCGAGGTGGGCGAGACGGTCAACATCGCGGGCCGGTCCCGGGGCCGCGGGTTCGCCGGGGGAGTCCGCCGCCACCACTTCCGGGGCGGCCCCAAGACACACGGCCAGTCTGACCGCCACCGGGCGCCGGGCTCGATCGGGGCTGGCACCTCTCCGGGCAGGGTCTGGAAGGGCACGCGCATGGCGGGCCACATGGGCAACGCCCGCGTCACTGCGCAGGGTCTGAAGATCGTGCTCGTCGATGCGCAGCGCAACCTGGTCATGATCCGCGGCAGCGTGCCCGGCGCCCGCAACGCAATCGTCAGGATCGAGCGGCCCCGAGGGGCCTACTAGCCCCCCGGCATTGAGGCGGATCGTGGATCTGGAAGTCAAGAACATGGAAGGCGGGGTCGTCGGCACCATGCCGGCCAGCGACTACGTCTGGGCCGAGCCGATGAACGGCCCGGTTCTCCACCAGGCGGTGGTGGCGCAGCAGGCGAACCGCCGCCAGGGCACGCACTCGGCGCGCGGGCGCTCGCAGGTGGTCGGCTCACGCCGCAAGATCCGCACGCAGAAGCACACCGGCCGGGCCCGCCTGGGTGACGCCAAGGCGCCCGGCCTGCGCGGCGGTGGCGTGGCGCACGGCCCGCACCCCCGCGACCACCGCAAGCGGCTGCCGGCCCGGATGCGCCACCTGGCGCTGCGGGTCGCCCTCTCGGAGAAGGTCAGGGGCGGCAACGTGGTCGTCCTGGACCGGCTGTCCGTGCCCGAGCCCAGCACGAAAGCCGTCACCGGCATGGTGAAGAAGCTTGAGCTCTCGGGGACCGTGCTCCTGGTGGCGCTGAGCCCCGACGAAACCCTGCGGGCCTCCGTCCGCAACCTGGCCAGCGTGGACACCATCGCCGCCAACCTCCTGAGCCCGCTGGAGACGCAGCGCGTTCGCAACATCGTCATCTCCAGGGAGGCCGTGGAGACCGTGGACCGGCTGTGGGGGCACCCCAAGCCCCGGCCGGCTCGCCGCGCCGGGCCGGCGCGCGGCACCAAGGTGGCCCAGGCATCATGAGTCTCTACGATGTCCTCAGGCGTCCCATCGTCACCGAGCAGAGCACGTTGCTGGGCGAAAGTGGCAAGTACGTGTTCGAGGTCGACAGGAAGGCCGGCAAGGCGGACGTCAAGGCCGCCGTTGAACGGGCCTTCGACGTCACCGTGCTGGACGTCAACACGATGAACGTGCGCGGCAAGATGAAGCGCTACGGCCCCCGGCCGACACGCCTGCCGAACTGGAAGAAGGCCATCGTGACACTCCAGGCTGGGGACACGATCCAGCTGTTCGAGGGAACGTAGATGCCGCTCAAGACCTACAAGCCCACCTCGCCCGGCCGGCGCAACACGATCCTCTCTGACTTCAAAGAGATCACCAAGAAGACGCCGGAGCGGTCACTGCTCGCGCCGCTGCGCAAGAAGGCCGGCCGCAACAACACCGGCCGCATCACCGTCCGCCACCGCGGCGGCGGCCACAAGCGGCGCTACCGGATCATCGACTTTGCGCGGACCCGGCGCGGCGTGCCCGCCCGGGTGCTCGCGATCGAGTACGACCCGAACCGGTCGGCCCGCATCGCGCTGGTCCAGTACGGCGAGGGCCGCAAGGCGTACATCCTGGCCCCGGACGGCGTCGGCGTGGGGGCCGTGATCCAGGCCGGGGACGGCGTGGCCGTCACGCCGGGCAACGCCACCAACCTGGGAAGCCTGCCCACCGGCACCTACGTTCACAGCATCGAAATGATCCCCGGCAAGGGCGGCGTCCTGGTCCGCAGCGCCGGCACCGTCGCCCAGGTGATGGCGCACGAGGAGAAGTACACACAGGTGCGCCTTCCTTCCGGGGAGGTCCGGCGCCTGCTGAGCAG
>SDBV01013206.1_pt1 | contig 10536 bp, 9 predicted proteins | sample 2277081 | NCBI WGS metagenome assembly SDBV01 (sample SAMN10402039, study PRJNA504765) | marine sediment metagenome | isolation source: marine sediment core GS10_PC15, 223 cmbsf | place: Arctic Ocean: Southern Knipovich Ridge | collected 2010
CTATGATGTTCTTGCTTCTGTTATACCTGAAGCAAAAAAACGGGGTATAACCACATATGCCATGATGGCTGATAACTTTCGCCGGAATCTGCGTAACGCGAAAAAACTGATGCAAATTGGTCTTAACGGCAAATTGCGTGGTACGGTCTGTTTTAATAACCCGGAGTATCAGGGATTCTTAATGGGATTAGTTGAGGACTGTACCCGGTCTTATGACATTAACGGCCTGCTCTGGCGTTCCGAAAAAACGGGCCCTTTGACGGAAATGCTTGGATTGTCGCATTCAGGCGGTAAACCCGGAAAGGCCGGCTGTTTTTGTCAATTTTGCAAAGAACAGGCTAAAAAAGAGGGTGTGAATATTGACCGGGCTATACGCGGATTTCGTGAGTTACGGAAATTCGTGAAAAAAAGTTTAAAAGGTGTTCGTCACGTTGATGGGTATTACGTCACATTTTGGCGCATTTTACTGAATTATCCCGAGATTTTACAATGGCAGCGGCTCTTTACAAAAAGTTTACGCGATACTTATAAAGCAGTTTATACAAAAGTTAAATCCATCAAACCGGAGATTCCGGTCGGTTGGGGTTTTTCTTCGCAGCAGTTGTATAGTCACCTGTTCCGGGCTGATGCGGATATTCAAGCGTTGGACGGATATACCGATTTTCTAAAATTCTACGCCTATTACAATACCGGGGGGCCGCGTTCGGCAAAATATATCGAGAGACTCGGGAAAAGCATTCTGGGTGATCTGCCGCGCGAGCAATTGACGCAGCTTGTTTTCAGTCTGATGGGATACGGGGATGAAGGGAGTTTTGACGACATCCGCAGGCGCGGATACACGGATGATTATGTCTACCGGGAAACAAAACGCGCTTTAAACGGCGCCAGGGACACATCCATACACATCTGGCCTGCCATTGACATCAACCTGCCGTGCCGGAATTATTGGAAGAATCTTAGCGATTACAGCCTGAGCAGCCCGGAGTCGATCAAGAAGGCTGTAAAAGCCGTATTTCGGGCCGGTTCTGATCGAATTCTGTTGGCAAGAAAATATTCGGAAATGAAATTAACGAATTTAAAAGCTGTTGGCCAGGCTTTACAGAAACTTTAGAATAACAGACCATTTAGATTTATCATTTATTAAAAATCTAAGGAGCAACTCCGGATCCACAAGATTCAGGTACGTTATTTCCCCTTTTTTTCTTCAGCGTTTTGATAAAACGTCTTTTTCATACTGTTTCACTTCATCTAACCAGAACTTCCCTGTTGGTACGTTCGTATTTTCACAGTATTGATCCCATACTGCACCAAAAGGAAGCGTTTTTATTTCTTCCATCAATGCCATGCGGGAAGTGTAATCCCCTTCAGCTTCAAGTTTTTGCAGCTTTTCTAATGGTTCAAGAAACGCCATGAGCAATGCTTTTATCATATTCCTTGTTCCGATTGTCCAGGCAGCAATACGGTTAATACTGGCATCAAAAAAATCCAGCCCGATATGCACGCGTTCTGAATACCCATTACACACGATCTCCCGCGCAATGGCTTTTAATTCGTCATCCAGTATAACAACATGATCACTGTCCCACCTGACAGGCCGGCTCACATGAAGGAGTATTTCATCAAGAAAAGTAAGTACAGCTGATATTTTATCTGATATTACTTCAGTTGGATGAAAATGGCCCGCATCGAGGCAGAGGAGCTTTTTATTTTCAACAGCATAGCCTAAATAGAATTCATTGGACCCGACCGTATGGCTCTCTATACCAATTCCGAAAAGTTTACTCTCAATTGCATCAAGGTTGTATTTTATGTTTATTTTTTCTTTAAATATCTCATCGAGAGATTTTTTCAATAATTCTCTTGGAGTTTTTTTATCAACTGGAATATCTTTAAAGCCATCAGGTATCCAGAAATTAGTCACACAGGTGTTTTTCAGCTGTTTACCGATCTCTTCACCAATCTTACGGCACGCTATCCCGTGATTCACCCAGAATTTCCTGATACCTTTATCACGGCTGGAGAGTGTAAAATTACTTTCAGCTTTTGGATGGGCAAAATAAGTGGGATTAAAATCCAGGCCGATCCCCTGCTCTTTGCACCAGTTGATCCAGTCTTGAAAATGTTCGGGTTTTATTTCATCCCTGTCAACTTTACCCTTTGTATCCCCGTAGAATGCATGTAAATTCAAACGGTGTTTACCGGGAAGCAGAGTAAAAACTTTTTCCAGGTCAGTACGCAGCTCATCTGCTGTCCGGGCTTTACCGGGATAATTACCTGTTGCCCGTATTCCCCCGCTGTCGAGCTGATCACCTTTTTCAAAACCGCCAACATCATCACCCTGCCAGCAGTGGAGGGAGACAGGGATCTTCTTAACAGACTCCATGGCTTTTTCCGTATCAACGCCCCACTGGGAATAAACTTCTTTTGCAATTTCATAAGCTTTAAAGATATTATTTGACATTTATCTTTCCTTAAGGTAATAATACTATCATAATTAATATATTTACAAAGTCAAATCTTTTAAAGAAATTGACTTTAATTTAAAAAATAATATGATTTAAATAGTGTTTTTTGGAAGATAATAAATGAAAAAAGAAATTAAAGATCTTATAGATATTACCGGATTTTACGGGAAAAATAAAGATTATATTCTTGCAGGCGGGGGAAATACTTCATACAAAGATGCTGAAACTATCTATATAAAAGCAAGCGGGTTCTACATGGATAATATCAAAGAAGATCATTTTGTCGGGCTCAACAGAAAAAAAGCTCAAAAGATAATGACAAAGGAGTACAGCAGAGATTCCATTAAAAGAGAGCTTGAAATAAAAAACGACCTTTTAAGCTCCAGGGTCCATCCTGAAAAAAAGCAGAGGCCGTCTGTGGAAACATCTGTCCATGAGATAATCAACTATGCTTATGTCGTGCATACTCACCCATTAATAATAAATTCTCTCTTATGCAGCAAAAAAGCAAAGAGCCTCTGCACACAACTCTGTAAAAAAGATGTAATATTTATTGAACTGTCAGAATCAGGGGATATCATGACAAAAAAGATCAGCTCTTCTTTGAAAAAATATTATAATAAAAAGGGCCTTCACCCGCATGTGACCCTGATCCAGACCCATGGTATTTTTGTGGGAGGAGATTCAATTGCTCAAATAAAAAAAATATATGAAAATATAATTTCCAGGATCAGTAAAAAGATAAAAAATAAAATCAGAATAAAAAATTTGCCTATCAATGATAAATCAGGCAAAATACTTGAAGCTCTCAGGGTGGCTTTATCAGGCAATAGCAATAAAATATTCAAAGTAAGAAACAATACACTGATAAAGATGTATAATAATAAAAATGCATTTAAATATATTGCATCTTCTCTGACCCCGGATGATGTTGTATACTGCAAGGCTGCTCCCTGCTATTTAGAGGCCCCAAAAGAAGATGATAAGATCATTTCCTCATTCAGAACAGGGATAAATAAATATAAAAATAAATGGGGTTATCATCCAAAAGTAATATTAATAAAAAATATTGGCTTAATAGGAATAGAAGAAGACGAAAAATCTGCAGAAAATATACTGGATGTTTTTGAGAATCTAATAAAAGTGTGCCATTTCTCTAAAAATTTCTATGGCCCGGAATTTTTAGCAAAAAAACAGATCGAATATATCGACAACTGGGAAGTAGAGAATTACAGGCGAAAGATAGCAAAAGCATTTTAGGGGTCGTGTCTTTTCACTTGTCACTTGAAACAAGTGACAAGTGAAAAGACACGACCCCTTTTGTTCTTTTATTTTACATTTTTCTTTGTAATCAATTTAACAGGAATAGTTATTTCGCGCAATTTATCATTGGTATATTTAAGTTTTTCTTTGTTAAGGATTTTAGTTGCCAGTTCAACACATTTTTTTCCCATTTCGTAAGGTATTTGCTGGATAGTTGCAGCCATATGGTTTGCCTTAATAGCTTCAATTGCTTCAGGGTCAGCATTAAATCCAACAACTAAAATATCATCAATTGCTGATTTTTTTTTATCACGGATCGCATAAACAGCGCCTAACGCCATTGGATCATTTTCACAAAAGATCCCGTCGATATCAGGATTTGCTGTCATCATATCCTGAGTAACACGATAGCCCTGATCACGCACGTCATTTGCACATAATTCAGAAACAACCTTATACCCGAGTTCCTTGATCCGCTTTTTAAAACCTTCCCCGCGGCGGACTGCATACACATGACCTGGATCAACCTTTATAATTCCAACTTTTTTTGATATTTTTTTCCGTTTTTTCAGCATTTTATCCATATAGTCTGCAGCAATAACTCCGCCTCCAAAACAATCTGAAATAACAATGACATCATACTCGGTGTTCCCGCCCCCAATATCATTAATTATTACCGGAATACCGTGTTTCTTAGCTTTTTTAACAATAGGAGTTAATGCTGATGGTTCAAAAGGAGATATTATTAATACATCAATACCGCGTGTAATCAAATTCTCACAACCCGCTACCATTTGAGCCGGGTCTGATTTTTGATCATGCAGTATATATTCATAACCAAGTTCATCAGCAGCATCTCTTGTTCCTTTCTCCATCTCCTGGAAAAAATTATACTGCATATCAAAAATCGAGAAACCCATGACTTTTTTATCAGAGTCCTTTGTTTTCTCTCCCTTTCCGCATCCTACTGTAAAAATCAAAGCAAGTACTAACGTGTTGATACAGAGTAGATGAAATACAGATTTTTTTAATTGTTTCATTTTTGAAACCTCCTTTATTAAAATTTTTAATTTGATCTATTTTTTAACCCGTCAATAGCAAGTGCTAATAATAAAACCCCTCCAAGTGCTATTTTCTGCCAGAAACTTTGTAATTGATACATATCCATTGCGTTATATAAAACAGCGAAAAGCATTGCTGCTCCAAATGTTCCGGCAAGGGTTGCTTTTCCTCCTTTAAGACTTGTACCGCCTAAAACTACTGTAGCAATAACTGTTAATTCATATCCTAATGCAGTATCAGCCTTTGCCGAATAAAGCCTGACTCCTAAAGCCATACCGCCCAACGCAGCAAAAATGCCAACAATTATAAAAATGAATATAGTCATGGCAGTATTATTTATTCCACAAAGAACTGCTGCACTTCGGTTGCTCCCGAGTGCACATGTATACCGGCCAAACAATGTATGATAAAGTAAAAAATACGCTATTATAAATAAAATTATCATTATGATAAAGAGTATGGGAATACCTAATATATTCTCACTGATCCTGTCTGCAATTGAACTGTTCAGGGAATAGGGTTTATTTTGTGTGTAGATATAAGATAATGAACGATATGCCCACATTGTCCCTAAAGTTACAATAAATGGAGTAATTCGTATTTGAGTAATAATTATTCCATTGATCAGCCCCATTATGGCTCCAATAATTATGGTAATACAAACTGCAGGGATGAATCCAATGTGAGGAGTTAAGGAGATCATAACACATGCTGAAAACCCCATTGTTGATGCAACAGATAGATCAAAAACTCCGGAAGCTATTGCAAAAGTCATTCCAATAGCAGCAATTCCAATAGGTACAGATTGGACCAGAATATTAGATAAATTAAGCGGACGTCTGAAGTATTCATTTGTTAAAGCAAAAATAACAAATAAAATTGCAAGAAATAAATAAATTCCGGCCCTATCCCACAATTTATATATATTTTTAGCATTTAATAAGCTTTTCATAATTCTATTCCTCTAATCTCTGTCTGCGCCCTTTGCCGTATTCCATCAACCGAGACAGCTAAGAGTAAAAGAATCCCTATAACGAGTCTTTGATAATAAGAAGGTGTATTGTAAAGGTTTAAAACATTATTTGCCAGGGCTATTAATATTGCACCGGCCATGGTCCCTAATAATTTCCCTTTTCCTCCTTTTAAGCTTGTACCTCCAAGTATTACAACAGCAATAGCTTGAAGCTCAAATGTTAATCCGGCAGTTGCCCCGCTTACACTTTTTATCTGTGCTGTTTGTATTATACCGGACAATGCTACGCTTATTCCTGCAATAGCAAATACTGCAATAGCAATAAGATCAACATTTAATCCTGAACTAACAGCAGATTCATAGTTTGAACCTATTGCACACACATGCCGGCCAAATGAAGTATATGAGAGAATTACCTGAAATATTATAAATGTAAATACCATTAAAATAATAGGCATGGGAATTGATAAAAAGCTGCCGCTTCCAATTATTCCAAAGGCGTCAATTTTACCTGAATTAATTAAAATATCATGTCCTCCGGTATAAAATAGGACCGCCCCTCTTATAATAACCATCATACCAAGTGTAGCAATAAATGCGGGGACTCTAAATTTGGTGACGATCAAACCATTGATACATCCCAGTAAAGCTCCGGATAAAAGAAAGACAGGAATTGAATATCCTATACCTAAATAATTTATTATGGATGCTCCCAGGCATGCAGTTAAAGCCATTATGGAACCCACAGACAAATCAATAAAACCGGCAGCAATTACAAAAGTCATTCCTGCACCGGCAATAGCTACAATAGATGCCTGGTTAATAACATTAATAATATTATCAATAGTACGAAACTTAGAATTTAATATGCTCATAATTATGAAGAATAAAATAATTATAATTACAAGGCCAAAACGGTCCCATACTTTCCAAAAATTATTTTTCATTGTATATGTCCTGTTGCATATTTCATTATTTTTCTTTCTGTTATTTCAGTATTATCAAGAGCAGCGGAAATACGGCCTTCGTGCATTACCAAACATCTGTCACTCATACTGATAATCTCCGGTAAATCTGACGAGATCATAATAATTGCAGCACCGGATTGGGCTATTTTATTTATTAAATCATGAATTTCAGCTTTAGCCCCTATGTCGATACCGCGTGTCGGTTCACAAAGAATCAGTACGTTAGATTTCATCAGCATTACACGGCCTAAAAGTACTTTTTGCTGATTACCGCCGCTTAAAAACTTAATTTCCTGTTTCCTGCTTTGGCATCGAATATCAAGTCTATTTTTATAAGTATCAAATGATTCACCTTCGGAACTACTGTTAATAACGAGTCCTGATAGCCGGGTTAATTTATGTAATAATGTCATTGTCAAATTATGCTGTACTGACATATTATGAAATAGTCCGGCTGTCTTTCGATCTTCAGATAAAAGGCCAATTCCATTATTAATTGCATGTTTCACATTCTTAAAGAATACGGGCTTATTATTCAACAGAATATTCCCGGTTTGAAATCGCGCGAGGCCGTAAAGCACTTCTGCTAATTCCGTACGGCCAGAGCCCATTAAACCTGAAATTCCTAAAATTTCACCTTGATAGAGCAAAAAATTAATGTCATATAAAACATCCGGAACAGAACCGTTTTTAACTTCCAGTATAACATCATTCTTTTTACTGGAACCTTTACTGGTAATCTGCTTCACTTTTTTACCAACCATAAAGTGCACAAGTTCTGTTTTATCAATTTTCGAAGTAGCCCGGGTTGTAATATAAGTTCCATCCCGTAAAATTGTAATATTGTCAGAAACTGCAAAGATATCCTGTAATCGGTGAGATACAAATAAAATTGTTTTTCCGGACTTTTTTAAAGATAATATAATATCCAGAAGTTTTTGCGTTTCTTGGTCGGAAAGTGAAGCTGTTGGTTCATCCATTATGATTAATTCGGAATTAATATTTAACGCTTTTGCTATTTCAACCATCTGTTTTTCAGCTACTGTCAGACTAAAAACCAGGGCCATTGAATTAATTGAAACATCCAGCTTATTAAGTATCTCAGCAGTCTCTTTTTTAAGAGATCTCCAGTCCAAAAATAAGCCTTTTCGAGGTTCTCTCCCTACAAATATATTCTCAGCAACAGTTAAGTCCGGGAACAAGTTAAATTCCTGATATACAACACTAATACCTGATGATTGTGATTGATGAGCATTTTTAAACTGTTCTTCTTTATGATTAAATATTACAGATCCGGAACTCGGTTTGTATAACCCGCCTAATATTTTCATTAGAGTTGATTTCCCCGCGCCATTTTCTCCAACTAAAGCATGCACTTCCCCCTTTTCTACTTGAAAACTAACATTATCAAGAGCTTTTACCCCTGGAAATCTTTTGCTAATAGATTTAAGTTCAAGTATTATCTCTTTATTTTTAATTGATAAGTAATCCGGGTCCGGTTTTCGCAAATTTACCTTCTCCTATTCGTTATTTTCACCCTATGCGGAAGCATTTGTAGCATTTTTCCCTCATTCATATATTATATTATAATTAATTATAAAGGCAAGTGAACATCAGTTAAAAATATATAGCTAATACTTTACTTCGCTCATATAATTAATTATTTTTTAATAAATATTTTAAATGGCAATAAAATTTGGAATTTATTACTTTATTAAAATCTTCTTGATTAAAATTAATTTTTTTTAACATTTTAATAAGTATATCCTTTAATTTATGGGGATCTTGATTAACCCTAAAGGAAGATCCCCATCCGGGCATTCAGTACTTGAAAAACAACATTTATCAAATAAAATGATAGTTTTTCAAGATGCCCTTATCCAAATCATTTTGAATTACATTCCAAACTATATTTGGGTCTATTCCTCTATAATCATGTGCAATTTTATCTCTTATACCTGCAATTGCTTTCCATTGAATTTCAGGAAATTCTAATTTTAATTTTTCATCTATTTTTTTAACTTCTTCACCAATAGCAATTAATAAGTTGACTGATGCATTAAAATTTAATTGATTACTATCCCATAGAAAATTATCCGGATTGTTATAATCTTTACTATAAATTTTAATTTTTTCAACAGCTTCTAAAATTGTTAATATATATATTAAATTATTTTCATTATACATATATTAATTCCTTTTCAGCTCTTAATTTAATTATTGGATCCATATATTTTAAATTAACTAATTCTATCTTTTTATTAAAATGTCCGGCCAGGATTTTTTCTATTTCCAAAAAATCAAAATATCCGAATTTATTATCCTCAATTAGTTCATAACAGATATCAATATCACTATTATCAGTTTGTTCATCCCGCGCATAACTGCCATAAAGGCCAATAGATTTAATATGAAATTTTTGTTTTAAATATTCTTTATTTTCTTTTAAATAGTTTATAATGTCATTTTTATTCATTAATTTTTCCTTCTGATTTTTATTAATCTATACTTTTTGAATAATTTTTCAACATTTTTTTAGAAAAGGGATCGTCAAGAGAAAATCGTGCTCTGGTGATGCCCGTGGGGGCGCTTTATTCTTATGTAGAGCTCCACATAAGAATAACTATGTGTAGCAAATAATTATGTGAAGTGAAAAACAAAAACCGTGCGTTTTTATATTTAAAGTACCTATTTTTATTAATTTTACTTCACATAATCAGGCTGTTTAAATAATAAAAATACTTGTAAAATGCGGTCACCAGACTGCATGATCATCAATTTAAAGCATTATAAAGCGGTTTAGTAACCGCCTTTTATAATAACAGACTAAATCGACAGTCTGATTATGTGAAGTAAAATTTTATTAAATAACAGTATAATGTATGAATTAGTTATTACTCAACATAATTATTTCGTGCACATAGTTATTCCATCTCGATGACATTTATCAACAGGACGAGCTCAAAGGCCAAAAAAAGAAGGCTCAGCAGCTTGCGATATGCATATATGACGAAGACTTATTGATTTTATTATTTAATCATCTCCTGCTTTGCAGGAGATGATCTATTACCCATTAATTGGCCATCCTTTACGGTATTTTCTGCTGATAAATTCATTAGCCTTAGCATTATCCGTGCGTCCTGTTTTGCCGTCATATTTAATCTTTTTTCCTGCACGATAAGCCACCAGGCTAAGATTCAGCATCTCAGTCATTTTACCGGAATAATCAAAATTACAGCTGGTTTTCAGATCTCCTTTACAGGCATTGATCCATTCTTTCTGGAAACGGCCATTACCGATGACAGGAATAAGATCTTTTTTCGAACGGGATTTATAATAAGTCATATCGGCTTCCTTACGTTTCTTGCCATAAGGAATTATGATTCGTTTTTTAAAATCAGAAACAATAAAACCCCTGCTGCCTTTAAACATAGCTCCGTGGCTTATCTTAGTAAGCTTGAGCCACTTTGAAGGAGATTTGGGCATGGCGCCTCCCTGATACCATGACAACTTAATAGAATCACGCCAGTCATTTGCCGGTATTTTAAATGAGGCCTTAAGTTTAACAGGTGTAACATCAGGATTAAATTTATCACCTTCTGCTTCAGCAGACAGAGGAAGATCAGCATCAAGAGCATTCCATGCCAGGTCCATTGTATGGCTGCCCATATCTCCTACCTGCCCGGTGCCAAAGTCCCAGTACATATTCCATTTCAAACAGTTATTCCCTGGTTTCGTTCCTGAAAAATATTCCGGATTATACGGATGAAATTGTGATGATGGGCCGATCCAGAGATCATAATGC
>SDBV01013207.1_pt1 | contig 10535 bp, 8 predicted proteins | sample 2277081 | NCBI WGS metagenome assembly SDBV01 (sample SAMN10402039, study PRJNA504765) | marine sediment metagenome | isolation source: marine sediment core GS10_PC15, 223 cmbsf | place: Arctic Ocean: Southern Knipovich Ridge | collected 2010
TTCGCGATATTTAGCGCTGCATGGTATACGGCTAATGTCGCATGTGACCTTGACAATTCAGGGCTTGTCGATATCGACGACCTTGTATTATTTGCCTTTGATTGGCTCGATAATGCTGCCGACTTTAACTTCGACGGTGTAGTCGATGAATCTGATCTTGCGGAACTGGGTTTTGTTTGGCTTTCTGATATTAATGTTCCACAGAGCAATTACGATGCTTTATATGACCTTGATGATTCTGGAAACATCGATAATGTTGACTTTGCCAGGTTTGCTTCAGAATGGCTTTATGGAAAATAAAAAATGAGGCCTAAAGGACGAAAAAATGGTTTTACTCTTGTCGAACTGCTGACGGTTCTGGCGATCCTTGTTATTCTCGCAGGTGCGCTGCTTAAGGTTAGTAAATATGTAAGGGACCGCGCCAGCGAAGGGCTGACTGAAAGTACGATAACCGTGATCGTAACGGCGCTGGAACAGTATCATAACGATAATAAAGGATCAGACGGTAAACATAAGTTTCCTTTTATCGCTGATTATGTTGTTACGTTGCAGATAAGTGGTTTTGTTACTGCCGATCTTGATGACCTTATTGAGGCTGACTTGGGTTTTGTAGCTGATGAAGTTACGATAACTGCGCCGATGCCTGAGAATGATGAGTATGCTTCAATCGAGGCGATGGTCTATTTTTTGAACAGGAGCTATAACAGTTCGCAGATACTTTCGGCGATAAGCGGTAAGTTCATAACGAGCAAAGACAACAGCAGCGGTGCCCTTACAGCCCAGTGGGATGTTGTGGGTAGTTCCTCGTTTCCACCAATTAAGACGATCCCGCTTATACGTATTGTCGATGTTTGGGGCAATGCGTTTCGTTATGCGTATGCTCCCGGTGAGAGTTTTCCGGTGATACTTTCAGCCGGCCAGGATGGTGATTTTAGCACCGCCGGCGATAATATATCCAGTGACGATCTCTAAATGTTAAAGGATTTGGAAATGTCAGAGAAAAAACAAAAACAGCGTCAGGCAAAAGGATTTACGCTTATCGAGCTTTTGGTCGTTATCAGTATAATCGTGATGCTTCTCGGTATTTTGGTTCCCGGTATGCAGGCGTTCAAACGCAACGCCGATAACCTTAAGCAGAAGGCACGTTTTCACTCGATGGAAGTTGGCCTTGAGCTTTTTTACAAGGATTTCCATGAATATCCGGAGTCCAAGGCACTACCGGGTGGTACGACAGGAGTTGTTAACGGTGCGCATCATCTTGCAGAGGCTCTTTTTGGGCGGGATATAAAAGGATTCGATTATAAGAGTAATTGGTATGCGCTGACGGATTCCCTCATCCCGGATATATATGCCAACGATAACAACAGCGGCGTCCAGGCCGATATAGATGCCAGTGCTGCCAGGCGCAAAGGTCCCTATATGGATCTTAAGGATGTAGGTGTTTTTCGCCTTAATGCCGGTATAGGCGTGACGTGGTATCCTGGCGGCGGTATTGCGGTCCCGACGGAGACTGGTGAAACTATATATGCCGGCGACGACGACTATCCCTCGCCGGTGATCTCGGATATTTTTTACAAGAAAGTTATCAAGGCACCAAATCTTGATACCGGTGTAGAACAGGGTTTCCGTGTTGGTACGCCGGTGCTTTATTTCAAGGCTAACACCGATAAGAAGCAGTCACGCGGTTACGATGGCGGTGGTACCCCGATAACTGATCATCGCTATCTTATATATAACTATGAAGATAACGAGGCAATGTTCGGTCTGCCGCAAGTTACCGGTCCGGAGGCGCTACCAAAAGATAATCATCATTACAGGAAAAGTTATAATAGCAACACCGGCGACGAACTTTTCTATGACGATATAACCAATGAAAAGGTCGAACAGTATGCCAGTCCCGTTAATGCAAGGGGCTTTCTGCTGATCTCTGCGGGAAGGGACGGGATATACGGAACCGGCGACGATGTAACGAACTTCGGTAAATAGTTTTGCAGGTGTTAATAAAACACAGGAGATTGATAATGAAATCGCATAAAAAGCCTTTTTCAAATAGACGCGGATTTACGCTTGTCGAGGTCCTGGTTTCGCTCGGTATCATCGCTATTTTAATAGGTCTGTTGATACCCGCGCTTAGCATTGTGCGTGATATAGCTCTTGATACCAAGCAGGTGATGCAGTTTACCGGTATCGAAATGGCGCTCGAGGCGTTTATGGCAGGCTCCGGATATAACGATTACCCGCCCTCAAACGATAATTACTATAGTGGCTCTCCTGATAGTTATGCAGGTGCGCAGAAACTTGCCGAGGCGCTTGTTGGTTTCGACGCTCTCGGCTGGCATCCCGATTCGGAATTTAGGACCGATGGATTTGATAGCTCAGGTACACCGTTGTATTATCCTGCGAATTATCCAGTTTATTATCCGACACCTCAGGATATTGCGGATAATCTCCGATCGCGTAAGGGACCGTACCTTGACCTTGAAAAGGCCAATGCGGTTCAGCTTAAAGATATATATCCCGGCATTGGACCTGTGAACATTGATGGAGATCGTTATGTGCTTACGGATATTTATGGAACGGTGAATCACTTAGGCAGCGGTAAAAAGATCGGCATGCCGATACTTTATTACAAAGCCAACACTGCCGGGTTTTATCATTGGATAAATGATCCCCCTCCCGCCATTAATCATCCGGATCATATATTTGAATATCATGATAACAATACTTTGCTTTATATGGATCATCCTGAATATGGCTCTCATTCTATGTATAACGACTGGCCATGGTTTTACTCTAAAACGAGCAACCTGAATATACCAGTTGATGTTGCAACCGGAAATGCTCGTCCCTTTAACGAGCAAAGTTTTATTCTGCAGTCTGCAGGTCCGGACGGTTTGTATGGAAACGCTGACGATAAGTTTAATTTTAACATGAGTAAGTAGGGTGGTTCGTGTCCGAAGCGAGTTTCCCGTGGGAACTCGGGACACGCTTAGATTTCGCTTTGCTCAAAGTTCGGAGTGTAATGAGGACGAAACTAAACAAAACGGGTTTTACGCTTGCCGAGTTGATGGTTGTCATCGCCATCATGGCTATCCTTGCAGGCATTCTGATCCCAGCGGCGAAAGCCCTGATAAGTTCGTTTGAAAACACCGACCTCACGGGCCAGATCATAGGCACTGCCCTTAAAAATGCCAGAGCACTCGCGATGAAAGAAACCATGTATTCCGTTGGTATACGGTTTCAACAGGACATTCACGGCGATCACTATATGATATTGATAACCGACAAAGATACCGTAGGCTGGGGTCCTGCTAACGGTTTTAGGGCGGTTACCGGCAGAAAGCCAATGAAACTGCCTGCAACGCTCGGAGTGATGGATCTTAAATATTCCGACAGAGTTTATGATAGTAATGGAAGAGCCGATCTGAGTGCTACCACAGTTTATGATATTGATGTTGTAGGCGATACAGGTATTGACGGTGATAATAAGTTGAATGACACGATGACTTTTTCGATAGTTTTCTCTCCTTCCGGCAAACTGGAAACTCGACAGGTGTGGATACGAAACAAGGCCGGTCTTATAGGCGGTTCGCTTACTCAAGGCGATGTTTTTAATGTTATTAACAATGTTGAAAATGGAATAGGCAAGTTCATTCAGGACGACCACGACGGTGCCCCGGATTCAGTTGATCCCACTCAGAAGGAAGGGTATGGTTTTGAGGACAGCCGTAAGAGTTTTGTGATCTATAATAAGGACCGGCTAAAGTCGGTTCGGTCGGACAGCAGGTGGACGGATTATTTACAACATTTAAAACCAGCGTATGTCAATCCCTATTCGGGGCAGATACTATTAACGGATTAGTAACAGCGAAAGGATTTACAGTTCCAATGAGCAGACGGCTTAAAAAAGCTTTTTCCCTTACCGAGGTTCTCATGGCCGCCGGTATCCTTGCCATCGGCTTTATGCTTATCGCGATGATCTTTCCCGTAGGCATTAAGCTGACCGCGTCTGCGACCGAAAAGACCATAGGCACTATCGCCGCAAAAGAAGCCGAAGCAAAGCTTAAACTTTACGCCGGTTATTCCAATACTTTAGCTTTTGCAAGGTTCAGGGTCGATGGTCCCACGGGCCTTAACGAGCTAATGCTGTTCGAGGATGTTTTACGCTTAGGTTCAATTCTTGCCGGAAGGCCTGATGAGATGGTTTATCCGTCACGAAATTACTTAGATATAGACGTTGATATAAACGATGCTAGTTATCATTGGTCGGTGCTTTGTGTTGAGACTGGTAATCTAAATGAAGTCGAGACGCTGATCCTCGTTACCCGCAAGATCAGTAAGAATGCGAAGTTTCCTGTTGCCGATTCCAATCCTGTTTCTACAAATGTCAATTATGGTTATGTTACCAACACATCAATAACTCAGAATTGGCCGATGCCCGTTCGTGTTGACCTGAGATGTATCGATCCCGGCCTTCGTATTTGGCAGATATACAGTATTGTGTCTCCAAGCGATTCCGCGTACCCTTCAGCTACAGGAGGTAACTATATCAACAAAGGCGATACTGTTATTGACAGTCTTTATAATGGCATCGGTATCGAACATTTTCAGGTTGTCGATGAGGATCGTCACGGGATAGAGCTTAGCAGTGATCTTCGGCTTGGTTCTGTTAATGGTAACGTTGTTACGGTTTGGGTTGTTCCCCCGGCGGCAGGTTCCAGCAGAAGTCCGCTTGTCGGAACCTTGTCCAGGTCCATAGTTTTTAACTGATCTTAATTATGACAAAACAAAAAAAACAATCTGGTTTTACGCTTGTCGAGCTGCTGGTCGCGATGGGGCTGCTCGCGGCGATATTTGTAGCTTCCGGATTTATTTTTCGAGCCGCCATAAAGGCACAGCAAACAGCAAAAGCCGTTCTCGAGATAACACAAAAACTACAGACAATAACATCACAGATCGACACAGACTTTGGCGAACTCAATAAAGACGACGGGCTTATCTTCATGGTATGGGTAGCTGCGCCAACACCAGAGTATAGTGGCATCGGAGTTATAGATGAGTATGACAGCTTTGACAGGGTGATGTTCTTTTCCAATGCTACTTATGACACATATCATCAATATAACGGTAGTATCCTGACGGGTAGTCCAGCAAGGATAACATATATGCTTGCCAGCGATGCGGATTTAGGCATCGTTCCGCCGGAGTTGTATTCTGCCCAGGGACAACAGCCGGCCGACAGGATACTTGCACGCAGCCAGCATATACTGATAAAGGATCCGGCTCTTGATCCTTTCCCTGATTTTTGGAATATACCTCCGCTGGACTGGACGGCCAACATGACCAATAGGGACTATCTCATAGCCCATAATGAAACATACGAATATGACAACGCTGCAATAGATGACTGGAACAATGCGCCACTGGATGAACAGGAAGATATGCTGACGCTCGCTACTGATATTCAATTCGGTAATCCCGCCCGAGGCGGTCTTGTTGTAACCGCCAATGATCCCGATTCGTTACACATGATGTTGTGCCAGGGTGTTGGCAGTTTTTCAGTACAGGGCTGGTATGACGCTCAGCAAAGATGGGTTCCCGAACTTGACCCCGATGGCGACGGAGATTTAACTGATGATTCAGATTATCGTTTGGACGGTGCCAATGTTCATTCAACTTATGTTATTGGTCTATGGTATCCTGATATGTTTGCTGTATTTGGTGAAACTTCATCGATAGGTATTTGGCAAACTGATCTAACAGATAATTGGCGATCGTACTTCGGTCCTATCAATGAGCCTAATTTTAACAGTGTCCCAGGTTTGGGCAGGGCGCTTAAGTTTACATTTACGATATATGATTCCAAGGGCGTCTTCCCCGAGGGAAAAGTGTTTAGCCATATAGTTTATCTGGACTAATACGATGAGAACATTAAAAGGACAATTAAATAGTTCGTTTGCCCGCACCAGCCGACCAGGCTCGGCGCTTATACTCGTCGTTGTGCTTACAGTTTTGCTGTCGGTTGTCGGTGTGATGTTCATGATGGTCTCGCGCATCGGCGAGATGAGTGCCTCGAGTATGGGCGATGTTATGGCTCTTGATACCGGCGTCGATGTTATCGTTCGAAGGATAGAAAAGGTACTCGTAGACGATATTGTAGGGGCTGACGGGTTCTTGCTTAACAACGATAACAGTGACGAGTACTGGGACTATCCAGGAATCAACGATCCGTGGCTTGCAAGCCTTGAGCCGATATACGATGGAACGAATTATATATGGCCGCACGTTACCGATCTGTATGATGATGATTTCGGTTTGGGTGTTGCGGTACCGCCGTATCACGATCCGGATGACGATACGGATGACACCCAGTGGGATCCGGGTTCGGGGTATGAGGTTTCGGCGTATAATGTTATCTCAAGGATATTGTATCCTGACACTCGTGTTAGCGTTATTACCGAAGATGGTGATTGGGCGGTCAATGCCGATGTGGAATATATGGGCGCTCGTGCCGATGCCGATGGTGACGGGGTTGCCGATTCCAGATGGTTCGTCATTCCGCACGTCACAGGCAGCAACGGCGAGGACCTTTACGCTGCCGTTAGAATAATCGATAACAGTGGCATGATAAACATCAACACAGCCTATCGCGATCCGACACTTTCAGCTATAACGCCTGGCGATTGGGACGGCTCTTTGCTAACGCATGTAAACCTTGAAGGTATCAGAGCGACGACCGAGGTGCATAGCATATACGATCTTAACGCCTTACGTTATGATGGCGATCCGGCATTTCCGGTTCCTGATGATATTTACCATGACGATGTAGCCCGTCGGCTGTTGAATCCTGTAATGGGTTATCTACCTTTCGATCTGTCGGACGAGCTCGATCTGCGCAACAGGTATTTCTTAAGCTCTTCTGCTAATACGCGATGTTCCAATGAGTTTTGGCGCGGATGGAACGTAACTTTTAAACCGGATGATAACCGTGTTGGGAAAACACAGCTTTACTATCCCGGTGACAAACTCGATAACTGGTACGCAAAACTTAAACCTGATGTCGATCATCCGTTCCTGTCTTCTACTTATATTAATACTCCCAATCTACCTATCGGATTTTATAATCGGCGGTTTTTCAGTACGACACTGAACCTTGATCGCACGATGGTTCCATGGGTGGGGGTAAATCCAGTACCGCCTACTGTAACACCAGCGGTTGTAATGTCGGGAGAATTGAAAACTGCCTGGAATCTCTGGACGAATTGGAATAATGCAAACCAAAGCAACTGGACGTATCGGCCGGTCTGTGTTAACGACTATGCTACAGTGGCACCTGCACTGGCACCGAGTATGCTGCAACTAAGACAACTCGCTGCGGCGATATGGTTGGGACTTCCAAAGGGAAGTGTCATAAACGCAATGCCTCAGTTTATAGGTTTCGGTTGGGCCGATGAAACTGCTCCGATTGATGAGGCACGACAAAGACTTGCTTGCATGATGGCCGTTAACCTCGTCGATTATATGGATGATGATAATGTCGTAACCACGCTCGTCATAACAGATCCGGCAAGCGGAAGCAATGAACATTATTACGGCCACGAATCGGCTGGTGACCAGCTCTATATCACCAGGATCGCTGTAGCACAGTATGATGATGGTCTCTCTACACGTATCAATTATGGGATTGAAGTTTATAATCCATCAGATATACCAATCCCAGATTTGTCTAACTGGGTATTAAAAATAAATAACGGTGCGTCTGTTGCGCTTCCAGCAGAGTCTGTCGCCGCCAGAACATCTGTTGTTATAGCTACTGATAAAGGTTCAATATATGGTTTTGACGATCCTGCCAACAAGTTAGCTTCGTTCGCTTTTGCAGTTGGAAGCACAATAGAACTCATACATAATCAAGCTACTGGTGCAGTAGTTTTTGATCGGATCACTGTTCCGGCCGATCCATTGGCTCCGAGCCCTACCGAGCTTCGCGATCATACCGGGAGCATCCCTCCAAAGTTAGAAATTTATTATGCTGAGCGTGAAATTGCAGAACCTGACACTCATTACCTGTTGAAGCTTGATGATAATGAGGCGACTATGCCGATTTTACCGGATAATCTTTTCTGGAGTCCTTCGGGCGCAAATCCATTGCCGGCTTATTCATTAACCGGTATACCAGCCGATACGCCCGGCCCCCAGATTCAGCTAGAGGTTGCTGATGCTGAGCTAAAAACTATCGGTGAATTAACCAACGTGTTAGCTGTGGGCATGATGGTCGTCAAAAATGCCGGTGGAAATATCACTGCCCATTATAACATGCCGAAGTTCTTCAACCAGATCAAAACGCAGACGACCGATCTTGAGCCCGCTACGCCGAAGGTAGCAGCAGGACGCATCGACTTGATGAAGCCAGAATTTGCCGATATCTTCAGGTATCTTACGGTCTTTAACCCCGCTGGCGACGGCGTCGATAATGATGGTAGCGGTTTAATTGATGACAATCCTGCAGGTGATGGCATAGATAATGACTATGATGGTTTCATTGATGCAGCCGATCCTGAGCTGAATGAAACTTTTGCCAACTTTGGTATCAGAGAGCTTGCTGTCGCAGGCAGAATAAACATCAACACCGCACCATGGTTTGTCATGGCACAACTGCCGTGGATGAAACATCATACAGCAACTGATCCGATCAATCCTTCCGGTGTTTATGAAAGATCGCAGGCGATCGTTAATGATCGAATTGCAAATGGTACTTATGAAGACATAGCCGATGTCATGCGAGTTGCTGAGATGGGCAGCCTTGCAGGAGACACCGTTCAAAACTCAAACGCTGTGAGTCCTCCGACGCCAGACTTTACAGATGACGGATTTACCGATGACCTTGAGGAGCGTGATCTTATCTTCCAGCGTATCAGCAATCTTGTGACGGTTCGCAGCGATCTGCTGACAGCCTACATCCTTGTTCGCCTTGATGTTGACGGGCCGCAAAAGCGAATGATCGCAATCTTCGATCGCAGCAGGGTCTTTTCACCGACCGACAGACCAAGGCTCATCGCATTGCATCCGGTTCCAGATCCGAGATAAGTATCAGTTATGTTTTCTTCTTGAGATAAGTGCGCCAAGCCCAAGGAGCATCATTGTTGCAGGCTCCGGAACAGCAACCGGGTTCAGCAGAAACGCATGGTCTTGACCGTCTATTGAACCTTCGCCTACGATCTGACCTGAATCGTTGATCGCTGTCGCAGTTGTTAGCGACCAGCCGGTGCTGTTTAGATGCTCGTTAAGATCGTACATCACGCCGCCTACGTAAATAAAAGCTTTTGTGCTGCCGTCTAAGTTTACGTCAAATTCACTGTTGCCGACAATATCTCCATTGGCATTTATTCCAATTGCATTGCTTTCTTCGCCTGCCAGAAGTGCCCCAAGGGAAATGATGTCGTAGTCATCGTCGTCGATGTTGTATTCCCATTTGACGGCTTGTTCTACGGTAGTGTTGTTGACGGTGCTCGAACCGATTGCTATGCCTGCGTTGTTTATTGCCAATGCACCGCTTATGTTGTCATCGATCGAGCCTAAGTCTATTATCGGATCCGTACCATTCCAGAGGAAAGCATGCTCGCTGCCGGCAATATCATTTTTGCCAACAACAAAGCCGCTATCATTTATGCCCTTCGCCCAACTATTATAGCTCGTATCGAGCGGGTCAATGTCACTCATGATTCCGCTGACGCTGTCCCAGATGAAGGCTCGTTCATTACCGGTGGTTCCGTCAATGCTCATCCCAACAACATCTGACCCGTTGTTTATATCGAATGCCCAACTGTCTGTTCCTGAGTTGAGTACACCTAGTGAAACCATTTCACCGGCATCATGCTGATTATTGCTGTTGAGATCTTCCCACATAAAGGCACGAGCATCATTATCAAGAACATCAGTGGTCACTAATCCAACAATTTGATTAAGGTTGTTTATCCCGTAACCCCAGCTAATAGTTCCGCCGAGTGTCCCTAAGTCTCTCATTTCGCCGGAATCGGAGATGTTATTAGAATTGTCATCCATCCACATAAAGGCGTGGACGTCACCTGATGCATTGGTGGCTTTGCCGGTAATGACGCCGGTGCTATTTATGTTGTATGAAGAGCTGTATACGTCGCTGAGGGTGCCTAAGTCTATGATATCATAGGTGTAGTTCAGGCCCGCTGCGGCGGTGGCGGCGCAAACAAATACCATTGCTGCAAGAGCCATGATCTGTTTTGGTGCGCATATTATACGCGCATAAGACTTGTAAGTTTTCTCGTTTTTCAAGATGTTGAACCTTTCTGCAAATACCCCAAAAGCACAAACTTCCGTAAAAATTAATGAGACGATCCGTCCTGTGCTTCCTCTTCCTGATGTATTTATGAAAGTTCCTCATCCCCCATTGCAAACTTCAGTATAACCTAAATCGGCTGAAAAGTCAAGTTTAAAATGAAAAAACCACTATTTTCGCTGATTTAGGTGCTAAATAAGGTCAAAAATTGGGCGTGTGTTGCTTT
>SDBV01013208.1_pt1 | contig 10535 bp, 6 predicted proteins | sample 2277081 | NCBI WGS metagenome assembly SDBV01 (sample SAMN10402039, study PRJNA504765) | marine sediment metagenome | isolation source: marine sediment core GS10_PC15, 223 cmbsf | place: Arctic Ocean: Southern Knipovich Ridge | collected 2010
AGTTAAAGATGAGAAAAGTCAATAACTTTAGAATATTGAATCAAATGCAAAAAACCATAAAAGAAGAAATTAAAAAACGAACCTCTCAGGAAGGAATTTCAACTAGAAATGGGACATGATCTTGCAGATAGCCGAGAGAGCTAGGAAGTTCAAAGGAGAAGCACTGCATAGTCTGTATCCTTTTATAGATGCAACGATGCTACAGGAGAGCTATAAACAGCTCAACAAGCGAAGTGCAAAGGGAGTCGACGGAAAAACGTGGCAGCAGTACGGGTTGGAATTTCCTGAAAGACGTGATCGTCTTTTGGAGGAATTTAGAACCGGTCGGTATAAAGCCCCTGCCATACGGCGGGTGTATATACCGAAAGACAAGCACAGCCGCAGACCGTTAGGTATTCCCACTATTGAGGATAAGGTTTTGCAGGAGAGTGTTCGAAGGGTTCTTAATCCAATTTATGAGCAGGAATTTAAACCTTTCTCATATGGATTTCGAGCTGGACGTTCACCACATCAAGCGATTGAATACATGTTTAAAGAAGTAAGTTTTGGTAAGATGCACTATATTATAGATGCAGATATCAAGAACTACTTCGGGGAGATCAATCACGGGATGCTTCGGGACTTTCTAGACAAACGGGTTAAGGATGGAGTAATAAGAAGGATGATAGATAAATGGCTGAAGGCGGGGATCATGGAATCGGGAAATATTAGTTATCCCGATGAAGGAACCCCTCAGGGTTCGGTGATTTCACCGTTACTGAGTAACATTTATCTACATTATGTGCTGGATGAGTGGTTTTCGGAACAGATCCAGCCATTATTAAAGGGTAAGAGTTTTATAGTAAGGTATGCTGATGACTGTGTGCTGGGTTTTACAGACAAGTCAGATGCAGAGAGAGTAATGGCAGTTCTGCCGAAACGGTTCGCCAAATATGATCTGACATTACATGCGGAGAAGACGAAGTTGATAGACCTGAATAGCAATCGGGGCGGGAATGGCAGGAGCTTTGATTTCCTGGGTTTTACTCACTTTTTGAGTAAAAGTTTAAAGGGAAACCTGGTTCTTAAACGCAAGACCAGCTCCAAACGGTTGACCAGGGCTATCATGAATGTAAGCAATTACATCCAGAAGAATCGTCATATGAAACTCGGTGACTTGATTGCGTCGCTCAACGTCAAATTGCGCGGGCACTACAACTATTATGGGGTTACCTTTAATAGCATGAGTCTGGAGCGCTTTTACAGGATGGCGAGATACAGGTTATTCAAGTGGCTTAATCGCAGAGGTGGTAAGGTTAAACTGAACTGGAATAGTTTTTCAGATCTTGAGAAACATTACCCGCTTCTGCGACCCCTAATCAAACATTCTTATTTGTCCTTTAAGTGAATCTAAATGCTGAGGAACCGGATGCGGGAAATCTGCTCGTCCGGATCTGTGGGGGAGCGGGGAGGTAACGAACCGCTCTACCCGGACAGAAAAATGGGAATCGAACTCTGGTAAATATATGCAAAAACTAATAGTTCCTTTGAGAACTATGTGTAATGCTCGTTTCGACGAAATTCTATTGTTGGTGAAATCGAACTTTAAGCAGAGTTTTCCTGGTTCAGAAGGCTTAATAAATGTTTCACCTAGAATATTTTTGTTTCACTTTAAATTTTCGGGTTCTGGTGTAAGCTGCAAAATCCGGTGTTATTGAGCCATTAATTCCGGTCTGCAGTGATCTAGCTTTTTAAAGTACAGCATTTCTACAAAAATTACTGATTGTTAATATATTGCATTGATCAGTTCATTCCGGAAATACGTGCTCAATCGGATCCGGAGAAGGTGGTTCTCTGCCTCCGGATTTTCCAATAACACCATGTATAGCTGTCAAGTATTTACCTAATGAAATTGCAAGAACAATTGCACCAAGGACAGTAAGTATTAATCCGTTAAATCTAATATTTGTGATAGTGTCATATACATAGTTTTAAATTTCTAATTAAGGACTAATTACTTTTATTGTTCTAGTTCCTCCTTTTCAATTATTCTAATAAAATGTGCTATAACGTCCCATGTATGGTGTCGTAGCTATCCCGCAAGGTAGCTATGTACTATTCACATTGTTGTGAGATTTTTTGTATTCGGTTGCTTCAAACATATAAATTATAATTCTAGAGTTCTAAATTGCATACCCCTAAAGTCTCCGCTTCCATCTCCAGCATTCCTGTCGAAAGTATGTTGTTTGATTTGGTATATTAAAACCAATCCTTTGTCATCTAAATATTTCTTTAGCAAATCCGTGCGTATGTAATCTGACTCTTGTTTAACCGTTTCCTCTTCCTCGTATTCAACCGACATAAACGCCCTTTCACAATTTTCGTCTAGGATTAGAAAATTCTCAGGGTCTGATTTTAAATTAAGGTGCTTACCAATATTTGGAGAAGGTATATTACCTCGTAATGATGGGTAAACTTCAGAGTCAGACTCCCAAGAGTACTCAACAATTGCTGGTTCAATAGTCATTGGAATCTGAACCGGCACCATTTCCTTTCCTTTTATTGCCATTCCTCTTGCGTGATACTCCTCTAAGAAAGATAAACCTTCAGGTATGATTCTATGGTCTATTTCATGCATTACAGTAGAAGGAATTGATTCACTCTGATCCTTCATGCCTGGAATACTATCAGCCCAATATAATTCACCGAAATAAGTTTTGTTTATTGAGCTTTCTGAATAGAGGTCATGATCCCACTCCATAGTTCTATTCAGAATTTGTTCCTCTTTTCCTTCTATATCCTCTTTCTTTACAAGAAAAGGCTCAACTAACAGAAACGATCTTACACTGTAAGAATGTTCACTCTTTTCGTTTTCTACATAATAGCCATACAATAATGTAAACTCCTTTGAATCGAACTGTCGATTAAAAACCTCATTAAGAGATTCGAACTTTTCTATATAGGTCCAGTCTGGCGAGTCCGATTTATCAGCCAATAATCTTGGGGAATAAAGTTTTACGTTTAGAACAGTTTTTGTAGGGTTGCTAACTTCTATTTCAACATCACTTAATCGATCAAAATAACTAGTAACACTTGTATCTCCATCATAAAAAACCGCTAGTTGACCTAAGTTCAAAAGATGTCCTGCATATTCGAAAAAAGCATTCCAAGAATATTTTTTCCCCAATCGATCTATCTTGCCCCCTATACCATGTGGCTTAACACCAGCATGAAAATCTCGGTCAACTCCTTCAGACATTTTTTTATGTGCATCTGGTTGGTATCCGTTTCCCAATATCCTTTTATAAATATGGGCTACGGTATCAAGATAGCCCTCCTCTTTACTGTCTAGCAATCTTGGAATTGTATAAGTCACGAAGTCACCTGACAATGGATCTGGATCTGGATATCCCTTCCATTCTAAAGACACTTTGCCTCTCTCTTCTTCTGTAATATCTTGCCAATCTTCATTAGAGCTAAATTTATATTCTCCCAACCTTTCTCTTTCTCGTACTGGAACTTTAAATACCTTTAGATGTATCGCCAAGTCAATAATGTGCTTGAAACTATCAATTATGATATAATGGTATGACGGAGCAACAGGCTCAGCACTGAATTGAAGTTTATATACTGTTTCTGCAAATAACTTCAATTCACTTTCAACAAATGTTTGATCATTTTGATTACGCAAACAAACACCATAAGCAATTCCAGCCAATCGTTCATAGATATACAATTGATTCTTTGCTGAATACTCTTCAAGTTTTAAAAGTATGAAGCTTGAGTTTCTGGAACCGAATTCAAGTAGCTTTTTGGTTGCTTCATCTCTCAAATTATGAGACGTAGATTCCAGCAACCAAATAGTTAATTCTATGGCAATTTTCAGTTGACCCTCATTATAACTAGAAAAATCTATCTCTAAAAAATCTTTAAAGCCCTCAATGTGCTCATATATGTTTTTCCCCCAAGTCAGTTCAACATTTGAAGGTTCAATTTGAAGTAAGAACGCTTTAATGTATTCAAAATTAAGTGGTGAATCCTTATCTATGTATTCATCAATATTACGTTCAAATAGACCATCCCATAAGTTTACGTTCTCACTTAATTTCATTAATTTCTGCTCAAGTCTTTTGCTCGCTATTACCTCCCAATAATCAAATACAAATCGCCACGAATACTCCATCACCAAAGGGTCTTGGGTATGATCTATCAAATCATTGGTGTAGTTTGGATCATTATCTTTGGAATATTGATATACCATGAATAGCATTATATCCAATGCAAGTTGATGGAGATTGTCGTTTAAAGCACCACTAATTCTATTCCTTTTAGCCCCTGAAAGTAAGGAGTTAAATTCAACTGATTTTACGAAATCACTTGGATTATTATATTGACCATAAAGAAATTGTGCTAGTAAATAACCACCAACATTCTGAAATGTATGAACTACTCTTTCCCCTTCAAAATAGGGTTGAACATCCTTCATAAAAAGTAGTTCGCTCTCTAGTAATTTACATCCAATTGAAGACGACTTTAATATTTCATCAATTGATATTCCTTGCGTTAATTCCAAAAATATGTCGTAATCCAATGAAGCAGAAATCTCTTGAATAATCCTTTCTGAGCTTCTTGAGATTCCATTATAAATTGGGGTTTTAGATGGTCGGTCTAATTTTCCTGCAATATCAATACATTCTGCTTCAACAAACCTGAACAAAGTTTCTTCATAAGAATTATGATCTAATTCGACATTAACCGTACTTGTCCTATCACCATTTTTGACTACACAATAAATCTTTAAAATCAGTGGGACTGAAAATAACCGACTATTTCTGCTGCTAATAGCATTGGGCACAATCCTATAATATTTAAAATATTGTTCAAGAGCCTTTTTTCTAATCTCAAAATCTTCAAACCCTGTCAACTTGTGTGACCACGATAATGAGAAATTTGGATCTATATTGTTTTCCAGATATGATGTTCTACAAGTAGCCAAAAAGGTTAGATAATCATATTCAGAAATGTCTTCCGTTAGGTTCTCAATCCCATCTCCCCAAATAGGACTAAACCCACTTAAATCATAAGTGGTTTCATTCAATCCATCAATAATTAGTACTATCCGTTTATTTTTCTTTCTGGCAAATTCATTCAGTTTAACAAAAAACGTACTTAAACTGGTCGTTTCAGAATATTTAAACACCTTTTGAAACGCATGTGACAGACTTGAATGATTACCACTAAAAGCAGAAGCCGGGACAAATAATGGAAAATGTTCACCTTCTTTGAGCGAATTATAAATATGAGCAGCAAAATATGTCTTTCCAACTCCAGCAGTTGCATGAACAATAAAGTGGTTTCTTAGTATATTCTCCTTTTTCTTATTTAAAACATCAATAAATTCATTCAGATTACTAATGGATAACAGAACGGGTGAAAATGCATTTAAAATCCTTCTCCTAACACTATATTTTTCCGCTGAATTTAATCTTATTTTAACTTTTATTAAATCGAAAGAATATGAGTTAATGTAATCACTAAGCTCTGAAATTGAGACAGGAAAATATACATGTTCTATTTCGATTTGTCGATTTGACCTAACTTGGCTTAATACACTTATTTGATTTAGTTTCTTATCAATTCTTGATAATGATTCAGCAACATTTTGATAATTCTCAAACAAATGAGATTTATCACTAAGTATTAATGGATCCTTAGTATCCTCAATCAGAAGGTTTAATTCATTTAATTCCGTCCTTAATCTTAAAGCAGCATTTCTACAATTAATTAGTGATTCATTGTATTCAGCGACCTTAGTATGTTCATTAACTATTTGATCAAATAGTTTCTTTTCAAGTTTACTTGAAACATGAAGCTCTTTGATGAACTTATTTTTATTTAGACGATATGTTTTATTAACCTCCTCAAACCAACTGTCAGTAATGGTAAATTCAGGTTCATGGTTAATCAACGTGATTTTATTATCTGAAAGGAATTTCCAATTCCATTCCCACCCCCAAAACCACTGCCATGTAATTTTGATTCCTTGGTCTTTATTAAAAGCAAAGAAGCAAAATAAGATTATTAGAAAAAGTTTGACAGAGACGCTTAGGTATGAAAAACCTGTTAAATAATTACCTGTAATGAAGTTGCCTAAAACTTCAACAATTACTCCTATGATCTTTCCGTATTCTTCAGTAATAAACTGATATAAAGGATCTAAATAGTCACTACTCGCTAGTTCACCCAATTCTGCCAGTAATTGGGTAGTAACCAGTATAAGAGGTGTACGGAATACATTCCTTTTGCGGAAAGTATATTTAAACCAGGATTTTACCCCCAGCTCAATGAGCAACCAAATTCTTACGAGTAGTTTTTTTACCATACCTCCCTCACATCAATTTTACCCTTTACTTCTTTACTTATTAAACTTTGTTGGTAATACTTGATTAAGGTTGTTCGTCTTCTTGTCTTTCTCATCTTTTTTTTGAGTTATTCTGACACCTATTGCAATTCCTAATCCTATGATATTTCTTTTTTCTAGTTTTTTTAAATGCTCAAAACTTCTAATTTAACACAAATCCCAAATTTTTAACAAGGAAATTGTTGTGGGTAGAACGGTGGAGCTCAGCGGCTTGCGCCAGCTGGCATGCCTTTTTGCCTAATCACCCGCCATTCGTATGCAAAAAGCATGACAGCCAGCAAGTCTGCTGCAGCGATTTGTTCTATTCTCATTACCATTCTATGCTAAGTTAAACGCTTTAAGTCAAAAGCATTTTTCGCATATAGCATCCATCCTTGCTATAACCAATTCGCTCAAAGTATTCTCTAACACCAATCCCTGCATTCACCTTAATCGAACTACATCCTTGTTCCACGCTGATTTTTTCTAAATGCTTCACTAAAGATTTTCCAATACCTATGTGTTGTACTCCTTCAGCATTTTCATTTGCTACGCCGACGTTTCTCATTTTACCGAATGTTCTTAACTGCCTAATGACAGATTCTTTGCTTTTAAGCATAACGCTTAATCTACCATACCCTAGTACTGTTCCACTAGAAATCACAGCTTCAACATAATACCCATCGCCTTGTTTATATGAGGAGATTTTGTAGTTCCTGAAATCATAGGTAATAGGATAATCCTGTAGACCAATAGTACGATGAGTAATACACTTACAAACACCATTAAATCTCGAACGATCTATGTTTTTAGACGGTCCTCTAGCAATTGTATACGACGGTACTATCCGTTGCAGTCTACTAATTTTGACATATAATGGAATGAAAGGTTTTATCTCACGTATAAAACTTGAGTATTGCTCGTTGGTCAGAGGTTGCCAGTCTGTGGCTGCTACTTTTAATAAACTATCCTGATTATATTCACCTTTGAGCATGATACATGGGTATATCTTCAGATAGTCAGGACAAAGGTCAGGCTCCCACAATCGTGTTTTAAAAGCATCGGCATCCATCTCCCAGCTTGAACCTGGAAGGCCCACCATCATGTGGTAACCAACCTTAAAACCATATTCCCTTAATAATCTAGTTGCGTCTTTGACTGTTTCAATATTCTGATCACGACGATTTAACGTCAGCACTGTCTCATCAAGACTTTGTACTCCTATCTCAACTAATGTGACACCCAAAGATATGAGAAAATCACACGTGTCTCTATTGATCAAATCCGGTCTTGTTTCAATTCCATATGCAACACATCTATCTGGGGCATGTTCTTGGATTTTAATTGCATCCTCAAGATTGCGGCTAACACTACGATTAAAAAAATCATAAATATCTTTTGTGTAGCTGACTAAATAATCCCTAGGTAAGTTGGTGAACGAGCCTCCTAAAATAGTTATTTCACACTTATTTCCACTTCCTCTAGTTAAGCTATAAAGCTTGAACCAATCTTCTAATTGTCTTGAAGGGTTCCAGTTGCTGTTTCTCGCCCGAATGGTATCCTTATTGTCAATATAACTCTTTGGAACATTACCCGAAGAAAAACAATAGAGGCACCTTCCCCCGCAGTCGTTTGGCTTAGTATATAAGACAAATTCGACCTTGCCACGAATGTCATTAAATGGTGTGCGAAGTCCCATAGCGAAGCCCTTTAAATACGGTATTTGCTTGCAATAACTTCTCCAATGAAGGCCACTGCATCTATTAACTTATGTTTGTCAGAAAATTCTGTTTGGTCAATAATTTTTGTAATAGCGCATCTTTTGTCATACAATAACTTGTTGACGTTAACCCGCTCTGCTATATTTGTGCATAATTCAAGTCCTGAACTCGTAGCCCCAACAAGCCCGAAAGCAGTGCCAACTACGGGGATTAATCCAGCTAGTCCAACGCTAAAATGAAAAGTGGATTTGGCTATGTTAGTATTTAGAGTTCTTTTGCGTGATTTAATAAATGCAGTTTTTTGTAGTTCAACAGATTCTCTAAAAGTTCTGGCAATAGACTCTCTCATTGCTAGCAAATTCTCACATGCTGTTGAAAGTGTTTGTTGTCTGCTCTGTTGAACTTTAGCTACTGCAATTTGTAGCATCTTGTCGTAGTCCTCGCAAAATTTTACCTCTTGGATGGGTTTTCTAATCTGCTCAATATCATTGAAATCAAGTATATCCATAGATTCCAAAGGAATTGTTGAAGTATTAAATGTATTGAATATGAGTTCAACAAAAAGCTTCCAAAAGATAATCTCACTATTCAAAGTAGTTCTATGCTCTATCATGTCAGGTATGGTGTAGTCCATGTATTCAATACTGTGCAACAATGATTCGCACTCAACAGTATTCGCACCTGATAAATAATACAGGAGATTTCCGAATTTTCTGATCTTACTCCTTGCTGTTGAATCTAATTTTGATGTCAGTTTATCAAGATCCCTTCTTGATAGCATAGATACCTCATGTAACTCCCCTTTAAGACGATCTCTTTCATTTTCATGAAGGTTTGTCAGTTTATTGCTAAGAATTGAATTTTGGTCGGTAAGTGCTTTCAACAGCCCATTTTTGAAATCGGTGGAGTTCTCATTATGATCCCAAGTAACTACCTCACATACAGTGCTATTATAAAAAGATCGCATTTCATCACCGAGAGTCCCCCTAACCGTTACACAATCACTAATTTGATTGATATCTGAGCGTAAAGCAGGAATAATCAATCTCTTCTCCAGTAATATTGGATGTTGCCTCAATAATTTAAAAACCGGAACTGAATTTAGGTGAGAAGCTCCAACAACAATCATATTTTTGGTCAGTAGTAATGTTTTTAACCTTCGTATAGTTCTTAAATTCCATGCCTGAATATTGCGAACATTACGGACTTTTCTTCGATCAAAGCCAATAAAATAAACTCGTGGACCAACTAACTCTTGCGGAATAAGCAATTTCATTTTTGCATCCTCACTTTATCTTCTTCGCTAGCCTCTATTATTATTTTATGAACTTTGCTTGCTACAATTTCAGGAGGGAGATAAGTGTTATCTATGTCAATACAATTGCTATTTTTGTGGTGCCAATTAGAATAATAGTTGGACTTCACAAATAGGTCTGAAACAAATGTATTATTTTTGCTGCGTTTAGGTCCTTTGTTCAAACTGTCACGATACTGTGATCTTTTTGCGACTACTTCCATGTCGGCAGATAGATACACTATGATGTCTGAAAAGAATGGTGAAATGCGGTCGTAATACCGATCATGGAAGAATGTTTTATTGACCAAGCCCTGCTCTGCATAAAAATCAGTAACGAGCCATGTATCTTCAAGCCCACGGTCTATGACAACAAGATTGTGATTTTCCTGTAATTTCTTGATTTTAGTTATTTTCTTAATATCGTGTTCGAAGAATATTGTCTGTATGTTATGTCGAATACTGTTTGTTTTTGCTTTTAAGGTCTTATGAAGAATGTCTGTGATTGAATTTGGATATTTTTCCTTGATCACCACGTAGTTGTTAGCACTATTTGGGAGCAAATCAACAGTTGTTGTTTTTCCGACTGCAGGTATTCCAACAATAGATATGATTAGAGATGAGTCCATTTAATCAGTTTATGGTTTAATTCCCCGATGCTCTGCATCGGAAACTTGGGTCCAGGGTTCTACCCTGGGGTTTAATACCTTTTATTGTGCAAATGCGTTTTTAAGATTTGGCAATGAGCTAAGAGTCTTAAAATTAATTTTGTCAGGCTCAAATGCAGAATACATAATTCTTCTTGAGACTTCTTTATCTTCATTTATTGTATATCCAATCCTCCCTTTTCCAGCCCCATAATCTAATATTTCAATATTTGAACTGTTGCCTAAGAATTTCTTGAATAGCCTATATTGAGGATCATTTGGATTGTTATCAAAAATCACATCAGGTTCCTTGAAACATTGCATCATAAAATTACTATACGCCCAGTCAGAAATCGAATTTATAAAAGATATGGCTCTAATCTAAGACTGGATAGATATAATTTGTACCTTTGTTGCCAGTATACTGACACACACTGGAATGTCAACAAAAGAACAGATAATAGAATTGTTTAAAGAATTGAATGGAAAAGATA
>SDBV01013209.1_pt1 | contig 10533 bp, 7 predicted proteins | sample 2277081 | NCBI WGS metagenome assembly SDBV01 (sample SAMN10402039, study PRJNA504765) | marine sediment metagenome | isolation source: marine sediment core GS10_PC15, 223 cmbsf | place: Arctic Ocean: Southern Knipovich Ridge | collected 2010
TGCCCTTCTTTGCATCGACATTAGCCTTTTTATGTTTGATTTGAGACCATTTAGAATGCCCTGACATTGTCCCTCACACAGATGATCACAGATTGTTTGACGGATAATCACAGATGTTATCTGTGTTTTTAAAAATTATAAGCGATTGATTAAAAGAAAGGCAACAATGTGCCTAACCTTGTTCCACCTCGCAGGTGGGCTCAAGCGGTTGGGAGTGCAGAAACAAAAAAGGCGCCCCGATTTTTCGGGACGCCTTTTTAATTACGAGCGTGCTGTGCCGCTTTAGAATTTTACAACTAAACCATTTCTTATAGCATAGGCATTGTCAGCTGATTCGCTGGCAAAGTCATATGCATCCCCTACGACCAGATATCCGCCCTCAACATAGTATGTGAGGTTTTTGGCAATCTTATACGTTATCTTGCCGTCAATTTCCCATCCGATGTCACTGTCTGGCTCACCGCCATTGATAGCGACATCCTCTGATGCCTGCAGATAGTAAATATCGCCTTTAATATTTATCTTGGGGGTTGCCTTTGTAGAGGCGCCTACGTTTATGTACCATGTGTTAGACAGACCTGTTCCTGTTTCGCCTGTACCTGCCGCGGTTTTTGCGCGGTATTCATACACATAGGTATAGTGCTGGACGGCGCCTATAGTGGTAAGAAATGCTTCATTGTCATCATCATTGGGATCGTCGTCACCGCTGCCATATGCAACCTCTGCGGTAAGTTTTACATCTCCAACCTTGTAGTCTGCTCCAACGAGAAAGGCATAACCCGAGAAATCGAGGGTGCCGCCGCCCGGAGCCATATTTTCTACTTCACCTGTCTGGAGCTCAATATCTCCTCTAAGCGTAATTCCGCTCAGATTTGTATCGCCTCTTAAGCCAAAGTTCCAGAAATGAAGACCATCAGTGTCGCCGGCGGGATTAAAATCCTGGTCATCAAAAAATGTTACGTCAGCGCTTATGTTTGCGTTATCAAGCGGGTATTCAAGAGTAATGGCATATGCATTAGCATCGTCATTTATAGTGCTTGAATTTTCTTGAAATTTTGCATAGTTAAAAGCCAGCTCTCCCTGACCTAACTCTGCCCATACAATGATTGCATCATCACCGTACTTTGAGTGGTCATAGAACAAGCCGTTTCCCAGGGCCAGAAGCATGTGACCGACCTTTAAACCAACGTGAAAATTTTCGTCGCCTGTCGGGTGAAACTGATGTGACACATATGCCTGGCGGACATCCATGGAGCCTCTCTTGGAATCACTTTTTCTGTAGTTTCCTTTTATACCAGTTGCAGCCTCACCCCATGTCCAGGAATTCGATCCACCACTGCCGGTTTCAAGCTCCACGACTGCTTTTGTCGCCTTGCTTATACGGGCGTTAAATTTAAGCCTTACCCTTGTGTCAAATGCTGATCTATTGTCGCCGGAGTCTTCATCAAAATCTGCAGTGTTAACCCTTAATTCGCCTCTTGTCCTGATTGATCCGCTCAATTTAATCTGGACACCCTTTTTTGTAACCATGCCGGGATTGTACTCTGATTCAGATGTTTTATGAAGTGCAGAAGCTGACATGCTGAAACTCAGTACAAGCAGCATACTTAAAAAAACTACCAAATACTTTTTCATCAACCTACCTCCTTTTTAATTAATTTGCGTCTTTTTGATTTATATAAAAAGTTCCCGCCCGAAAAAACTTTGCAGCAGGAATTTTTTCATCCTCTTACTATAGAGAATTAATCACCTCCTTTTCCTAAAATTTTTCAACACTCCTTATACCACTGTGATATTTATTTCCAACTTTCAACTCAACCATAATTGCTGTATGTAATAATAATTGCAAAATTTATAACATCTAACGGCATGTTTGTCAAGAGAATTTTTTTAAAGAGATTTAAATATCTAAATGTTTTTTCTCATCATGCCATGTTTATCTCTGAAACAGAGTATTATGTATAAGATACATATGCAATAAATAGGCCAGATACATAGTTGACGGTTATCATCTAACAGTTATCAGTTAAAAATCAAAGAGTTATAATGTGCTGTTCCCTGATTACTGATTACTGATTACTGATTTTTATTGTGGTTTTTATACAATTATACTGAAGCAAAAAAGACTCAATATGAGCTGAAATTCAAGAAAAAAAGGCAATGTGGTTTTATGTTTAAAATGCTGGAGCCATCAGGCTGCGGAGTTAAGGGGGTATAAATAAAATCAAAAATTAATCAGGTTAGTTTTTAGATTTTTATTTAAGATTTAAGGAGTTAGCGTCGATATCCAAGCTATTTCAGGGAATTTATTAATTACTTCTCTTAATTTTTTGTATAAATTGACTTGATAAAGCTATTATCATATGATATAATATGAACCTTATAAGATAAGGATCGGTAAATTATGGATGAAGAATAAAAGATTCTGATTCCTTACAAATGAGGTGGTTACCACGGCAAAAGACTTTTACGACATACTTGGTGTAAAAAGAGATGCCTCTCAGGAGGGAATAAAGAAGGCATTCAGGAGATTAGCACGCAAGCATCATCCTGATTTGAATCCAGGGGACAAAGCAGCAGAAAAGAAATTCAAGGAAATGAATGAGGCGTACGAAGTCCTGAGTGACCCTAAAAAAAGAGCAGAATATGACCAATTCGGCGAGACCACTTTTCAGGAAGGCGCCGGGTTTGAGGGATTTCGCCCCGCTGGTTTTGATTTTGGCGGTGTAGAAAACATATTTTCAGATTTGTTCGGTGGCGTCAGACGTGAGGAGGCGCCGCTAAAGGGACACGATATTGAGGCAGGGCTTGACATTTCCCTTGAGGAGGCTTACAGGGGGGTAACAAGGCCGATTACTTTGACGAGAGAAGCGCCCTGTAAAGCCTGCGGTGGTACAGGGGCAGAGGCCTCGCAGGCATGTTCTCAGTGCAGGGGCGCAGGGTCGGTACAGCAGAAAAGGGGATTTTTCAGACTGAGCCAGCCGTGTCCTTCATGTGGCGGCAGAGGTAAAGTCATAACAAAGGCATGCGGTGCGTGCAGGGGCAACGGCAGTATAGTGTCTACTGAAACCATAAAGGTTAAGATTCCGCCCGGAGCAGACACAGGCATCAGGGTTAAGGTCAGAGGCATGGGAGGCGCAGGCGTGAAGGGCGGACAGTCAGGCAATCTTTATATCAGATTAAATGTGAGACCACATCCTGTGTTCAAGCGGGAAGGAGATGATATTTATGTAGAGGTGCCTGTTACTATTAGCGAGGCTGTTCTTGGCGGCAAGATTAGCGTTCCGACAATTGACAGCACTGTTACAATGACCCTTCCGCCGGGCACGGACAGCGGCAGGAAATTTAAACTTAAAGGCAAGGGCATACCAGGGATTAGAACAGGGATTAAGGGGAATGAGTTTGTCATTATCAAGATAGTTGTGCCAAAGGCATCTACAGAAAAGACAAGAGAAGCGCTAAAAGAACTGGAAAAAGCATATGCTGAAAAACACAAATAATCACAGATTATTAACTGATGATTAGAAATGTATCTGTGGTCATCGATACTTCTTTTATCTGCGATCATCTGTGATATTTTCAATGAATGTGAGAAATTGAAAATATGGAAGATAGAAAACGTCCGTTATTTATGATTAGTGTGGTTTGCGAGATGTTTAATATTCATCCGCAGACACTAAGACTATATGAAAGGGAGGGGCTTCTGCTACCACAGAGAGTGGGACGCGCCCGTATGTATTCTCAGGAGGATTTAGAACGGATCAGGATGATATTAAATCTTACCAGGGAACTCGGCGTAAATAAAGCAGGGGTGGACATAATTCTGAGAATGAGACACAGGTTTGAGGTACTGCATAGAGAGATGAGAGAAATGATGGAGTACCTTGACCAGGACCTAAGAAGTGAGTTTGAAGAGAAAATAAAAGAGGTGTTTGAAGAGGAATGATAATATGTCTGCGCAGGGTACTCTCCCTTCACTCATTCCTGTCTGCCGACAGGCAGGCTTGTCCCAATGTTTCGAGATTCCGAGTTTTGCGCCTGACAGCGAAAAAACCGCTCAAGGAGAATACCCTGCACATCCTATAAATTGGCTTTGAATTCAGGATTTTTATTCTATTTCGGAGGGATAAATGAGACTTGATAAATTTACTTTAAAAAGCCAGGAGGCTGTTGAAAAGTCCCAGCAGCTTGCCCAGAGAAAAGGCAATCAGCAGGTTGATATTGAGCATCTGCTTTCTGTCCTGCTTGGGGAAGGCATTGCATTGGAGATTATTAAGATGCTCGGGGCAGATGTAAATGCCCTCAAGAATGAGATAGGGGCGGAGATAGACAGGTTACCCAAGGTTCTCGGGCCTACCCCTGTCGGACAGCTCTATATCACACAGCCGTTAAAGGATGCACTTGATAAGGCATTTACAGAGGCAGAGCATCTTAAGGATGATTACGTTAGCGTAGAGCATTTGCTCCTTGGGATCATCAGAACGAAAGGCAGATCAGGGAAGATTCTTGAAAAGTTTGGAATTACTGTTGACAAGGTCCTATCAACAATGCGGAAGATAAGGGGAACACAGCGAGTTACAGATAATACGCCTGAAGATAAATACCAGGCGCTTAAAAGATATGCAAGGGACTTAACAGACCTTGCAAGAAAAGGCAGACTTGACCCTGTAATCGGCAGAGACGAAGAGATTAGAAGGATTATTCAGGTCCTCTCTCGCAGGACAAAGAACAATCCTGTTGTAATAGGTGAGCCGGGAGTTGGAAAGACAGCACTGGCTGAGGGACTTGCACAAAGGATAACATCGGGCGATGTGCCGCAGAGCCTTAAAGACAAAAGGGTCGTTGCCCTTGATATGGGAGCACTTGTGGCTGGAGCCAAATTCAGGGGAGAATTTGAAGACAGGCTCAAGGCAGTTTTAAAAGAGATAGAAGAGGCGCAGGGGAAGGTGATCCTGTTTATTGACGAGCTTCACACGGTTGTTGGCGCCGGCGCTGCCGAGGGAGCAATAGACGCATCAAATATGCTTAAGCCGGCGCTTGCAAGGGGAGACCTCAGGTGTGTGGGGGCAACTACTCTCTCTGAGTACAGAAAATATATAGAGAAAGACGCGGCACTTGAGAGGAGGTTTCAGCCGATTTTTCTGCAGGAGCCAAATGTAGAGGATACGGTTTCAATATTGAGGGGGTTGAAAGAACGCTACGAGGTTCATCATGGAGTGAGGATAAAAGATTCAGCGCTTGTGGCGGCTGCGATTTTAAGTAACAGATATATCTCAGACAGATTTTTACCTGACAAGGCTATAGACCTTATTGATGAATCTGCCTCAAAGCTTAAAATGGAGATAGACAGCATGCCGTCAGAGCTTGATGAAATCGAGAGAAAATTAAGGCAGTATGAAATCGAGAAACAGGCGGTGATGAAGGAAAAGGATAAGGCCTCGAAAGAAAGGCTTGAGCGTCTTAAACACGAGATCGCAGGACTAACAGAAAAAAGAGATTTATTAAAAACTCAGTGGCTGAACGAGAAGGAAGCAATAGAAAAAATAAGCTCTATCAAGGAAGAGATTGAACGTGCAAAGATTGATGCTGAAAAGGCAGAGAGAGACGGCGACCTTGCCGGTGCTTCGGAATTAAAATATGGCAAACTCCCTGCGCTTCAAAAGAAGTTTGATGAGGAAAACAAAAAACTTGCAGAACAACAGGGCAAGAACAGGATGCTCAAGGAAGAGGTTGACGAAGAAGATATTGCAGAGATTGTGGCAAAATGGACAGGCATTCCGGTGAGCAGGATGCTTGAAGGTGAAGTTGAAAAGCTTTTAAAAATGGAGGAAAGGCTTAAACTCCGTGTGGTCGGTCAGGATGAGCCAATAACAGCGGTCTCTGATGCAATAAGAAGGTCGCGGGCAGGTATACAGGACCCGAACAGGCCAATTGGTTCATTTATATTCCTCGGCCCTACAGGTGTTGGCAAAACAGAGCTTGCAAGAGCGCTTGCAGAGTTTTTGTTTGATGATGAAGCTGCAATGATAAGGATTGATATGTCAGAGTATCAGGAGCGCCATACGGTATCAAGGCTTATAGGTGCGCCTCCCGGTTATGTAGGTTATGAGGAAGGCGGCCAGTTGACAGAGGCAATAAGGAGAAAGCCATATGCTGTGCTGCTTTTTGATGAGATTGAAAAGGCCCATCCCGAGGTTTTTAATGTGCTTCTGCAGCTTCTTGATGACGGAAGGCTTACAGACGGACATGGAAGAACAGTTGATTTCAGGAACACAGTGGTCATAATGACCTCAAATGTAGGTAGCCAGCATATTCAGGAGATGCTTACTGAATTGACAGAGAATGACCAGATACAAAAGGGTGTAATGGCGGAGCTTAAGGCATTTTTCAAGCCGGAGTTTTTAAACAGAATAGATGAGATAATAATATTTCATGCGCTTAATAAAGAGCTGCTTAAGCAGATTGTGGATATACAGGTTGGTCAAATGAAACGTTATTTTAAGGATAAACACATAGAGCTTGTCCTTACCGATAAAATCAGGGAATATCTTGCAGAGACAGGATATGATACGGTTTATGGCGCGAGACCGCTTAAGAGGGCAATACAGAAGGAGATACTGAATCCGCTTGCTAAAAAGCTTCTTGACGGGACATTCACACAGGGAGATGTTATAAAAGCTGATATAGAAGGAGATAAAGTCATTTTCAAGAAATAGAATGGTTACAAGAGGTTGTCTTTTTACCTGGTATTTTTAGCGCAACGAAAACCTATACTGGCGCTAACGACCTGAAAATGATGCTTGTTTCGCTTATCAGTGCGGATGTCCTCCTCAAAATTATACCAGGTACCGCCACGAAGTACGCGATTACTAAAAATGTGTGACTCCGGCCCTGCGGGATTATGTTTTGGGCTATTTTTGTAATAGTCATTTCCGTACCAGTCGGCTACCCACTCCTGGACATTTCCAGACATGTCATATAATCCTAAACCATTTGGTTTCTTCTTTCCCACAGGATGAGGCTTTTTATCGGAATTTTCAGAATACCATGCATATTCCTTAACTTCAGATTGCTTGTTTGTCCCTGCCCACTGTTCTTTTTTTCCTCCACTTCTTGCCGCATACTCCCATTCTGCCTCTGTGGGCAGTCTTTTTCCAGCCTTTTTACAATATTTATCTGCCTTATCCCATAAAACTGCCTGTACAGGAAAGCTGTTTCCTTTATAAGAAGATAAGTTCTCGCCCACGATGTTCGTATATTTCATCTGGGTTACCTCAAATTTATCTATATAAAAACTATCTACACACACTTCATGAGCTTCATCATACGGACTAATATCTTTTAATTCCTCACCCATTATAAAGCATCCTTTTTTTACCAGGACCATTCCGCTATTCACTTGGGCCTTTTTCTCATCCACCTGGACCTTTTTCTCAGTGCCTGTTTTGTCACAAGCACTTAAAATGAATAAAGCAATTACTAAAAGTATTGTAGTTATTAATCCCATACGGAAAATCATACTTTGTATAATTACAAATTTATAAAAAGTTGTCAATTTAGCTGGTTAATCTTTTATTCCCTGTATTAATTTTAGAGATGAAATTGGCTGTTACAATAAATCCGCATTTAAAGAAAGAAATTATATCTTTCTTTAAAAAGCATTAATATAATTAATTTTTGATACATTCGTAAAAAGTCATTAGGATGGAATTATTACGACGCCATCAATTTTTGACATCTTCTGATTTATGATGCTACCGTACTTTTATGCCTGAATATAAAAAATTAAAGACAAAAATAAATTCTTTGGACAAAAGGGGGAAAATCGCACAGCTTATTATTGCGAGGCTTGACGGAAAGGACATTAATAAAAAAATTACATACTATCATTCACTGGTACGGAAAGGAATTGGCGGTTTTATTGTTTTTGGGGGCAAGTTAAAAGAAATAAGTAATGCAATAAAAAGATTGCAGGACAGCGCTGAAATCCCCCTTTTTATTTCCTCTGATCTTGAGCAGGGACTGGGACAACAAATAGAGGGAGGGACCCTTTTCCCTACGTCCATGGCGATTGCAGAGGCGGTTGATAGAAAAAACAAAAATGATATCAAACTGCTGGAAAAATCCATAAGCATTATTGAACAGGAGGCTTGGGCTGTGGGAATCAATATAATTTTTTCACCTGTGCTTGATGTAAACACAAATCCTGAAAACCCGATAATCTGTACAAGGGCGTTTTCTGATAATCCCGGGGAAGTCATATGGTTTGGGAAAAAGTTTATAAGAGGCTTTCAGGAAAAGGGGCTTATTTCGTGTGCAAAACACTTTCCGGGTCATGGTGATACAGCTGAAGATTCACACAAGGAAGTGCCTGTTATAAAAGCAAATATTAAAAGGCTTGGGAGGGTTGAGCTGTATCCTTTTCAAGAGGCGGTCAGATCAGGGGTAAAGATGATTATGGTAGGACACCTGAAAGTGCCTGCACTTGATGCAAAGTTTCCTTCAAGTCTCTCAAAAAAAACTATACAGGGGCTTCTCAGGGAGAAAATGGGATTCAAAGGACTTATTATTACTGATGCAATGAATATGCATGCAGTAAGTAGTGGAAATCAAGAGGCAGAAAGCAGGGCTTGTCTGATGGCGCTTCAGGCAGGCGCTGACATACTCCTTCATCCGGAAAGTCCTGAAAAGGTGATAGATTATCTGTTTTCGAAATGGAATAAAATTGAGCCGATAATCCAAAAATCATTCCGAAAGATAGTAAATGTGAAAAAAAGGCTGAATAAGATATCCCGCTCACAGCTCAGGATGAATCAGATTGGAACGAGTGCTCACTGGAGAATTGCCAAAGAGCTTACTCGAAAATCCATAAACCTTGTATCTCTTGACAGAAATAGGGTTTGTAGTGCCTTAGCTGACAGGAAACTGACTGTCCTTATTATTGATGATGATAACAATTTATCTGGTAAATCTTTTATTAATACAATCAAGAATCACTATAAAGAAGTAAAAACCATTTATATTGACAACAGATATCAAGGTGACATAAAAACAGTTTTAAATTCTATCTCTGACACGACTCTTATTGCGGCGGTTTTCTCTAAGGTATCTGCATGGAAAGGCAGAAGCGATTTAAGCAGAAAATTACAGAGCGTGCTTAAAAAGGCAGTAAAGTCCTCAGAATATACGATAGTAGCGGGTTTCTGCTGTACTCACGCATTTGCTCATATAAATGCGGATGCTGTTATTGAGGCTTATTCTGACTCAGTAATGGCACAGGAGGCTGTTGGGAAGATTCTGTGTGCCCCATGATAAAGCTACAGAGAAACTCATTTTAAAATTATCAATGTCCGCCCCAGCGGATCCGCCTGAGGCTGGACAAAATTATCATTTTGAAGCCCCTTAAAGGAGCTTCGAAATGCAAGGATTTGTTTTATTATTATATTAGCTCACTATTCATTTTAAATTTGAAATGCTAAATGTTCAAATTGCAAAGCAATTTTCCATCTAATTTGTCCACAATGATTAGTCCTCTGTGGTTAATTGCAGTTTTTGGTTCAGGCTAAAACTAATCTCCTCTGCTGTGAGCAAGTGTAATTACATAAATATCATTTATTCCTGCCTTTCTTAATACTTTAGAGCATTCCCTGGCTGTTGCTCCGGTCGTATAAACATCATCTACAAGCATAATATTTTTCCCCTTAATAAGGTTAACCTTTTTTAGTTCAAATGTATTTTTTATATTTTTCTTCCTGTCTTTTGCACTGAGCCCTACCTGTGGAATTGTATCCCTGGTTTTGATTAGACAGTCAGCTATCATTGGAATGCCCAGTGCCTTTGCAATGTGTTTTGCAATGAGGGCAGATTGATTGAATTCCTTCTGTCTCAGACGGTTTTTATGCAGGGATACAGGTATTATTACGTCAACCGGGGGTAATTGCGACATCAGAATTATATCAGATAAAGGTTTTGCAAGTCTTTTTATATGGTGATATTTAAAAATATTGATCGCTGTTTTTAGCGAGCCCTCATAAATTCCAAAGCTCCTTGCGGATTTAAATACAGGCTCATCCTTAATACAGTCTCCGCATGCCGTTACATCAGAAACAAGAGGTTTGCCGCATTTTTTACATATATGACCCCTGTATGGCTGAATTTTCTGCCAGCAGTCAGGACATATAGGTGCAGTATAGTGATCGGTTGATGGTTTTTTGCATACAGGACAGGATTCCGGGAAGAATATTCTTAACAATCTGTTAATCATATAACGTCACGCAGATGATTGCTGATTAATTACAGATGTTTTTTATCCGTGTTACTAATGAGTTTGTAAGTAAGACTACGTTCTATGTCATTCCCGCCTGCCTGTCCGGTAGGCAGGCTTGTCGGGTCGGAACGACTCTACGCAAAGACTCGCTTCGAGAATCTTTCTTGCGATTCCGAACAAGTCGGAAGGATTGCGGACATTCATCCTTCGCAGTGCTACGGAGAACGGGAGCCACAATGACAAAAACTGCTCTGTTAATGTCGCTT
>SDBV01013210.1_pt1 | contig 10532 bp, 11 predicted proteins | sample 2277081 | NCBI WGS metagenome assembly SDBV01 (sample SAMN10402039, study PRJNA504765) | marine sediment metagenome | isolation source: marine sediment core GS10_PC15, 223 cmbsf | place: Arctic Ocean: Southern Knipovich Ridge | collected 2010
GTACAAGCTCATAGAACCAATTTGATGGACAAGCTTGGAGCACGCGACCGCACTGAACTGGTTAAGTATGCCATCCGCAAGGGAATAATAGACCTCTGACACCCACCACCTAGAACCAATAACCGAATTAACCAAGACAAAGTAGTATTAAACCGCTATTTAGGATAGCGTCTTTTTATATCCCTGTAGCCTAGGGCGTATCAGGATACGAGTCACTAAGGTAGTATCATGGCTCTATTCACAAACTGCTAATAACCGTTTAACCTGAAAGTAGAGGGATCCTCTCAAATGGACAAGATAAGGGTGTTAGTAGCCGATGAGCAGAGACTATTTCGTGAAGGTGTTTGCGCCTTGCTAAGATGCAGCGAGGATATTGAGGTAGTAGGGGAAGCAACTAACGGGAAGGAGGCCCTCGAAATGGTGCGGGAACAGACCCCGGAGGTAGTACTAATGAATATCGCCATGCCCATCATGGATGGCGCTGAGGTTATTCACCGCATCCGCAAGGGTAGGAACGACATTAAGGTGCTGCTCCTCACCCAGTATGAAGATAGGGACCGTATCCTAAGCGGGTTAAAGGCTGGGGCTAACGGTTACATCCCCAAGCGAGCGACAGCTTCAGATTTAGTTTCGGCGATACTGACTGTATATCGGGGAGGCTGCTTCCTCTACCCTTCCATAGCCAAGACAATGGTGGACGACTACTTTCAGCGTATCAGACAACCCGGAAGCCTTGACCCCTATGACCAGCTGACCCATAGGGAGAGAGAAGTGCTTAAGCTGATGGCTGAAGGCCACAAGAGTGGAGAGATTGCCGAGCTCCTTAATATGGCGGTTAAGACAGTTCTGGGACACAGGGCAAATATGATGAGAAAGCTGAGTATCCACAATCGGACGGAACTTATTAAGTATGCTATCCGTAAGCATCTGGTGAGCCTAGAAGACTAAATGGCAGGTGGTACACGGGTAAGTGGTGGAAGGGATGTGGCTATTAAGCAATAAGAGTAGCAACCGGAAGGTGCGCGGCGTGGGATTAGTGATAGTGGGGCCGCTGCTGGGGTTAGTCTATGTGATTTTGCTGCCCGTAATTGGAGCCATTATTATTGTCCCGCTTATGCTGTACCGAGCCGGACAGGCGGTGGGCCAGGTTAGACGCCGGTACTCTAACAGGTATCCTGTGCAGAGGACTACTGAAATGAAAATGGAGGTCAGGAGGATGGAATTTGATATACCATCAGACACCGTTTCAGAGTTTGCCGAGATCATCAAAGAGACCAGCGGGCTGGATATAAACGTATGCTATCAATGCAAAAAGTGTACCAGTGGCTGTCCTGTTGCCTATGACATGGACTATACGCCTACTCAACTGATACATGCTATCCGGCTGGGATTAAAGGACCTGGTGTTAAGCAGTGCCGCTATATGGCTTTGTGCCTCCTGCGAGACCTGTACCACGCGTTGCCCGCAAGAGCTAGATATAGTCAAGGTAATGGATACACTGAGGATTATAGCAATGAAAACCGGGATAAAACCTAAGGTACCTGAAGTTGCTGCCTTTTACCGCACCGGTCTTACCAACATTCGTTTATTCGGTCGGATGTACGAATTGGGTCTCGTCGGCATGCTAAAGCTCTCAACCGGTCAGCTTACCAAGGACCTTGGCTTGGGAATAAAAATGCTTAAAAAGGGGAAATTTAGTCTGTTGCCGAGTTTTAAAGGATCCTCAATGTCAAGAAGGGTATTCACTAAAGTTAAGGAGCTGGAGAAGGTATGAAATACGCTTATTACCCTGGTTGCTCGCTTCATGCAACAGCCAAGGAATACGATAGGTCTTTACGTATTATCTGTAAGAAAGCCGGCATAGAACTGGAAGAGGTAAAGAACTGGATTTGTTGTGGTTCAACACCGGCACATACTACATCAAAATTACTGTCACTAGCTCTACCTTTAAAGAATTTAGCTGAAATAGAAAAAAGTGGTTTTAGCGAAGTTTTTGTCCCTTGTGCTTTCTGTTTTTCCCGATTTAAGATTGCCCAACATGAGATATCCATCGAGCCTCATCTGGCGGCGGACATAGAACGGATAATTGAGCATAAATTCCAGAGCGGGGTCAAGGTTTATCATCCACTGGATGTCCTCTCGAACGAGGTGGTATTAAGTAAGCTAACCGAGCTAGTGAAGAACGACCTCTCAAGATTAAAAGTGGTCTGTTATTACGGTTGTCTATTAACACGTCCTCCTAAGATAATGGAATTTGATGTTTGTGAATACCCCCAGAGTATGGACAGGATATTACAGGCTCTGGGTATGTCTACTTTAGACTGGTCATATAAGACTGACTGCTGCGGCGCCTCCTTTGCTTTGACCAAAACCGAGATAGTTTTGAAATTAAGTCATGATATTCTGGAAGGGGCTAAATCAGTAGGTGCTGATGCCATTGCCGTTGCCTGTCCGATGTGCCAAGCAAATCTGGATACACGCCAGGAGGAGATCGAGAAAGAGTATCAGGTAACCTACCATTTGCCCATTCTTTATTTCACGCAACTGGTAGGCATTAGTTTGGGTCTGCCGGAGGAGAAACTTCTACTGAAAAGACATTTGGTTGATACCGAAAAAGTATTGGCGAAGGTGAAATAAAAATGTCCCAAAATAACAAGGTGGGTTCAGCATTGGTAGTGGGTAGTGGTATAGGCGGTATGCAAGCCGCTCTCGACCTGGCTGAATCTGGGATTAAGACCTATTTGGTGGATACCAACCCGTCCATTGGGGGGGTAATGTCTCAACTGGACAAGACCTTCCCAACCAACGATTGTGCCATGTGCACTATGGCACCACGATTGGTTCAGATTGGACGGCATAAAGATATTGAGATAATCACCCTGGCTGATGTGGAGAGTATTGAGGGACAAGCAGGCAACTTTACCGTGACTTTAAGGAAGAGGCCTCGCTTCGTAGATGAAGACAAGTGTACCGGCTGTGGTACCTGCATGACCAATTGCCCGGTAAGTAATCAGACATACCTTGACGGCGCAAAGGAGGCCAAGATAAAACTTGAGCCAGAAGACCTGGAAAAGATAAATAAGATAATTGAAAAATATAGAGGTCAGCAGGGAGCATTGGTACCCATCTTGCAGGAGATTAATTCCGCCTACAATTATCTGCCAGAAAGTATATTACGGTACATATCCCAGGAACTGGACATTCCTTTAACCTTAATATACCGGCTAGCCACTTTTTACAATGCCTTCAGCCTGAAGCCAGTAGGAAAGCATAAGGTAACTGTTTGTTCGGGTACAACCTGTCATGTCAAGGGAGCACCCAGGATTGTTGACACTCTGGAAAGGGAGTTAGGCATAAAAAGGGGTGAGACCACGGAAGATATGAATTTTACCTTAGACACCGTCAATTGCATTGGCTGCTGTGGCTTAGCTCCGGTAATGACAATTGGTGAAGATTTATATGGCAAAATAACTCAAGCAAAAATTCCCGAAATTATTGAACAGTACAAAAAAGTTGAGGTTAGTGTAGGGAGTTAGATTATGCCAAGAATAAAGGTTGAGGATTTAGATAGGATAAGCGAGGAAATAAGAAGAACGACCCTTTTGCGAGAAGGTGCTGGTAGGGCAAAGATTACTGTACATATGGGAACTTGCGGTATAGCCGCCGGAGCAAGGGAAATAATGAATATCTTATTAGTTGAGATTGAACAGAGGAATATCAAGGATATTATACTGACAACCTCTGGGTGCGCTGGTCTATGTAGCCAGGAACCTATGGCTACGGTGGAATTAAAAGGAGAGGCACCAGTCAAATACGTTGACCTGACTCCGGAGAAGATTCGCAACATCTTTTCTGAACACGTCCTTGGCGGCAAGATAGTCAAGGAGTATGCCCTAGCAATAGGCAGTGAAAGGGTGGGTTGAAATTAAGTATTGGACTAGGGAAGGAGGGAAATGGAGCGATATAGAACCCATCTAATGCTCTGTGCCGGAACAGGCTGTGTTTCGAATAAATCCTTTAAGATACAAGAGGCCTTGGAAGAAGAACTCAATAAACAAGGCCTGCAAGATGAGATTCTGGTAGTAATGACCGGATGTAATGGCTTTTGTGCGGTTGGACCTATTATGACAGTCCAGCCAGATGGGATATTCTATCAAAATCTAACGGAAGAAGATATCCCTTATTTGGTGGAAGAACATTTCTTAAAAGGGCGGCCCGTTCCGAAGCTAATGTATTCCCCACCTGAGGAGAAAATGCCGATTCCAGTCGTGTCAGACATTGGCTTTTTCGCTCGCCAAACGTTAATTGCTCTTAGAAATAGGGGATTAATTGACCCTGAGAAGATTGATGAATACATTGCCAGGGATGGCTACCGGGCATTAGCCAAGGCTTTAGTATCAATGGCTCCGGAAGAAATAATAAAAGTAATGAAAGACTCAGGCTTGCGAGGAAGAGGAGGGGCTGGGTTCCCCACCGGGCGCAAGTGGGAGTTCTGTAGAAAGGCTGAAGGTGAACCTAAGTATATTGTATGCAATGGTGATGAAGGTGATCCAGGTGCTTTTATGGACAGGAGCATTATCGAGTCTGATCCACATTCATTCTTGGAAGGAATGATAATAGGAGCCAGGGCCATAGGAGCAAACGAAGGCTATGTATATATCAGAAATGAATACCCGCTGGCGCTGAAGAGATTAGACATTGCCATTGCCCAGGCAAGGGAATATGGATTGCTTGGAGAAAACATACTGGAGAGCGGTTTTAACTTTGATGTTAGGATTCAGAGAGGGGCGGGAGCCTTTGTCTGTGGTGAAGAGACGGCGTTAATTGCCTCTATTGAAGGAAGACCTCCTGAACCAAGACAAAGACCCCCCTTCCCGGCTCAATCAGGACTCTGGGGCAAACCAACCAATATCAATAATGTTGAAACCTGGGCTAACGTGCCCGCCATAATCAACCGGGGTGCAGATTGGTTTGCCAGTATCGGAACAGAGAAGAGTAAAGGAACAAAGGTTTTCTCCTTAGTTGGCAAAATAAATAATACTGGCCTAGTGGAAGTGCCTATGGGTATAACTCTAAGGGAAATTGTTTATGACATCGGTGGCGGGATTCCTGATGGAAAGAAGTTTAAGGCTGTTCAGACAGGTGGCCCTTCTGGAGGGTGTATCCCAGCAGACCTGCTCGACCTTCCCGTGGATTACGAACGGTTAACCGAGGCGGGTTCCATAATGGGCTCCGGTGGGATGATTGTCTTGGATGAGGACACTTGTATAGTTGATATTGCCAAGTATTTCCTCACATTTACCAATGATGAATCGTGTGGTAAATGCACCTCCTGTCGGGAAGGCTCTGAGGCCTTGCTCGAAACCCTTACCAAAATATCAAACGGTGAGGGAGAAGAAGGAGACATAGAATTTCTTCAAGAGTTAGGAGAGGCAATCAAAGACGCTTCCATGTGTGGATTAGGACAAACCCTTCCCAATCCGGTATTAAGCACCTTACGACATTTCAAGGAAGAATATGAAGCTCACATTAAAGATAAGCGTTGCCCGGCTTATGTTTGTAAGGCGTTAATCTCTTACTATATCGACCCCGATAAGTGCAAGGCTTGTATGATCTGCCTTCGGAATTGTCCTGCAGATGCCATCATCGGTGGCAAGGATCAGATACATGTGATTGACCAAACTAAGTGCACCAAGTGTGGCACTTGTTTCGATATGTGCCCCAGTCGTTTCGGTGCGGTAATAAGACTTTCCGGTGAACCCATGCCTGTGCCCCCGCCACCTGATGAAAGGCTTCTTGTGCGGGCGAAATAGAGTAAGGAGAAGGGAATAGTTTAATGACTCTTGAAGAAGTAAAGGAAATCCTCAAAGCAGAGGTGATTACAGGCTCTAATAATCTACAGATGGAAGTAAAAATGGGTTGCGGCTGTGACCTGATGAGTGATGTTTTGGCTTTTACCAAATCAGAGTCTCTTCTCCTAACTGGGTTGACAAATATACAGGTTATTCGTACCGCAGAGATGGCTGACGTTGCCGCAATATGCTTTGTCCGTGGGAAAAAACCGGATGAAGAGACTATTAGATTAGCTGAAAGCAAGGGCCTCCCTTTGTTGATGACACAGCTACCGATGTTTGAAAGCTGTGGCCAGTTGTACCGGAAGGGACTTGTTGGTTGCTCTGAATACGGGGGATAGTATCAAAGAGGATGCTCAAGTGGTTCAGGACAAGGAAATTACCAGGGTTCAGGAACTAACCTATGAGCTAAAGGTTGGAGATGTAATGACCATGGATGTGGTTACGGTTAGCCCAAAGGATACGATGAACGAGTTAAGAGAAATATTGCGTATCAAACGTATCTCGGGGACTCCGGTGGTGAAAGGCGGTAAATTGGTTGGCATTGTCAGCATTGAAGATTTGATTAAGTGCCTGGCAAATGGGGAAATGGATGCCTCTATAGAGGAAAAGATGAGTAAGGAAGTGGAAACTCTTTATACTGATGAATCACTCATTCGTGCCGTCAGTAAGTTTAGCCGGTATAGTTTTGGCCGCTTCCCGGTTATCGAGCGTGAGCAAGGAAAGTTAGTCGGTATTCTGGCCAAAGGCGATATCATCAAGGGACTGCTTAAGAAGCTGGAGATTGAGTACCACGAGGAAGAGATTCACCGTTACCGGGCAAGCCATATCTTTGAGGATATCGTTGCCGATAAGAGAGGGCTCCACTTCCAATACAATATAGCGGGCCAGGACTTCAATCGGGCTGGAGAATCAGCGAGCGGGCTTAAAAAGACATTATTGCGATTAGGTTTTCATCCCCAAATAGTTCGGCGAGTGACAATTGCGGCCTATGAAGCGGAGATGAATATTGTTATCTTCACCGATGGAGGCCAAATTTCAGCATGGGTAGAGCCGGAATATATCAAGATTGAAGCCAGTGATAGAGGGCCTGGTATCCCTGATATTGAGCAAGCAATGCAACCCGGTTTCTCGACTGCTCCAGAGTGGGTGCAGGAATTGGGCTTCGGGGCGGGAATGGGACTGCCCAACATCAAAAAATGTGCTGATAAGATGGTTTTGACATCGCAGGTGGGCAAGGGAACAAACCTAAAGGCTACCATCTATCTAAAAGAGGGAGGAGGCCGATGAAGCTTCAGGAGATAGTAAAGGAGCTGAGTTTGGCAGTTAGCTGCGCCGCCGATAACCTCGATAAGCAGGTCAGCGGGGGTTATACCAGCGACCTCTTAAGTGACGTGATGGCTAACTCCGAAAAAGACAATATCTGGGTTACCCTACAAATCCACCAGAACATAGTAGGTGTAGCCAGTTTAAAGGAACTAGCTGGAATTATTATTGTTAACGGCAGAGAACCGGAAGAGGAAACCTTGAGAAAGGCTGAAGCAGAGAATATCCCAATTATGTTGACAGAGCTACCCACTTTTGAAATAGTCGGCAGACTTTACCGGCTTGGTGTTCGTGGAATGGGGTGATGCTGAAGGGGTTTAAGGCGGATTTGCATATTCACACCTGCCTCTCGCCCTGTTCCGAGTCCGGGATGTCGCCAAGGAGAATAGTTGAAAGGGCGAAGTTGAAAGGGTTAGATATGATCGGGATTTGCGACCATAATTCGGCTGATAATGTAGCTTGTGCCAAAAGGGTAGGCGAAAAAGAGGGACTGGCGGTGATTGGAGGCATTGAGGTTGCATCGCAAGAAGAGGTCCACATTCTGGCTTTATTTGATGAGGACAAGGATTTGTTTGAACTGGCAGACCTCATTTATGAGAATCTGCCCGGCATAAACGACGAGAGGCTCTTTGGGGAACAGATGGTGGTTAATGAGGATGACGAGGTGTTAGGTTTTAATAAAAGGCTTTTGATTGGCGCAACAGTGCTTCCACTTAATCAGATTGTAGACAGAATACACTCGTTAAGTGGGTTAGCCATTGCTTCCCATATTGACCGGGAGAGTTTTAGTATCATCGGTCAGTTAGGTTTTATCCCTGATGGGCTAGAGCTAGACGGCCTAGAAGTATCACCAAGGTTATCTCTAGAGCAGGCACAGCTTGAGTTTGGCGAAGCTTTCGATTTCCCGCTGGTCACCTTTTCTGACGCCCACACTTTAGAGGATGTTGGTAAAAGTTTTACCTGTTTATTGATAGAAGAGGCGAACATTAAAGAGATACGAAAAGCTTTATTTGGTGAAGATGGAAGGAAGGTGGTGATTTGATACCGTGGAGGATTTGTCCCTACATATTTTAGATATAGTGGAGAATTCAATTAGGGCGAAGGCTTCAAGGATTGAGATAAAGGTGATTGAAGATATGGCAAAGGATTTGCTTATGATTGAGATAAAAGATAATGGTCAGGGAATAGATGAGGAAACTATCAAAAAGATTCTTGATCCATTCTTTACCACCAGGACGACGCGGAAGGTTGGTTTAGGTCTTCCCCTGCTGAGCCAGTCAGCTAGAGAAAGCGGGGGAGAGGTTGAAATAGAATCAAAGGTCGGTAGGGGCACAAAAGTTAAAGCCACTTTTGGTTATAGTCATATTGACCGTAAGCCACTGGGTAATATGGAAACAACTCTGATAACCTTAATTGCGGGTAATCCAAAAGTAGACTTTAGATACGAATACAAAAAGGATGAACTGGAATATCGTTTGGACACAAGGGAAATTAGAGCTGGAATAAGAGTAGGACAGCAAGGTAGCAAGGAACAAAAACAAGATAGACAATCAAATAATGAGGGAGCCGAACAGTGACAACCTTAACTATTGATGGGCAAAAGGTTCAGGTAGCGGAAGGGGCTTCATTGCTTGAAGCAGCTGAAGGCATTGGTATAAAGATACCAACCCTTTGCTACCATAAAACATTATCGTCCTATGGAGCCTGCCGGCTTTGCCTGGTAGAAATAAGCCAGAACGGTCGGAAAATGATCCAGGCATCCTGTCTCTATAAAGCTGAAGAGGGGATGGTGGTGGAGACCCATTCCGAGAGGGTTATTAAAGACCGGAAGATAATGATTGAATTGCTACTGGCTAGATGCCCTGATGCCGAGGAGATACAAAAATTAGCTGATGAGCTAGGGGTTAAAGAAACTCGGATTAAAAAGAAAAATAAGGACTGCACCCTCTGCGGCCTTTGTGTCCGAATGTGTCAGGAAAGGATGGGAATAGGGGCGGTCAGTTTTGTAAATCGTGGTTCAAAACGGGAGGTACAGCCACCTTTTGAAATCCCTGGCGACATATGTCAAACCTGTGGCGCCTGCAGCTTTATCTGCCCCACCGGAAGAATTAAGCTTTCCGAGATTAGTAAAAATAAGCCTATCCCGATCCCATCTGAATATAATGTGGGATTAATCGCTAGACCCGCTATCTACATTCCTTATCCTCAGGCTATCCCGAACCGGGCAACAATCGATGAACGATATTGTGTCCGTCTCCTTCGTGACAAGTGTGAAATATGCAAGGAGTTTTGCGAAGCCGATGCCATCGATTATAACCAGAAAGAGGAAAAGGTTGACTTAAATGTGGGTGCGGTCATTCTTTCACCAGGCTATGAACTCTTTGATGCCAATCTTAAAGGAGAGTTTGGCTACAGTCGTTATCCCAATGTAGTCACCAGCCTTGAGTTTGAGCGGATACTAAGTGCTTCGGGTCCATTTGGAGGGGAAATGTTGAGACCCTCAGATGACACAATCCCACAGAAGATTGCCTTTATTCAGTGTGTTGGCTCCCGGGAGGTGGAAGCCAATTACTGCTCGGCAGTATGTTGTATGTATGCCACCAAGGAAGCGATAATCGTTAAGGAGCATCACCCTGAAACCGATATAAGTATATTCTTCACCGACCTCCGCGCCTATGGTAAGGGTTTTGAAGCTTACTATGAGCAGGCCAAGAAAATGGGGATAAAGTATATTCGGTGCCAGCCTTCTTCAATCAAAGAAGCACCAAGAACAAAAGACCTGAACATTCAGTATCAAAAGGAAGATGGCGAAATAGTTAGTGAGCAGTTCGGCCTGGTCATCCTTTCTTGCGGATTAAAACCCCCCACTACGGCTGGAGAATTAGCTGAAAAATTCAGCTTTAAGCTAGACGAATTTGGTTTCTGTCAAACCGGACAGTTCAACCCGGTTGAGACATCTCAAGAGGGCATATATGCTTGTGGTCTATTTACCGGACCCAAGGATATTCCGGAGACGGTCATCCAAGGCAGTGCCGCCGCCGCCAAAGCCCTTTCGCTCCTCTCCATGGAGAAAGGTACACTGCTAAAAGAAAAGACATACCCGCCGGAGAAAGATGTAACAGGTCAGGAGCCACAAATTGGGGTTTTTGTCTGTCATTGCGGGAAGAATATTGGTGGTGTGGTCAATGTCCCTGAAGTTGTGGAATATGCCAAGACATTGCCTAATGTGGTCTATGCTGAGAGCAATCTCTACACCTGCTCGGCTGACACCGGAGAAAGAATTAAGCAGCTAATAGAAGAGCAAAATCTAAATCGTGTGCTTGTTGCCTCCTGTACACCAAGAACACATGAGCC
>SDBV01013211.1_pt1 | contig 10531 bp, 9 predicted proteins | sample 2277081 | NCBI WGS metagenome assembly SDBV01 (sample SAMN10402039, study PRJNA504765) | marine sediment metagenome | isolation source: marine sediment core GS10_PC15, 223 cmbsf | place: Arctic Ocean: Southern Knipovich Ridge | collected 2010
CCCGTCGCCCGCGCCGGCACCAAGGTGGTGAGCTTCATGCGCAAGGGCCGGCCGGTCTACCTGGAACATTTCTAATAAGCCTCTGTTGGTTCATGTTGTTCGTTCTGTAATGATTGGATTATTATACCGTCGTGTCTTCGATTCAGGGAGGAACGATGGCTATTCGTAAAGCAGGAGCCGAGCCGCTGGAGGGGCTGGCGGCTTTTTTGGAACCGTTTAGCGCGCTGGTGCGCCGCTCGGAGCGCAAGCATGCATTGGAGCGCTGCACGACCGTGTTGTTGTCGGATCTTCCCCGCAAGACGGCCGCGGATATTGGGCGGGCGCTGCCGGAAACCAACGATCAGCGGCTTCAGGAATTTCTCACCAACACCGCATGGGAGGCCGGGGAGATGGGCCGCCTCCGGGATACTCGGGGAAAGGCCGCCCTCGCAAGACCCCCGCGCTCGAAGATCGCATTCCGTGTCTGGAAGTCAAGGTGACCTGCCCCCGGTTATTGTACCACTCCGTATGTTAGTCCCGAAGGATCGGTACCCCCTGCCGGGACCCTCCAAGGCACCACAGTCTCAGGAGTTGGGGCCCTGTAGCCCAGCGAGCTGTGTGGCCTGACGCTCATTTTTGCGCTGGCCGCCGATTTCCTGCTGGCCCCGGCGATGATGGTGCTGGTAACACGCACTTCCTACGGCCTCTCCCTCGCCGTAAGATGGAGTGAAAAACGCTATCCGGCCAAGTCCCAAGAAAGCGGAACCGCCGCTGCACTCACTTGACAGGCGGGAAAGCCAAAGTGTTTTTGCCCAAAGGCAAAAAATCAAACTTGTGAGGAAGAAATGAAAACGACACCGAATAAATCGAAAAAGGCAGGGAAAGACCGGCACATCCCTCTCATCCCTTTTTTGCTTCTCCTGGCGTCGGGGGTTTTCCTCGGTTCCTCTATCCTGGCGAAACCGGTGCTGGCCGACGACCCGAAGGCCCGGGCAATCATGGAGCAGGTCAATGCGCGGGACGATGGAGACAATTCCGTGGCCGACCTGGAAATGACCCTGATCGACAAAAGAAAAAACAAGCGCTCCCGCAAGCTCCGCTCCTACCGGAAGGACCAGGGCAAGGACACCCTCTCCCTGATGTTTTTCCTCTCCCCGGCGGACGTGAAAAACACCGGGTTTCTCACTTATGACTACGACGAGTCGGGCAAGGACGACGACCAGTGGCTCTATCTCCCGGCACTGCGCAAGACCAAGCGCATTGCCTCGGACGACAAGAGCGGCAGCTTCATGGGCTCCGACTTCAATTTCTCGGACATGACGGAACGGGACCTGAACGACTACGATTTCACCCTGATGAAAGAGGTGGACGTGAAGGGCGTGAAGACATGGCAAATCAAGTCGGTTCCCCGCTCCAAGGAAATCGCGGAGGAAACCGGTTACAGCAAGTCCATCATTTGGGTGCGGCAGGACGTCAAGATGGTGATCCGGGGTGTGTCCTGGGTGAACAAGAGCCGGCGGCTCAAGTATTTCGAGGTCAAGAAGCTGGAGAAAATTGACGGCATCTGGGTGAACACGGAATTTCAAATGAAAACCAAGGAAGGCAAGAGGACCGTCCATGCAACGGTGTTGCGCCAGTTGAACACGAAGTTCAATCAGAACCTCGGCAAGAGTATGTTCACGGTGCGCCAGCTTGAAAAAGGCCCGTAGGAGGTTCCCCGTCCGTGCGGGCGCCCTCTCCGGCGCCCGTCCAAACCAGCCCTCCCGCCGAAACCTAACCCGGTTGCCCGAATGAGAGTCCACTTTTACGTGCTGTTTGCCGCTTTGCTGTGGGTGACGCCCTTTCCTACAGCCGCCTGGGGCCAGAGCCCTTCGGCCACCCCTCCACGAACCGGAACCTCGCCGCAAGAGGAACCGGCGTTGGACGACGTGATTTCCGGCTTCGACGAAAAGGAGGAGGGCCATGCCAATGCCAATGCCGAGGCCAGGGCGGACGGCGGGGAAGTCCCCGCCGACCTGGAAAAGGGGTTTGACGATGACGAGGATGAAACCGCCGCGCAGGCGCCGGCTGAAGGCGGGACGGAGGCCGAAGCCTCTATCTGGAGTCTCGGCGGTTTCGCGCGGCTGGATTCTTCCTACAGCTATGCCCATGACGCGCCGGAGCCGGGCCAGCCCGATGCTGCAACCGAGGAGGCCCAGCCCGGTGCTGTCCCCGAGAAAGGCCTGCCCGACTACCGCGGCCTTTCCAAATTGCGGATCGCGCTTCAACTCGAGCTTTCGGTGGAGCCGGGGGCCGGCTGGTTGTTCTTCCTGAGCGGGCAGGCAAACCAGGACTTTTCCTATCAGCTCAACGACCGGGGCGACTACGCGAACGAGGACGGGGTGCTGGACGCCTACGAGCAGGAGGTGGAGTTTCGCGAGGTTTTTGCGCGGGGCTCGCCCTTCGAAGCGCTGGACGTGAAGCTCGGGCGGCAGATCGTGGTCTGGGGCAAGTCGGACAACATTCGCCTCACCGATGTGCTCAACCCGGTGGACAACCGGGAACCCGGGGTGGTGGACATCGAGGACATGCGCCTGCCCGTCACCATGACCCGGCTCGACTATTTCCCGGCCGACGATTGGAGCCTCACCGCCATTGCCGTGCATGAAATTCGATTCAACAAGGATCCCGTTTTCGGAAGCGAATTCTACCCCTTCCCCACCCCGCCGCCGGACGAGGAAGTGCCCACGGACGGACCTCCACTCGCGCGCGTCATGGCGTCTTGTTGTACTCGTTCTGGTACTGGCCGCGCGCGCGGACCTGGTTCTCCCAGCTCGTGCGGTCGCCTGGGGTCCAGTTCTTGGCCGTGAAGGGGTCGCCCGGCGCGCCCTGGTACAGCGGCGTGCTGTCCTTGCGATGCGAAGCCATGGCGGTCTGCTGGCGTTCGCCGCAGCCGGCTAACAACACGGCTAGCGTGCCGACGATGATCATCATCGAAGTCGGTTTCATGGCTAGTACGCTCCCGAAGTGGGCGCCTCTGGCGCGACCGGTGCCGCCTGTGCCGGGGCCGCAGGCGCGGCCTGCGCGCTCTTGCCGGCGCCGCCATAGGCGGTTCCCCAGCCGAACAGCTCGGCGCCCTTGCCGCGCTTCATCACGCGGTTGCGCAGGATGTCGGCAATCACGTCGCCATCACCGCCGAGCAGCGCCTTGGTCGAGCACATCTCCGCGCACAGCGGCAGCTTGCCTTCGGCCAGGCGGTTGCGGCCGTACTTCTCGAACTCCGCCTCGCTGCCGTGCGCCTCGGGGCCGCCGGCGCAGAACGTGCACTTGTCCATCTTGCCGCGCACACCGAAGGTGCCCTGGCTCGGGAACTGCGGCGCGCCGAACGGGCACGCATACGAGCAGTAACCGCAGCCGATGCAGACGTCCTTGTCGTGCAGCACCACGCCGTCTTCGGTGCGGTAGAAGCAGTCGACCGGGCAGACCGCCATGCACGGCGCATCGGAGCAGTGCATGCACGCCACGGAGATGGACTTCTCCGCGCCGACCATGCCGTCGTTGATGGTGACCACGCGGCGCCGGTTCACGCCCCAGGGCACCTCGTGTTCGTTCTTGCAGGCTGTGGCGCAGGCGTTGCATTCGATGCAGCGCTCGCTGTCGCAGATGAATTTCATGCGTGCCATGATCGCTCCCCGCTCTTATGCAAAACGCTCGATCTGGCAGACCGTCGTTTTCGTTTCCTGCATCATCGTCACCGCGTCGTAGCCGTAGGTGGTGGCCGTGTTGATGGCCTCGCCGCGCACGATCGGGTGGGCCCCTTCCGGGTAGTAATCGAGCAGGTCCTTGCCCTGCCACCAGCCCGAGAAGTGGAACGGGATGAAGGCGTGGTCCGCGCCCACGCGCTCCGTCACCAGTGCGCGCACCTTGATCTGGGCGCCGGTCGGCGTCTTGACCCAGACATAGTCGTTGTGGCGGATGCCCCGGTCGGCCGCGGCCTTCGGGTTGATCTCGACAAAGTTCTCCTGCTGCAGCTCGGCCAGCCACGGGTTGGAGCGCGTCTCTTCGCCGCCGCCCTCGTACTCCACCAGGCGGCCGGAGGTGAGGATGATCGGGAATTTCTCGTAGACCTTGTTCTCGATGTTGCGCTGCTGCACCGTCTTGTACAGCGTCGGCAGGCGCCAGAAGGCCTTCTTGTCGTCGTGCGTCGGGTACTTGGCGACCATGTCGGGCCGCGTGGAGTACAGCGGCTCGCGGTGCTGCGGAATCGCATCGGGGAAGTTCCACACGATGGCGCGCGCCTTGGCATTGCCGAACGGGTGGCAGCCATGCTTCATCGCCACGCGCTGGATGCCGCCTGACAGATCCGTCTTCCAGTTCTTGCCGTCGGCGGCCTTCTTCTCGGCGTCGGTCAGATCGCCCCACCAGCCGAGCTTCTTCAGGAAGACGTGATCGAACTCGGGGTAGCCCGTGGTCAGCTCAGCGCCCAGCGAGTGCGAGCCGTCCTCTGCCAGCAGGCTCACGCCGTCGCGCTCCACGCCAAAGTTGGCGCGGAAGTTGCCGCCGCCATCCATCACGTGGCGGCTGGTGTCGTACAGGTTGGGCGAGCCCGGGTGCTTGAGTTCGGGCGTGCCGTAGCACGGCCACGGCAGGCCGAAGTAATCGCCGGTGAGGTCGTAGCCGGTTTCCGGGTCCTTGCCGCCCTTGCAGCGCAGCGTGCGCACGTCGAACAGGTGCATGTTGCGCATGTGGGCCTTCAGGCGTTCCGGCGATTGGCCGGTGTAGCCGATGGTCCAGTTGCTGCGATTGATCTCGCGCAGGATGGATTCGATCTCCGGCTCGCGCCAGGTCATGCCGGCGCGCTTGTACTCGGTGATCTTCAGATTCTTCGACAGCTCCTTGCCGAAACCGAGGCGGTCAGCAAAGGCCTGCATGATGACGTGGTCCGGCTGCGACTCGAACAGTGGCTCGATGACCTTCTCGCGCCATTGCAGCGAGCGGTTGGACGCCGTGCACGAACCCGACGTCTCGAACTGCGTCGCGGCCGGCAGCAGGTAGACGCTGCGGTTCGGATTCGGCGACGCGCCGTCGCCGGCGGGCATGGTGGCCATCGCACCCGTGGCCGACGGCTACGAGTCCACCACCACCAGCAGGTCGAGCTTGTCGAGCGCGCGCTTCATCTCCAGCCCGCGCGTCTGCGAGTTGGGCGCGTGGCCCCAGTAGAACATCGCGCGGACGTTGTTGTCCTGGTCGATCAGCTCGTTCTTCTCGAGCACCGCATCGATCCAGCGCGACACGGTGGTGCCGGACTTCTCCATCATCGCCTGCGAGACGAAGCGGCCCTTGATCCAGTCGTAGTCCACGCCCCACACGGCGGCGTAGTGCTTCCATGCGCCGGCCGCCAGGCCGTAGTAGCCCGGCAGCGAGTCGGGGTTGGGGCCGACGTCGGTGGCGCCCTGCACGTTGTCGTGGCCGCGGAAGATGTTGGCCCCGCCGCCCGACTTGCCGATGTTGCCCAGCGCCAGCTGCACGATGCACGAGGCACGCACGATGGCGTTGCCGATGGTGTGCTGGGTCTGGCCCATGCACCACACCAGCGTGCTCGGACGGTTCATCGCCATCATTTCGGCGACCTTGTGGACTTGCGCCTCGGGCACGCCGCACACCTCTTCCACCTTGTCCGGCGTCCACTTGGCGAGCACTTCCTCGCGCACCTTATCCATGCCGTAGACGCGGTCGTGCAGGTACTGCTTGTCTTCCCAGCCGTTCTGGAAGATGTGGTACAGCACGCCAAACAGGAAGGCGATGTCGGTACCCGAGCGGATGCGCACGTACTCGTCGGACTTGGCTGCCGTGCGCGTGTAGCGCGGGTCAACCACGATGACCTTGCAGCCGGTCTCCTTGGCGTGCAGCAAATGCAGCATCGACACCGGGTGCGCCTCCGCCGCGTTCGAGCCGATGTACAACGCGCACTTGGCGTTCTGCATGTCGTTGTACGAGTTGGTCATCGCGCCGTAGCCCCAGGTATTTGCGACGCCCGCCACGGTGGTGCTGTGGCAGATGCGCGCCTGGTGGTCGCAGTTGTTGGTGCCGAAGAACGACACCCACTTGCGCAGCAGGTACGACTGCTCGTTGCTGTGCTTGGACGAGCCAACGAAGAAGAACGAATCCGGCCCGGTCTCCTGGCGGATCGTCTGCATCTTGGCGACGATCTCGTTCAACGCCTGCTCCCAGCTGATGCGCTGGTAGCGGCCGTCGACGAGCTTCATCGGCGTCTTCAGGCGGTATTCGCCGTGGCCGTGCTCGCGCAGCGCGGCACCCTTGGCGCAGTGCGCGCCCAGGTTGATGGGGGAATCGAACACCGGCTCCTGGCGCACCCATACGCCGTTCTGCACCACCGCATCCACCGAGCAGCCGACCGAGCAGTGCGAGCACACCGTGCGGCGCACGACGATGTCGCCCTTGCCCTCAGCGGCCTGCGCCTCGCCCACCACCGATTTTTTCACCAGCGAGAGCTGCGTGGCCGCCAACCCGGCGCCCACGCCAATGCCGGAGCGCTTGAGGAAGGTGCGGCGGTCCATGGTCGGCAACGCACCGGCCAGGCTACGTGCCAGGCTGCCGGAGAGCGACGCGGCGCCCGGGCGGCGTGCCGGGGCGATCTTGGTGTCCTGTACCGGCGGTTTGCGGGTCAGAAGCATGGGGGTCACCTGAGGATGTGGGGTGCGTGGGAGCCGAGGCGCGGACGAGATCGTCGCGTCAGATCCACGTCGTCTTGTAGTACTTGCGGATGTGCTCGGTCAGGCGGTAACCGGTGGCCTTGTCGTCTGCGGGCTCGCTGGTTGCCGGCGCGCTATCGGCTTCCTGCTGCAGCAGATGCCCTGCTGTTCCGGCAGCGCCGGCTGCTGCTGCCGCCACGGCGGCCCCCATCAGGAAGCGGCGGCGCGTGGGCGCGGCGTCAAGCGACTCGGGCGAAGTGGGGGCGTGAGGGATCGTGCTCGGGCGTGGCATGTGGATGCTCCCCGGTTCAGCAGAACCGATGACCGAATGTAATAGGAATTTTCCGACACATTTTAGAAGTAACGGCACGAGAAAACCATGCCTGATACCCCTGACAAACCCCGTTTTCTGACGTTTTACGGATGATTTTTTTCTATCAGCACAAGACAAACCACCCCGCCACAATGCCGGCGGAGCCTCGCTCTTGCCGACGTGCTTATTTCTTAGGCAAGCAAATCGCAGCCTCTGTCACGCCAATTCAAGCGCGAGCCGTTCCACTTCAAAGAAGGCCTTGGCCAGGCCGGCCACATCCACATAAAACGCGGCGCGCGGATGCTGCAACACAGCATCGCAAGCGGTATCGACCCACGACGCCAGATGGCGCTGGAAGAAGGCGCGCTGCTCTTCCACGTGCGCGATGGCAGCGTCGTCCCCGGCGATCAGGTAGCGCATGACCTCGCACAGCGTGGCGAGGTGGTCTTCGGTCTCGGTGATGCCCTCGGCGCGCTCCAGGCCGTAGCGGCGCAGATCGTCGCGCAAGACCACCAGCGGCTTCTCGTTCAGGAAGCCGGCCTGGTAGTACGAGCCGTAGAGGAACACCTCGGGCTTGCCGATGCCGATGAAGAGTTCGGTGTATTCGTCGTCGGCCTGGGCAGCGGTGGTCTGCCCGGCGCGGGCGACCAGACGGCGCCAGGCCTGCGTGAGCGCGCTGCTGGCGGCGGCTTCGGCGTCGGCTGGATTGGCATCGCCCTCGCCTGCCGGGTCCAGCGGCGCGCTGGCGATGCGCAGCAGCAGATCGGCCTCCGGCGCACGGAAAAACAACGTCGCCAACAGGCCGTACAGATCAGCGCGGGCAAGATCCTCGGCGTTGTCGGTGGGGGTGGCAGCAAGCTGGAATTGCAGGGGCTGGGCGTCGGTCATGGGATGCGTTCGGTTAGCGGGTCATGCCGGGCTGTTCACCGCGCTCGAGCATGTCGATCACACGGCAATCGGGACACATCTTGAGGCGCTCGGCCGCCGCGCCGGAAAACGCCGGATGCGCACCCAGCTTGGCCAGCATGGTCGTGATCATCTGCGCGGTGCCGAACGGCTTGCCGCAGCGGATGCAGTGGAACGGCTGGGTCTCGTTGAGCGTGACCGGCTGGCGTGCCTCGGCGGCCAGGTTCAGGCGCGGCACGAGGGCGATGGCATCTTCGGGACACGTCGTTTCGCACAGGCCGCACTGGACGCAGTTGCGCTCGATCATGGCCAGCACGGGGCGCTCAGCCTGGTCGCGCAACGCTTGCGATGGGCAGGCGCCCACGCAGGCCATGCACAGCGTGCAGCGCTCGCGGTCCACCGTGATGGCGCCGAACGGCGCGCCGGCCGGCAGCGGGATCACGGCCTCGGTGGCCTTGGCATGGCGCGCCAGATGGTCGAGCGCGAAGTCGAGCGTCTCACGCTTGGCGGCGGCCACGGCAAAGGTGGCGGCCGGCATGTCGCGGCGGAAACCGCGCTGCGGGCCGGACACCTCCGCTGCATTCAGGCGCGTGTCGAGCGCCGCCACATCGGCCACGTCGATCAGGACCACGCCCGGCGCATCGGCCGCTTCGTCCCCCGCGCCCAGCCCCTGCAGCACGGCCTGCGCCACGCCAACCTGCTCGGCGAGCATCGCGCGATACTGCGGCGCATCGTCCTCGGTGAGCAGGATGGCAATGCGCGCGGCGCCGTACGCCAGCGCAGACAGCCACAGGTCCAGCCCGGTCGACGCTGCGTGGAACAGCTCCACTGGCAGCACGTTCACCGGCACGCCCTGGGCCTTGCCGATACGCGCCGCGCGGCCCAGTTGCTCGATCAGCTTGCGGCCCCGCTCACCGTTGTGCAGCAGCACCACCGCATCGCGCCCGCCCGCCGACGCGTAGGTCGACAACAGCGTCTTCAGCTTGCGCCCCTGGTACGGCGCGCTCGGATAGGCGTAGGTGATGGCGCCGGTCGGGCATGCCGTCGTACACGCGCCGCAGCCCACGCACAGGTTGGGCGTGACGTGCACGCTGCCGCGCCCGTCCTTCCAGTGCGACGCGATGGCGGATGCCGAACACACCTGCACGCACGCGTCACAGCCCACCTGGCCGTTGCGCCCGTGTGCGCAGATCGATTCCTTGTACTGGAAGAACTTGGGCTTCTCGAACTCGCCCACCCGCTGCAGCAGGGCCAGCGATGCCGTCAATTGGCGGCCAGCATCCGCACCGGCGTGGAAGTAGCCCTGCGGCGGTTGGTGTTGGGCGAAGGCCGCCGCGTCGTTCAGGTCGAAGATCAGGTCGAACTGGCCGGACAGCGTCTGCGGTGCATCCACGCGACCGAAGTCGATCGCCATGGCTTCGCCGCAGGCCTTCACACAGTCGCGGTGGTCGCCGCCGGCGTCCATGTCGATCTGGGAAAGCGGGTCGATGGCGTCTTCCGGGCACACGTCGGTGCAGGCGCTGCAATGCCTGCAGCGGTCCAGGTCGATCGGGTTGCGGTTGCGCCACTGCACCTCGAAGGCGCCGAGCCAGCCGCTGATCTTTTCCAGCTCACCCGCGTGAACGGGCCAGCGGCGCTCCATCGGCGGCGACAGCGGACCGGCGGCGCGATCCCGGCCGGTCGCGAGCACCGTCACGCTCAGCTGATCGGCCAGGCGCTCGGCCCATGGCATCACGCGCTCAGCCGGGCCGACGATCAGCAGGTTGCCCTCGGAGCGGTACTCGACCACCGGCACCGGGTCCGGCTCGGGCAGTCCCGCAACAGCCAGCAGCGCCGCTGCCTTGGCATGGAAGCCACGCGCATCGCGGCGTGCACCTGCGGACCACCCGCCGGTCTCGCGCACGTTGACGAAATGGATCGGCGCGGTCACACCGTCGCGCTGCGCGGCCACTTCGGCAAACAGCGCCTTTTCCTGCGTGCAGGCGACGATCACGTCTTCGGTGCCGTCCAATGCCTGCGCGAAGGCACCGATCTCTCGGCGGCACAGCAGGTGGTGTGTCTGGCCGGGCGCGTCGATGGGCGCGCCGGACGAACGTAGCGCGTCGCTCACCGCATCGGCGTCGAGCGGCATGGTGTGATTGCAACTGCAAACCAGCGTGGGCATGGCTGTTGGCGTGTGCGCCCGCGTCTGTCGCGCGGGCGGTGGGGACATGGCCGCACGGTCTGCGCCGCGCGGTCCTCTTTTTTTATTCTACGGACGGCGGCTTAGCGTCGCCATGCGGGGTTATCTGGTCTGGGTCCGCTGGCGCGGCCGGCTCAATGGGCTCAGCCGGTGCCTCGCCCGTGACCACCGGGGGCGCATCGGGCGCGGGTTCGATTCCCGCCGGCTCCACCACATCCTCGTCCAGCGGTTCGAACAGACGCAACTCCGCCGCCTGGCGCAGCTCGCGCAGCATCTCGGGCGGAATCGGGTCGGGCTGCGAGTAATCGTCGATGTACGTGTCGAGCCCGTCCATCACGTTGAAGTGCGGATCGGCGAAGAGCTTCTTGAGTGCCGCGCGCTTGACGGCCTCGTCCACGCCGCGCGCAACGAATGGCGCGAAATCGTCGGCGGGCGTCAGCTTGGCGGCATCTTCCAGCG
>SDBV01013212.1_pt1 | contig 10531 bp, 9 predicted proteins | sample 2277081 | NCBI WGS metagenome assembly SDBV01 (sample SAMN10402039, study PRJNA504765) | marine sediment metagenome | isolation source: marine sediment core GS10_PC15, 223 cmbsf | place: Arctic Ocean: Southern Knipovich Ridge | collected 2010
AAGCAGGGGGCTTCTGGGTGAAAAAGAGATAAAGAACTAAAACGGAGATTCGGATTGCACAAAAAAGCGCCGGACAATTGCCCGGCACTACACTAAGCGGTCCTGCTATCTTGATTCAGCCCTGAACGTTAATCGAAGAAGAGCCGTGCGGATTGATCTTTGGGGCCAAAGGAACACCTTTTTGTTCCCGCGATAAATTCTCGAACATCTCCTGCCAAGAATCACGAATTTCGGTCATATGCTCGATGCATTCATCTACAGGCTCGCTCATTTTTCGAATGTTCGCCTTGATAAGCAAGTGCTGAAAATACTCGTAAAGACGATCAAGATTGTGCGCTATGTCTCCGGCCTCCATGTTCAGCGCTCCACGCAGTTCAGCGACAATCTCCTGTGCACGTATGAGATTGTTGTGCGCCATCTCACCCTGGCCCTTTTCAATTTGACGCTTGGCCTCCTCGGCCCGCTGAATGGCCCCGTTAAACAGCATAACAATCAACTTGCCCTGCGAGGCCGTTTCCACCGCTGTTTTTGTATACGCACTACTCTGAGCATTCGATGCCGGCATGTCTGTACTCCTTTTTAGAATCTACCCATTAAACCTGAAATACCTGCAAGAGCCGCATTCTGAGTCTGGAAACCCGAGGACATTTGTTCCAGGCGCGTAAACTGCGCACGAAGCCTGCGCTCACGCTGTGCAACTCGTTGTTCCACCCGTTCGATCTGGTCTTCCAAACTCCGTATCTGTTTGTCTATGCTTCCACTGGACTTGGAGCGCTGGTTCAAGAAACCGGTTATTTTCGTGGCATCGTCAAGATAATCCTTGAATATGTCCATTATACCAGTGTCCGAGTTATTAGAAAATAAATTCGACACGTTTGTGCGCTCGTCGCGCAGTGCCTCCCTGAACACATCCTCGTCAAGTTCAAGGTGGGGAACTGAACTCACATTGAAGCCATCACCAGTACTTATTCCGATCTCAATAAAATTGCTGAAAGTACCGCCTATGTCCGACACGTTTTCAAAGATTGACCTGCGAAAAAAATCGCCCATTATGCGGATTGAGGCATCCCCTCGAAGGGCCCCCTCAGTCCCCACAATCGAGAATATCTCATCAAGAGATTCGTTGTAGACCTCGATGAACTTCTGAACATTCTCGACAACTGCATCATCGTTCGTAGAAATAGTCACTGTGCTTGTGCCCGTGCTCAGCAGATTCAGGGTTACACCGCCGATTGCATCAGAGATTTCATTTGTGTTGCGCGTTTGAACGCCCCCGCCGTTAATCGTGAACTGCGAATCTTTTCCGGCCGTCTGCGTTGCGCTTGTAAGGGTTACAATATCCAAAAAATTGCTCGTGCCGGACGTGAAACTTATCGTACGGCTGCCTTGAGTTTTCGACACCACACGTATCGAGTCCGTCGAAGAATCATAAGTCGCCGAAACCTGCGCGTCAGAATCATTTATCCGCGAAACAACATCCGATACACTATCAACCGTAGCGTCAACAACTATCGTAATGCCGTTAATAGTAAAACTCCCGGATGTGACCGCCCCGGCCTTAAAGTTCACAGTATTCATCACCGCACTTGCACTTATCGCCCCCAGGTTCTTGGTGCTGATCACAGTCGTTGTACCCCCGCCATCGCTCGACTGGGTCGCGCCCGTCACAGCCAGTACATCAAGGAAATTCGAATCATCATCTGAGGCCCCGAAGATTATTATGCTGTCGTCGCCGACCGTCGAGTTAGTGAACGTGACCTTGTCCGTCACTGCGTCATAAGTGGCGTTGACGCCCGCGCCACTGCCGGTTATTGTCGCCAATATACCGCTCAAAGTGTCCGTGGTCGGATCGACGCTGAAGCTTACGCCATTAATGGAAAAAGTGCCCGCGGTTATCTCGCCGCTTATTCCGCTCGAATCCAGAGCTGCCCCAGGCGTTATTGCACCACCCAAAACGTCGCCGCTCACCGCAACAGTTGAACTTGCAAGTTGAAGAATATCCAAGTCATATGCGCCCGACACAGGATTCGGACCCGAAACTTCAGCCCCAAGCACCGTCTCTTCACTCGAAGCCACGCTGAACTGGTCAAAGACGCTTATTAACCGAAAATCCTGTGTTCTACTGCGCAGAGAAAGCAGTTGTGTACGGAGATCCTTGACGGCTCCCTTTACCTTCTCCAGACTCGAAATCTTGCCTTGCAGACGAAGAATCGGCTGACGCTCAAGCCGCATCAACTGTCTTATTATGTTGTTTGAGTCGAGGCCCGAAATCAGGCCACCAACGCTAAATCCACCACCCATTACGCGACCTCTTATCCTTCAGTGTCAAACAAAAGACCAACAAACTCGCGCAAACGGCGCGTGGCGTTCTGAACTTCCTCACTGGGAATCCGGCGAACTACCTCGTTCGTTTCCCGATCAACAATCTCCGTCACTACCTGCATCTCCTCTTTGTTGACCTTGAACCGAACACGTTTGCCCGTCAAATTGGCGCTCTGTGCCAGCATATCCATTGTATGTTTAATGACCTCGGGGCTCACTTCCTTTTCGATACCCACGAATTCAACGTCAACTCCAGACTGGACATCCTTGGCCGCTGGCTCGGGAGCTTGCGATTCTTTCGTCGCTGCCCTCGGTGTACGCACCGTCTTATCAACGGGTCCAACCGCAGGGCTTAAGCTGCTTATGTTGAGATTTTCACTACCCATATCTATTACCTCGCCTTATCCATAGTCTTTATAGATTTTATCTCAATCGTTATATCGGCAAAAAAACCACCCGACTTTAGCTCTTTAACCCATAAAACATCCTGCTTGGATAATATATTTTACCCAAAAACCTAAACCCCCGCAACGAAAGCACTTAGAAGCTCCAGAAACAGGGCCCTCGGAAGCCAAAAACAACAGTCCACGAAAAAGCGCCTAAACAGTCTGTCGGACCTAGGAATTCGTAGCGAAAAATTCAGGAATCGAGCTCCATTTCTTGCGAAATTGAGCCGAATATTTGACATATTTAACGATATTTCACGGAAAACTGGGCCCGATTCATGGATTTTGCAGAAGAATCCTCATAAGTTCGACAGACTATGAGGGCTGGAGATTTTTGTCCTTTTCCTAGGGCGTTGCCCGGCTTTTATATTACGACCCTTCGAATCTAAGAAACGCATGGCAACGAGGAAACAAGATCCGTGCTAATATCCATCAGAATTTTATTTTTTTAGTAACATTTATCGCACAACTCCCACTATCACAACACCTTACTCTCAGAGTCTTGATGCCTTGAATTCTTCTCCGCACATCTCTGTGCCCTCCTCGTCTCTGCGTTAAAATCTTAATGTCTTGTTATCACAAAGACCGTAACTCCTGAACAAATCGACTCTCCTTTCACAACTTCTTTGTGGCTTAGTGGCTTTGTGTGAGAAAACTCTTTATTCTTTTCAGCACGATTTCTCTACTATCCTGAATATCCTGACCATCGATGTTAACACTTTTCTCCGCGCCTCAGCGGGAGATATTCTGCCATTCCCATGTTCTTCACTTGGGCTGTGTCGTTGCCTGCTTGTGGTGTCGCTGAGTTCAAGAGACTGTGTTTACTAGGCTTCGAATCCGTGAAACGATAACTAAGAGGAGGGAAGGCTATGAGATACTGGACAAGCGGTACGACAATGCTGCTGGCGGCGGCGGAACAGTTGCTGAGCCCGATGCCGGCATGCCTGTAACTGGCGCAATTGGCCTTGGCGTCCTTGCGGGCGCGGTTGCCTTTGGCGGCGCATTCGTTCTGCGAAGGAAGAAATAGACAGCAACTTCTAAAGAGGTACAAAAGACAGTAAACGCGAGGCCGCTGTAGAACAACCCAGCGGCCTCATTCTTCGTGTGCCATGCCTGGCGCACAAAAATGCGTTGCAGGAGCGTTTTATTTGAGCACCAGGATTGTGCGTGCGGTTAGATCAGTGTCTTCGCCTTTTTCGTTTTTCTTCATTCTTGATGTCATGCGTCGTCCTGATTTGAACTCGCACGCTGGACGATACCCTCCGCCCACTGTGTCACCGTCTCGGCAAGGCCTAAGGCTTCGCGATAGTCGCTCTCCGTGACCGGTTCGATTTCATTCGGATATCGCGTGGCCACTGAGTAGGGGTTGAGGTCAACGGCTTCAAAGAGCCGGGATGGGGTATGAAGTTCCGAAGGCAGGAGATCGAACAGCGCTTGCAGATTGTGGGTAAATGGAAACTCGATCCGGGTTTGCAGAAGCACAGCCTTCAGACTTTTTTCGGCGGCCTGATGCGCGTGAAAGCATAGATGCTCGTATAACCCGCCCGGCGGCAATGTGACTCTGGCCAAAGCAAGATCGGCAAGCGCGTTTTTCAGCCATCGGAGAGGCGCGTCGGCTCTTTGATCATCAGGCGGCATAGAGTTCTTTTCCATATCGTAGCGCTTCACGATATACCAGCGCGGGGGAATCCCGATATTTTTCCAGATCCGATGGCGTGGCAACCACCACGTCCACGGGAAGACCAAAGCCCAAAAGTCCTCGATATATCGCCTGCGCGGTCTTGCGCCGGTGCGAACCATCGGGCGCCACTATCAGCACGTCAATATCGCTGTGCCTGCCTGCCTCGGCGCGCGCGATCGAGCCGAACAGGATGATTCGTAGCGGGTGTGCCGCCGCCACGATACGCTCGACCAAGTCTTCCGTTTGCTTCCGGGTCAGTTCCATTGCAAGTACACTTCCTCTTTTCATTTTTCCGGCTCGTTTTATTTGAGCACCAGGATTGTTCGTGCTGTCAGGTCGATGTCTTTGCCTTTTTCGTTCTTCTTTTTTAGCGTGTAGCCGTTGTCGTCGTATAGGGCGATTTCGACCCAGATGTCGCCTGTGGGCACGTTTTTGGGCAACAGGACGGAGCACGACCATATGCCGTCGCCAGGTTTTCGGTCGCCATGCGTGCCGTTGTCGTACATGTCCGCGCCCAATATGGAGGTCCGCTCGCCTTCGGTAGCCACTTTGCTTATTACCGCGCCGACCGTATCGACTTTATCGTCCGGGTCGCTGATTTGGGCGGTGAGCAGGACGGTGTCGCCAGGTTTGGCGCTGCCGGGTTCAGCGGCGAGTTTCAGGATAGCGAGTTCCTGCTTCGGTTTGGGTTGTTTTTGAGGACGTTTTCTCTTGATAACGTCATTGAGGTCCATTGGCGTTACGCTGTTCATGTACATTTTCAGGCCTGGTCCGGCGTCGTCGCTTCCTTTCAGGAATCCCTCATTTTGCAGCAACTTGAGAACCTGGATGATCTCATTTGCGTCGCCTGTGAGGTTGAGGCTTACGGTGACTTCCGCTGAGGTTGAAAACGAACACAAAGCGAGAATTGTAAGAACTACAGTGGTCAGGTATGCGGGCGAGTGAGCTTTCATGGTCAGTCTTTCTCCTTTTTCTAAGATGAGGGTCGAGAGAACTCGAACGCTCTAGTGAAAGATTAACCCTTATTGCCTTCTCACCTCAAGTCTGCGTTTTTTCTGGCAGGTGTTTTGTCGAACGATGCTTTCTGTGTGGATGAGGAACGTGACTCAATACAACGAGTGAGCGCGGGGATAAGGGAAGCTGATACGCGCCCTTTACGACCTGTGCGTCTTCTTCGACAATGTCGTTTGGGGGTGCCTCGGCAGTGTTAATGCGAATGTACCATGTCCCTTTGGGGACGCGGAACTTTGCGGAGTCCTCAGTTGGATTAAACATCAGGTACAAGGGAACATCATTGTTTACCGAGCCATCAATTCGGCATGCAATCTTGGGCTTGTTTGGATCCCAATTCTGCGGTTTTCCCCTTGCATCGAACCACAGCAGGTCAGGATTCGTTCCGTCTTCGCGCTGTTCACCCGTGAAGTATTTCGCGCGTGTCAGGGCTGGATTGGCTTTTCTGAAACGGATAAGCTCGCGACAAAAGTTAAAAAGCGGCCTGTTTTTGTCGAGAAGCGACCAGTCGTACCAAGAAATGTCGTTGTCCTGGCAATATGCGTTGTTATTTCCGAGCTGGGTGCGGCAGAATTCGTCGCCACCGGAAATCATTGGTACTCCCACCGATAGCAGCAAAGTGGCCAGGAAGTTTTTCTTGAGGCGCGTTCGTAGCTCGTTTATTTCCGGGTCGTCCGTTTCACCTTCCACGCCGCAATTCCAGTTAATGTTGTGGTTTTCGCCGTCCATTCCGTTTTCGCCGTTAGCTTCGTTGTGTTTGTGGCTGTATGTGACCACGTCGTGCAGCGTGAAGCCATCGTGCGATGTTACGAAGTTTATCGTGCTCACCGGACTCTTGCCTGCCTGCTGATAAAGGTCTGAACTGGCGGTTATCCTGCATGCCAGGTCGCCCTTTGCCGTATGGTCGCCAAGCCAGTATCGCCGCACGTCATCGCGGAAACGTCCGTTCCACTCTGTCCATCGCGGTGTTCCGAAACGTCCCAATTGGTACCCGCCTATGTCCCACGGTTCCGCAATCAGTTTGACGCCGCGCAGGACAGGGTCTTCGGCGATCCGTTCGAGGAGGGGGGACTTGTCGAGAAGATGGCCTCTGCCGTTTCTGCCAAGTATGCACCCCAGGTCGAAGCGGAACCCGTCTACGTGCATCGTCGTTGTCCAGTATCTCAGGCAGTCAATTATGAAATCCTGTACGACCGGATGGTTGCAGTTGACGGTGTTTCCACAGCCTGAGTAATTTGCGTAGTCCCCGCTTTCGTCGCGTATGTAGTAGACCGCATCGTCTATCCCCCGGAAAGACAGCGTGGGTCCAAGCCTGCTGCCTTCGGCAGTGTGGTTGAACACTACGTCAAGGAAGATTTCCAGTCCTGCTTTATGCAGCGCGGCGACCATTTGGCGGAATTCGGAGAGTCGCGAAGCCCCGCCAGGTTCGGACGCGAAACGCGCGGCGGGTGTGAAAAAACCTATCGAGTTGTAGCCCCAGTAATTTGTCAGTTCCCGGCGCGTGCTTATGCTGCATCTTCTGAGGCTTCTTTCTCCGCACTCGTGAATTGGGAGAAGCTCGATGGCGGTGACACCCAATTCTTTGAAATACGGTATTTTTTCTATGAGCCCAAGATATGAGCCTTTGTTTTCTTTCACGGAGTCGTCCTGAATGGTGAGTCCGCGCACATGGGTTTCGTAAATGATGGTTTCATTGAACGGTGTTTTGGGCAGCACATCATCGAGCCAGTCCTTTTCGTCCTCAACAACGACGCACTTGGCATTTTGGGACTGGGTGTCTCCCACAATCAACTTTGCGTATGGGTCAAGGAGCGTTTTTGTTTTGTCGAAGCAGCTTTTTACAGGGCCGTCCATTTTATAAGCGTAAAGCGTGCCTGGTTTCAGTCCCTTTATGTATACGGACCATATGTCTCCGAACCTGTGTGTCTTCGGATCGAATTCTATTTCGAGTGCGGGGTTTGCATCGTCGGCATTATTGAAAAGGGCTAGCCACACTTTTTCGGCGTTTCTGCTGAAAATGGCAAAACGCACACCGTCGGCGCAAGGCGTGGCTCCCAAAGGGGATGTGCGTCCTTTTTCAACACTTAGATTCTCTCTGTCAATGCCTTCGCTCATTATCAGTCGTCGTCATCCTCGTAATAAATCGACTCGTCTTCGTCGTACATTCCTTCATAGACGTATCCGTCTTCGGCCTCCTCCTCTTCCCATCTGTCGAGGACCAAGCGCGACCGACGCCGGTGTCGAATGTAAGCCCAAATGGTTAGAAGCGCCATGACCTGGAATATGCTGAATCCTGACACAATCGACGTAAAAACGGCAACTTTCCATAGAGATTTTTGCCATTCCTCCCAGAATTCACGGGGTTTTAAGTCTGTCTTTTTTCGTAACGCGTCGGCGAAATTCATTGAGTTGAGAGAATTCACCAAGTCCCAGAATTCGTCCTCGCCTATGCGATCTATAAGGTAGCCTGTCATCGAATAGGCCTGGGCATAGGCTTCTCCGAGCTCCGATTCGCTGTTTGGTGCGCGGAAGGCGAAGTCGAGTTCGGGGTACTTTATTATCCGGCCTCTGGTAAACATTCTTGCCATTTGCACGACGCTTGACCATCGGCGTTCTTCAGAGACGGTCATCGCAATACCTTCGTTAAGCCATTTGGGGAGATAACCGTAGTTTGTGTTGCGAGCGAGCAGCACGTGGACCAACTCGTGGCGAAGTGTGCCGGAATAATCCGTGTCAGGCAGTAGAATGCGTGGGGCCTTCACCGCGATGAGCCCTTCGAAAGGCTTGGCCAAACCTATTATGCTTCCTTGCGCGTAAGTACCGGAGTACTTGTAAAACTGCGGATGGGTATGGCACACGACGATTCTTATTGGCTCGTTTCCTGCCGGCAGATGCTCTTCATATTGCTTCAGCGCTTCTTGTATGACTTCGAGGCTTCGTTCCGCTGCCGCCCTGTCCGAGTTCTCGAAAATGACTTCAACTATTCCTGCGCTGATCGTCTCCGCCGAGGCGGTGAGCGCCAGAAGGGCCAGTATAAACACGGCTAGAATTCTGCGCATCATTCGTTCACCGCCGAGTCATGTGTTCTGAGCTTTTTTATTGCCGCATTCGCAATTTCGAGCGCTTTTTCGATGGCGGCATCAGATACATCGATTTCGCATACTTCGGAAATGTCTACAAAACACACATGCGCGGCAGGTACCTGATCCCCGGTGAGGTTTCTTATGGCTGCTGCATAAAGCTGGATCTGAAGCGAGTGTTTTCTCATGTTCTCCGCAGGCGCTTTGCCCGTTTTGTAATCAACGATGGAGTTGTCCGCGAACAACACGTCGATTGTGCCGTTCAGCAACGCGCCGCCGATTCTCAGCAAAAACTGCACTTCATGTATCGCGCCTTCTTGCTTCGACAATTTGATTGCCAGATCTGTTTTGCCAAAAGACTCGGCAACACCTTCCAGGTCTTCCGCCAAAGTTTTATCCTTCACTGCATGCCATAGTCCAGGCCATTCCTTCCGCAGTATGTCGTCGATTAAGGGAGCTACGGGAGACTTGAAATCCCACATTTCGAAGACGCGATGGAGAATAGTGCCGCGTGTTGCCGCATCGCCACCTAAGAGATTAGGGCGCTTAGTCCGCTTTCTCGACGCAACTAATTTGTGATCGAAGGCAGCATCGAGCAACTCGGTAACGGAGAAAGTGCGTCTGGTGGAATCGTGCGCGACAACTCTTCCTGTTCGTTTTATTAACGTTTTGAGGTCAATACTGTCAGGTTCGGGAATGCTCTTCTTTTCAGGAGCGGCATCCACCTGTTTTCTGCGCACTACCGCGCTCCAGCGATCCCCATCTATTGTCTCGCGGTCGCTGCGCTCAACAAGTGCGTACTGTTCGTTGAGGCTCTCGAACCATGAATTCCCTTTTGCGTTTGGCGACCCCGCTATAAGCAGCCAATCCCTCGCTCTGGTCATCGCCACATATAAGAGCCTTCCGGATTCGGCCTTTTCCAGTTCCCCTTTCTTCATCTTAATCATTTCCAGAACGACTGGGGGCTTTGCTTTGCCGCTATCGTCGGTTGCTTTTATACCCAGCCCCAAAACAGGATCAAGTTCGACGCCGTCTCTGTTCTTACCGCTCATGCCTCTTGACGTGTCCGGCAATACGACTATGTTGAATTCCAGGCCTTTGGACTTATGAACGGTCATTATGGACACTTCACCCAGGTCGCTCGATAGTGGCGGCGCTTCGCCTTCGCGTATTTTGTTCTGCGCAACGTCTCTCACGTATTTTGTGAAGGCCCTTAGGCTTGGCCGTGGCGAGCGCGAAAAGTCGTGTGCCAGATCTATGAGTTTGCGTACGTTGGCGGCTTTTCGGGTACCGAGATATTGAGTCAGAAGCACGGCTTCATAACCGGTGCGCTCAAGAAGGTAGTTCAAGAACTCAGGCAAGGGGCGATGGGTGTTTTGTTCAAGGTTGGCGAAAAGGCTTCGCGCGTTTTGCAAAAGATCTGCTTGTTGGAAATCTTGTGGAATGTGGTCGGCGAAGAAAGCGTTTGCGAGAGACCCTTGCGAGCACATAGCGAAAAGAGTGTCATCGCTGAGACCCACCATGGGACTTCTGAGAAACCCCAGCAGGGCCGCTTCGTTCCACTTATTCGCCAAGAGTTCGAGCACGTTCAGCATGTCCTTGACTTCCTGCTTTTGAAAGAAACCGGCCCCGGCCTCGACGGCATACGGAATGCCAAGATCGCGAAGGGCGCTTTCATAAATGTACACGTCGCCCATCGAGCGCAGCAGAATGGCCACGTCCCCAAAGTTTGCGGTGCGTTCCGTTCCGTCCTTTTCCTGTACCTTGGCCGCATCGGGTCCCTGGCACATTTGAAGCAGACGGCCGGCAATAAGACCCGCCTCGAGTTTCCTGTATTCCTCCACGTTCGCGCCTTCAAGAGGATCCGGGACCAGAAACTCGACTCTCGCTTCGCCGATTCGCGAGCGGTTGGGTTTCAGCCGCGCCAAACCCGCGTAGTCCGGCGCGACCGCATGCAACAGGTCGGTACCAGCGAAAAAGTCATTGGCAAA
>SDBV01013213.1_pt1 | contig 10531 bp, 13 predicted proteins | sample 2277081 | NCBI WGS metagenome assembly SDBV01 (sample SAMN10402039, study PRJNA504765) | marine sediment metagenome | isolation source: marine sediment core GS10_PC15, 223 cmbsf | place: Arctic Ocean: Southern Knipovich Ridge | collected 2010
CATGAATATAATCGAGTTATTTTCTGGCTCTGGGACAATCTCCAAAGCTTTCGAGAAATACGGCCACAACGTCTTCTCAATCGACATAAGAAAGAGAAAAGGGATTTGCGAGCCCTCATTAAGAAAAAATATCATGCAAGTTACTTTAAAAGATATTCCATTTAAGAAGGTTGATGTTGTTTGGGCATCTCCGCCATGCGATGTTTTCTCAAAAGCGTCTGGGGGATTTCATTGGGATAAGGAGGGTAAACCTAAAACAAAAAAGTGCCTCGAACATATGCGCATACTCAGAAAGACCATTAAATTCATTGAAAAAATTAGTCCGGACTATTTTTTTATAGAGAACCCCGACGGAAAGATGAAATACCGAAAGGAGCTTGTTAATTTTTTAATTCGTAACAACGGGAAAATTCTAAGGGTGAATTATGGGAATTATGGATTTGGGACTCTCAAACCGACAACAATCTTCACAAACGCCCTCGATTACTTCGGCAGAAATATCCAGGATATTTCTATGAAGAAGAACGTGGCAGTTTTTGATAACCTTACAAAATGTCAAAAACAAACCATCCCAAAAAAATTAGCGGAAGAGATAGTTCAATATTGCGATCTAAAAGATAGATTAAAAACATACCAGGCACATTTTCAAGAAAAAACTCTCACTATTTCAAATTTACAGATTAATTAGAATTAGATTTAATAAAACAACGAGAAAACAACCAATGACACTAACAAACCTCCTTCAAAGATTCGCCCCGTGGATAATCGTAATTATATTTATAATCATAATTGGTTTTAGAGTAGCAGATTATTTAGAAGGAGGTGGAAAAAAATGGCGAGAAAAGATGAAGAGAATGATGAAGATGATTTCGACGATAAGGAGGAAGAAGAGAAACCCTCAAAGAAAAAAAAGAAGTCTGCATCAGGAGACCCCGTGTTCGTTCCAAGGGCAGTTTCAATCCCAGAGATGTTTAATATTATAAGTGATAAGTTAGATATGATTTTGGCGGGAATGTCTAAGTAAGATTAGACGAAAAATTATTTGTTATTATATTTTCAATTTCTATTATGGGTATACCCATCGGCATCCCTTCTCTAAATTCTATATGGGGATTCGACTCCTCACATAAATCACACGGGCTTAATAGAAGCTCCATCTTATAATACCATCCGAAGAATTGGTTGATAGCCAGAAGGCCGAGGGCAACAACAACAATTATTATAAGACAAAGCTTTGCGATGTGGTAGGTGGAGGTGGGTGGTGAGGTTGAATTTTCCCTTCCTTCTTCCAATTTTCTTTTTTCCATATCCTCAATAGTATGTTATTTTATTATATATGTCGCTATGTCGGTGGCACATCCTCGACAGTCCCTCCTATCTGCACTAATCTTTGAACTTCCCTTTGTGAGATGGGAATTGCTCCCCATTCCTCTAACTTCCCTCCAATATCTACACTATTCACCTTCCAAGTATGATACAACTCCTTAACCAAAGCATCCCTCTGCCCCTTCCACTTACGAGCCATGTTGCTCACAACCCTCGTCCTGAAAGCTTTGGCTTTCTTCTCTCTATATTCATTTTCATTAACCATATAAGTATTATTAAACACGAGGGGAGGGTAAGGGGACTTCGGCTTTGAATAATTATAGGTTTTCTTCCCATTCAAATAAAGATATTTCTTTTTTGTTTTAGGAAACAAAACATATCTTCCCCTCGAACCATCTCTCCTAAAATAAACATGAATCAAACACCTACATCTCCATAAAGCAAAATATTTATCCAAATCAAAGAAGGAGGGAAGCACCATAATAACAAATAAATTTCTTTGCCTCATCTCTGTTGCAATTCCAAGCATGGCTCTGTTTACTTGTGATAAACTTGCCCTCGCATTACTTGCATTAAACGCTTCATCTAAAAGAACACAAGAGTGTTTTCTTACTGTTCTAATTGCTTTCATAAATTGGTCGGCGTTGAAAACAACGCTATCTAAATTAAATTTGGGGTCGAGGTATGAAGCAATTTGCATCGCAAGAACACTTTTCCCACAACCCTCTTCGCCATCTATAACCATAACATAATCTCTATCTTTTTTTATTACGGCCTTCTTTATTAATAATAATTGCTCCTTCATGATTGGGTCGATATAACATTCTGTTTTCATATTAACCCTTCGGTGTCGGCCTTCGCCCCAAACATTTTATATTTTTCCATCTTCCCTAATAGCCACATATTGATTTCTTTGAGTTTAGAATAAATATTCTCTCCTTCAAGTTCGGGCTTCATATAGACTTCTGGTTTGTCTCTAATTAAAACATTGAGTTCCTTGACAAAATTATTATATTCTTCTTGTTCTGATCCCCCATCCTTCTTTTTTTTGCTATCTAATTTTAATGAAATAAAAATAAACAATCTATCAAGTCCCTCGAACCATCCCTTATAATCTCTTTCTTGCATACAAGTTTCAATATCTCCAAGAATATTAATTAAAATCATCGCAAACCCTTGCCTCAAATCATAGGCCAATTCTTTTCCTTCACCATCATAAGAAGAATAATTAGAATCGTATACCATAATAATAAAAACTTATGACATACTTTTAAACACTTCTTAATTTTAACAAGTGTTTATTAAAAGTAGAGATTTTATTCTTGGATGAATCATAAATTGTTATTTGGGATTTTAATTGTTGGTTTGTTGGTAGTTGGGAGTGTTATAAATTTATATTTATTCGACGACGAGACCGAAGAAGAAGAAAATTTGTATCAAGGTGCTGTCCCATTGGGTTATGATTTAGAACATTTTAGAAAAACGGGAGAAACAATTTTGGAGGTAGATGATTAATGGGGATCTGGGACACATTAAAAAGTTATTTTTCAAAGCCGAAGCCATCAACATACTCGGTTTATATTCCAAGTTCAAGCGAACAAGCAAAAGGAACAACAACACCCAAATCTTATGAGCAAGGATTTGTTGGGCCAATAGAAAAAACTTCTGTGAGTGTTGGGAGTATGCCTGGCGTATCCCCAACAATTTATAAAAGTAGTGGGGGTGGTTCTATTAGTTCAAGTTCAGGGGGGGACGTATCAGCAACACCTTATGGGCCAACTCCTCCATTAGAGCATACAATAGTTGGAGGGAAAACTATTGTGCCAGCCCCAACAGCCCAAACATTACAGCCAGCGACATCCCAGGCTCTCCAACCTTCCGTTTCCGCCTATGACCCAGACGAAGAGATAACCCCATACGGACAAACTTATAGACAAGCAATATGGGGAGGGATTGGAACAATGGGTAGAAATATTAAACAATTCTTTACTGGTAGAACTCACGAATATAAAGACCCCCTCTCTGGTTTTGAAATAGCTGGAACATTAAAAAAAGATTTACCAACAATGACTCCTTATTTTGGGACGGCGATGGAAGGGCGAGGAGCATTTCAAACTTATGGAGAATTACAGAAAGAGATTGATGTAAGTAGATTTAGTTCTGGTGATGTTGATAGGCCAGATGTCCCAGGGTTATATGAACGAACAGGAGTTGGGGTTCAAAAGTTTGCCCCAGTAGTTTTAGATGTTGGCGGTTATACTATCGCTGGTGCTGTCGGTGGCCCATTGGGAATTGTTGGCTACGGAACTTTTAGAGGGTCTCAACTTGCGGCTAAGGGGCAATATAAAGATGTTCGTTCTGGGATGGAATTATATCCAGGGATTGCAGAACTATCACCCGAATCAAAGGCGGCAGGCATGCACTTCGGGATGGCGGCTTATGGCGGCTATCGTGCTATTGGGGGAATAGGGGCGGAGATAACCGCTTTAAGAATTAAAGAGGGGATGGCGGCGAGGGGAGTTTCTATGCCGAGGATTATTTCAAGAGAGGGTGATGATGTGTTTAGAGTTATAACAAGGACAGGGAGAAGAACCCCAACCTTTCAAGCAGATACTAAAACGACCTTTGATGTGTTTAGAGTCGGGGATGGGAGATTTCAAATTGGGACAGGGACGGGAAAAACAACAATGCGAGTTTTAGATTTTATGAAAGAGGGAACTGGTGCATACCCCTGGAGAACGGCCACTAAGTCTTTTACTATCGCTGGGAGAGGGGGTGAGGCGATGTTGATAAACGCACCAGAAGATATTAGGGCTTTTACGGGGAGTGTTTTGGTGGCTGGTGATAAAGGATTTACTGGCGTTCGATTTGGTGGGGTTAGTAAACCAGTTGGGGAGAGAGGTTGGTTTGGTGTTGGTGGAGAGGTGAGGGCGGTGAGATTATATGGGGCCGGGAGAAGGACGGCGTTAATATCTCCGAAGGATTTAGTGTTTGGAAAGGATATAAGTTTTGTTGATGTTGGTGGAGGAAAACAATGGGGATGGACTGGGGGAGGAGCAAAAAGTTCTAAGCAATTCTTTGAGCAATTATATAAACCCGACGCTGTTTTGGATATTAGTGGACAGGCCTCAACGGCCGCCCAGAAGATAACCTCTGGGGTTTCTGTTTCTGCTCCTCGGTTTTCTTTTGCTCCTTCTATTATTGGGATGGGAGAGATGAGATTGCTTTCAAAACAAAGGGTGGCAACCATCCAAGTCGAAGATGTTTTGTCGATGGGGAAGCAATTAGAACGACAGAGATTAAGATTATTTTTAGGGGCGGAGAGCCGAAGCATGCTTGGACAAATACAAAGGCCAAGACAAGAGTTTTTCACTATCCCCCGGCTCGGCCAAGAACTCGGGACGAAACAAATTCAACGACAAAGGGGGGCGATGAGCCAGTTTATTCCTACTATTCCCACTTCTGGTTTTAGGATTTCACCGATAACTTCCACCCCTTTTAAAATTCCAATTATCCCATGGTTTCCATCTGGGAAATTAGGGACGGCTCTCGGAACTCGCAGGATCTCCGCAAAACAACTCTTTAGGTATACCCCTTCTTTTGCTGGGTATACTTGGGGAATTAAGGCCCCACAAATCCCCGAAACCCCATTCGGAAAGTTCACGGGTTTAGAAATCAGACCAATTATTCCGGGAGGAATTAAACTTAAAATATAAAAATGGAAAACCCACAAACCCAACAATCAATCTCCCCCTTAGCCCCGGCTCTCCCATATCCAATGCCGTCGAATAAAGCAGATATGCTCGACAAAATAAGACCTGAGGAAATAGTTGAGGTGATTAGGAATCGATTGATGGGAAAAATATTAGACCCAAGCACAATGAAATGGGTTACAAATGAGAATTTAAAAGACAATGCTATTTCTGAACTTGGGGCATGGGATTTATCAAATCTTGTTTTATCCGTCGCTAACCCAAATGTTTCAATCTCAAAATTGAATGATAAGGAAATTAGAAGGAGGGCATTTAACATTATGAGAACTTCAATTAAAATGCTCCTCGCTAATTGGAAACAATATAAAATTACAAACACTGCACAGATTAGTTTTGTTTCGGAGATTATTTTTTCAATGACTTTTATCACAATGAAACAATGTGAGGGGGAAGGGGTGAGAAAGATGATTATGGGGACGAGACAAGAAATGCACCAGGTTTCTGAATATGAGGTTGGGAAAACTAAACATGGATTATTTAGGAGGAAAAATAGATAATGGCATTGGGCGGAATTAATTTTGGTGGATTAGGGAGTGCGATGTTGGGATGGGCTACCTCTCTTTTATTTTGGGCTGTCATAGCAATTATTCTTTTTGTTGTGTTTATTGGTGTATTAAAAATAAGGAGATGGAAAAGATTTGCTTTCCCATGCGTAGAAGTCACAGGATTGGGGCAAGGAAAAATAATGCTAACTTCCACAAAGGCCGGATGGTTTAAAAGTAAGAGAATGTTTTTTGGGTTGATAGATTATAGTGGTGAGCAAGAATTAATAACAAAGGATAATAGAAAAATCCAGTCTGCTTCTTCTGTTGATTATCACGACATCAACGGTAAAAGAGGAATTATTGTTAAAAGAAAAGATGATGACCCTGAAATTTTAGTTCCGCTAACTTCATTTAAAATTATAAATCCGCAACTACTTGCGAAGATTGCACCCGCAGATTTTAGGGATGCGTCTGTTAATATTTTAGAGAAGTATGAAAAAGAAACAATGACTTGGTGGCAACAAAATGGTGGGCTGATTGTTTTGGCGGGGGTGATTATTTTTGCTTTGATTGCTTTGATAATTGTTTTCAATTTTGCAAAAGGAGAAAGTGCGGCCTGGAGAGATTTCGCGAAAGCGGCTGGAAGTGGGGCAGTATCTCCAAGTGGGGCGGCCGCCGCTATAATGTTATGGATAAGAAAAAAGAAGTGATGAAGGAGAATAAAATATTGTTAATATTTATTTTTTTCTTAATCGGAATTCCTTTTATTCAAGCTGGGGTTGGTTCGGATACTATTTCCAATAAGGGAGTTAAAATAAATATCCCGGACATCCCAATAAATTATTCCCTTATCCCTACTGTAAACAATTCTCAATACTGGGATGGAAATGCTTGGTCTAATGTAAGATGGTTAGATATTGATGGGGGAAATGCAAATCAAAATATTAATATTGGTGCTTATAATTTTACAACATCGGGTATTGGACAATTTGGTGAAATTTCGCTGGAATTTGGAGATTTGGTATCTGAACAGAATCCTGATGGTGCTGATGCAATAAGATTAAAAGGAACTGCTTCTGATGTCGATGTTGTTCTTGGACAGGCATCAGGCTACTTTTCTGTTTGGAATGCAGCAGATAATACTGCTGTTTTTTATGTTGATGACCGTGGTGACACAGACATAGAGGGAAATTTATTAGTAGTAGGCACGGTGACAGGTTCTAATTTAAATATTTCTAATTGGAATAATGCTTATACTCATAAATCTTCTGATGGCTCAGACCATTCTTGGATTGACCAGCCAGTTCTAACGACTTCAAGCCCAACTTTTAATAATCCAATAGTTAATGGGATTGATTTAAACTTAGGTGGAGGACAAACTATACAACTCGTAGGAACAGGAGCTTCAAGTGTTATATTAACATTTAGTGTAACAGCAGGGGGTGGAGCCACTTTAACTATGGCTGGTAATTCTGCTCTTAATCAAAATCTTAGGACGGGAGATAGTCCATCGTTTGTAGGTGTAACAGCATCGGGAACAGTTCAAGCTGAGCATCTGTATTCTACTGATGATGCGGTTATTGATGATAATTTAAGAGTTAATGGACACGTAGGAATTGGAACTAATGCGGGTACAGATGTTTGGGAAGTATTAAATATGGAATTTAACAGACCAAATAATTTTGGAGGATGGTATATTGAAAATACTGCGTCGGATGGTCTTACAAGATTTAGCGTAGGTATGAATCACGTAACTGGAACTAAAGGAGTTTTATTTCAATATGATAATGAGGATGGGAGAGCTCTTGTTTTAAATAGAAAAGCGACGATAGGGACGATGGAATTGTCCACAACAGGAGGAGGAGTTAAGGTTTGGAATAATGGTAATGTTCAGATAGCACAAGCATATACAAATGATATTGGAACAGAAAGAGATTTATTAATAAACGCAAGTGGGGATTTGGGTTATGATTCTTCTTCAATAGTTTTTAAAGAAAATATAAAAAATATGACAAATGAAATGAGTAGTAAGGTTTATGATTTAAGGCCCGTGACTTATGATAAAATTAATGGGAGTAAAAATCAAATTGGATTAATAGCCGAAGATGTTTATAAATTATATCCAGAATTTATAAGTTATAAGAGAGAAGAAATCTGGGGTGATGTTTGTATTGCCCCAGATGATTGTTATTATGGGGTAAGTGGATATCAAATGTCAATAAATAAAACAACGGGTGAATTAATACCAGAAACAATCAGCTATAAAAAATTAGTCATTCCTTTAATTCAAGAGGTTCAGAATCTTAAAGTTGAAAATGATTTATTAAAAAGTTGTATAATAAATTCAAAGGATTTTATAGAAATGAAGGAGTGTGTGGGGAATGAATAAAATAATTATGTTTGGAATATTCTTTTCTCTCCTCGTGGTTCTCCCTTTGGTAAATGCAGACAACGAAATAATTTTTGAGAAAGGGGTGGAATCTGATTTAAAACTCTACTGCTCTATGAATGGGAGTGTTTGTTCTGCCGTCGCTACTTGTAATATATCAATCAAATATCCAAATGGTTCTTATCTTATATCTTCTTCTCCAATGACAAATCAAGATAATGGGGATTTTAACATAACCTTAAATACAACTCAAACAGCGACGGAAGGGGAACATAGATGGGATATGTATTGTTGTGATGGTTCTTATTGTGATGATGGCCATGATATTTTTTTAATAACAATAAACGGCAAAGAAAAACCTTCTGGGATTGTTCTTATTGTATTTCTAATATTGTTTTTAATTATTTTAGGATCTCTCACAACCTTAATGTTATATACCATCGCACATCTCGTCGAGAAAGATTTTGATGTGAAGGATTTAATATTTAACATCTCTGCTTATTTGGTTTTGTGGGGAGTTTATATTTTAGGAAAAGAATATGTTGGTAATTATTTTATCAATACTTTCTTAGAATGGTTGATTGGTGTTGGGGCTATAACAAATGTTATTTTCCCATTAGTTATTTTTATTATTTCAATTACTATATGGAAATGGAGAGAAGAATTGGAGGGGAAATTTTAAGATGGTGAAACAATACGCGAGACCATTAATGCCTCCAGAGATGTTAAAGTGGATAAACGAAAGACAGAGGGCACTCGAATCAATGGCGAAAAAGGCAGGAAGGAAAACACCAATTAGCCAAATGGAAACGATGCGAGTAATTTCACAGACGGGAAGCGTAGATATTCCCGAGGATGTGTTTAGGGAATTAGTGAGGAAATTAAAATGTTGAAACTAAGTAAATTAAGCGTGAAGAAAAAGGCACAGTATGATACGATTGCGTGGATAGCCTCGGTAATAGTTTTATTAATCCTTGCTCCAATCTTATACAAAGTTGTTAGCACTTCTTTAACTCAATTCTCCACGGCAATAAATAATACTTCACCAACGGCGGCGGCAAGTGTTGATTTAATTCAAGGGTCTTTTCTTGGCTGGTTAGATTATCTTATTATGATTGGGTTTTTGGTAAACATTGTTTTGTTATTTGTTTTTGCATTCATGGTCGATACCCACCCTTTGTTTTTAATATTTTATATAATTGCCTCGGTGTTCACTATGATATTCGCTCCTTATGTTGTAGAACCAATTAAGCAGATATTTGGAATGGCTGAATTTGGGGACGCTGTTGTGAATCTTCCATTGACGGAATTTGTTGTGACGAGGTTTAATATTATTTTACTTGGGGTGATTGTTGTTGCTGGAATTATAATGTATGCGAAATTAAAGGGGGGTGGGACTAAACTATGAGAATGCCAGGGAAACAACAAAACCGACGTGGAAACTCTTATTCTCAGCCATTCTCAGCGACTTTATGGATGGGGGTGGTGTGTTTGCTACTGGTAATTTTAGGGTTTGCTATTCATGGAGGTTGGGATTCATGGGAATATAGGAAAAGGTTAGATGGGATTGAAGAAGAAAGAGGACGAATTTTGAATGGAATGTATATTTATAATTCTAATAATCTTTCAACTACCAAAGAGTTTGTTCAATCCAGGGATGAGAGAGGGGATTGGGTTTGTATAAATGTGGCTTATGAAATGACTTATCCGGAAGCATATAAAACTTGTGTCCATGAATGTTCGCACAAAGCTTTCTCAGAAATATATGCAGAAGATTGTGAAAGTGATCCTTTAAAATGTTTGGAGACTTTAAATGGGGAATAAGTTTTTGCTTTTGCTTTTAGGATTATTAATGTTGGGAAGTGTTAGTGCTTGGAGTAATTCAACTTTTAATAATAGTTTGTCGTCGGAGAATATAACTTTTGGTGGAAATGAGAATTATACTCGATGGTTAAATGTGCCTGAAGATATAATTGTTACTAATGCTGTTATGAATTTGAGCGGTCTTGGATTTAAATATTATTATAATGTAAGTTGGGGCGAAACATCATATATTTCAAATCCAAGTTTTGAAGATACTGGTAATTGGACTTATTCCGAAACAGATGTAGATTTTGTTGGAGATTATTCAACTGGCTGGTTTACAAATGGTTCAAGATCTTATAAATTATCATTAGCAGATGATTTAGCAATAGATAATGCGTATGCTCAAATACTTCAGTCTATTAATTTTACAGATTTACAAATTATTAGATTTGATGTAAATTATAATAGTGCACCTGATGGTGCTGCAGATGCATCTATTTATATTGGAGGGGTTGAAAAAATAGATTTTGGTTTTAGTGCGACAGGAAGTTATCAAATTGATGTTAGTGATATTAATGGAATTCAAGATTTAGTATTTAGATTATATGTTGTTTTTAGTTTGTCTTCGCCCGGACCAATGTATTTTTATATTGATAATATTGAAGAATTAAGAAGTGATTGGTATACAATTAATTATACAAATGATTCTTATATTCAAATAAATAATACTCAAATTTGGAATCATACAGGAG
>SDBV01013214.1_pt1 | contig 10530 bp, 7 predicted proteins | sample 2277081 | NCBI WGS metagenome assembly SDBV01 (sample SAMN10402039, study PRJNA504765) | marine sediment metagenome | isolation source: marine sediment core GS10_PC15, 223 cmbsf | place: Arctic Ocean: Southern Knipovich Ridge | collected 2010
ACGTCGTCGAAGATCACTACGTACCCGCGCCGGTCGGGCTTTCGAACGAACACGAAGTGGCGATTCGCGTGATCGACGGGGTTCCCGCCGTCGTCGTAGGCGACCTTGGAGTTGGCGAGGGTGTAATCGACGAAATCGCTGTGCAGGAAGTCATCGACGGTTCCGTCCTCCCCATTACGGCCATCGTCGATCTGGTGGTCATCGGCCTGTCCCTTTCCGTCGATCAGGACGATGCTGTGGGAGGTCTGCCCGTGGGCCCAGTCGCTCCCCGGTCCGTGATACCCCCCGTACTTGCCCACGTCCCCGACGAGGTGCCCGTTATAGGCATCGAGGAGGAAGCCGCCCTGGTCCGCGTGCCCGTGATAGCCGCTCGCGGACCCGCACTGCATGACCAGCGAGATGTCATCCTTGGACTCGAAACCGGTTCGCATGATGACGTGCCCCGTGTTGAATACCAGCGGGCGGGGATCGTTGGGGTCCGGCCCCGGAGAGCTGTCTGCGATGTACGCCTTGGCGAGCGACATGCGAGGCGACTGCTCGGGGAATTCCACGGGGAGGTCCGGGTCGTACCACAGCAGCACGTAAAGCCTCTGGAACGGGCGCCACCCGGGGATGTACGATCGGCCGGACTCGGGTCCGCCGTAGTGGCGCACCACCCACTGCCCCAACTGGTCCCCCCGGTGGTAAGCGAGGGCCGCCGGTACGCATATCCCGCTCATGTAGTACCCGTAATCGGCGTCGTCGAACCCGGAGAATCCATCCCGCATGGGGGTCATCAGGTAGATGCTGTACTCGGTCGCCCGCAGGAGCACGTCGTTGTCGTATGTGAACAGGTCCTCCCCGGTGACCTTCTTGAGGGCGGCGAAGAATCGCACCACGTTGCCCAGGCCGTAGCTGAAGTACGACGTGTAGGCCTCGAAGCAGCTTCCTTCCTCGCTCAGGGCGCCTTTGACGTACGACTTGCAGAGCGCCTTTCCCCACTGGAGGTACTGCTCGGCGTAGCGGGACTCCCCGCGCAGGGAAAGGCCTGCCATCCCTATCCCGTTGTTCACCACGCCCTGCCAGTTCCCCGCCCCCGACGTGTCGCCCCAGTTGGCCCCGGTAAGAGCGCGGAGGAAGAGGCGGTTGGTCTCCAGCTCCAGCCGCTCGCGCATCCGCCCGCGAAGGTCCGGGGTGATGTCGTTGTAGAGGCAGTCGTAGGCGATCGCCATGGTGGAGAGCATCCCCCCGTGATGCAGCGTGCTTCCGAAGCTGCTCCACCCCAGCGCCTTTTCGACCATCTGGATCGCGAGGTCGCGGTTGGTCAGGTTCCCGTCGATGGCGCTGGAGACGGCCGGGATGAGAAGCCGCTTGCGGAACGCTGTGATGTCGCAGTTGTGCGTGTCGAACTCGCCGCTGTCGATGCGGGACTGGAGGCTTCCCATGTCCGTCACGTCCGCCCACCTCGGGGCGCAGAACGGTTCGGTCGTTACCTTCGTTCGCAGGGCGGGGATCTCGGCGGCGGAGAACAGGAGCTTGGGGTGGTCGGCGCCCGAGGTCGGGGAACCCTCGAACGGATCCAACCGCAGCTTCGCTGCGGCGATCGCGTAGATGGCCAACCGCCGATTGGTCGAGAAGAGCTTGACGGGGATCTCCGTCTGCCCCAGGTCGGTCTCGATCAGGAAGAACCATACCTTGACCTGCCAACTCCCCGAATCGCCCCTCAGCTCCGGGAGGGTAACCCACGTCGATCCCCTGCGGTACTGGAGTGTGTGGCGGTTGGATAGTCCGGTCATCCCCTGGAGTGCGAGGACGTACTTACCGGGGGCGGGGACGGTCAGGACGCAGTTCAGCTCGTTGCCCGGGTAAAGCCCGAACGTGGGCTCCACCAGGGTCCCCTGGTGGTCCCCGAAATCGTCATCGACGTCGCGAACCTGGTCCAGCACATCGGGGTTGGGATCGCCGGATGCCTGGGACCAGTGATTGAGCGACGTTCTCACGAAGTCCACGACCTCGCCGACCTCGTCGACGACGGGTGCGGCGAGGGCGGGTCGGGCAAGGCCGATTCCTCCTGCGAGGACCAACGCTGCGGCGAAAAATGCGCGGGCGAACACATTCCGACCGGACATGCTTACATCTCCTTTCCCCGGGGACGGCGCTGGGAGCGTGCGTCGCGCCTCTACCCCGGATCCTCTGGTGCCTCACTTATGCAGCGACGGGGTGTCCACCGTCGCAGTGAATAGTCCTATTCTACCGGCATCTTCTCGATGCGTGGTGGGTTTTCTCGCGGGGCGCCTCTGGGGGTCCGCTGTCCGGGCGGATTCTCATCACTCGATGATGTGATCGTCTCGTAGACCGTTCGGAATCTCCCCGGTTTGCCCGTCAGCGCCCGACGTTCCGACGGAACGTTTCGGGGCGCGGGGAACGGCACGGGGATACCCCGTCATGGGGTGCTAAAGTCTTGTCGCAGAACGCCGAAACACAATCTGGAGAACTACATACAATGCCCGAGGAGCATCCGATGGTGACTGATCGGCCGGCCGTCGAGAAACCGGTCCAGGAACGCCTGCGGTTTCTGCACAGGGGGTCCGTGGTCGCTTCCGTGGGCGTGATTGTCGTGGGGGTATTTCTGCTCGCGATTGGCGGTCTGCTGTGGTGCGGGGTCACGTCGCAACGCACCCTCTCCGAGAAAGCCAACGCCCAGAAGGTCCGGACGGTCGGCGACTCCCTGGTCAGGGCAAGCGAAGGCCTGCTGAGCGCAGACGAAGTCTCGACGCTGCGGCGACTGATCGCCGAGGCCGCAGCCGCTAACGATCTCGATCTTTGCCGAATCGTCCTACCCGACGGTCGGGTCATCGCGGACGCCGATCCGACGCGGATCGCCCTTCCGAGAATACCGGACTCATGGGGCGGGGAGCCGGGCGCTTACGAGGAATCATTCAGCGGGGAGGAGATTTCGGCGAGTTGGCCGCTGGAGATCCCCGGGCGCGGGAGCGCTCGTCTGGAGATCGCCGCGCTCACCGCAACACCGCTCGCGGCCGTTCTGGAGGCCCAGGTGGGCCCGTGGCTCATCGCCGGTGTCGCCCTGATCGCTCTGCTGTTCGTCCACCGCCACACCCGCTCCAGACTTCGCGCGATGGGGGTTATCCGGCAGGCGCTCCTGGTGAGGGGAGGCGGAGAAAGAAGCGTGGGCGCGCTGGAGGTCAGCCCGGAATTCGGTCCCGAAGCCGACGCCTGGAACCAACTGCTCGCCGAAAGGGAAGAACTCCAGGAACAGCTCGTCCTGAGGGAGGCGAGGCATTCCCTCCAGTCCGGGCGCAGCGCGAGCGACGATGTGGGCGCCGCCTGCAACGGTCTGCCCCACGGGCTGGTCCTCGTCGATGAGAGCAACCGGGTCAAGTACGCCAACGGAGCGGCGTCGATACTTCTTCAGGCCCCGGGGGATGAGATCCTGGGAGCGGACCTGGGCCGATTCGTCGCCGACGAGAGAGTGATGGAGGCCATCCAGTCCGCCGCCGCCGGACCCACCTACAAACGCAGCATCGTGGAAGTCCAGCGAGGGCAGTCCGTGGCCGAGGGCGTTCTTCGGTTCATCATCCGCCCGGTCCGTCGGGACGACGCCGGGACGGCGATGGTAATAATCGAGGACGTCACACAGCAGCGAGTCGCCGAGGAGGCCCGCAGCGCGTTCCTCGCGCAGGCGACGCACGAGCTGCGAACCCCGCTGACGAACATTCGGCTGTACGTGGAGACGGCTTTGGCGGAGGGAGAGGACGATCCCGCCACGACAGCCAAGTGCCTCAACGTCATCAACGACGAATCGGGGCGGTTGGAGCGGATCGTGTCCGACATTCTGTCGGTTTCAGAGATCGAGGCGGGCTCGTTCAAGATCAGGCGCGACGACGTGCGTTTCGAGACGCTTTTCGAGCAGCTCAAGGCGGACTACGAACCGCAGGCCGCCGAGAGGAAGATCAAGCTCACCTTCGGCCTGCCTCCGAAGCTTCCGGTCGTCCAGGGGGACCGCGACAAGATAGCGCTGGCGCTGCACAACCTGATCGGTAACGCGCTGAAATACACAGAGGAGGGCGGACAGGTGGCGGTCAACATCGCGGTCGATCAGGACCGGGTCGTCATAGACGTGACCGACACGGGGATAGGCATCAGCGAGACCGACACTGAAAGGATCTTCGAGAAGTTCTATCGCGCCAAGGATGACCGCGTCGCCGGGGTCACGGGGTCGGGTATGGGTTTGGCGCTTGCGAGGCAGGTCGTTCGCCTGCACGGGGGAGACATCACCGTCCAGTCGGAGCTGAACAAGGGCAGCAACTTCACATTGGCTTTGCCGCTCTCCGCGGAGGCCGCCTGACGTGAACATTCAACAGCAAAAGTACGGGGCGGTGACCGTCGTCAAACCCGAAGGCCCCCTCGGGGACGCCGACGCCGAGCAGTTCAAGAGCCTCTTTCTGCAGGTCCTGAACGAGAACCTCGGAAGGGTGGTCCTGGACGCCTCGGGAATCCCGTTCGTGGACAGCAGGGGACTGGAGGCGCTCGTTGACGTGACCAACGAGATGTCTCGGAGCGGGCAGTGGTTAAAGCTGTGCGCGGTGAACAGGACGGTGAGGCAGGTGCTCGAGCTGACGGGGTTGTCCTCGCAGTTCGAGCATTTCGAGGACCCCAACTCGGCCGTCAGGAGTTTCCTGTGACAGAGCCCGGGAAGAAGATGCGGTTGGGCGAGGCCCTCATCGAGGAAGGGGTGATCTCGCAGCAGCAGCTCGAGCGCATGCTCGCCGAGCAGAAGACGACGGGCCAGATGCTCGGGGAGATGCTGATCGAGCAGGGGGTCATCAACGCTACGGTGATGCTTCGGGTCCTGGCGAGGCAGCTCGGGGTCCAGAGCTGCCAGTTGCGGCACGGGCTGATCGATCCGAGCCTTCTGAAGCTGATCGGGGAGGAGGAAGCCGAGAGGCTGAAGGCGATACCTCTGTTCAAGGTGCACGACACGCTGACCGTGGCGATGGTCGAACCGCAGTCGCTCCCGAAGATAGACAGGCTGCGGCAGTTGACGGGGTGCAAGATCCGACCCGTGCTGGCGGCGGGCTCCAACATACTGGAGTTCATAAAGAAGTACTCGGGGGGCAACACGGACGTGGATTCGTTCCTGGCGTCCCTGGCCGATTCCGACGTGGAGGTCGTCGAAAGCCAGGCTACCGACGAGGGCCCCGCCACGGACCTCGACAAGATGGTCGAGGGGTCCCCCATCGTCAACCTGGTCAACATGGCGCTGCTGACGGCGATAAAGGACGACGCCAGCGACATCCACATCGAACCGGACAAGAGCGGGACCAGAGTACGCTATCGCATCGACGGGCTGCTTCGCGACCTGATGAAACCTCCGCCCGGACTGCACGCCTCGATCGTCTCGAGGGTGAAGGTCATCGGAAAGATGGACATCGCCGAAAAGCGCCTCCCCCAGGAGGGACGGGTTCGCATCATCGCCGAAGGGCGCGAGATAGACCTCCGCGTCTCCAGCATGCCGACGCTCCTCGGGGAGAAGCTCGTCCTTCGCATTCTCGATAAGGCCAACCTGAACGTCCGCATGGAGGACCTGGGGTTCCGAACGGAGACCCTGGGAGCCTTTCACAGGATGCTGCGTCAGCCCCACGGGCTGATCTTCGTGACAGGTCCGACCGGCAGCGGGAAGACCACGACGCTGTACTCGGCGCTGGACCTTCTTCGCTCCTCGGAGAAGAACATCGTGACCGTCGAGGATCCCGTGGAATATCAGTTGGACCTGATCAATCAGATTCAGGTGCATGAACCCATCGGGCTGACATTCGTCCGGGCGTTGAGGAGCATTCTGAGGCAGGACCCGGACATCATCATGGTCGGGGAGGTGCGGGACGAAGAGACCGCTCGCGTCGCGGTCCAGGCGGCCCTTACGGGACATCTGGTCCTCGCCACGCTCCACACGAACGACGCCCCCGGTGCGGTCGCCCGCGTGTTGGACATGGGCGTCGAGGCCTATCTTCTCTCCAGTGCGTTGAACGGTGTCGTGAGTCAACGGTTGACGAGGACCGTGTGCTCCGATTGCGCGACGAAATACTACCCGTCGGAGAACGTCCTTCGAGACGCCGGACTACTGGACAGGCCCACCCGCGTCTTCCACAAGGGCCTGGGCTGCGAACGGTGTCACAACTCGGGTTTTCTGGGAAGGACGGGCATCTATGAAGTCATGGAAGTCGGTTCGGACTTGCGAAGGCTTATCCACAGCGCCGCCCCGACGCACGCCCTCCGCGATAAGCTGCGCGAGCAGGGCGTCCTGACCCTCCGCGAGGAGGGAGTGCTCGCGGCGGTGGAGGGTAGGACCTCTCTGGAAGAGGTACTCAGCGTCACTCACGGCGACGAGGAGAAGGGGAGGGGGACAGGCGGCGAGGCGACGGAGGGCGGCGAGTCGAGCTCGGAGAGGGGAGCGGCATGAAACTGGCGTACTGCGCATGCGACAAGTCGGGCCAAAAGGTCGCAGACACGATAGAGGCCCCCGATCCGGGCAGCGCGGCCGAATCCCTCCGGCGCAGGGGGCTTTACGTAATTGAGATCGCCGAGGCGGACCAACTGCCCGCAAGAAGCGCCGGGGGGGGATCGGGCGGGCCGGGCCGCACCCGTCGGATCAAGGATCTGGCGCTGTTCACGCGACAGCTCTCGGTGCTCGTCTCGACCGGGACGCCCCTGGTCCAGGCCATCGGCGCCCTCGAACGCCAGGTGAAGGAGGGACCCTGGCGAAACGTCATATCGAGCATCCGCACGCGCCTCGAAGAAGGTACCTCTCTGTCGGAGGCGATGGAGGGACGCCGGGAATACTTCGATTCCGCCTACTGCAGCCTGGTCGCGGCCGGCGAATCGAGCGGGAAACTGGCGGCGATGCTCGATCGGCTGGCCGGTCTCAAGCAGAAGCAGCTTCACGTGCGAAACTCGATAATCGGGGCCATAGTCTACCCCTCTTTTCTCACGGTCATCGCCGCCGCCGTCTTCGCGATGCTCCTGGTCTTTGTCGTCCCGAGGTTCGCCGAGCTGTTCGATACGCTGGACGTCCCGCTTCCGACGAGCACCCGGATCCTCGTGGGGTTCAGCGCGGTGTTCCGATCCTACTGGTGGGTGATGCTCGCGGGGCTGATCGGATCGATACTCGCGATGAGGATGTGGGTGCGGACGCCCGGCGGGAAGCGGGCGGTTGATACGCTCATCCTGCGGCTGCCCAAGATAGGCGGGATCGTGAAGAGCTTCGCCGTCGCCCGGATCACCAGGCTCCTGGGGGTGCTCCTGCACTCCCACGTCCCGATCCTGGAGGCGCTGAAGCTGACGACCCACGCGGCGAGCAACGTACATTACAGCGAGCTGATCGCCAGGGCTGAGGACATGGTCGCGCGCGGGGAGCCCATATGGTCGGCCTTCTCGGATACGGATCTCGTGAGCCCTTCGGTCTGCGAGGCGGTGCGCAACGGAGAGCAGAGCGGGCAGTTGGGCACCTTGTTGCTGAACGTGGCCGATTTTCTGGACGACGAGAACGAGATAGTCACACGGTCGCTGACGAGCATCATCGAACCGGTCATACTGGTGGTCCTGGGGCTTCTGGTCGGCGTCGTGGCCATCAGCCTGTTCCTGCCCCTCTTCGACCTGACGGCGGCGATACAGGGAGGGTCTTAGTGAGGCGGATCGCATCGTCAAATCGGACGGCGATAGGTATCGACGTCGGAGGGCGAGTGGTGAAGGCGGCGCAGCTTCGGCGATCGAAGAACCGATGGACCATCGAAGCGCTCGCCGCGTTCCCCAGAACGAAGCTCGGACAGAGCATCGACGCCGAGGAGGTAGGGCACGTGCGCTCGGTGTTGGGACGGCAGGGATTCGGGGGCAGCGGTGTCGTCTTGGCGATCCCGGGCGATAAGCTTCTGCCCGCCATTCTCGAAGTCCCCCCGCGGACCTCCGGGGCGCCGGTCGATCAGATTGCCCGAATGGAGCTCTCGCGGATGCACAAGGTCCCGGTCGGTTCCTTTGAGATGTCGTATTGGGATCTGCCCCCCTCCGTTCGCCCGAAGGATTCCGCTCAGGTGATGGCAGTCGGTTGCGCGCACAAGGACGCCGACGAGCTCCTCGACGTCTTCGAGAGCGCCGGGCTGAACGTTCAGGCCCTCGACGTGCGCACCAGCGCCGCGGTGCGAGCGTGCGCACCGATGTTGGCGCCCCACCCAGGAATAACCGCTGTCATCGATATCGGGTGGAGCTCGATCGCTCTGTTCATTCTCTGTGGAGGCGTCGTCATCTACGAGCGGACCTTCGGAGAGGGGGGGGCGGAGCACCTTCTGGAAGTGGTATGCAATAAGCTTCAGTTGGACCTCGCCGCCGCCGAGCGCCTGCTCGCTGCGGTCGGTCTCGGGGGCGGCGACGAAACCGAACAGTCGGACTCGGATTCGTTTGAAGAGTTCACCTGCGTAGTCGCCAGGCACTTCGACAAGGTTGTGGAAGAACTGCGCGCCCCCTTCTCGTACACGACCCACCAGTACTCCGAGGCGGGAGTGAGGCGGGTACTGCTCATCGGTGGAGGGGCGAACATTCCCGGACTTCCGAAGCACTTGGGCGCGGCGTTGAGCGTGGAGGTGCTGGCGGTGACCCCGGGAGACGTCGCGGAGTGCCCGCCGAGGATGTCGGTGAGATCCGGTAATGCGGCGCTGACCTCGGCGGTCGGCCTTGCGCAGTTCGGTGAGGGATAATGGAATGGTAAGCGTGAACCTCATTCCGCGCGACAGGCTCACAAGGAAACGGCGCCGGGCCCGCCTGCGAATGTGGATCGCCCTGTGCTCGGCGTATGCGCTGATTCTGACCGCAGGGCTCTCGCTGGCCTGCATGGCGTGGGGAAGCGACGACGCCGCGCTGGGCGGCGAGCTCCACGCGGTGGTGCGGGAGATCGAGGACTCTCAGCGCTCGATCGACGAGCTGCGAGGTCGGCTTTCCGAGGCCCAGGCCACCCTCGACGCCAGCGACGCGATGGCGAACCACCCCGACTGGAGCGCGCTGCTCGTCCTCCTTGCGCGCCAACTCGGCGACGACGTCGTCCTGGGCAACTGCCTCCTGACCCCATCCGGGTCCGATCGTTCCGGCGGAGCGCCCCGCCGCATTCCATCGCCGCGGGGATCCCGTGACGACGCCCGTGCACCCTCGCCCGGGTCCCCCGCCAGGGACGCAACTTTGGGCAAGCAGCGATATGGGCTGAAGCTCAGCGGATTCGGGCGGACGCAGAACGCCGTCTCGCAATTCGTGCTGCGACTGGAACGCATAGAGCTTTTCCACGAGGTCAGACTTATCAAGTGCAATCGACAGCCCTTCCTGAGCGGGCACGCCGTCGCGTTTGAAGTTGAGTGCTCGATGTGAGAAACGAGATCATGAGGCGCACGGACTTTGCAAAACCCTGGTGTTGGCGAGTTGACGCCGGAGGAGCCCTCTTCTGCGTCGGGATATCCCTGCTCGGATATTTCGCGGCCGTGCGCCCTTTGATGCAGCAGAGCGCGGACCTGACGGCGCAGCAGCAGGAGGTGGTGACCCAGCGACAGAGGGTCTCTCAGCTCGCGGCCTCCGATTTCGCGCACAGGAAGCAGTTGGAACTGGTGCGGGGGGCCCTGTCCGAGCACGAGGTCAAGCTCCGATCTACCGACCACGTCAACCGGCAGATCGCGGAGCTGACTGAGCTGACCGGCGAGTGCGGGCTGGAGGTCGATGACATCCAGGTAGGCGAGGTCTTCCGGGGGAGCAGGTACGACGTCGTTCCGATCACTCTGTCCGGGTCGGGAGGATACGACAAGTCCGCGGTATTCCTTCACAAGCTCTCAGGTTCCTTCCAGGATACGGGCGTGGAGTCCTTCGAAGTGTCGGGCAGACCCACGAAACCCAAAGCCACGGGTAAGTTCCGGTTCGGGCTGTTCTGGTACGCCTCCGCCACCGCCAAACACTTGCGGGAATAACTCGCCCCGCCGTTTGCCTGCGCGGTTTTCATATCTTCTACTTCAGGTGACATGAGACTGTCCAAAGGCCAAAAGCTGTGCGCGGTTATTCTTGCGCTCGCACTTGGGGCGCTGGTGGTGGACCGCGTGTTTCTTGGCTATGAGATCGCGAGCCCCGACCAAGCGGCGGCCGCGGACACCAGGGATTCCCGGCCAACGCCGCCCGATCCGTCCGCCGCTTCGTTCGATCCTCTGGAAAGCACCTTCGGACAGCCGCTGACGGAGCGGCTCGAAGCGATGGGGATCTCGTACGGACTGGACCCCGCCGACACCAGAGACGCCTTCCGCCTGTCGCCGGGGTGGATGGCCGATTGCCGTCGGAAAGCTCCAGCGGGTCAGCATCTGACGCCCGCCGAAAGATTCATCCGCGACCATCAGCTCCTTGCCGTCATCCTCACACCCGACGCCGACAGCGCCGCCATCGACGGGAACTGCCTGTTCGTCGGGGAAAAGCTCGACGGGTTCGAGCTGATCTCGGTCAGCGAGCATTCCGCCGCCTTTGAAT
>SDBV01013215.1_pt1 | contig 10530 bp, 12 predicted proteins | sample 2277081 | NCBI WGS metagenome assembly SDBV01 (sample SAMN10402039, study PRJNA504765) | marine sediment metagenome | isolation source: marine sediment core GS10_PC15, 223 cmbsf | place: Arctic Ocean: Southern Knipovich Ridge | collected 2010
ATATTTTATTAACAACGGATTTTCACAGGTTTACACAGATTATTTTTTTTCTATAAAAGAAACCACTATTACTCTTCTAAGGAATACTCATACCAAAAATACAAAATCATTCTTAAACAGTTGCCCCCTGTGTTTTTCCTTATAACCTAATAAAAAAACAATAAAATAAAATAATAAATAATTAACATAATAGCTAACTTAAAAAGCACAGTAACTAACTATCAATACACGTAAAACTGTGATAATCCGCGTAAACCCGTTGTTATATTAATTTTCCAATCCGTTGTAACAATTTACTTGATTATATTGTGCTTTATAATTTATGTTAACTTTAATGAGACCATTCAAGATTGCCCACATTTCAGATCTGCATATCAATATATGCAATCCTGAGCTTTTTTCTTATCCGGAAGATAAGGATATTTCATACAATTCCATTAAAAGTATAGAACGTAGATTAAAAGAATTCATAGATAAAATTAAAGATAGAAATGTTGATTTTATTGCTGTAACAGGGGATCTTGTCGATGCGGTAGCGGATAGTCAAGATTTTGCTGATGTTACCAGGGACTATATTATGAAAAAAAGGAGCTGGTATAAGCGTATAAAAGAATATTATTTAAGAGTTAAAAATATACTTAAGGATTCCGGAATTCCGTATGTTGCTTTACCGGGAAATCATGATTTTGCACCGGTATTATTAGAAACATTTACTAGGGATTATTTGAATATTGATGGTATTTATATTAAGAGGTTTTTAGACTATGAGAATGCAGTACATGTGCCTGTAAGATCAGATAGGTTTATGTGGGAATCACTGCTGAGTGATAGTTCCAGACCGGTTCAGGTTCATCTTCAGCATTTTTTAATTTATCCTGATATTAATGAAGAATATCCGTATACATATATAAATGGAAATATGATGAAGGAACTGATGGCTTGGAAAATAAATAATAATAGATTGCTGCTGTCATTAAGCGGACATTATCATCCCGGAACAGAGTTTTATCAGTTTAATAATTGTTACTTTTCTACAGCATCGGCTTTTTATAAGCCACTGAGTTCTTTTCGTATATATTCAATATTTAATAAACATATAGAGTCGGAAGAAATTACCAGCGGATAATTACACCGGCGTGACTTAGTCCGCCCCCGAAACCATATAGTGCCAGTGTTTGGCCTTTTTTCAATTTTCCTTCTTTTATTGCAAGCCATATTGCAAGGGGGATTGAGGCAGAAGAAGTATTGCCGTAATGCTCTATACTTGTGAGAGTTTTTTCCATTGGAATACCAATTTTATTGCTGATTGATTTAATCATCCTGAGGTTTGCGCTATGTGGAACAAACCAGTCTAATTCATCAACAGTCATATCTGCTTTATTTAGTAGTTCTTTCATACCTGTCGGCAGTGTTTTAATTACATAATTGTATACTGTTCTTCCGTCCTGATACATTTTACCATCTCTTGATAAATTATCTTTATTAAACTCTTTGGATATGCCCGGGCAGAATAATTTTTCTGCGAGTGTGCCGTCAGAACCAAAATTGCATGCAAGGAAAGAAGGATTATTTTCTTCGCGCTCTACTATGAATGCACCTGCACCGTCTCCGAATAGGACACAGGTGTTTCTGTCTTCATAATCTATTACTTTAGACATAGTTTCCGCGGCTACAACAATCACTTTTTTATTCTGTCCTATTGTAACAAGTGCATTTGCAACATACAGTCCATAAACAAAACCGGCACATGCCGCATTTAAATCAATAACTCCGGTATTCTTATATAAACCAAGTTTACCATGAATAATTGCAGCAACACTGGGCATTAAATAATCACCTGTTTGTGTTGTTGTGACAATTAAGTCGATGTCCTCCAGGTTAAAAGAATATCTTTCCTGCATATCCTTAATCGCTTCCACGGCGAGATCGCTTGTGTAAATATTGTCTTCTACAATACGCCTTTCTTTGATTCCTGTTCTCTTAGTAATCCATTCGTCATTTGTATCCACCATTTTTTCGAGATCGTCATTTGTTAATTTCTTTGGTGGAATATAGGCTCCTAAAGCAGTAATTTTTGCTTTAGATAAAAATTGCATGATTAATACTCCTCCTGATGTTATCTACTTAGTATAAATGATCCATAATTTACATTAGAGAGCTTTCATAATCAAGTGGAAATAGACTTATATATTAAAATTAAGCAATATATTTACATTAATGCTTGAAATTCTTGAATGTACAGAATATATTGAGTTAATTTTATTGAATAAGGATGCAAGAATGATATCAGCATTGGAGCAATATGACCCTCAGATTTATGAATTACTAAGACAGGAAGAAGTCCGGCAGAGCGGATGTATAAGGTTAATCCCTTCTGAAAATTATATTTCAAAAGCAGTAATGATTGCAACAGGCAGCTGTTTAACAAATAAATATTCCGAAGGTTATCCAAATAAACGGTATTATGAAGGCCAGCAGGTAACAGACTTAATAGAAACTGTCGCAATAGAACGAGCAAAAAAAATATTTAAAGCAGATCATGCTAATGTTCAGCCGTATTCCGGTTCTATTGCAAACCTTGCAGCTTTAAATGCGCTTGTAGAACCCGGAGACACTATAATGGGTCTTGCTCTTTCATCAGGCGGGCATTTAACTCATGGTTCAAAAGCTAATATTACAAGTATGTTTTTTAATTCTGTGAGTTATGAAGTAAATGAATCGGGCTGGCTGGATTATAATGCAATAGAGGAATCCGCTAAAAAATATAAGCCCAAGGTAATAATTTCCGGTACTACAGCGTACCCGCGCGCAATTGATTTTCAGAAATTTGAAGAGATCGCAAAAAAAGTTGGTGCTTATCATTTAAGTGATATTGCTCATATTTCAGGTCTTGTTGTGGCCGGGCTTCATATGAGTCCTGTTCCATATGCTGATATTGTATCAACTACAACACACAAAACTCTTAGAGGGCCTCGTGGCGGAATGCTCCTCTGCAGAGAGGAACATGCAAAAAACGTTGATAGAACTGTTTTCCCAGGCCAGCAGGGCGGCCCGCATATGCATACAATAACTGCAATTGCTGTTGCACTTGCAGAGGCCGACACAGCAGAGTTTATTTTATATAGTAAACAGGTAATTAAAAATGCTAAACGCCTTTCAGAAAAAATAATGGAATATGGATTCGATTTAGTATCCGGCGGAACAGACAATCACTTAATGCTTATAGACTTAAGGAAAAGAAACACCAAAGGAAAAGTTCTGGCAAAAGCCTTAGACAGAGCAAGAATTGTTACTAACTTTAATACTGTACCTGGTGATGATGCATCTCCTTTTAATCCTAACGGCCTTAGAATCGGTACTCCGGCTATTACTACACGCGGAATGAAAGAGGATCAAATGGATATAATTGCTTCTTTTATAAATACAGTTGCAGAAAATGTAGATAAAGATACAGTTATAGAAAAGGTTGGTAGAGAAGTATTGCTGCTTTGTTCTCAGTTTCCTGTTCCCGAGCATTTTATTATTCCAACAACGAAGAATGCGATTTTTTAAAGTTAATAGAACTGGTAATTAATTACCGAATAATATCCTCAAAGTATATTTAGTAATTATAATAATTATGTTAAGGAAAATATGGTGGAATTTCAATAATGCATAATTGTATAAGTATACAAAAATGTTACCCTATCAAATCTCTTACTGTACTTATAAGCAATTGTTTTCTAAACGGTTTTAGAATATAATTATCTATACCCATACTGAGAATTTTTTTAATTTCAGATTTTTCATGAACAGCGGAAATGAATATGATTTTTGTTTTATCTCCTCCGGGAAGTTTTCTTATTTCTTCTACGAGCTGAATGCCGGACATATCGGGAAGCTTCTGGTCTATTGTAATAAGCTCCGGATTGTAAGTTTTATATAGATTTATTGCATCCTTTCCGTTTTTTGCAGTGAATACAAAGTAATTCTGGGAACGGAAAATTTCGGATATCGATTTGATTACATATGTAATATCATCAACAACGAGGACTTTTTTCCGACTTTTATGTACCGTTTCATCATAGTCATACATTTTGTCTTTTTTAAAAATACTCATATCCTTCTCCGCTTTGTAACATTTAATAATAATATGTTATTTAATTTATTTCCAATTTATTTCATTAAATCTCTCCGATAGCCCTGGAAATTATACTTATCAAATTTTCTCTTCTTACAGGCTTGGTAATGAAATCAAAGCTTCCCAGTTTTGCTGCTCTTTCCGAGACCTTTTTGTCAATATAACCTGTAAGCATAATTACAGGCAGTTCTGGAAACTTCTTTTTTATTTCCTGCAGAATAACAAAACCATTTGTGTCTTTCATTTTAATATCGCATATAACTATATCCATTTTCGCTTTATTTAAGATCTCAAAAGTGGTGCTTTTGTCCGGCGCGTCAAAAATATTAATTGATTTTTTATGAAGCTGGATTTTTATAATTTTACGTATTCTGTCATCATCATCAATAATTAGTAAATTCTTCATATTATTAAAACGAATCCTTTCCTGCTGCCGGAAATTTTAAAAAGAACTTTGTTCCCTGGCCTGCTTTGCTTTTAACAAATACTATTCCATTATATTTCTGTACAAGCCTGTAAACTATATTCAGGCCGATTCCTGTTCCGGATCCTGTAGGTTTTGTGGTAAAAAAAGGATCAAAAATCTTAGATATGATACCTGCTGGTATTCCCGGGCCATTGTCCTGTATAGTGTTTGCGATATAACCGTCAGAATATTTGGATGTGATTTTTAATAGACCTTTTCCTTTCATTGCCTGGACGGCATTATTAATTATATTCATAAAAATCTGTCTGATTTCCCCTCCCATAGCATAAATGTTGGGGACTTCATCAAATTGCTTTTCTATTTTTATATCTACATAATCCGGGCTGTAGCTAATTATTCTTAAAGTCTCCTCTATAATTTCATTAATGTTTATTTCCTTGGGTTTTTCTTCTCTTATGCTTCTTGAATATGAGGATAAGTCTTTTACTATGTCCGAACACTGCATGGCAAAATCAATTATTTCCCTACCAAGCTCTTTTAGTTCCTCAGATTCTGCTTCATCAACAATTACTTCTGCTACTCCTACAATACCATAGAGAGGATTGTTTATTTCGTGAGCAACACCGGAAGCAAGGGTTCCGAGTGCTGTAAGCTTCTCATCGCGTATTATTTGTTCCTGAAAGCTTTTCTGTTTTGTTATATCCTTCATTATCATACCGATTTCTTCTTTGCTATTAATCCCCGGCGGCATCAAAAACAATGTATACCCGATAATTTTACTTCCAATCTGCAGCTCAAGATCGTGCATGGATTTTTTATAGGTTGAAAGATCTTTTATCTGAGCTAAAAAGAGGTTTTTGCTGTATTGTGGTATACCGAGTAAATCAATAATATTCATACCTAAAACATTATTTATTTTTGTTTTATTGTCATTTAAGTAGGACGGATTTACATATGAGATTTTTAAAGTCTCTTTATCAAATATAACAATGTTTGACGGAATATTCGCAAGTATGTTTAATGCAGATTTCGACGAAATAATATTAGTTAAAGTAATCTCCGCCTGTCTTGCTATATTTAAGTAAAATTCTATATTCTTTTCTTTAATTATGAGTTGGGAATTCTTATTGTCAAATACAAGAATATATAACAGTGAATTCTGTATTATTAAAGGGATTGCTAAAAGCTCAAATGGATCATCATTTGGAAATAAAGCCTTGCTGCTTAATATTTGAGGTTTTCTATTTTCATTAACAGAATTTATAAACTCCGCATTAAATTTGAATCCTGATATTTTATCATCGCTTATTTTATTTTTATTCCTTTTAAAACCGGCAGGCTTTTGTACTAAATTTAAATTATTATCAATATGAATGTAAAAACCTCTGTCCAATCTTACACTGTTCAGGAGAATGTGGATTACTTTTATTAAAAGTTCATCTTCTTCTATTATGGTGCTAATTTCTTCTATTAAATAATTTATTATAGAAAGTTTGGATGCCTTGTCTACAATTTGAAGGTTTGCTGCAACTATTTCATTATATTTGGTTTGCTCATTGTTCATTTTATGCAATTCATCCGTTTTCTTTTCCATATACTCTCACTATTAATTATATAGATGTATTTAAAATATTAAAAGCAAACTTTTAATATTTTTTAAAATTGCAGTTTTCTTATTAAAATAAAATTAAACAAATGACAGTACTTTAAAACCTCTGCTTTTATTTGCTGTTTTTCTTCCAATTGCATTTGCTATACTCTCAATCCGCAGAGAAATATCTTTAAATTGGCCGGGTGTAAGTGATTGATTGCCATCGCATAGTGCATTTTCCGGATCTGAATGAACTTCTATCATAAGGCCGTCTGCACCTGCAGAAACAGCTGCAAGTGAAAGAGGACAGATAAGCTCTTTACTGCCGGAAGCATGGGATGGATCTACTATTACAGGAAGATGTGTTTTTAGCTTTAAAATAGGAATAGCAGAGATATCGAGTGTGTTTCTTGTTTCTGTTTCGAATGTTCTAATTCCGCGTTCACAGAGTATTACCTGTTCATTACCGCCGGAAAGTATATATTCTGCGGAAAGAAGAAGCTCCTCTATAGTAGTCATTAGTCCGCGTTTAAGCAAAACTGGTTTGTTTATTTTCCCCAGCTTTTTTAAAAGAGAATAATTCTGGCAGTTCCTCGCTCCAACCTGAAGTATATCCGCATATTCAACAACTAATGGAATATCATCTGTATCGAGGATCTCTGTTATTACAGGCAATTCGGTAAGACTTCCGGCCTTTTTTAAAGCGATAAGCCCCTTTTCTCCCAAACCCTGGAATGAATACGGCGAACTTCGAGGTTTAAATGCCCCGCCCCGTAGTATCGAAATTCCGGTATTCTTTAACTGCATAGCTGTTTTAATAATCTGTATTTCAGATTCTATAGTACAGGGCCCTGCAATAAGTGCAAGAGTATTCCCCCCTATGGATTTTCCAAAGGGCAGGGAAATAATTGTGTTTTTATTTTTATTTGTTTTTTGTGCAAGTATGTACGGGATAGCTGCCATATCAATCTCCTTGAATATTGCAAGGCTAGATAAGCAGATACGGCTTATGCTTATAAAACAAAAAAACCGCCTGCTTAACGCCTGCGGTTTAATAATTATAATACCAATAACTACCTCAGACGAAGGACAGAGAAAAAATAGTACCAAAAATAAAAGTAGTTGTTTGTATTGTAATTTTTCATATCGATAACAGTTTAATTGATTTAGAGATAACTTGTCAAGGAATTTAAAAATGTAAACCCATAGCGAATGTAAATGCCTTCCATTTCATTGTAATAAGCAGAATCAAAATATAAAATAACAAATAGCATTATATTCAGGGGCATAGGGATAGGCAGGTTAATTCTTATGTAAAAATAATTTGTAATTAATGATTATATCCATAGACTAGTAGATAGTAGCTTACTTGGTTTTAGATATATTAAGGCCTTTTGTGAAAAGCAGGCGGGCAAATATTATTTAAAAGTTAGGAGGTGGGATTATGAAAATCCGGATGAAATTTGCTGTAATGGTGGGTATACCTCTACTTGGAATACTTATAATTTTTATAATCGGTTTTATTAGTTTTTTTCAAATACGGACAACCGTTGCCCGGGTTAACACCCTGCAGAATGACCGTGCGACAATGATTGATGCTGACCGGGACGCTTATCAGGCTTATTTATCAGAATTTCTATCTGCTCAATCTCTTGATGAAGAAGAAGTATAGATGCAGAAAGAGTCTCATGACGAGAATATGAAACAGACCTGGGAAAGAATGTCCGGCCCATCCATTAATTTCACAGAAGAAATGAAGACTGAATTTGAAATATTTGAAGAAAACTATGAAGAATGGAAAACGCATAGTTATGAAATAATTAATCTTTCCGCTGAAACCGTAACAACAAATATTAAACGCCAGGAATTATCAGAATTAGCTTTTAAGAGCTTTGGAAGAATGCGGGATATCATAGATCAGCTTGGGGAATTAATTGATAATGAACTGGGTGAATCCATCAGCTTTGAACGGAGGCGCGAACTTGAATCTGCTCTCTCTGGTTTTAAATGGAGATCGGGATGCCTACCAGGCCTTTGTGGCCCAGCTTCTTGCATTAAATGCAAAAACAGAGGGAGAAATAAATCAATATAATGCGGACAGCCAGGAGAACATCGATCAAACTAAAGAAAGGGTTGGCAACGCTGCGCTTATACTGGGAGGAGCAGGAATTGCACTTCAGAATAATTTCGACAATTATTATGAGTAATGGTATTCCCAGTCGAGACAGGTCGTTGAACTTTCCATATCTAATTTTGAGAAGAACGCAAAAATCCGGGTACAATCTGTTGCAAATATTGGACATTTTAATTCTATGAGGGATACTATTAATAATCTTGGTGAAATGGAAAAGACAAATGTTTTGTCAGAGACAGAAAAAATGAATAATATGCTTACCTTTGTTACTATTATGTATATTCTGATTGTCCTTATCGCATTTGCTGTTTCCGCTGTAATAGCATTTATTATTGCTAAAAAGGTAACAGAATCTCTTATGAAGGGCATAGAGGCTTCGGAAGCTCTATCCGAGGGCAAACTGTACATTACTGTTGATATTTATGAAAAAGACGAATTTGGACAGCTGGCCGATTCTATAAGAAACATGATAAAGAAACTGCGAGGTGTTGTTTTAAGTGTAAAACAGGCTTCAGACAGTGTTTCCGAGAGCAGTAATCAGATGTTGTCATCATCCACACAGCTTTCTTCCGGAGCCCAGCAGATTTCAACTGCTGCCAACCAACTTTCGCAAGGTTCAACGGAACAGGCTGCTTCTGGCGAAGAGGTTTCCTCTGCCATGGAGCAGATGAGCGCTAATATCAAACAGAATGCGGATAATGCTATGCAAACAGAAAGTATTTCACAGAGCGTTGCTCAGGATGCTGAAGACACCGGACGTTCTGTAAACGATGCTGTATTGGCTATGAAAAAAATTGTTGAGAAAATAAACATCATAGAAGAAATTGCTCGTCAGACCAATCTCCTGGCCTTGAATGCGGCTATCGAAGCTGCCCGCGCAGGAGAACACGGAAAAGGATTTGCAGTTGTTGCTTCTGAAGTAAGAAAACTGGCAGAGCGCAGTCAGAAAGCAACAGGAGAAATTGGAGAATTATCTATCTCGACCATGGATGCTGCAGAAAAATCAGGTAACATGCTGTCAAAACTTGTACCGGATATTAGAAAAACTGCGGATCTTGTTCGTGAAATTAGTGCTGCCAGCAGGGAGCAGGGTTCTGGTGCAGAACAGATTAACCAGGCAATCCTGCAACTGGATAAGGTAATTCAACAGAATGCCTCTGCTTCAGAAGAAATGGCATCGACATCTGAAGAGCAGGCTTCACAGGCAGAATCGATGTCTTCCATATCCGAGCAGCTATCCGAACAGGCCAGACAACTTCAGGAGGCCATGCGTTATTTTAAAATGAATGACATGGAAGAAATACCATTGGCACAGGTTATCAGTTCACAAAAGAAAACTACAATAAAGGAAACCACGAAGGAAAAAAAAGTAAAAAGTAGAAAAACTGTACCGGTTAAACAGAAAGGGAAAGTCTCTTCCGGATTAAAGGAAAATAAGGAATCTGATATTTCCGGTGATGGTATCCATGAGGAATTTGAAGAGTTTTAAACATTATTATACAGTATTGGATGAATTCCTGATTTTTTCAATTATTTCTCTTAATGGGGTAGGATTCCAGGAACAGGTTTTTTATTATTAGGACAAAGATTGAGGCTATCCCATGACCTTTTTACAAGAATTAACCTTGTTATATAAATTTTTTATAAAGAAGGCAGGAAAACAGGAATTATTTTATTTATTGCTAAAACATGTAAACTTAAAACATTTCTATATGAAAAATTATTTATCAATTAATAAAGATTTATATACTTAGATTACGGGACAGTCTCAATCTGAGTCAAAAAAATCGTTTTTGACTGGTAGATATTGCCTGCTTTTAAATTCCCACCCTCTTAATGATTGGAAAAATCAGGGATTTCGTTAAACTATCTGGAATAATAAAATACTTAAATCCTAAAAAAATCGTGTGACAGATCCCTTCAATTTAAAAACAAGTAAAAATATGCTTAAAGTTAATTTATTATAAAGTCGTAATACTTAGCAGCGTTACTGCGGAAGTATTCTTTATTATTTTAAGATCTTTTAAAGTTTTTTCTTCACATCGTCTTTTTTATAATTCTGTTATTTCCTCTGAAAAAGACCTTGTAAATACAATTTGTTTACATCTTTCTGTATTTTTCAGTGCAACCATCCTTGTCTACGGCGATGTTAGTACATCCCTGTAGTTTCATCGCCTCTCGACATCCCTGTCTACGGCGATGTTAGTACATCCCTGTAGTTTCATCGCCTCTCGACATCCCTGTCTACGGCGATGTTA
>SDBV01013216.1_pt1 | contig 10530 bp, 7 predicted proteins | sample 2277081 | NCBI WGS metagenome assembly SDBV01 (sample SAMN10402039, study PRJNA504765) | marine sediment metagenome | isolation source: marine sediment core GS10_PC15, 223 cmbsf | place: Arctic Ocean: Southern Knipovich Ridge | collected 2010
CGCTAAACCAGCATGTATCTGCGTATTTGCCGCACCAGTAACCATCTTGAAACTTAAATTCCACGTAATATGATATATTCCTGCTTTAGTAATTGTAACATGATGTTCAGTCCCACCTGTGGGGAAAGTCATCAAATTCAAATCACCTGCCAACCAACCGTCCTCAGCAGCGGCAGTCCCGCCTGTTCCATCGCCCTCAACTTCTGCGGGCGTGTTCAATGTAAGGGCGACCCTGATAACTTGCGTACCATCAACGTACATGTGGCCATAAGGTAAGCCTGTACCATCACCTACCCAATAAGTATCTGCGTCAGCTTCAATGGCCATATAAGTTGTTGTAATATTTCCTAACCGCAACTGCGTAGCAACGTCTATTATGCCATTTGTGCCGTCAGAGGATATTTGCATATCTGTAAAGGTAGTGCCAAGAGTCAATACTTTATTATCTAATAATGAAACATCTTCTTTAAACTCTGCGTCTTGGTCCTCCATTAGTTGCAAAGCTAAACCTGTTACTGTACCAATATTATTGCCTGTGAAAAATTGAAGAAAAGCATTTCTTGTCGGAGGACTTGCCCATGCTCCTGTTCTTTTAGACCTGATTTTCCCCCTTAAAAAACCTCCCTGCCTAAATTGTAACTCTACAAATTCGGTTGCTCCGGCAGTTTGTGTGTTCTCTAAAATGAATACAGTAGGTGCTCCTGCCCCGTTAGCCGTCTCGCCGGTCATTTTACTGCCGGTACCCATAAAAATTGGGTCAGAACTCATATCGAAATTGGATTCACTCGTAGTAATTGTTCCGTCTATCTGTAATTCAAAAATTCCCTCATGGTTTTCTACACCTATCCACAGAGGGCGAACTTCTCCACCGCCAGTTTGATTTGTCTTGATTTGGTACTGTCCATCACCAGTAGTACTCCAGCCTATATTTACATTTTCAGTATTGGTCATAGAACCCGGCGTTCCCAGACCAAAAATATTAAAACTTATATTGTCTTCCATGTCGCCGTTTTTTGTATATAAGCCGAATCTGAACGGTACGTCTTCGCTTTGGTGCTGTAATGCCAATTTGGGAACACCTTCAGTGTTCTCTGAAAATATATAATCGTGGGAAGCAAAGTCAAGGGTAAGGGCTGCAAATACCCCCGCTGCCGCCGTTAGCGTACCGGCGGTAAGCGTAATACTGGCCGTGTCCAAAGTATAGACATCACCGGCAAAGGTCGAAAAGTGAATAGCAAAAGGGTCAATTAAAGGATGTATTTCCATTACTTCAGAAGCTCTCTTAATTCATTTATCGTAGATTTAAACTTTTCTATCTGCGGTTTGACTTCCTCTTCAAATTCTTGGGCTTTTGCTTTTAACTCTTTTATAAAACCTTCTTCCCGCAGTTCTTTTATAGCGATTTCCGTAGCCTTTTTATATCCTTCCATCCATTTTATTTGCAATTTGACAATTTCAGCCTGACCTTCAACTGAAAACTGAGACAAGAAAAGAGGTAGATTCTTTTGGGATATATTACCCATCGGAGAACGGTTCCGGCCAGAAACCTGAATACCCTGAAATACACCTTTGACTTTATCGATAGGTGCATCTCTCAAAATACCTTTTATATAATCAGCAGCATCATCAAAATCCCCAACGAGAACCTGTCTGGAAATCATCTCCAAACTAAGAGTACGTGGGCCGGGTAATCGTGCGGGTCGGCCAAATATAACTCTGCCAGTCGTTCTCTCTATGGCAGTTAACTCACCTTTTTTCCTTCTGAAATCAAACGACCTTTTTCTCCATTCAGCGTACTTTTCGGTAAGATTGTTTTCATCAAAAAATGTCCGGTCTATTCTGTCCAAAACACCCTGTGCTTGTTTCGCAGCAGGTATGTCCTCAAGAAGAAACTTCTTTAATCCATCAACAGTTGTAGCAGGGTCGTTCTTAACTGCTATAGCAACTCTGGCAAGGCTTTCAATAGAACCAACCGTAGGCCCAAAAGCCCAGTCGGACAAACCGTAGGTCAGGTCGGCCAACATACCAATAATTCCACCGTCAATAAGAGCATTAGCTATAGACTTGGAAATCTCTTTTACATTCCTACCGTCAGGGTCTTGCAGAGTTGATACCAAAGAATCGTCCTTATCAGTCAGGAAGTCTCTGGCAATATTATATATTTCACCAGCAATCCAAGTCCCGATTAGGAATCTTGTTAATCTCGATGGGTCTCCTGTGGCGACAGTGTATTTCAATACATCTTTATACATAAACCGCATTTGGTCAGCAGACCATATTTTGAACTGTGTCATAGTCTGGACAAACGGCCTATTGCCCCACCACATACGTTTGCTCGCCAAAGTCAGCGGAAACGCCGAATCTGTAACTGTTCTATGCAAAACTTCGGACAGAACTTCGTCAGATATTTTTTCTTGCGATAAAGCATCAGCAAGTTGTTCGTTTGTTAAATTAGTAAGTAATCTTTTGCGGGTCTGTAATTGTGATTGGCCAATAATGGTAAGTAGTCGGTTATACATCTTGCCTACAGTACCATTTTCACCACCCATTTCATTCAATCGTTTTATGTCGGCTTCAAGTTGTAATTTTTTTACAATAGCAATATACGTCTGATTGCCTCTCTCACTTAACGCAAAAGGTTGACCGAGAAACTTTGAAATCGCTCCACCGGAGGCAAACCCTTCGGATAAATGCCCGTGTCCCAAAACCGCACCACGCCGTATCATTTCGTCTTGTATTCTCTGCGAGGTCTTCATAAACTTATTCAGGAACGGCGGGAATTTAATAGTAGCCCGGATGTTTGTACCTATCGTGCCGTGAGTCATTCCCTTTTGGTATCTATCCCACATATTCTTTGTAATGGTAAGTGGGGACAAAGCAAGTTTTCCTACGAATTGGATTGCTCTTGCTCTTTTATTCCATTTTTTAGCGGCAACAGAAGCTCTTGACTGACCATATTGGGCCTCGATATAATCTTCAAGTAAATTAGCCTGATCAACACCAATTTCTCCACGAATACGTTCAATACTTGTTCTAATGTCTTTGAAATTACCATCTTGAGTAACACCCCATTGCCTTGCTCCTTCAATGGATTCCCATCCGCCTTCGATAATTCCAGGCAGGATTTTGTCAGGACTCCATTCCCTCATATCCAAGTCAAGTTCTATTACTCTTGCGCCTTCAAAATACCCTTCAGTCCCTCGAAGCCTTGTCCTTCGATAATTTTGAAGTGCGGCAATTGCAGAATCTATATCCTTGAACTTTCCTTCACTAACTTTGTTTTGCGCCCAGGCAAAAACCCTGTGAGACTGCTTGCCTTTAATCTCGGCTTCTATTAGAAAATCTCGGCCTTTTTTATTCGGCACTTGCGGAAATGCTTTACCTGTCAATTTGCCTTTACGAAGCCCAACAACTAATGCCTCGTTTTGCATAATATCAAGCTGTTCTTTAAGTTGCTTTGCTCTTTTAATCAATCTATTAGGCTGGCCTTCGGCACTTATAGCACCATCTGATAATTGCGATACCGTAACTTTGTCTTTGGCATTAAGACCTTTTAGAATTGCCCGAATATTCTGAGAAGTATTACCTGTATTTATTGCGGTTCGAGCGGAAATTTCCCGCAAATCTCTCTGGACTTTTTTACCTGCTGAACCCCAATGCCCTACAGCATCTTCTGCTCTTGATATATTCCTGCGGATAGCGTCTATAGTCCCTACTTCCTCAACAGCAGCTTCTTTAACATTAGCCACTATACCTTTTGTTTTTGTTTCAACTGTAGTTGCTTTAATCTTTTCCTCTACCGCTTGGGGCTGAAGAACAAACGGTTCAGCGATTATTCCTTCAAATTCAGCGTCGGTAACTTTCCCCAAATCTCTTTGTATAGGTAGTTTTAATTCTTGCTTACGAATCAATTTAGTCGAGGCAAGACTAATTCCACCTGGTACAACAAATATTCCAGCTTCAACCAACAAATCCTCCATTGTCGGAACCATCTCTCCAAATTCCTGCAAGCCGGTAACAGACCGTAAAATTGCACCAAGACGTTCTTCGCCCATCTCTTCAAGAATACCATCATATCCCACTTTGGTTGCACTTGCTTTTAAGAATGACGATAAAGTTCTACCTGCTTTATTGGCAATCCATTTTTCAGATAATTCCTGAGTGAACTTGCCAAGCACGGGAAATGTCTTCCCTATACCTTTGCCGACAGCAATAGCACCCTTTTTAATTGACGGCCCTGCTACTTCTGTTAGATTCTCTATATATAAATCTGCAAATGCTCTTGCCAAAGAACCGAATGGATTAGCTTCTGCATCAGAAAAGATTATCGCGCCATCATCTGTAACCTGAATACCCTTAGTCATATTCTCGGCAGTGCCTTTTAAGATACGGGGTACATTAACAGAAGTTCTTAAAAAAGAACCATAACCAGCCCCCGCCACTTTAACAGCCAATTTACCAACGCCTTTTTCTGCATACCGACCAAGTACTTTTGTGGCAGCAGTCTTTCCAGCAACAGTACCAGATTTGAACAAAGGTCCGGTCAAGAGAAACTCAACCATAAAAGAAGGCAATTCTATAATGCCCTCTGCGATTCTACCGCGTATTGATATACCACGCTCCTGTCTTTCATTAAGGTCAATTAACCAATTCTCGACCAATTTCAATGCACCCGCCCTTTCTCTATTTGTGAGTGGTCGAAATGCACGAGCTTGACCAGGAACAATAAGCGGGTTAGATGGATTCGCAACAAGAGTTGATTCAAAAATTGTTTTCTGACCTGTCGTTAAGGCTTTAGCCGCTTCGATTATATTAAGAATCTTTACACCTTTATATATAGAACCAACAAATGGAAGTGCTTCAAAAAAGTCTTTTTCCTTAAAAGTTTCAACAAAACCTATCTTGTTCGATTTGGTCTCTACAATAGTTGGGTTTGTAGTCAAAGATTCGGCATTTGCCTGTATTTGGCTTATCGGAACAGTTGGATGTTCTTCTGCTAATTTCAATATGACATTATTGTATTTTTCTGAGTCTTCCGGCGATAAATCTGGAACCAAAGGCGGTGGTTCTTCGCCCAAATCTCTTAATCTCTGTTCTAATTCCTGTTCTCTCAGAAGAGAACCAGCAGGGCCAATGTCTTCTCTGTCTATTATGGCTTGAAGTTGTTCTTCAGTAAGTTCGCCAATTACAACCATTATTTACCCCTAAGTGCTCTGCGACGGGTCAGTTCGGCACGCGCTTCATCTGCCGTTAATTCATTTACATCTCCGGCGACAATGCCTTTCTGTTCAACGCCAACAGCAACTTCAAGTTGTTCCAAATCAAGTTGCTTACGTTTTTGGTACTGTAACAATATTCGTAGCGATTCAGAATTATACTGTCTAACATCTGATATATCCTTTGCCCTCATTTCCCTAAATCTTTCCTCAACGGCACGTTCATACAAATCCCTATTATTTACTTCTGCGGTAAACCGTCTATTGGTTTTCTCTTTCTCTTCTTCTGTAAGCCCTTTGGCACCAAGTAATACTTGTAATATATCCTCTGCATCTTTAATACCAACAAATTGTTCACTCATCAATCCAACACCCTCATTGTAGGCATTGGATTTTGCAGTTGCTATCGCTTTTGTTGTGGCCTCTTCCAAATTGGCTACAACATCAGACCTGTCTGTTGTATCGAGTCTGAGATAATTTGCCAAAATTACTTCATCAGCATCTTCTCTGGAAATAGACCCCTCTTGCAATTTGGCCGTCGCACGTCTTATTGCTCCCTTTGCGAATGGGTCAGAGGCTTTCGGAGCAATCTCTTGTAACCCTTCAATCATAGTCGTAAACGCGGCGTCTTTAATCAAACCAGCCTTATGCCTTTGGTCAAGAGCGGCAATTGTCAAAGTGTTATTATAGTATTCATTTATTGTTTGAGTTGTAGTTTCGTTTACAATTCTTGTCTGTTCGTCTTTTACTTTGGCAGTCTTAGTATTCTCGGCGGCATTTATAGCGTTCCGTAAAGTTGTCTGCTGCTTTTCAGGGATATTCGGGTCTGTCGCTAACACTCTTACGGTTTCAAAATTACCACTAATTGAACCTTCTTCCATTGCGGCGTGAACATTATTAATTAAATCATCTGTTCTGCCTTTTTGACCAGCTTTAACAGCAGTGGCAAATATAGTCCTTGCTTCACTCTCGTCCCAAAGAGATGGAGCTATTGCAGTAAACCGTTTCGTAGCGTCAGCTTTGTCCTGTTCTGACCCTGACCTAACAGATTCAGTAACATCCAGAATTACAGCCCCTCTTGTATCGTCAGCCTCTCTTGTGGTTTCAGCAACGAGAGAATTGGCAGTGGCTTCTCTTGATGATGCCTGGAATTTAACCCCCTGCAATGCCCTTGCATCATCAGACATAGGCAATGTACCAATTTGGCTTTCGGCACGAGTTAATCGTTCTTGCAAATCTTTCGCCCATGCTTTAGTATCAGTAGTCGTTTCTCTAAATGCTCTATTTTCATCTACCACAGTTTTGACAAGAGAATTGGCCGTAACAGCAGACCTTGTGTCTTCCATGTCCTGCCTGCGCTTAAAAAGCTCTATCCCCGCTGCTCCAACCCCAAGCAGTCCTTGCCCAAGTGCCTGCCCAACCGCACCTGCGCCAGTTCTTACATCTATATCGGCACGAACCGCTTTTGTCGGAACAACCCTCAGCCTCGTTTGCGTTGTCGTTTCGAAAGTTCCCATATTAAAATCCTGTTAAAAATGGTGTTCCCGCTATAGCTATCTGCGTACCAAAGCCTATATTCGCCGCCCTTGCAAGTCTCTTACCTCTTTGCTTTGCTATCCGGCCTTCAAACCTGTCAATCTCTGCCTGGGTTCTGGCTCTACCGGCGGCAATCTCACCTTCAAAGGCTGTAACTAATTTGCCAAGTTCGAGTGTCCTTGCTTGTTCGGCGGTTAAATCAAAGGCTACAGGCGAACCTGTTCCGCCAGCCGCGCCCAATTCAGCCCTTACCCTTTGTTTTTCCTTTTCAGCCTCTATTTCCTGTTGTTGCAAATTGAAAGCAGTCTGCGCTTCTATGGCCGTAGCTGTTTGTTCTGCAACCGCCGCATTGAAATTAGCTAAATTCTGGGCGGATTTACCTTCTGCCCTTATGCCTGCCGCTCCGCTTAATGTCTCAAATAATCCGCCCATCTTAAATCACCTTTGTTTCTTTTAATGGCCTGCGAACAGACTCAATAGTTATACCTGCTTTCATTGCAGATATAACGCCTGCCGCTTCTAAATAGTTCTTAGCCCAAATAGGACAATGTTCACCATAAGGAAAATCGCAAATAGTTTTGTTTTCTGTAACTATGATAATTGGAATACCAGCTTTTTCACAGGCTTTGTGAGGACGACCCCAGCAACCGTAAGGCGATACCATCACGTCAATATCATTAACCGACAATCCCGTGCCTATTCGTGGGGCTTTATGCAAACCTTTAAGAACACAGAATAAAAAATCTCCAGCCGCAGCCTCAGCCGCTTTGCGTGGGTCTGTAACCTCATTGAAAGAAGATATTGAACCAACTTTGTATTCTTCAAATGGAGCGTGTGCAACGGGTTTGTTCAATTTATTTGCTATTGCTCTGGATGTTTTTGCTTCAATCCCTCCCCAAGGATTGATACCGCCTTTTCGGAAGTAATCAAAAGCAATTTCTTGGTCGAAAGATATTTCGGAAGCAACCGCCAATGCATCAAATTTATATTCTGAGACTTGCTCGATAAGTTCGTCAACTCCACTATATTCCCCAGTTGCAATACCATCTTTTATAAATGACTCCATCGCAAGTAATGTATCGAGTTCAACTATTTCAGCATTGATACCAAGTGTTGCTCTTGCGCCAGACACGGTATTTATAGTACCTGGGTTTACTGGTTTATTGACAACGACTAAAATCTTATTCTGTCTAACTTCTTTGAGTTCAATCTTTCCTTCAAGAAACCTATCAAGGATACTACCTTCTACATACAGTGAATTTGTCGGCATTTCATTTATGTCAGAAGCATTAACTACGTTTGGATGCAATATGAGTTTATCACAAACCGAGCCAAGCAATCTCGCTGCTGGCGTAGCATCTCCTGCATGTCCACCTATTTCACAACCGATACCGGTAGGGACAATCATTACGACATTCATACTTTAATTTCCTTTTCAATTAAATATTCCAAAAAATCCTGCCCCCAACCCAACACAGGGCCACCTTTTTTTACAAAACATTTGGCTCGCTCTTTGAACTTCTTGTAAGACTCCACATCTCGTTCTGTTCCATACTCCAACCAGATGTCTCTTATAACACAATCATATTTAACATCACTCTCGTAATCTAAGAAATCACCATGAATTACTTCGCCAGTCAGTTCCCCATAAACACGATGGCACTCCTTTAATACATCTAAATTACGCTCAACGCTAACGATGGAACTTACAAAAGGATTGGCTTTCAAACATCGTTGTATTACGCCTAATCCATACCCAGCAACAAGAACATTGCCGTAGGCTTTATCCGCTACATATTGCTGACCTGCAACCTCCTCTGGTATATCCCACATCCACAGTTCACCATCAATCCAGAGAAAATTATACCCTCGCTGTTGTAAAATTTCTACTGTCTGCATAATGACAACCTCCCTCGAACAATAGCCGAATATTCATATTGACGCGAACCGAAGTAATCTACAATGAAATTAATCGCTTCTAACTCGTTGAATGGTTTGCAGGTAAACAAATTAATATAGCACTCTTCTTTCAAGTCAACAGTATGTATCACAATATCCGATGTGGTAATAAACTGAATCGCTCCATTGATTCGCTTGCAAGGCAAAACATTAACTGCGGAAGTGCCGACAAGGTGTGCTGGCGCAACTGCTTTTTCTTCTGGGCAACCGTCATAATCCCAAAAATGCAAATCTTCTCTCTGCATATCTACCAATTCGCACAATTCAATTAGGAATTTCTCAATATCCTTGCGATTAAATCTGCATGACTTATCGCATTTATACAAATCAATTATCAATTCTCTACCATACATCATATAATCCTTGAATATAAGTACGAGTCCCCGTGGTCGGGGCAAAATTGTTCCATCAGGCATTCTCTCTTAAAGCCGAGACTTTCTATCATGTTAATTGCTTGCGGGAAATCGACCCTTATATTCGATTCCGCCCGCCATATATTATTTTTCTTTATCAAGTAATCGGTCTTTTCTTTTATCGCGTCATAGGCAACCACACCGTAAAACCCGTGCTTCTTACAATCCGCGGTCAACATTAACCATAACAATCCAACGCCTTCCCATCTTACCTGTAACCCGCCTACGGCAACTATATTACCTTCGTAAATCGTAGTAATAGTGTTCTCGTCAGGACACTTCATATACGGGTAATTCTTGACCGCGCCCTCAAAAGGGCTTTGCCTAACAAAAGCCAAATCTTCATTTGTTGATTTCCTGAATTCCATTAGCGCCCTGTAACATCTTTTCTTGCCACTATCGCCCTTACCGTTAAAGAAGTAGGGTCGGTAACACCGTTTGTCTTACTGTTTGTAACTACTATACTATCCTCTATACTGAAACCTCCGTCTCTGTGAACGGTAACATCGCCGGTAAACAAATCCGTAATCTCGGTATTATTGACAAGTTCAGGGTCGTCTAAAACCACACCAACTATATCGTCTATACTATCGCCGAAAGCTACATTCTTTGAATTCAACAAACTCAAAACCAATTCGGGTATTTGGGCAATCGAACCGTGAGAGGAACCTGCCGCGCTTTCAATGTCAAGTCTCATCGGTTTAACCTGCGGACTAAACGGTAGCCCACCGTGAACTACAGAAGCCGCTGTAGTTAAAGTTATCGCTCCGCCCGTTACCACTTGAGGAGCAACTACTTCACCATCGGCGAGAATAGCCACAGTCTCATTTTCAAGATGGTCTAACCCCGTAATACTCGTAGCAGGCACATCGTCATAAATAACCGCACAATCGACTTTATGAACATCGTCATCGTCCGTGATAGTTCTCGGTGTCATTCTTTCAATACAGGTAACATCAATACTATTAAGGTTCCTGTCAACGGAGAACCAAACTTCATCTTCGCCCGTACTCGGTATAATCGAACCTGACCTTACATCACCGTCAGTCGGGTGAGTAGTATAAGCGAGAACGTCCTGGTCTCTCTGGTAAGTAAAAGAGTTCACAGTACCATCGGCCATACCAAACCAAATAATAGATTCGGGATTCTTCTGGTGAGAGAGCCACGTTACAGTAGAAGAATTAGAAAAATGCTCGGCCAATACGGTTAGTTCCGGTGTTAAGTATTTGTCCTGCTGGGCATTAAAAGCAAATTCCATTAACTTCTTTTGAACGAAATCCACGAAGATTATCGCATTGTTTATCTTAACACCCTGAATATCAGCAGAACCAAAACCGGCCTGTTCATCTATCGTGAAATTGCTCGGCGTCATTACCGTTCCGACCTTATTACTCTGGAGTGTCCAC